>Ga0101944_10000696_pt1 | contig 91394 bp, 73 predicted proteins | sample DewCreD2012metaG_FD_75245 | JGI IMG/M metagenome (GOLD analysis project Ga0101944, IMG submission 75245) | Hot spring sediment bacterial and archeal communities from British Columbia, Canada, to study Microbial Dark Matter (Phase II) - Dewar... ... | reverse complement strand
CGGGCTTGATGGCCCTGGCCAGCGCGGCCCTGAGCCGGGCGAGGTGCGCGGCGCCGAGCCCGCACTCGAACACGCTGTATTGTACACGAAAACCATAGGCGCGCAAGATCTTTTCCACTCTTCTTCGGCGGCGGTCGTCGCGGATGTCGTAGGCCACCACCCAGTGCATGCGACGGCTCCTTCAGTGCATGAGGAAGGGCTGGTATCGGGGGCGCTGGCCGGTGAGCACGTGAGCGAGGCTCCGCGCCGCAAGCCCAAGGCACCGGAGGTAGGTTGTGCGCTCGCCTGTGCAAGGGTGGGTGATGGGGGAGTGGAGGCGTTCGGCGTAGGCTCGCAGGAAGCGCTTGAGTCCCTCCTGCTTGAAGCGGCAACCCTCTCCACTGAGCAGTTCGAAGTCGGACTCGCGGAGTTCCGAATGGTTGATGAGGTCGAGGGCGAGGGAGTCGGCGATGGGTGCCCTGAACTCCTCGGTGAGGTCGGAGGCAAGGGCGGGGTGGCCGGGCCGCCGGTCGTGGAAGAAGCCGACCGCTGGGTCGAGGCCGACGATCTGGATGGCGGCGATGAGGTCCTTGTGGAGCAGGGTGTAACCCAAGCTGAGGGTGGCGTTGACGGGGTCGGGCGGGGGCCGGCGCTGGCGCTTTCGGAAGCCCATCGGGAACTTGAGGGCAGCGGCGAAGCCGCGGAAGAAGTGGCCTGCACCGGAGCCCTCGATGCCGCGCAAGGAGTCGAGACTCCCACACTGGGCCGCGCGCTCTTCGAGTCCCGCCAGAGCTGCACATGCCCGCTGGATGTCCGCCGAGCGGCCCTGTCGGCGCGCGAGGAGCACGCGCTGGTTGTGGAGCTTGGCGCGGACGATTTCGCGTGAGACGGCGAGGCGGACGGCGGGGTCCTGGGCGGCGCGGTACTGGGCGCGGCGGAGTTCGGGGCTTCCGCCATCGGGGCTTTCGAGCCGGCCATAGAGCTGGCCGCGGGTGGAGAGGAAGGCGGTGTCAACGCCGCGCTGCATGAGCGCGCGCATGGCCTGGGTGGTGACCTGGATGTTGCCGCAAATGACGACGCGCCGGAGGCTCTCGATGGGGAGTTCGCAGAGGGTTTCGGTGCCCTTGGTGACGGCGAAGCGGTTTTCACGGCAGGAGAGTCGCGCGCCCTGCTCGGTGAGGTAGAGGGTGGTGTTGTCATCGGCGGTGGTTGGCATGGTGGAGGCATTCCCGTTCGAAAGGGTTCGGGTGAGGGTCCGACGGGCGAGCGTGCTCTTGCGGCGGATGGAGGTTGTGGAGGGCGATGTGCTGGGGGTGGCCTTTGGGCTCCATGAGGAGGTAGCCGAGGACGGCGACGCCGCGGCGGAGGTGGGTGGTGACCGTCTTCTCGTGGTTGACAGAGAGGGCGATCTTGCGGAGGCCCTTGGCCGTGTGGCCGTGGGCGGCCTGGACCGCTGCCTGGGTTGGGCCTACGAAGAGGATGTTGTCGGCGTAGCGCACGAAGCGTATCCCGAGGGCGTCGAGGCGCCGGTCGAGAGCGTCGAGGTAGACATTCGAGAGGAGTGGGGAGAGGGCGCCGCCTTGCAGGACGCCTGTGTTCGGCGTCGCGGGTGTGCCTGCGGCGGCGATGAAGGCATGGATGAGGCGGCGCACGTCTCTGCCGGGGATGAAGCGGCGTAGCTGGCGGCGGAGGTGCCAGTGGGCCAGGGAGGGGAAGCAGGCGGCGATGTCCACGTGGCCGAACCAGTGGTCCTGGGCGCCGGCGAGGCGGACGAGATGCTCGACGGCCGTGCGGGTGGAGCGGCCTGGGCGGAAGGCGTGGCTGTTGGGGTGCAACTGGGGGTCCACGACGGGGCTCACCGCCTGGTACACGGCGCGCTCGACGACGCGGTCGGCCACGGAGAGGAGGGCGATGGGGCGCTTGGCGCCGTTGGGCTTGGGAATCTGAAACAGCTTGGGCGCCCCAGGGCGGTATGTGCAGGTGGCCAAAGCGCGTTGGAGGGCTCTCAGGTTGGGCAGGAGTTGGCGCTCGAAGGCGACGAGGGGGACGCCATCGGCTCCTGGCTGAGCGTCGGCGGCCTTCACGGCGCGCCAGGCGTTCCAGAGGTTCTCGTCGCTGTGGATGGCCTTGAGTAGGGCACTTTGCCAGAAGATCACAGTGTCATTCGCCTCCGGCCATGGAGCGGCCATGCGGGTTGAAGCCAAACACGGAGGCGATCTCGAGCGCTTTGCGGTGCTGGAGGCCCGGGTGCGCCTGGTCCTGAAAGCAGAGTGCGTTGTCCTCATTCCGCTCCTGCGGTGGGTTGAGGAGCGCTGCCGCTTGAGAAGCTGGCAGTAGAACGCGCAGGTTGCGCCCGCCGACGTCCTGGCACTCGATAAGGAGCCCTGTGTATCGCTGAGCGTCATGGTCGCCGAGCTGGAGAACTGCACCAGAGACCTCGATCCCATCCGAAATGTGAGCGCGGACTGCAAAGACGCATCCGACGACTTGCCGTCTTGGCGCCTGGCGTGGGGTCCTTGCTGAAGGGGGCCGGCGGAGCGGGTCCTGCGGCGCTGGGACGTACGGAGTTTGCCCGCGCGATACGAGCCGCCGGATGCCCTCAACCACGAGGCACAGGCCTGTCAAGGCAAGCAGGAGGCTGATGCCGTAGAGGATCGCGTCCGACATGTCTGGCCTTCCTTCTTGTTGTGGCCCAGCGCTCGCGCCTCGGCTACGGGACTCTCAGGCCAAGGTGGTACACGGCGCCGTGCCGGGGTCTGACGACGGTTTGCGTTCGGCGGTCGGTGACATACATTGCGGTCGGGCGTCTCACGGCGATGCGTGCGACAGTTCCCGAGCGGAGGCTGGCGAGCGAGCGGCAGAGCTCCGCAGCGGACGAAATGGGGCGGCCGTTGAGCTCAACGATGACGTCGCCGACGCGGAGGCCGGCCAAAGCCCCGGGACTGTTCGGCGGCACGTAGGTGACTGCTGCTCCCTGGACGCTCGGCTCGCCGAAGTGGGGGGCAAGCCCTGGCGGCACATCGTCAAGATGCATCCCGAACGCGCGACGCTCCGGTGGAGGCGGCCGAACGGGTTGGGAGTCTGGCAGTTCCACGAGGCTGGTCGCAGTGGGAGGTCGGCGGGTTGCGGGAGGCTGTGGGGCGGGGCTTGGAGGGCGGGGTGCCTCCACCAGAGGTGCGCTAGGTTCTGGCGCAGCCGGTGCGCTTGGGGTGAGCGGGCGGGGTGAGGGGGTGTCGGGGGCGTGTCTGTCCCCGCCTGGCCGGGAGGGGCCGCTGGGCGGCATCCTTCGTTCCTCGACGCATCGCGGGGGAGGTGCCACTGGCTGGGGTGCCGGCGGCCGGGAATACGGGGGCTTCGGCCTGGTGTGTGCTGGGCGACCGGCTCCGTCCAGGCGCGCTGAGCCCGTTTCCACTGCCCCAGCACGCGGGCGCCCGGAGGGAGAAGTAGGCCCGGGGCGGGGGTATAGCAGGGCGCTGGCCACAAGGAGCAACACTCCTGCAACGAGCATGATGACGCCGGATTGAGAGAGGGTGGGATCGTGAGGCCCCACTGTCAGCGTCAAGGGCTCCGACCCGCCCTTCATGGTGGCTGGCGCCATCGTCAACTCCTGCTGCCGCTGGGCGGCCCGGTCCGTTCAAGAACAATACGGGCCTTGGTGTGTCAACTGACACAAGAGACCCCGGGGGCAGCGATTTTGCTATGCCGGCGTGCCGCAGGTGCCGCAGTCGTCAGACCCCGGGGCCGCCCCGTGAAAAAAACACCGCGACGCGCTGTCAGATCGGCCCGCCCTGCGAGTAGTAGGAGTAGAGGGTGCTCATGGATGTGGGTTGCGCGGGCGTCTCATCCCGCTCTGGGGGCGTTGCCCGACGAGAGCGACGGAGCGCGGCAGCCATGCCTGATGGTTGCTTGTTCCGGCAAGAAAGACTTGACAATGCCCTAGCCAAGCGCTAGAAGGAGAGCCACCAAGACGATGAGAGCGAGTGCCCTGCTAGGAGGAGCGGGATGCCGCTGACGCCGGACCAGATCAAGCGCATCCGCAATCGCGAACTGGGGTGGGAGAGCGATTGGGGGCAGCTCTACATGGAATTGCAGGCTCGCCTCGACCGCATCGTGCCACGGCTCGACATCGATTGGCCAGGCTGCCCGCAGGTTGAGATGGAAGAGTTCATCGCGAAGATGATGGCAGATTACGAACGTCGTGCATACAACGGGACGCTGCTTGTTCTGTACGATGGTGCGCAAGGCACCGATGTGGTGCAGTTCCTAGCCTCAAAATGAATTGTCAGGCGTCGCGCCTTGACCTACGTGATGCGCATACTCGTGCGTACTTCATTGAGCTTTCCTGAAGGGAATGACGGGGAGGGACGCTGCTGGGAACTCGAGGCCCCTGCCCCCTACACCGATTTGGGTTTCGACTGTGGTTTCGACTGTGAACGAGTCATGAGGCTTGCGGAGGCGGACCTGGTATCGGCCCTTTCGAAGCCGGGCTACAAGATCACCCAGAACCTGAAGATGGCTGCGATTCAGCTTTGGCCTTGGTTGGATTCGTCGCGCCCTGAACTCGAACCCCTGCGCCGTGAGACTCTCGAGTGGATTTTGGGCCGGGAGCAGACCCTCATAGAACTTCACGAAGAGGCACGGACCAAGTTTGAAAAGCAGATCGATGAGATCAGTGTTAAGCGGTACAATGGTGGGCGTGGCGTCGCCCCCGACAAGGAGCGAGAACTCGAAGCCAGGAAAATCAAGCTAGAAGCGCAGATGCTTTTCTGCCCTCTAGGAGCCCAGGCGCTGATGCAACTGTTCAATGTATCGGAACAGGAGCGCAATAGCGTCATTGACAAGCCGCTGAGCCGCTACTATAAGGCTCGCCGGACACTCTTCCCAAATCTGTACAAGCTCGTTGAGCGCATTGAGAGCGCGCTCGGGTGAGGGCAATAAGAGCCACGGGGGGGACGATGTGGAGATGGAGGAGGATGAAAAGTGAGACCAGATGAAATGCAGCCCGTCGAGGTGGAACTGCCGTGCCGCTTTCGTAGGGCTGATACGCTCGGGAACCACGTAGTCAAGCACGTGCTGGATGGGCGGGACGAGCGGTGGCATAAGGTCATCCCGGACCAGGACATCTCCGACGCGCGCGACGAGCGTGCCAGGGGAGAGTTTGGCCCCGCGTGCATCGAGGTCGCGGCCCAGTATCAGCGGTTGCTTGGCCAGACACTTGCGCAACTGTGTAAGGATGGCAAGTCGCATTGCCACAGCGCAGCTCTCTCGCTCTCGCCCGCTATGGAAGTGGTGGCGACCGCCCAGTTTGTTGAGGCATGGTCGGAAAGCGAGCGGTTGTTTGTAGTTGCGCGTGCAACGGTCAGAAACAACCGTATTGGGCGGTATTACATACGGACAGGGTTCCGACCCTGGCCGCGGCTAAGGCAGAAGGCCTTCGTGCGCGCAGCAAGAGAGAGAGCAGAAGAACGGATACGCGTGCGGGCGCGACAGCTGGTGGCGATGCACGATGGAGGACAGCCATGAACATGATACCGCGAACAGACACAGGGGCGAAAGCACAGGATGACCTCCAACGGAGGCTCGCCCAGATGACAATTCAAGACGAGCAGGACCTTCTCGCCTTCCTGCCGCTAGCTTCGCGGTTGGCTGCCATAGAGGAAGGCACGCGCGAACAACTTGACCGCTGGCATTCTCTAGCCCAACCTTTTCAAAGCCACTTGGACCGGATTCTCAGGGAGCGCGCGGAGGAGGGCGTCTGGGACCTGGGATATGCCAGAGGGGAGGACCTCGGCCTGGCTGTCATCTCAGCCCAGGATTTCGCTTGCTTCCTGGCATTGGAACGAGAACGGATACCCACGGGGGCACAGGACAGCCTCGCTGCTTGGGCGGAGGAGGCAGAGGAGACGCTACTGGATGAAGAAGCCGTGGAGACGCTAGAACTGTTTCGACGGCGATACCCGATACAGGATCGGTATCTACTCAACATCGTTCGCACGCCGATAAGTGCATTCGAGCGGGCTGTTGTTGCCCTGGCCGCTACGCCTCGCCCGAAGCGGACACAGATAGTCCAGTGGGCGGAGGGCGGGTCTAGGGTGCTGGTTGAGAGGATAACCGAGGATGGCAAGCCAAGTGAGGAACTGAAGGCCAGTTTCAGAATGCGAGACCGGAAGATCGAAGCCGAGGGGGGCACAATGGTGGTGAGCGCCGACCTAACGGACGACTGGGTGGTACGGGTGCAGATGCACTGGGCCGATAGCGGGGAAATGACCGGCGTTGAGAGCGTGCGACTGGGACGCCATCCCGGCCACAGAGAGCACCCGAAGAGCGACGCGCGGTGGTTCATCAGGCTAGGGCCGTTTCAGCCTGACTACCGCCTCAAGGTGTTAAGGGAAGACTCTCTGATCGTCAACCGGCGCAGTGGGCACCGTGTGGAGGTGACGCCGCTCCCTGTCGAAGTTCCCGACCGCCGGTCTGTGGAGCAGCCGGGGCCAGAGCCTCTCGCCGTTCAACCGACTGTCCTGCCGGGTGTGTTTGAGCTGGCAGCGGCGGGAGAGGAAGGGTACGGCAAGCTCAGCCACTTGTCCGGTGGCCAACTCGAAGCCGCAACAAAGAGACGGCCGCGCTGCATCGAGTTTGAGGCAGAAGATAGGTCATGGACCGGTTTCCTTCGTATCCCTTCGACACCCTCGGCGGAGTGCCGGCTCACGCTTCGTCTCAACGACTCGCAGGGGCGGCCGATCGACGCCGCAGAAGTCGTCCTCTGCGGGATCACGCTACAGGTTACGAGAGGCCATGCGGTGGTTCAGTTCGGGGAGCTCCAGAAGGCCTGGGAGGCTCGCGGCCGAGAGGAGTTCCCGCTCCGCCTCCGGTGGGCTGGCGGGGAGACAATGGGGCGCGTCAAGGAGAGCAGAGGCGGAGGGCCAGCCAATGGTCACAATGGTCACGGTGGATGATGATCTCTTCGGAAAAGCCGCAGCAGTCACGGGCCCTCTTACGCCCGAGTCGTGCGCCTATTGGGTTGAGAGGCTCGATGCTTTCGGCTTCTGGGCGCTGCGCCCTGAAGTCCTTGAGACTGCGCTCCGAGACACGAACTTGCAGGAGGATTTCCGAGACCCTATTGAGGAATTCCTGAAGAAGCGGCGGGTGGTCCCTCATCAATTTGGAGACTGCAACGTCATATTCGTGCTGGACGCAGATGCTGCGTTGCTGCGCCGGAGCTTCATCCTCCCGTTTCAGTGGAATCCCGGCCGGGGGCATGCTGACAACCTGCCGCCTGGGCTCCTGCAAGTCGCCGAGCAAGTTCGCGCCGACTTGGCCCAGGACGTGCCTGGCCAATGGGGATTGTCACTCAGCGAGCGCGCTGGGCTTTCCTGCGTTGACCTGTCTGGTGTGACTGATCGCACGCTTAGGGATTGTTCCTCTGCCTGGGGCGGCCTGGCGGCCGGCTTGTTGCTCGCAAGCGCTAACGGACGACCAAGAGGTGATGTTTTCGTATCGGCCGCGTGGAAACCCGGATTCGGCCTCCAAGAGGTGAAGGGGATCACCGACAAGCTTGCCGTCGCCAGGGAATTTGGCTGTAGGGTATTCTATGCCTCGCTATCGCGTGAGGACGCGCAACGCTTCTCGGAGGACCGCACGCTGTCCTCCGGCGTGCAAGTCCGCGACCTTGGATGGGGAGAACGCAACCCCACTGCTGCGCTTCGGGATTTGCTTTACGACCTGCAGTATCCACCGCGTCGTAAGGACGGCCATACCTTTGAAGATTGTTGTAAGTACGCGAACCGCTTTCCTGAAAGGTACCGGCGCGAGCGGGAAGAATATATCCTCGAGAACATCGTCCTGGACCAAGCGGAGCGTGTTCGCAGTCAGCACCCCGGGCTCAAGGACAAGTTCAAGACACTTGTGATCATCATGAGCTCACCGCCGGCAGCGGTCTTCTCCATTCTTGTAGTGCGACCCAAAATCGCGCTGGTGCTGCATACCGAGAGACACAGGCATGAGTGTGAAAAGGTGAGGCAATGGGTTAACAGATTAGGATTGGAATGCGACATGCAAGGACTGGAACTTTCGGTTGACGACTATCAGGGCATTGAAAGAGAAATCCACCGGTTCCTTCAAGAACAGTGCACTCGGCCTGCTGCTGTTGATGTCACCGGCGGCAAGAAGGGAATGACCGCCGCAGCGGCCTGCGCGGCACTGAGGGCCGGTGCGGCAATTGTCTATGTCGACTCTGACTACGTCGCCTACAGGCAGATCGCCGGCACAGAGGACTTGCACCTTGTCAGACCGCCCACGGGTCTTGCGTAGGTAGCACAACACCGAGAAGGTAGCTGGGCATGGCCATCAGGCTGGCGCTGAGAACGACGAGTGAGTACTCACTGTTGCACTTCGAGTTGGGCAAGGAGCCGCTCGATACCGGGGAGCTCAAGAAGCTGGAGCTGCCGGCCGAGGTCCTTTCGCGGCGGCACCTCGGGCTGATTCTCTCTGGCCGGGGCCCTGTCTGGCTGTACGTATACTTGGCGAGCCTCGCGCATCCCTTCGCTTGGCTTGCAACGTATGACCCGCGCCTCAACGGAGCCGTGGTCGTCGCGCGCCACGTGCCTGGCGCTCCGGAGATCGGGAGCCTTATTGCGGTGGAAACCCCAGACTTGGGGCAAACATGACAAGGGCAGCGATGGTCGCCTGCATCGCCTGCAGGGGCCACCCGACAGTATAGCGGAGGAAATGCTTGTGGAAGCAGATGAAAGACGGCTGACCTTCTGGGACGAGCTGCTCATCGCGTTTCTGCTCGAGCCGCCGGAGGCCGCCCTTCTAAGCCCCGATGAAGCAGAGAAACGAGCAGAGCAGTACATTCGGGCGATTATCTCAGGCGGGGTCAAGAGCAAGCAACTGCAAGACATAAAGCGACAGGTCCGCGAGGGACTCGGTGGCGAGGCGTTGCCACTGCCCGACCCTGCGTCGGTGCCCGGGTGCTTTGGTGAGGCTCGTGGCACGCTCACCGTCCGTCACCCAATAAGCCGAGTACCGGCGTGGAAGCTCAGCACATATGACGTGTCTGCGAATGATGTCTTGAGCGTGCTCACGGGTTTGGTGCAAGTTTTGACCGACCCCTGTGCACGGTTCCTTGCTGTGTGGCGCCTCTTGCCGGACAGACTCGCCGAGAGGCGGCCATGGTTCCGTTCGCTCCCGGCAGATGCGAGAGCCCCAGGCCATAGCATTTGGCACGCCGCAGACGCCAGGGCTGGGTTCTATGCCGCTGAGAAGGACGGGCCCCCGGCGTTGCTGTCCTTCCAGTTAGGGCCAGTGCAACCATTCATTGCCGCCGCGCGGTCTGTGCTGGACCTCTGGTCGGGAAGCGCCATCCTGTCGTGGTTGGCTTTTCAGGCGATGCTGCCGATCATTGAGGGACTTGGGCCAACGGCGGTGGTCTTTCCGCGCCTACGCGGGGTGCCACTTCTGGACCTCTGGCTTCGGGACCGCAAGAGCCTCTCATCGGTGCAGGAGCCGAGCGAGAGGGCGCGGAAGGCGCCTTGCATCCCGAACCGGTTTCTCGCAGTTGTACCATGGGGAGAGAATGGAGCGAGCGCCGGAGCCCTGGCTGAGCAATGTCGAACGTGTGTGCGACAGGCGTGGGTAAAAGGCGCCGGTCAAGTGCGCGACAAGCTTAAGAAGCTCCCGAGTGCTTACCACGGTTGGGACAGCCGATGGGACGACCAGGTAGAATCCTTCTTCGAGATTCGGACCTCGATCATGCCGGCGAGCAGTATCCCCGACCAGGACATCGAGACGCTGCTGGGCGAGAAGTGCTTTAGTGACCCTGCTTCAGACGCTGCTAAGGTTCGCGCGCTGGCCAACGCAGTTCCCTCCACCGAGGCCGGCCACCGCCAGAGGTCAGCGGGCCGTTGGCAAGCACTGGCAGAGCTGTCAGGTAGGCTGATGGCCGCCCAACGGACTGTGGCGCATTTCCCGAAGTCAACGAAGGCGGCGCCACCAAGCGAGGAATTCCCCGGCAAGTGCAGCCTCATGGGAAGCTTCGAGCAGATGGGGCCGAGCGACTTCGAGGGCTCTCGGAAGTTCTGGGAGGCAGCAGCGGACCCCGCCAAAGGCCTGCGAATCCGTCGCCCACGAGTCCGCAAGGGTGATCGGCTCTGCGCTGTCGCGTTGGCCAAACGGTTTGCCGCCCCGGTCTTCCTCGCGCAGGAACTCCGGTTCAAGCCCGACGAGCTGGGGTTTCCTGACACCGCCACTGTCGCAGCGGCCCAGTGGCTTTGCGAAGCAAGAATTGACCCTGAGCAAGTATGGCGCGCCCACGGGGTCTGGAACGGTCAGTGGCTCCACTGGCCCTGCCCCAACTACGACAAGGACGAGGAGGGAGTTCCGGGCGAGAATGACGGATCGCTATGGCTATGGAACAGGATCCAAGAAGCGAAGAAAGAGCTTGGGAAGCCGCCCACATACTATGCCATCCTGGCGATGGATGCGGACTGGATGGGCGAGTGGCTTCAGGGCAAGAAGGCTCCCCATGTCGAGGACATTTTGCATCCCAGTGTAATTCAGTATTTCAACCAGCGGAGAGCTTCAAACAGTCTCGCTGCCCGCCGGCCGGTTACCCCGGCGGCGCATGCGGCCATCAGCGAGGCTCTCATCAACTTCGCCGTACACGTTGCCCCCGCGGTCGTGGGAGACCACCGAGGCACCCTCATCTATAGTGGCGGCGACGACGTCCTGGCCTTGTTTCCTCTCCGGACTTCCCCCTCATTCAGGCAAACGCATGCGACACCGACGGGGCAGTGCCCGCCAGCTAAAACAGTGCTCACCTGTGCGCTTGAGCTCTACCGCGCTTTCCGCGGCGAGGATGCAGGCAAGGCGGGAACGGTCAAGGGCTACTACAAGGACGGGGATCGCGAACTCCTGATGATGGGCCCGGATGCCACCCTCTCGGCTGGCGTGGCCATCGTCCACTACAAGGATGACTTGCGACTCTCGCTGGAGGCCGCGCGTCGGGCAGAAAGGGCCGCCAAGGAGGGCGGCCGGGATGCACTCCAGCTCGCGATCTGCCGACGGTCCGGCGAACACTCCTCCGCGCTCGTCACCTGGAATACGGTTCCGTTCTTCGACCAACTCGTCTCCGCATTCGCCGCAGGGGCATCTGACCGGTGGACTTACCACCTGCATGCGGACCGCGACACCCTCTCCACACTGCCGGAGGAGGCGGTTTGTGCCGAGATCAGGCGACAGGTGGACAGGGCGGAGAAGCAAACCCGCGACCTGCTCCGTGGTACGGACGATCGAACTGCCGGCAAGGTCATCGAGGACGCGTTCATGAGGTACGCAAAGTCTCGGCAGGATGCCGAGTCTCGGCCAGGGAGCGGAGAGCGAGGGAAGAAGCCGGTAGGCTCCTTCCTGTGCGACTTCCTCACCCTCTGCCAGTCCGCGTCCTTCTTCGTCCGAGGGGAGAGCAAGTGATGTCCCAACCCATGATGCTGCCGATTGGCCTGGCTATTCATCCTCTTGACCTGCTCGTCTTCCGAGACGGTAGGCCCTTCGATGCGGGTGCCCGCGCAGAGTCTGGGTTGCCCACCCCGCAGACGTTCGCCGGGGCCGTGCGAACTTGGCTCCTCCGCGAACACGGTTGCGACTTTGAACAGTTGCGCAAAGACCTGACAGCTGGTAAGACCTTTGCTGAAGCTGCCAGCGGCCAGAGTAGCGCGGGCTACCAGACGGTTGGGCGCCTCTCCTTTCGTGGCCCGTGGTTCGCACGCGGAGGGGCGGTGAACGATAGGGTAGAGCCACTCATCCCCGTGCCGGCTGTCCTTCAGAAGGTCAAAGGCAGCTCGCAACAGGAAGGGCCTGAGCTCTGTCGCCTCGGTCCGTTAAGAACAGGGCCGCCGGGGTGGATGCCGGCCGAGCGCGGCATGCTGCCTCTCTGGTCAAGGAACCCGCGAACGACGGAGCCGCTTGAGGGCTATCTCACACTGAAGGGCGTCGAGGACTTCCTCCGCAGCGGGCAAGCGGTCCCTAACCCTAGCGACGTTGTCGAGAGAGAGAAAGTCTTTGCCTACACGGATCGCACGGGGATAGCCATCGAGCCCGACAAGCTCGCTGCCGAAGAGGGCAGGATCTACGGCCTTCGCTACCTGGAGCTGCGCGGGGGCATATGTCTGTACGGCGAGGTCCTCGTGCCGGAGAATGCCCCAAATGATCTGCTCCCGAACGAGGCGGTCATCCAATTCGGCGGAGAGGGCAGAAGGTGTCGCGTCCAAAGGACAAAGCAGCCCGCAAGGTGGCCATCTGCCGAGGCGTCGGGAGGCGACTGTGTGCTTCTCTTGCTCACTACGCCTGGACTTTTCGACGATGGCTGGCGGCCCGCCTCACTCAATGGGAAGGTTATCTCGGCCGCGGTCCCAAAGCCGACGGCTATCTCTGGCTGGGACCTCGCGCGCGGAGGACCAAAGCCCAACCGCTTCGCCGCGCCCGCGGGAAGCGTGTACTTCCTCAAAGAGCTCCCCAGCGGAACGTGTGACTCGCTGTGCGAAGGCGAATACGCCGAGCTCGGATGGGGTACCTTCCTGAAAGGAGTGTGGACCTATGTCTGAGAAAGCGATCCTCTTCATCCACGCGCTCACCGGCCTCCACCCAGGCTCCGGCACTGCCCTGGGGGTCGTTGACCTGCCCGTCCAGCGCGAGCGACACACCCACTGGCCCACCATACCCGGCTCAACTCTCAAAGGCGTCCTGCGGGACGCATGCCGCGAGAAGGTACGTTCCAACTACCATGCGGAACTGGACGAGCAGGGGCGGGTCAAGAGAACGCCCAGACGCCGCGCCAACGAAGATGACGCTGAGCTGACTGCCGTCTTCGGCCCAGGCACGGTGGACGCTGGCTCCTCCTATTCGGGTGCCCTTAGCCTAACCGACGCCCGCATTCTTGCTTTCCCCGTTCGTTCGCTCAAGGGTGTCTTCGCGTGGGTGACTTGCCCAGATGTGCTTGACCGACTCAACCGTGACATTGGTCTCATTGGTTACAGCAATACTGTCAACTTCACAAAACCCGCCAAGAACGAGGCCCTGTGCGCGACTACTGAAGGAGACCACCCGTTGCTTGTGGATGGGAACAAGCTGGTCCTCGAGGAGTTCGAGTTCACGCGCACAGGATCCGCCGATGGCCCGGCGGCGTGGATTGCCGAAAGGGCCGTTCAGGACAAGGCCACCCAAGAACGCATCAAGGTACATTTGGTCGTCCTCCACAACGACCCCTTCACCGATTTCGTCCGCCACGCCACAGAAGTCGTCGCGCGTATTGGGCTCGACTACGAGCGCAAGACCGTCAAGAGCGGCGCTCTCTTCTACCAGGAGTTTCTCCCACCGGAAACGCTATTCTACTCCGTCGTCATCGCCGAAAGCAGCCGCCGTGATGGCACTGATATGGATGCCTCAAGCGTGCTTAAGTACCTGCGCGACAGCTTGCCAAGTTACATTCAGATCGGGGGGGACGAGACAATCGGGAAGGGCTTGTGCGCACTTCGGCTCTTGAACAAACAGGACTTGGGCAAACAGGAGAAGTAGGCCATGCCACAGGCACCGGCAACGCGCGACCAGACCCTGGACCAGCGGCGGGCCAGCCACGCGTGGGAGGCTATCCAGAACGCCAAGGGCCTTCGCGACGACAAAGCAAAGGAGTACGCCAGGCACGCGCTGAAGCTCCCCGTCCGCATCTTGAGCGCAGGCCTGGGACAGGCCCTGGCCTTCGTGCTCGCCAAGGCAGGCCCCCCTGGCTCCCAAGACCACAAGGCCCATATCAAGCAACTCCACGATGACATCACCGACTGGGCAGAGAAAAGCGGCCTGCCCCTAGCAAGGGAGGGCAGCCTTCTGGAGAGCATCATCGCCGGCGACTCCGACTTCCTGCGCCGCGCTACGGACGAGGTCCTGTCGTACCTGAAGTGGCTCAACCGCTTCGCGGAGGCGGAACTGGGTGGTAAGGAAGGAGACTAGGCCGTGTTGATACCGGCGCTGCCGCAGGGCATTCACGATCTCCTGGGGCGCAACACGCATCCAGGGCTCCAGATCGACAAGTACGCCAGGTCGTGGGACGATCAGCACGGATACCCTGGAAAGCTCTCTGAGCACGTGCAGAGGCCTGCCGTCGAAGAAGTCGTCAAGCGGTCCACGCAAGCACCGGCCGGCCTTGACTTCCAGGGTCTAGCCAAACGTCGTGACGAGATGCTGCGCGTGCTGGGTGCCGAATCGTTCTGTTGCGTGTCAACTGGGCCGCTGACCCTTCACCTGGCGCGGGCATCTGCCCTGGAGAATGCCGGCATCTGCCTGCATCCCATCTACGGCTTTGCCTACCTGCCCGGCAGCGGCCTCAAGGGCATGGCGCGCGCTTACGCGGAAACGGTCTGGCTTCCCGCCCAGTACCAACGCAATAAGGACGGCGGCTTCCTGAATGAGGAAGAGAAGCAAAAAGCACAGAAAGCGTGGCGACTCATTGAAGACATCTTCGGCTGGGCGCCCAACAAGGACCGTTCTTGCCAGATTGAGGACGAACGCCATCCTGCTGAGAGGCGGTATGAACAAGAAGGGGACCGCGAGTCCCCCGAGATCATAGCGTGCACTGGCTCCGTCGTCTTCCACGACGCTTGGCCCCTGCAATGGCCTAGGCTGTTTGTGGACATTACCAACTGCCACCACCGGAAGTATTACGACGGCACGGATGATGCCGATGCGCCCGGCGATTGGGAAGACCCGATCCCGGTTTACTTCCTGGCGGTCAAGCCGGGAACCCAGTTCTCTTTCGCAGTCTCCAAACGTCGTCCAGACGTTGATCCCGCCCTTGTCAAGCGGGCCCGCGAGTGGCTCCTCGGCGCGCTTTGCCACCTGGGCGCGGGGGCCAAGACCGCCGCAGGCTACGGCGCCTTCGAGCCAGTGGAGGGCACTGCTCCCAAACTCGACTCCTCAACACGAAGGACCTTTGAAGCCACGCTCGAGCTCGTCACCCCCGCCTTCCTCGCCGGGGCGAGCCAGCAGAGGGAGGACTGCGACCTGCGGCCGGCCACCCTCCGAGGCCTCCTGCGCTGGTGGTGGCGCACTATGCACGCCGCCCACGTAGATGTCAAGACCCTCCGCGCCATGGAAGCCGCCATCTGGGGCGACACGACCCAGGGCGGCGCCGTCCGCATCACGGTGTCCCGTGATTCTGGGTCTCCGTTTCAGGCGATAGAGGTGCCTTTCAAGACGCAGGTGACAGGAAGGGATGGCGGGCCAAAGCTAGTCCTTGACCAGCAATTCGCAAAGAACCACGGGATTCGCCCCGCGCAAGGATTTGTCACCCAGCCGCTGTTCTACCTGTCGTACGGCATGGACGAGATAGTGAAGGAAGAAGACGGGAGAAAGAGACGCAGACGTCGCTACTGCGTCTTGCACGGCGCCCGCTGGGTAGTGCATCTTGCGGTCCGTGGTTCAACTTACGAGGTCCTGAACAACCTCGGTCAGGTCATATGCTCCAAGCCCATTAGTGCCGACGAAGTCCTTAGCCAGGCCAAGGCTGCGCTTCGGCTTCTCACCTGCTACGGGGGTGTCGGCTCCAAGAGCCGAAAGGGTTTCGGCTCCCTTGAAGTCATCAGTTCTAGTGGCGATGCCCCGCCGCCGGTAGAAAGGACGCCGGAGGATTGCAAGGAGGTCGCCAAGAAGTTCCGAAAGGCGTGCGGCCTGAGGGAACAGAGCCAACGTGACCCAGAATCTCCGGCCTTAGATTCGATGCTTGGGCCGATTCAGCTTAACACCATGTCTTGTGACCCCTGGCTCGCGCTAGACCGGTTCGGTTCTGCCGTGCAGCAATTCGCCCAGGCAGAGGAGAGCACAGGGCATGGTAAGCATTGCGAATCCAAGATCGCGCTCGGACTGCCACGTCAGGTCCATGGGCCGAGAGACGAGCCACTAGCACACCAAAACCGGAGCACGCACAGGCGTCCTAAGCCTCTCACTTGCTGCAAGGGGACCCGCCACTCCTCTCCAGTTCATTGCCATTTCAGCAAGGACGCCAACGGAGCGCTTGTCGCTCGCGTCGTTGCCTTCCCAGCGCGCTACCTGCCAAGCACAACGGAAAGCCGCAAGTTCCTTGAGGAATACTTGGAATACCTCAAGAAGGCTCCCATAGTCCCTGTGCCGAAGAGTGGCGACACTGTGGACGCCGTCCTTCTTGCGGAGAAGACCAAAGCGGGCGGTTGGAGAGCAAAGAGCGTTGACGGGGTCCTTGAGGGCCACATAATCAATAACGACGATGTGCCAGCCAGAACGAATCCCGGGGACAAGGTCCGCCTGATCGTAGCCTCCCCGAACAGGATGAACTCGTCGTTCCGCTGGCCCACGGCCAGGGATGATAAGCCGGCGAAGAAGCCTGCGCCGCAGGAGCGGCCGGGCTCGCCCGGCGGGCGCCATGCCGGCGGCTTCCGGGGCGGGGGCCCACCTCGCCGGCACTGAGCAAGGTGATCCCAGCGCGAGGAGCGCCCAAACCATGCCCGACTACGACCTGATGGTTCACCTTGTAGGCGAGCAGGCCATCCCCAATCTCATTGCGATGCGCCAGCTCGATGTCCCGCGCCATCTCCTCCTCGTGTCGGACCAGACGCTCCCCGTCGCCAAGAGGCTGGCGCAGCTTCAGCCAGGCGCCTGCCGCTGGGGGAAACTCCGAAACCCGTACGCCATCGGCGGCACTTCTGCGCAGACCCTTCAATTCGTCCGGAGCATGGGCGCCAGGCAACCTGTGTTCAACCTCACCGGCGGCACGAAGATGATGTTCGCCGGCGCCTACGATGCAGCGCAGCAGCTCAACGCTCCCTGCTTCTACGTAGAGACCGTCCCCAATCGCACTCTCCACTGGCTCGAGCCCCACCGCAAGGTGCCGCTCAAACCCGTTCTCGGCGTCGAGGATTTCGTCCGTGTCGTAGGCCACGATCTACAGGACCCTGGCCGCTGGGAAAGCGACCCCCTGCGGGCAACGCGCGTTGAGCTTTGCCGCCGATTCTGGGATGTACGGTCGAAGATCTGCGAGGGCAACCGTCAGAAGGCATTTGCCGCCTTTTGCAAGGACAGTAGTGCGGGCAAGTCTCTCCCGCCCTTCCCCGCCGGGATCATGGTTGCAGGGGACCCAAGCGGCCGGTGGACGTTGACACTTGGCGGCGCCACGGGCCAGTTCTCCTCCGCCGACGAGGTGGCGGCCTTCATGGCCGGCGGGTGGTTTGAGGAGTTCTGCTACTCCCTCCTCCGCCCCCTGGAGATGAGTGGGCTCATTCACCAACTCCGCTTCAGACTGAAGCCGGCCTGGGGCGCTCAGGCGGCGGTTGCCGCCGACGCGCAAGGCATCCAGGAGTTCGACCTCGCCTTCACCGATGGATTCCGCCTCTTCGTCCTTGAGTGCAAGGCCGGGGATGTCAAGCAGGAGCACATCCAGGTGCTGGAGAACAACAGAAACAGTTTCGGCGGAGCCATGGGCCAGGGCCTGCTCCTGACCACCTTCCCTCTTAGGGGTGCGGCCGCCCGCCGCATCCAGGGCTCAAAGCTCGCCGCCATAGGCGGTGGTGCACTGCCCGACGCGGTCAGTCGGGGGGACATTATAACGCTTCCCCCCGGCGCCGTCCTCCCGCGCCGCCGAAGCGGCTAGCGCGCCCCTTCGGCTTGAGCGAGGGCTGAGAGCATGATTGCACAGACCGCTGCCGCCCCCAGCCTCTCCTGCCACGGCACCCTCGACGGTCGCTGTGAGGGAACGCCGAAAAGAAGTTGCGCGCCTGTGGTTCTTGTGTACAATACAGCACGTTCGAGCTTAGTGGCAATTCACAGCCCAATGACGACGACCGGGGCTGCGGGCGTGTGATCGAGCGCTTGGGGATCGCAGGCGTTGCGAGGCGGACCGGGCGGTGCCCCTCAAGAAGTGCCCGGAACCGACGCAATGTCTTGAAATGACAGGACTTGTGGCGTGAAAAGCCCAGAAATCCGCGTAGACCCTTGCCACATAAGCACTTATGGCCAGAACGCACCCTTTTTGGCCCCCAGAATGGGCAAGAAAAAGGTCCGCCTCGCAAGTGGCACCCTAAAAGGTGTAGTGGCAAGGCTTTAGAATAGCGGTGGGCGCGCCCCCCCTCGGCCTGCAAAGGCATTGAGACACCATCCGGGTCCTTCAAGAACGGGATGCAACTCCCAAGGCGCGCCCCCCCTCGGCCTGCAAAGGCATTGAGACCTGTCTACGGAGAGGTTGCAGATCTCCTTCTCGGTGAGGGCGCGCCCCCCCTCGGCCTGCAAAGGCATTGAGACATTGTTATCCCTCCCGCCTTTTTCTCGGCCTCGAGGCGCGCCCCCCCTCGGCCTGCAAAGGCATTGAGACAAGAAGGCAGAGAGGTGCGGTGACCTTTCTCTTCCCGCGGCGCGCCCCCCCTCGGCCTGCAAAGGCATTGAGACACGCTGTACCTGCCAGAAGCAGGAGCAGTATCACTGGGCGCGCCCCCCCTCGGCCTGCAAAGGCATTGAGACGCGACAGGCTGAGTGGTCAGCCTTTGCCTCCCAACCCTCTTGGCGCGCCCCCCCTCGGCGTGCAAAGGCATTGAGACAAAATATTGTATTGCCCTCCATGGCATTGGTACGCCATGGGCGCGCCCCCTCGGCCTGAAAAGGCCCGGGGTGTGCGCTCTTAGTGGCTGTGCGCCCCCTACTCCGCTCCTACCAAGTCTGCGACTGATCCCGCCGTCGGTCACTGTCAGTGTTCTCCCAGCGCTGCGTATGTAAGTCGGAAGCGGCAATTCGTGAGGCGCCTTTGCAGGTATGGGCCGTAGGGTCACGGTCCCGGCCGGCCCGGCTGCGGCGCCTTCCGAGTAAGCCCTTTGCCGCAATACATCAGTTGAGCTGGTCGCGTTGGGCTAAGGCCGTGGAGCGGGATGGATGAATGTCAGAGTCCGCTCTGGGGGCCGTAATTCGGAAGGGCTGTGAGTGAGACAAGCAAACGGAGGCTGGGCATATGAATAGGCTGAACGCTCGACGCGAAGCATCGGCCGGCGGCAATGTGGGGCTGGGCAGCCCAGTGTCGGGGGCACTGCTCGACCGGGTGGTGGGCATCCTTCGGAAGGGCGCCGAACGCGTCCAGGGTGTCCTGTCGGTTCAGAGGGGGAAGTCGCCAGGCGAGGTTGTGTTTTGGACCTCTCTGGGGCAGACGCGCATTCGCGTGGTTGAGGAGGATGGCAAGCTGGTGTTCATCAGCCTGCCCGCGGGGAGGGTGACGCGGCGGGTGGACAAGGCGCAGTTCGTCGGTGGGGCCATGGGTGCCTTGCGATGAGCCGCTCGATCGGTAGCCTGGGAGGACAGGAGGGCAGCGAGCAGGGCGGAGAAAAGGGCGCGAGACCGTCAGAAAACAGCGCGAGCGAGCGTATGGGTAGTGGGAGGGAAAAGGCGACAGAAGGAGAACAACCGTGAATCCAATGGCGAAGGCAGCGATGGTTGTGGTCCTTGGAATCCTGCTGTCGGGCCCGACGCGGGCGGCCGAGGCGGAGGCCGAGGGTGCAGGGGCCGCCCGCACCCAGGATGCCGCGAAGCCGGTGCTGGAGAGGATCTCGGAGCAGATCGGGGGTATGGTGGATCGCCTGCGGGGCGTTGCCGAGGAGGTCGAGGCAGCGGTGGAGAGGACGCCGCAGAAGCTCGAGGGGGTCGAGACAGAGGCCGCTGCAGTGAAGAAGGGCCTCCTCGAGGCCAAGGAGCTGGTGGTGAAGCTGGTCAGCGCCACGAGGGACATCCAGCGCGAGATTGACGAGTCGATCGGCTCTGCGGCCACCGCCCAGCAGGGATTCCTCGAGCGGGAGAACGCCGTCGAAAAGAAGATCGGTGAACTCCGAAGGCGCCCGGCCCCGCCCGAGGTCATCGAGCGCGCCGTCGGGTACCTCACTCACGTCAAAGAGGCGGCCACACGCGGTGCGAAGACCGTGGAGCCCGTGCGCGCCATGCTCATTGATCTTCGGGCCGACGCGGTGCGGATCCTGGCCGAACTTGAGCTCCACCCGGCGCTGATTGACGAAGCCGTCCAGGTTGCCGAGCAGTATGAGCGGCTTGGGAAGGTGGGCAGCGTGGTTGCTCTTGTGGAGCAGCTCAGGGAGGCCCGCGAGAACCTGCGGAAGCTCTACAACGCGCTGCGAAAGCTGGCCGAAGACGCGGAAAAGGCCGCCACCGCAGTGACGGGACAGGCCGAGAAAGAGAACGGTTCGGGCAGCCTCGTGCCAAGAGCCACGAGAGTGAGGCCGCAAGCGCCGTAGGTGGCGTTGGGGGCCGGCAGGGTAGCGTGCCGGCCCCCGCGGGGCGGCGGGAGGGGAAGGCGGTCACACGTGACGCAGGGCGATGTAGGAGGATTGTGACGAATCGCCCGCTTGGGGCAGGAGAGGCAGCATGAGCGAGGCTGCGGTGAAGCTGAACCTGGGCGCGTGGGCGGAGCGCTCGGCGGTCAACGGACCGGGGGAGCGCTTTGTGCTTTGGGTGCAGGGCTGCCCCATTCGGTGTCCCGGCTGCGTGAACGAGGAGTACCAGCCTTTTGTAGGGCGGTACCTCATCGCGGTGGAGGAGATGGCCGAACGCATCCTGGCGGTGCCAGGGATCGAGGGGGTGACGTATTCGGGGGGGGAGCCGATGGCGCAGGCGCACGGCCTTGCGCTGCTCAGCGAGCGGTTGCGCCGAGCGGGCCTGAGCATAGTCTGCTACACGGGCTACACAATCGAGGCCCTTCGTGAGGCTGGCGAGACCTGGGTCTGTCGTCTTCTGGGGTTGGTTGATGTATTGATTGATGGCCCGTTCGTGCGGGAGCAAGCAGGGAGCCTTCTGTGGCGTGGCAGCCGCAACCAGAGGGTGGTATTCATGACGGACCGGTATCGCGCTCTGGCGGATGAGGTCGAGGAAAGGCCGGCAGAGGTGGAGGTGGCAGTTGGGCCTGGCCGCCTGACTGTCACCGGGACCTGGCCGGAGGAACTCTTGGCCGCTTTGGCCAAGCAGCTGAGGGGCTGAGACCATGGCACCGTCCTGTCCATTCTGCCTTTCCGACGACGGTGTTCAGCATGACAAGCCATCTTGCGCGTCCCCGGGGGCGTACGTGTGCAAGGGCTGCGGCGAGAGAGTGCCCCGTTTCTACGTGGAGGGGAAGCGGCGGTATCCACCGGTGTTCATCAACGCGATCGGCTTCCGCACGCATGGGAAGGGGGTGTATTTCGCTGTGCTCTTCCGTGCCCTTCGGCAGATGGCAAGTCACTGGCCGGAGTTCTTTACCACTGCCCTAAGCGAGACGGACCTCGACGTGGTCAACGCGAACATTGATACGCTGTTCGGACAAGGGAGATTGCCTCCTGCGACGCCGAATTGTTTCCCGCGGCCGACGATGGTGAGAATCAGCAACGCTCCGCTGCCGCTCCGCAACGCCACGCTGCTCTTTCACGATACTGGTGGGGAGTGCTTCGAGAAGGCGTCGCTCCTCGTGCAGCACGCCCATTACGTCAAGAGGGCTCAGACGGCCATGCTGCTCATCAGGGTCCCTAGGCTTGCTGACCCGCCGCGCGACATGCACTCACTCGTCAACACGGTGCTCATTGGCATGAGCGACCTGGGGGCCGAGACCAAGAAACAGCGCCTCCTCGTCGTCTACTCCTGCGCCGACGAGTTGGTCCCCCGGATGAGGGGGTGGAACGGATTGGAGGATTACATGCGCAGCGGCTCGCTGGATGCTCTCGGAGACATGCGGTCGTACATGGCGCGCCTTTGCACGCTCTCTGAGAGCCTGGAGGTCTTCACGCGCAAGGCGCTTGGGGCGAACGAGTTCGTCAATGCGGCGCGGGCGAGCTTCCGCAGTGTGACCTTCTGCATGGTCTCGGCGCTTGGTCACAGCCCACAGGAGGGGAGGCTATGTGGCCAGCCGGTGCCGAGGCGTGTCCTCGACCCGCTTGTGTGGCAGATGCACTGGTCGGCAAGCTGGTGGGACCGGCTCTGGGCCTCGTGACGCCGGGCTGGGTCCATCTTGTGGCGACGGCGGAGACCTTTGAGATGATCTGGCTAGTCCTGAGCGCATTGGCCGGGTTAGTCGCTCTAGCGGTCGAAGGCCGCCTGTCGGCAGACCAGGTCACTTGGCTGCTGTTCTTGGTGGTTCTCGTAACGGCTTTCTGGCCGGTAGCGGGAACTGCGGTGCGCGCGCTGCTGGCAATACTGGCGGTGTACTCGGTCGTGACCCGGTACGGCGGGGACGACTGGCGTGTTCGAGCCGGGTTCTACTGTCGAATCGCTGAGATCGCCCTGTACCTGGCCGGAATCTGGGTAATGCTCTGGGGGTTGGGCCGGAGCATACGCCAGATTACTAGGCGGTAGCGAGGCATCTCCCATGGTCGAAGCACAACGTTCCTGGCAGAGCATCTTCTGGCGCGAGTGGCGCAGTTCCGAGGACGGCGACGTGGCTCGGCGCCTTCTTGGCCGGCTCTTGCAGGAGCCCATCGGGTGGCTTGCTGCTCTGGCCACCGTGGGGGCTGGGGCGCTCTGCGGGGCGTTGGCCTGGACGCTGTTTGACCTCGTTGTCGGCTACATTCGCACGCAGCCGGCAAAGCGGGATTGGCCGATCCTGTGGGAGGGTGTGGGAGAGCGCATGGCGTTCGGTGCGCTGGGTGGTGCGGCGTTGGCTCTTGCTGGATGCCCGTTTCTGTTAGGGCGGCTGACACGGGAGAAGTGGCTGCCTTGGCTGAGTCGCGAGCCACTCTACCTGGCCTCGTTAAGCCGGCGCTTCAAGCTTTCTGTATTCACAGGCCTCATCTACGGCCTCTGTGGACTTTGGGTTGTTGGGGATACCCTTGGGTGGGGCTACGGCATTCTCTTCGGGTTTGCAGGCCTGGGGCTTATGTTTGCCGGGGACAAGTATGGCGAAGGCGCCTTGTTTGTCCTGCGGAGGGTCCACGCGAGGACGCGCGGGGCGTTCCTCGGCCTCCTCGACGGCGCGATCTGGGGGGCCGGGGGCGGCATCCTTGTGGGCCTGGCATTCCTCATCAGCGCCGGTTGGAGTGCGGCCGTGGCGGCGGGCGGTGCCTATGCGCTTCTGGGGCTCTTCCTTTACGGGCCGGTGCACAAGGCAATCGCCCTCGCAATGGAGGATCCGGCAGACGCGCGCAAGGCGGCTACGAGGTTCGCCGATGCATGGCGCCCGGTGCTCTTTTGGTGGTTGCCGCGTCCTCACCCGTACGATCTTGAGGCAGCAGTGCGCGAGGCTGGCGATGGCGAATGGGCTGGATTCCTACGCCTCCTCGAGGAATTGCGGGCGAAGCCAGGCTCGCCGGCCGATCTCGTCCATGCTATGCTTGAAAGCACCGAGTGGTCCGAGCGGCTTGCCGCGCGGCACGCGCTGGTCTCTCTTGGCGGGGAAGGCATTGAGCACCTCGAGCGGTTGCTTACGAGAGGAGACGACCCGCGAGCTCAGCGCCTTGCCGCTTGGATCGTATGTTCCATTGGCAGGGATACGGCAGCCAGGCTCGGCGGCTATCCCGATGCGCACGTGTGCCCGAAGTGCCTTGTGCGATGTCACAAGCATTGGGTGGCTGTGCCGGGGCGGTTGCCTGTGGCTTACTACGGGTGCAGAAAGTGCCATCAGACAAGAGGGTTCTCTTTCGCCCCGGAGGGCATTGTGGCAGTGCTGGACAAGCGGATGCTGGCATCAGTGCGGCCAGGCCCCGCCCTCCACGTCAACTGGCACGTCCGGCGTCACATCTTCGACTTCGACCGTGTAGAGGTACGTGATGCCGATGACAGTGACGTCGAGCGGTTCTGCATACAGGTACAGAACGACATGGATGAGGTCCAACGCGAGCGCTGCAAGACTGTTCCGTGCGCCGTGTGGCGAGAATGCCGCCTCTCGGAGAACGCCAAGAGACTCCTGGAGGCGACCTTCAGGAGTCCATGAAAGCCAGCCCAAGAGGAGGACACAGAGATGAGCGGACGCAAGGAATCGGATTTCGTTCTCGACCAGGAGCAGGAGCAGAGGCTCAATCTACTCCAGAAGTGCCAGAGCGTCCGCTCGGAGGTAGACAACCTGAAGAAACGCCTCGCCGAGGAACTGGCAAGTGCCCCGGAGGGGCTGCGCGCGACATTCCAAGGCGAGGCCACTCAGGCAGAGCAATGGCTGAGAGAGGCAGCGGCCTGCTACGACCAACGTCTGGGCGCCGATTCTGCTCTGTCGTCGCTGCAACACTGCTGCTCGCTCCTCGAGCGCGTAGCCGCGGAGGGCAGAGAGATTCGCCAGAAACTCACTGTCGCGTTCACTCAAAGGGCGGACGCACTGGGGAGACAACTGAGGTCACAACTAACGGCGGCGGAGCAACTCTTCATGAGCCGTCAGCAAGTCCTCGCGCTCTGGTTTGGTCCTGCCATGACGGACAAGTGGCAGCGCGATCTGGAAGGCACACGTCGCCAACTTCAAAGGCGGAACTACACCGCGGTTGAGCGGGCGCTCGAGGCGTTTCAGCAGGAGCTCGAGGCCAAGAGCCGCGAAGCCGAGGAGCAGGAGGCCAAACACCAGAGACGGCTCTACCTTGTGACAGCCCTCCGCAAAGCCTGCGCCGCTATGGGCTTCAGAGAACTCGAACCACCGCACCCCGAGAAGGAAGCAGACCGCGGCTGCCGAATTCTGTACAAAGTGGACACCCTTGACCGAGGGCGGATAGCGTTCGCCATCACGCTTGACATGATCCACAGCTTCGCCGGAACCGCGGAAAACCAATGCTTCGAGGAATTCGACAAGCTCTCGGAGTTTCTCAAGGCCGGGTTCGGGGTGCATACGGAATTCAGGTATTCCGATAGCAGGCCACGCCCTGAGCTCAGACACAAGGGGCAAAGAGCCCTGCCCAAGACCCATAACCGATCAACCAGCAGGGCTTGCTGAACGGAGGCGCGCCATGTCAGTATGGATCCGAAACCTGAAGAGGACGCTAGAGGACCGGCCGGTCGTCATCCTGCACGGGAACGTGCGGGACAAGTACATTGATTCTAGCGGCCGTGTCTTCGAGAACCTGACGGACTTGCTGGCACAGTTGGCCCGCGAGCATTCGCTGTCATTCTGCGAAGTCATGCGGTACGATTTCGTCAGCGGCGAGCGGCCATTGCCCGGCCAGAAGGCGCAGCCTTCGAAGACAAGAGGGGGAAGCAGCAACGGCCAGGCCGAAGACCTCTCAAAGGATGTGACCCGGGAGATACCCCCTACGCGCGTGTTGGCCGACTGGCTTGATCGCCTCCGCGCCACCGACACTAACCGCTTCGCGGTCATCAACTACCTTGACAAGCTCGTCGCGTACAGCACATCCTACGGGGACACGGAGAAAGAGATTCTTCTGCGCTTCGAGAAGCTGATTGACAACATCACGCCCAACCATCGGCTGATCCTCGTGGCGCTCACGGACACGATGGTGCCGGTGGAACTCTACACGCACTCGCCGAAGACATACGTGCTGCCGATCCCAATGCCTGACAAGGCGGACCGCCTTGCGTACCTCAAGCACCGCCTGGGCGGGAAGACGCCGCACCTGGACCTCCTGGCGGACATCTCGGACGGCTTGTCGCTTCAGGATCTAGACCGTGTTGCGGGCGCTGTGTCTGCGGCAACCGGCCGAGGCCAACTGGGGGAACCCGACTTACGCCGGCTCGTCAACAAGTACCGGATCGGTGAGCAGGAGGACCACTGGAGCGCCCTGGGTATCGAAAAACTCCGCGGGGCCAAGCACTGGTTCACCGAAGTGGAGGGAGTCAGGGGGCAGGACAAGGCCGTCGCCAAGGTCATCGATATGCTCTGCCTGGCCCGCACAGGGCTTCGCGGCATGGCCAGCGGCACCGCGGCCAAGCCGCGCGGAGTTCTCTTCTTCGCTGGCCCCACAGGCGTCGGCAAGACCCTTGTCGCTAAGAAACTCGCGAAGTTCCTGTTCGGCAGTGAAGAAGCGTTCTTCCGCTTCGATATGAGCGAGTTCAAAGAAGAGCACACCGATTCCAAGCTCATCGGCTCCCCGCCCGGCTACGTGGGATACGAGCAGGGCGGCAGGCTAACCAACGCGGTCCGGGAGCGGCCGTTCTGCGTGATCCTCTTCGACGAGATCGAAAAGGCCCACCCGAAAATCATGGACGCATTCCTCCAAATCCTCGACGACGGGCGTCTCACCGACAGCCGTGGGCAGACCGTCTTCTTCACCGAATCCGTGATCATCTTCACGTCCAACCTAGGCACACGAACTACTGATAGCCGAGGGGTATCCGTTGACGGTGAAGAGCGTGGCGCGATTGATAGGGTCCTGAGCGACTCAAGCCTCAGCGAGGAAGAGCGGAAGAACCGTATCCGCGAGCACTTCGTCCGATGTGTTGAGCGCTTCTTCGCGCGCGAGATCTCGCGCCCCGAACTCCTCAACCGCATCGGCAACAACATCGTTCCTTTCAACTATATTAACGCGCCCGACATCCAGCGCGAGATCATCCGCTCGATCCTGGACAGAATCAAGGCCAACTTCGAGGATCGCTACCGCGCGCAGCAACACCAGTTCAGCTACGACGACGCAGTGGTCGAACAACTCGTCACGAAGTACAGCGCGCGAATCGCTGAGTTCGGTGGCCGCGGCATCACCAACGCCGTCGAGGACGAAGTGATGAGGACCCTTGCCTATGCTGTGCTGGAGGCCGAGGAGCGAAAAGCCCGCTCCGTTAGGTTCCATGTCATGGTAGACAGTCATACCCAGCGGATCATGGTCCGCGAGAGCTGAAGGGACGCCACAGTGAGCCCTACCGAAACGTGCTGCTGCCTCGCGACGGCGGAGACCACAAAGGTTGCTATTGTCCTCGACGCCTCTCAGAGCGCCCAGAAGCACCAGGCCGATGTTGCGGCCCTCGCCCGCAGCCTCGTTACTGCCCTCCCAGCCAGCGTAAGCCATTCCATCTACTTCCTCGGCAACCCTGCCCCGTACCCTACGACAGACCTGGACCACCGCATCGGCCATTGGTTCGACCAGAACCGCCAGCGCACTAGTCTCATCACGCCCATCTACCAGGCCCTTCGCGATGCGGAAAACACCCGCATCGTCGTGGTCGGCTCTGGCCGCATCTTCGATCTCGAGGACTGGGCAGGCACACTGCAAGTCGCGCGTACGCTCCTCGTGAGCCTGGGCGAACCACTCCAAGCCGCGCTGCATACTGCCACCGAACTCACCAACCCAACACCTCAGGACCTCTGCCGCCACCTCTACGACCCGCCAGTCAGTGTCGAGATTTCGGGGCCGGGCTTCATGCCCATCCGCTGGGACAATCCAGGCTACCGGCTCGCCCTATCCCGCGGGAGAGCATCGCTGGTGGCGGAGCAACTCCAAGACTACGCCATTGCCCTCCAATGCTTCGTGGCCGCCGGTGCCGATTCGGGGGTTACGGCCATGATTACCCGAGCTAGCGGCGCACACAGTGGCGCAGCCCTCGAGCCAGCCGCGCCTCCGCCGCCCGGTGTGCGCAACGCCGGCCTCCTGACCCAAAGCGAGATGGCGGTGTTCCGCAAAGCAGTACGCCGTCAGTCCTTCTCCTGCCCAGTGTATGGAGCGCAGTGCTCGTGGGATACCTTGCGCTGCCGCTGCCAAGGAGACTTATCCCACCTGGTCTATCCCTCAGTCGAGGCCCAGAGGGTCTCTGGCTTCGTCCTCCTCCGGGATGAAGGAAGCGAGGTTTCGTTCACCGCTCTGGGCAGCAGCGTCCTACGGCTCGGAGCAGGGAGGGTGGTCGTCAAAGCTCAGGATCAGGCGCCAGCCATCTGCTACTTCGACCCGCGCTCCCGCACCTGGGTCCAGAGCCAAGACTCGGTGGAGCCGTACCTAGGGGTCGAGCAGGATGTCTATGCGATTGTCGTGTGACCCCAAGGGTTTTCCTCTTCTCTCCCCGCCGGGGGCGGCCTTTGACATCCACCTCCTGCCCGTCTCGAAGGTCCAGTTCGAGCGTTTCCTGGCAGAGCCGTGCGGATTCGGGGACGCATGGTATGAGACCCTTCTGACGCTTAACCAGCGTGCGTCATACCGGCGGTTCACCGAGGCCGACCGCGAGCGGCTCTTCCTAACAGGCGTCCTGCCGAAGGAGGCCCTCGCCTTCGCCATCTGGCTGGGGCCAGGCTTCGACCTCCCGACCACTGACGAGTGGCGGATGGCATATCGGACATTCGACGCGCTCCGGCTGAATTGGGCTGAAGCGCTTCGGTTCCTGAGCGGACGTGGGGCGGTGCCAGCCCACGACATGCTGGAGGAGCTCTTGCGCCAGCAACCCCCGGCTGCTACGGCCAGCGACGTCACGCTTATGCGCGGCGGCGTTCTTGAGTGGGCGAGGCAGGGCTCCCACTGGGTAGGGCTGGGTGCACCCCGCCACACCTTCTACCCCAATCTCTACGAGCCTTGCAATGACGAGTTCCGTCCGCTCAACACCAACGATCGCCTGCCCTTTCTCGGCTTCCGCCTCATCCGGCGCCGCGGCAACGTGCCGCGCGGGGGCTGGCTGGTGACGCGCCCGAGACCCGAGGAGCAAGCCCGATGACCACCGCTGCTTGGCAGCACATTTACTCGAACGTCGAGAAGGAGCAGTCGCCCCACAGGCGCGGCGGCTTCCAGACTCTCTTCTACAGCAAGGCGGGGCTGTCCGAGGCGGAGGTCCAGGAGGTCGAAGCTCGGCTCCTATACTTCCCATGTGAAGGGCAGCCTGTGAAACGCGTCTTCTTCCACACCTCGACGGGTAAGCCTGTCCTCGCACAGGTGGTGCACCTCCCCGAGTCTGACGAGGTGGGGCGCGGCGGGCGATACCTGGCTCACGCCTTTATCTTTCCTCCCGAGGTTGCCACCGTCGTTGCTGCCGCCCTCTCTAGCATCTTCCAAACAACCCACTTCGTGACCACCATCGCCGAGGCGCTCAGGCTGGGAGACATGCGAACAGGCGACATCCCGCCCACAACCTTGCCTCTCACCGACGACGCCAGGTACCGGGTGACCGAAGCCCAACGCTGGCACCCCGACCACTTGAAACGGCTGACTCTCCTCGCCTTGCGCGCCGAAGGATTGAGACGCGAGCGCCGCACCCTGGCCGTCATCGGCAGTCCTGAAGACGCACTCCGCACCCTCTCTGCCGCCCTCCTCGCTGTGCCTCCAACTGCTGCCGCGCTCTGCTCGTTCGACACCTACTTCGACCATTGCAACCCCATCGCCCTATACTACTGGGCGGTCGGGCTCCAAGCCGAAACCGCAGACCCAAGATTCATCGCGGTGGATGCTCGTTGCCGCAAGGTCCTTGGCCAGATCCCCGATACACCGGCGACTGCATATGAGCGCTGGGCGCTGGCCTGCATCGCCTCAGGGAACCTCACGGCGCTCGCGGCACACAAGCAACTCGCATTCAACCTATGCGAATGGCTAGAAGGGCGGCGGTCCACACCCCCTCCCGTCGCCGCCGAAGAGCAGGAACTGGTGCTGAGCGTCTTCGGCCTGAATAGTCCTCACGTCAGGGAGCGCCTCCGCAGCCGGCTCGTGCAGCGGCTGTCGCCAGCCCTCGCCGAGCGCGTCTTCCCCAGGCTCTGCCCCCGTATGGCATCTCCGGACCTCCTCGCACAGCTTCGGCGGGGGCTCAACTCTCACACGCTGCTGGACGAGTTATATGCGGCCTACGCCGCCGAACGCTTCTCGGCCCCCAGCCGCATAGAAATACAGGAACTTCGCCAGGCCCTCACCCACTCGGACCACCGTGGCCTGCGGCTCCTCCTTGCCTCCTGGCTCGGGGACAAGGAGCGTGTGCGAAAGGAACTCTCACGCGCGGACGATGCCGAATACCCACGCCTCGTTGAGGTGGCCCTTCAGGCCGGCACCGCGGATCCCGAGGCTCTGCTCGTGCCAGGGAGAGCGGAAGCATTCCTAGATGCCTACTTCCCAGCAGTCAGCCCACAGAAGGTGGAACTAGTGCCCCTGACACAGGCTCTCTTGCGACATGGGGAGCACTCCTCGCTGCCGCGGCTGGCCACCCTCGTGCCAGGGAGGCCGGCCAAGGAACTCAGGAGGCTGGCGAAACTGCTCCGAGGACTGCCTGGGGAGGCTAGGGCACTCCAGCGCGGGGTAGATCAGGCATTGGCCAACCTGCCACCGTCCCCCGGGCTGCTTGGCCCACTCCGACGGCTCTTCCGCCCGGCTCACGAGGCGACAGGTCGCAGTGGGTCAGGGGCACCGGGCCGGCGCCGAAGAACGTGAAAGGTGCCAACGATCTTGAGCCCTTGTCGAAAGCTATGTCAGTCGGCCTCGGAATTCGCAACCTGATGCTCACCGGGAGTCCAGCTTACGGGGGTTCAGCCTTCCATGTCGGGCTCGCTCGAACAAGTGAGCCGTCCCGCCATGGTGGGCAGGGATTCTGGCACCCCGCTTCGAACCTGCGATCTTGGCCTGCCGCAAGCCGCAGGATCATGGCCGGTCCCGATCAGCCACACCCAGAGGACAGAAGGAGATGCAGGAGATGACCAGCGGCGGTGGGACAGGCAGGCGGGCCTGAAGGCTAGGCGGCACAGCGGGTTACGTCGAGCACTCGATGTTCAAGCCGCGTGGGCTTGGCAGTGTTGATGCGCCAGGTGAAGTCTATGGCTAGGCATTTGCGTTGTCTGCGGTAAAGCGTGTCTGGAGCGAGGGGAGAACTTGGCCATTCCCTCCCGAAGGTTCCAATACCTTCGGGAGGGTGTAGGGGTGAAGGCGCGGTGGCGGGGTGGGGCGTTACCCTCCCGAACGTATTGGAACGTTCGGGAGGTGGGGTACACAGCTTTTTCACCTCCCCACATCCCATTTGCCTCTCAGAGCTTATGGATAGACCAGATGCCTCGGTCTTAGGCATTTGCGTTGTCTGCGGTAAAGCGTGTCTGGAGCGAGGGGAGAACTTGGCCATTCCCTCCCGAAGGTTCCAATACCTTCGGGAGGGTGTAGGGGTGAAGGCGCGGTGGCGGGGTGGGGCGTTACCCTCCCGAACGTATTGGAACGTTCGGGAGGTGGGGTACACAGCTTTTTCACCTCCCCACATCCCATTTGCCTCTCAGAACTTATGGACAGAGCAAATGCCTCTATGGCAAAGCCTGGCCGCTTCTTATCGGCTACAACGGGCGCCCCCGCTACCACCCTTAAAGAAGATTTTGAGGCCGTGACCTGGTAGCGGGTCACGGCCTCAAAGTCCGGAAGGGCGAAGATTTCGGCTCGACCCTCGTGAGTCTGGGGGTCGAGCCGAACTTGTCTCACAAACGCCCTGACCACCGCCCGCCGCTCGTCCATCGAGCCCTCCCTCATCACCTCCCCGAATGACCGCAGGTAGCCTAGCATCTCCTGCGTCGCTGCGTCGAGGTCCACCTTCGCGGCCCCGGCGCGCTCCATGCCCTCGATCCGCAAGGTGGTCTCCGCCAGCTCCTTCCTCAGTTCGGCGATGCGCTCGTTGGCAACTTCCCGGTTGGCCTCCGTGATGTTGTCGAGGATGCTGTTGATCTTCGCCTTGAGCTGGGTCGCCTGCTCCCGCAGAGCGCCCAGTTCGCCCCCCGTGGCCTCCGCCTCCATACCGAGGTGCTGGCGCACCATTTCGCGGAACTCCCTTGGGTCGGCCGCTTCAAGCATCTGGCGGATCAGGCCGCCGATGGTGCCGACCACGAGGTCCTCGAGCACGTCGCGGCGGATGACCTGCCGTTCGCACACCGAGCGCCCCTTCATCACGTAGCCGCCGCAGGCGTAGTAGTCGTTGACGCTGCTGGAGCCGTCGAGCCGCTTCTTCCCGCCCTTGGTGGTGCAGCCCTGCCCGTAGGGTGCAGAAACTCATCGCTGGCCAGGGAGGCAGGCCGCTCTATCGGCGATTGTCTTCGGGTGGAGTTGGCGCTATGGGTTGTCGCGGCGTCGCCTGATGCCTTTGGTACGGCGCGCAGAGTCGACCTGTTCTCTCGGTGTCCTCTGAGGTGGGGGGGCCACAATGCTTCAGGCTGCGGCTCGGCGGCACGACTTCAGCAGGCCGCCCAGGCACTCCTCGCAGTGGACCGTGCCGATGGACCCGCTGGCCATCCCGGGCGCCGGCTCGCCTGTGAGGACGGCTCTCGGCACGCGTTGCAGGCTGTTGAGGCCAAACAGAATCAGGTGGTTCAGGCATTCCTCCCGAGCACTCCGAATCCAGCGCTCGCAGTGGGCGTTCGCATTGGGTGCGTGGTAGGGAGTGGCCAGCGATTCCACGCCCGCGCTCTGTATCACCCCTTCGAAGTCCCCACCGAAACACTTGTCCCGGTCATGCAGGAGGAAGCGGGGCCGGATGCCCAGGTCATCGCATTCCCACAGCACGTTCCGCACCTGCTGCGCCCTCCAGCCGCCGTGCGGGGAGAAGGTCGCCTCGGCGAGCAGGATGGTGCGGCTCTTGAGGTGCATGACGACGAGCACGAATGCACGCCGAAGGCCGCAAAACGTCCAAATCTCCTTCGTGAACAGTTCGGCACATAGCAGCACGTCCGCCTGCCGCGCAAGGAACTGCCGCCAAGTGCAGCCGAGCCTTGACCTTCGACTTCAGAACGCGGTTCTCCAGCCGCAGGTATTCGTTCTGGAGCGTCAGCTCCCGACACAACACCCGCGCCACCGTCGCAATCAGTGGGAGTCCCGCCCAATTGAACCGCCGCGAGCCGTCCTGCGCCGTGTGATCTCCTCCAGAATGGCCTTCAACCACCTCCGGCGCGGACGATACCATAACTCCAGCGGATATGCGACCTTGCAAACCACGTATGAATATTCGGACACTACGCCCAAACTGTAGAATGTAGATCCGACGCCGGCGAATACCCCGCCGAACCCAAAGTGTAGAATGTAGATCTGACCCTAGCGACATAGAATGTAGATCTGACCCTAGCGAGTGACCCTAGCGAGTGACCCTAGCGAGTGGTTCGCCCCTTCGGGGCTGGACAGACCGAACGACCGGAAACCGGGGGCGTGTCAGCGTTGCGGGCCGGAGCGACTACAAAGCGACCGAAGAGCGATTCTTGAGCGACTGTTGCGTCGGGGCGTGTCGCCTGAAGTGCCTGATTCCTGGCCTCTTGGGGCTTGGCCTGTCGCAAGAGGCCCCGTAGCTACGGGCGAGTTGAGCGACCCGACCGCTATATATGGAGGCCGAGGTGAAGCCGACGAGGAGGTGTGGGGCCGGGCAATGAACGACGCACGGGAGAGGGTCCCGCCCGGAGATGGGGCGCTCTTCCGCGGTACGAGCGGCGCGCGAAGGGCGGTGAAGAAGGCCCCTGAACCAGGCCGATGAAGCCGCCCCGCCGGGATGAGAGAAGCCCGGCAGGAGAATCCCAGATGCCGGATTGCGGACTCCAGATCGGGGTCTGGAATCTGGCGTCCGGCTTCTGGAATCCGCGATGCGGCGCCTGGCCGGCAGGCACGCGTCCTCATGTTCGCGCGCAGCTCGGAGGCGGCCGGCGAACGGCATGGCCAAACCCGTCGCGTGGGGCCGCCGTGCCTGCTCTTTGACAATTCGGCTTGCCCTCGCTCTGACCTCCCGCAGGTCACAAGCCTGCGGGAGGTTGGGGCGGGGTTCTCGCCTGCACCGCGGGGTGCGGGGGGGGGTGGAGATTACCCTCCCGAAGGTATTGGAACCTTCGGGAGGGGGGACCGGGGGGGTCATTACCCTCCCGAAAGTATTGGAACCTTCGGGAGGGGGGACGCTAATCGGAGCCTTGGGGAGGGAGGAGGGGCTAGTGCTTGAAGACGAGTTCGCCCCAGTTGCGGGGCTCGAGTTTGAGCTCGAAGACCTCGTCGTTGACGATGCCTGTGGCCTGGTTGCTCCAGTGGGTGCGGAGGGCGGTGTCCTTGCCCGAGGGGTCGCCGTGGGTGACGCCGAAGTCGCCGCGAAGCACAAGCCCATCAGTCGGCTTGAGGCCGAGGGCGGCGAGTGGGACGGCGGCCTCGACGGTGTAGCCCTTCTTGTCGCGGTGGATGTTGACGGCGAGCTCGACGCGGGACGGGGCCGTCCCGCCCACAGGGAGGACGGTGACGCTCTCGACGGTGTAGCCGTCGCGGATGACGCCTGAGTAGAACTTCTTGGGGGCTTTGTCGGTGGACTTTGGGCGGAAGAGGACGGCGGTGGGGGTGCCCTTGAGTGGGCCGATGGAGAGGCGGAGGTCGCCGAGGACGGCCTCGCCGCGCTTGGGGTCGGCCTTGGGGTCGGTGCCGAGCTGGAAGTCCACGGTGTCGCCGCCGGCGTAGAGGAACTCGGGGGCTTCGGCGCCGTTGACCCAGGGGGTGGCGTCCTTCACGTCCCAGGCGAGGTAGAGGTTCGCGTCGTCCCAGGCGGCGGCGGAGCGGATGGCGGCTTCGGGCTGCTTCTTGTAGGCGATGATCTGGTGGTCCTTGAAGTCCTTGTTGAGGTCGCCGGTGAGCGTGGGCGTGGCTTTCTTGATGGTGAGGCGTTGTGTGCCGAGGGCCTGCTGGAGGTATTTTTCGCGGAGGGTGCGCGCCTGGGCGATTTCGCTCTCGGTGATGCGGATGCGGTCGCCGCGAAGCCGCTTCACCGAGGCGAGGCCGACGACTTTGATGTTCCAGAAGCCGGTCTTTCCGGCCTGGAGGTAGAGCTGGCCGTCGGGCGTGGCGGCGATTGAGCCGCCGAAGTCCTCGCCGCCCATGCCGGGCGGGACGTTGTCGAGGATGGCGCCCGGGACGGCGGCTTCTGGGAAGGCCATCTTCATGGGGTCGCCCTGGAAGAGGCGGGTGAGGTAGAAGCCGTCGCCCGTGAGGATGTGCCACTCGCCGCAGTTGGTGGCGATGACCCAGATGTTGCCGATGGGGTCGGGGAGCTTTGCGGTGCCGCAGGGGCCGAATGAGCCGCGAATCATGCCGACCTCAGGCGGGACGGCGCGGTGGGAGCCGTGGACGCCGTTGAAGTTGTCGGGGTATCGCCAGACCTCTTTGGCCCGGGCGATGTCGGCGCACTGGAGCCAGGTCATGTCCACCCCGTAGTCGCCGCCCTTGAGGACAAGTGTGCCGTCGGCCGAGCCGAGGCCGGCGATGGGCATCCGTGCTGGGTTGGCGAGGTCGTATTTCGGCGCGCCGCAGGGGGTGAAGCCGGTGACCTTGAACTGCTTGTCGCCCGAGTAGAGGGTGAGGTCGGGGGTGAGGTTCATGTACCAGCCGCTGAAGTGCATCTCGCCGGGTGCGCCGCTGAGCTCGTCGGGCTGGCGCTCGCCGTCGCCGTTGGCATCGGCCCAGACCATCGTCATGGCGGCGTTGGCCTTCTTGCCGTGGGCGGTGAGGGGGATTTCCTTGCCCTCCTTGTCGGCATAGTAGATGACGGTGCGGAGCTTGTAGTCGGCGTCGCCGAGGCGCTCGTAGAGCTTGAGCGGTCCGACGTTGCCCATCCAGTTGGAGGCGAGGCCGAGGTAAAGGCGCCTGTTGGGGCCGATGGCGAAGCGTGCGGTGCTGGTGCCGTCGCGGGTGATGACGCCGAGGCACCTGTCGCGGCCGGTCTTGGGGTCGAGCCGCCATTCGCAGGAATGGCCGACCATCACGAGGGGGTCGAGGGGGTTGATGGCGCCGCCGAGCGCGCCGTAGGCGGTGGGGCCGAAGAGCTCGCGGACGAGTTGACCCGTCTCGGTGTTCCACACGCTGACGCGCTTGGGCTTGTCGTCGGCCTCCATCGCCCAGAGCTGGCCGCGGGCGTCCACGGCGAGGGCGTGGACGAAGCGCATGCCGTCGGGCTGCCAGGGGCCGAGGAGGGCGCGGCCGCCCTTGCGGCCGATGGCCCTCAGCGGCTTGCCGTCGGGGCTGTAGACGAGCACCTGGTTGTCGGGGTCGCCGACGGCCACGTAGATGTTCCCCTTGGGGTCGAGGGCGATGGCGTTTGCGCCCTGGAGGTTCTCGATGAGGGGCCTGGCCTCGCCCGTTTCGGGGTTGAGGGCGAGCACGGTCTTCCAGGCGGAGATGACGAGGACGCGGGGCGCGGAGGCCCCGCCTGCGGCCTCGAGGTCAACCGGGGAAGGCACCTGGAGCTTCTTGATGAGGGCGCCGGTCTTGCCGTCGAGGACGAGGACGGCGTCGCGCTTGGCGAAGCCGACGTAGACCTTGCCGCCGCGGGCGTGGAGGCAGCTGGCGCGCTCCTTCTTGTCGAGCTCGACGCCGAGGAGTGGGCGGACGTCGAGGTCGGTGGAGCCGCTGCCGGCCCAGTCGGTGAAGCCGCCGCGGGCCGTGTCGGCGCGGAAGAGCACGCCGTCCCAGTTCATCGCGTAGACCGTGCCGCCATCCGCAGTGACCAGCTCGGCGCCCGACATTCCGCCGCGGCTGAGCTTCCATTGGACGTTACCGTCGGGGTCGCAGGCGACGAGTGCCTTGCCCGCCTCGGCGCCGCTCCAGCCGAGGTAGACCTTTTGGCCGTCGGCGTCGCAGGCGAAGGGCACGCCGTGGTCGCCGCCCCAGTTGGTGCGGCCGCTCGGGCCGTCCCAGGGCGCCGAGCCGGCGTTATGCGCCCAGCCGACGAGGCGCAGGCCGATGCCCTTGTGCCAGAGGGCGTCCCACGTGTAGGTGCCGGGCGCCACGGGCTGGCCAGGCTGCCGCCAGTTGGGCGTCGTCAACCCGTCCCACTTCACCGTGTGGCGGCCCTTGGTGCGGAACTCGCAGTTGAGGAGGTGTCGGACGACTGCCCCGTCGCGGTCGCGGATGTTGAGCGAGATGTAGCCGTCCTCGGGCATGCGGAAAGTGACCTCCTCGAAGCCCTGAAGCTCTTTGACGCGGATGAGACCCGACCAGTCAATGACGGGCAGGCCATTGGCCATCGTGGTCGCGAACTCGCGTCCGTCGGCCAGGCGCAGCTTGCGGGGCGCCACGTTGCCCTTGGCCTCGAGGGCGCCCGTGCCCCAGCACTGGCTGGACATGAAGGTGAAGACGCGGTCGGGGACGACGCCGGGCTTGAAGATGTCCTTGATCGTGATGCGGAAGCGCGCCTCGGTGCAGAAGTTCGGCTCCACGGTCACGACGATGCTCTCGCCGGCCTTTGGCGCGGGCGCGCCCTCCTTGCACAAGAGCTTCCACGGGATGGCGATTTCCTGAACATAGCCCCGGCCGTCGGGGTTCTTGGCGAACTCCTGAGCCGCGCCCTGGGCCTGGGCGTCCTTCAGGCCGCCCTCGTTGAACTTGCGGCCATACGCGAGGTCCACCACGTCAATCCCGTCGCGGTCCAGCCACGCCGTGATGTGGGTGCAGCGCTCCTGCGGCGTCCCGGCCGCCGTGATGACGCGCGCCTGAAGACAGTCGCCCGCGAACCCGTAGTCGCCCTTCGAGCTGCCCGGATTATTCATCGGCGTCTCGTCAATCCAGCGGGCCAGGAGATACAGCTTCTCCGCGTCGTACATCAGGTGGAACCAGCAGGCGAGCTTCTCGCGGAGGTTCTCCGCGTCCCCGCACGCAAACACCCCGCCCGAGAGGTCCCAGTCATCCAGCTTCCCGTCCACCACCACCTTCCCCGGCGCGGGCAGCACCTGGATGCCCAGGTTCTCCGTCTCCGTGGCGTTGGCCAATTGCGCAGCAAGCAAACCTGCAAGCAGGGGCACCCTGGCAACAGACCCCATTCGCGGCTCCTCTCGAACACCGGCATCAGAGAGAGGCTGAAACGCCCCCATTCTATCGGCACAGAGCAACGCGGTCAAAGGGCCGCCGCACCCCGCCGACGAGTGCTTTGGGCAAGAGGCGCCCGTCCCGATTGGCGCGAAGATAGTCCCTTCGACCTAAACCCCACACTCCGAACCGGTGGTACACGAACCGTGGCCAGGGTGATACCCCACGTTACGGGGGTCCTTTGAGAGGTTCTCCGCCGCGTCCGCCTGGCGGCGGTCGCGCGCTCGGGATGACAGCACGGGTGTTCCCACTTGCAAAAACCGGGCGTGGGTGTATGCTAGGCTTCGCCCCCACAGCCGGGGGCCGCGCCGCGGGTCAGGCGCGGGACGCCTGATGACGTAGCCCAGGTGCCAGACCGGAAAGGAGAGAGCGGCATGGCGGGAAAGATCAGGCTGGGGATCATCGGGGTCGGGCAGATCGGGAAGAGCCACGTGGCCAACTATCAGAAGGTGCCCGACTGCGAGATCGTGGCCGTGGCCGACATCAATGAGGCGGAGGCGAACCGCGTGGCGGCGGCGCACAACATCCCGCGCGTGTTCACCAGCTTCCGCGAGATGCTCAAGGTGGAGGAGATTGACGCGGTGGACGTGTGCCTCCACAACAACTACCACGCGCCCGTGACGATTGCGGCGCTGGAGGCGGGGAAACACGTCTACTGCGAGAAGCCGATGGCCGGCTCCTACCCCGACGCGAAGAAGATGTATGAGACTGCAAAGAGGTGCGGCAAGAAGCTCTCGATTCAGCTCTCCACGCTGTTCTCGAAGGAGACGAAGGCCGCGAAACGCCTGATTGACGGCGGCTACCTGGGCAAGATCTATTTCGTCAAGAGCTACGGCTTCCGCCGGCGCGGCCGCCCCTGGGTGGATGGCTACGGCTCGCCGCAGTTCGTCACCAGGAAGACCGCTCAGGGCGGGGCGCTCTTCGACATGGGCGTCTACCACATCGCCAATATCCTCTACCTGATCGGCAACCCTGCGGTGCTGACGGTCAGCGGCGCGACCCACGACGAGATCGAGAAGTACGAGGACCGCGCCAAGGCGGCGCCCTGGGAGGTCGAGGAGCTTGGCCTCGGCTTCGTCCGCCTCGCCGGCGGCATCTCCTTCGTCATCGAGGAGAGCTGGGCCATCCACTCCAACGGCACCGAGAGCCCGATGATCGCAGGCTCGAAGGGCGGCATCAAGCTCAGCCCCTTCGGCTACTTCGCCACCGTGGCCGACATGCCGATGAACGCCACATTCGACCTGGATGGCTCGGACTGGCGTTGGCACGCCTGCTTCCCCGAGACGGCTTACTACGACAGCCCGCAGCACCACTGGATCGCGGGGCTCTTGGGCAAGTGCGAGCTGATTGACACCGCGGCCATCGCCCTGGCCACGATGAAGGTCAGCGAGGGCATCTACCTCTCCCAGAAGCTCGGCCGCGAGGTCACATCCGCCGAGATCGAGACCAAGCCCAAGTCCACCGCCCTCAAGGGGCTGTGAGAAAGCGGTCCCGGGTGTCGGGCGCCAGGTGTTGGGGGGGGGTAGGACAAGACCCGAACCCCCTCCCGCGGGCCTATGGACCCCCGGGCACGTCATGCTGAGCGAAGCGAAGCATCTCTCTTCGGCGTTTCGCCGCAAGAGATTCCTCGACTTCGCTTCGCTCCGCTCGGAACGACAACGTTCGGTCGCTCGGCCGCGCTCGGGGTGACAGGGGCAGTTGCCGTGGTGATTCGCGTAGATTTGCGCGATTCGCGGTCAAGGATTCTGCCGTGCGCGAGTTGCTCGACAGCGTGATCTTCCTGTTCGCGATCGTGGATGCGCCGGGGAACCTGCCGGTGTTTCTGGAGCTGACGGCAGGGATGGACCGGCGGCTCCAGCGGCGGGTCTACGACGTCGCAACCATCGCCGGCTTCGTCATCATTGTGGTGTTTGCTGTGGCCGGCCGCTTCGTGTTGAAATCGGTGTTCCAGATCGAGGTGCCGGAGTTCCAGATCGCCGGCGGGCTGCTGCTGGCCGCGGTGGGCGTTCACGCGATGGTGGCGGGGCGGGGCGAGAGCGAGCCGAGGCGCACCCACGGCCTCGAGATCGCCGCGGTCCCGCTGGCTTGCCCGCTGCTGGTGGGGCCGGGCGCCATCGTGACCACGATGCTCATTGTCGAGCGCCACGGCGAAGCCCACGCGATGCTGGCCGGGGCCATCGTGTTCGCGCTGTCGCGGCTGATCTTCTGGCTCGACGAGCCGATCCGCCGCGTCCTGGGCAACCTCGGGCTGCTCATCCTCTCGCGCATCATGCGCATCTTCATCGTCGCCATCGGGGTCCATTTCATCGTCGCCGGCATCAAGGCCGCCTTCCAGCTCGCCAAGTAGAAGGGCCGCCGGCTCCCGGGCAGGAGCTAGCGGCCCCAGTGCGCAATGCCCTCCCGAACGTTTCCACACGTTCTAGAGGGTCACGCCAGGCATCTCGCAGCGCGCCCGCCCCCCGCTTACCCTCCCGAAGGTATTGGAACCTTCGGGAGGGGGGCAGGGGGCGCGGAGCGCTATTCGGCCTTCAGCTCCTTGATGTAGATGTTCTTGAACTCCAGCGGGTTGCCGTGGTTCTGGAGGGCGATGGGGCCTTCGGTCGGGCAGCCGATCATCTGGAGGTTGTCAATCACCTTTTCGCCGTTGAGGACGACGCTCATCCTGTCGCCCTTGACGGTGATGACGAAGGCGTTCCACTCGCCCACCGGCTTGTCGGCCTTCTTCAGCGGCGTGGCAGCCTTGCGGACCTCTTCGGGCATCTTAGCGTCGGTGCGGTAGCCATAGACCTCGCCCGAGCCGAGGGGGTTGACCCAGATGTTCGCCTGGCACTTGGAGGAGCCGCGGACGTAGATGCCGCTGTCGCCGGGCTTCTCGAAGCGCCACTCGACCATCAGGATGAAATCCTTGTAGCTCTTGGTCGTCCACAGGTCGCCGTCCTTGCCCGTGTACTTGATGATGCCATCGGCGACCTGCCACTCGGAGACCTGGAGCGCCGAGGCCGGCTTGCCGTCGCGCGTGCCCCAGCCCGTGAGGTCCTTGCCATTGAAGAGGGCGGTGAAGCCCTCGGGCGGCGTGTTGTCGGCCGCCATGGCCCCAGCCGCCACCAGCAACGCCACGACCACAACTGTCCTTCGCATCGCAGTGACTCCTTTCATCTCCTGCGGGGCGCCTCCACCACGGGAGACACCTTAGCGCGCGGCGGCGGCCCTGTCAAGCCGCCTGGACACGATGCGGCAAACGCCGTTACTGCGCAAGGCCCGGCGCGGAACGACCCTGCTGGGGGCCTCTGGCGGCGGCTTGACTCGCGCGGCGTCCGCCGATACCCTCGGGGGCGTGATGAGCAGGCTGACCCTGGTCCTCGCCACGCTTCTGGCCTCGACGGGTCTGGCGGCCCAGAAGCCCAGGCCGCCCGAGCAGCCGAGGTCCGGGCCGGGCGGCTCGGACTACCCGCACGCGAAGGCGGCCAGCAGCGTCCACGGCAATGGCGTGGAGCAGTACTGGCTGTTTGAGCCGGCGGAGCCGACGCCGAAGTCGGCCCCACTCGTCGTCCTCAACCACGGCTGGATGGGGATGCAGCCGGCGGTCTACCTCGGCTGGCTCCACCACCTGGCGCGGCGGGGGAATGTGGTGGTCTTTCCGAAGTACCAGGACGGCCCGCTGACGCCGGCGTGGACGTTCACGCGGAACGCGATTGCGGCGGTGAAGCGCGCCATCGAGGAGTTGAAGAAGCCGGGCCACGTGGCGCCCGACCTCGAGCGGTTCGCCATCGTCGGCCACTCGGCTGGCGGGGCGATTGCGGCGGACATGGCGGCCCTTGCCGCCGCCAAGGGCCTGCCGCGGCCAAGGGCCGTGATGATCGTGCAGCCGGGGCGTGGGTTTCGGGGAGACGACTCGCCCTTCTTCCCCGCCGCCGATGCCTCGCGGGTGCCGAAGGACGCCCTGTGGCTCGTCGTCGTGGGCGCTGACGACATCGTGGTGGGCGATGCGACGGCCAAGCGCATCTTCAGGAGCGTGCGGCACATCCCGGCGGACAACCGCGACTACGTCGTCGTGCGCACCGACCGCCACGGCGAGCCGCCGCTGGTGGCCGACCACATCAGCCCGTGCGCCCCGCTGAACCCGCGCCAGCTCCTGCTCGCCCAGGGCTGCAACGCCCTCGACTACTACGCCTACTGGAAGCTATTCGACGCGCTCACCGACGCCGCCTTCTTCGGCAAGAACCGCGAGTTCGCCCTCGGCAACACCCCCCAGCAGCGCTTCATGGGCGCCTGGAGCGATGGGACGCCCGTGGTGGAGCTCCTCGTCACCGACGAGCCGTGAGGGGGGCGCGGCGGACGCCCGCGCCCGTCACCGAAGCGCCGTGAAAGCGGCGCGCCGGCCTCTCGCGGTGGAATCGGCTCGCCGATTGCGTATAATGTGGGGAGACGTGGGGGACTCTGGAAAGGTCGTGCAAACTCGATGAGAATACGCGGCATCGCATGCAGCATGCCCAGCCGGCGCGTGGGCAACGAGGAGATGATCGAGCTGGTGCGCCGCTCGAGCGCCGAGCACCTGTCGCCCGAGCAGATGGAGCGGGTGGCCGGGCGCATGCGGTCGCTGTTCCGCCTGTCGGGCGCCAAGTATCGGCGCCACAGGAGCGACGGCGAGCTGGCCCGCGACTTCGCCATCCGCGCCGCCACCGAGGCGCTGGAGAAGGCCGAGCTGCGGCCCGAGGACATTGACCTGCTCATCTACGTCGGCGTCGGCCGCGGCTGGATGGAGCCGGGAACGTCGAACTACTTTGCCGACGCCCTGGGGCTGCGCAACGCCACGTGCTTCGACCTGCTCGACGCCTGCCTGAGCTGGATGCGCGCGCTCCACGTCGCCTACCACTTCCTCAAGAACGGCGTCTACAAGAACATCCTGGTGCTGAACGCGGAGTTCAACTTCGCGGAGTTCGCCAACTCGGTGCTCAAGGACCCGGACGATCTGGAGTACAAGTTCGCCCAGTTCACAATCGGGGAGTCGGCGACCGCGACGATCGTCTCGCGCGGCGATGGGGGCGAGGAGCCGTACTTCGAGTTCCACACCGACGCCCGCCTGCACACCCTGTGCAAGATCCCGCTGCCGCAGATCGGGCAGTTCAGCGGGGCCGAGCTCTGCCCGTCCCTCGCGCCGCTGGTCTTCTTCGCCTACAGCGGCGAGCTCTTCAAGGCCGCGCGGCGGATGATCGCCGAGTGGTTCGCGCGCTCGGCCGAGCTGCGGCGCCGGCCCTTCGACATCGCCTTCGCACACTCCGCCTCCGGCTCCCTCATCGGGCGGCTGGACAGGGACCTCGGCGGCAACGGCCGCACGGTCAACACCTTCGCGGAGTTCGGCAACACCGTCTCCGCCAGCATCCCCACGGCCATGTGCTGGGCCATTGAACACGGCCGCCTCAAGCGCGGCATGAGGATGCTCCACGTCATGGGCTCCGCTGGCTTCTCCGTCGGCTTCGCACACATGACCTACTAGCCGTTCGCACCGCGCCCTTCCGACCGTGCCGGGGAACCCAGAGCTGAGACCCGCACCACAGCCCCAGGCGAGGAGGCAAGGCTGATGCCATCACCGTCGCGACGCCTCAGGCCGCTGGAGCTCACCAACGTCACCATCGCCGACGCCTTCTGGGCGCCACGACAGCGCACCAACCGCGAGGCAACCCTCCCCCACGAATACCGCCAATGCAAGGAGACCGGCCGCCTCGACGCCCTGCGGCTCACATGGAAGCCCGGCCAGCCCAACCCGCCCCACATCTTCTGGGACTCCGACGTTGCGAAATGGCTCGAGGCCGCCAGCTACAGCCTCGCCACCCACCCCGACCCCGAGCTTCGGAAGCTCGTGGACGACGTGGCGGCCCTCATCACCAGCGCCCAGCAGCCCGACGGCTATCTCAACTCCCACTTCACCGTCGTCGAACCTCAGAAGCGCTGGACCAATCTCCGCGACGCCCACGAGCTCTACTGCGCCGGCCACCTGATGGAGGCCGCCGTCGCCCACTTTCAGGCCACGGGCTCCCGCCTGCTCCTCGACGCCCTCTGCCGCTACGCCGACCACATTGACCGCACCTTTGGCCCCGAGCCCGGGAAGAAACAGGGCTACCCCGGCCACGAGGAAATCGAGCTCGCCCTCATCAAGCTCTACCACGCCACGGGCAACGAACGCTACCTGCGCCTGAGCAAGTACTTCATTGACCAGCGCGGCCAGCAGCCCCACTACTACGACCAGGAGGCCCTCGCCCGCAGCGACGACCCCACGAAGTGGTGGGCGCGCTCATACGAATACTGCCAGGCGCACAAGCCCGTGCGCCAGCAGGACGAGGTGGTTGGCCACGCCGTCCGAGCCATGTACCTCCTCAGCGGCATGGCCGACGTCGCGGCCCAGACCGCCGACGACACCCTCCTCGCCGCCTGCCGGCGCCTCTGGGCCAGCGCCACCGAACGCAAGATGTACGTCACCGGCAGCGTCGGCTCCGCAGGATGGGGCGAGCGCTTCACCAGCGACTACAACCTACCCAACGAGACCGCCTATGCCGAGACCTGTGCCGCCATCGGCCTCGTCTTCTTCGCCCACCGCATGCTCCAGATCGAGGCCGACGCGGTCTACGCCGACGCGATGGAGCGCGCCCTCTACAACGGCATCCTCTCCGGCGTCAGCCTCGACGGCACGAAGTTCTTCTACGAGAACCCCCTCGCCTCGGAAGGCAAGCACCATCGCCAGGAGTGGTTCGGCTGCGCCTGCTGCCCGCCGAATATCGCCCGCCTGCTCGCCTCGCTGGGCACCTACGCATACTCGGCGGCGCCCGACGCCCTCTACGTCCACCTCTACATCGCCGGCTCAGCAACCGCCTCCCTCCCGAAGGTTCCAATACCTTCGGGAGGGTACTCGGAGGTGGCGCTGACCCAGGAGACCGGCTATCCCTGGAACGGCGACGTGAAGCTCACCGTCGGCGTCCAGCAGCCCTCGAAGTTCGACCTCTGCCTCCGCATCCCCGGCTGGTGCCGCAAGCACACGCTGCGCCTCAACGGCAAAGCGGTCGGCCACCGCATCGTCAAGGGCTACGCGAGGGTCAGCCGCACGTGGGCGAATAGCGACCGCGTGGAGCTCTCGCTCGCCATGCCCATCGAGCGGGTCGTCGCCCACCCGCGCGTCGCCGAGGACGCCGGCAAGGTCGCCCTCGCCCGCGGCCCGCTCGTCTACTGCCTCGAGCAGTGCGACAACGCCGCCCCAGTCCGCTCGCTCATTCTGCCCGACAAGGCCCGGCTCACCGCCCGCTTCGACAACAAGCTCCTCGGCGGCACCGTCGTCATCGAGGGCGCCGGCCTCGCCCCCACCCAGGCCGGCTGGAAGGGCAAGCTCTACCGGCCCGCCGACGAGAGCGCCCTGCGCCCCGCCAGGTTCCGCGCCATCCCCTATTGCCTGTGGGACAACCGCTCCCCCGGCCCCATGACCGTCTGGCTGCCGAGGGGATAGGAACGTGGAAGGTATGGGTGTGTGTGCGCGCCCTACGCCTTGCGGGCGCCCGCCCACGCATTACTGAGCAATTGATCGAGCGTCAAGAGTTCGGCGTTGAGGTGCCGCGCGAGCCAGAGATAGCTTGCGTCGTAGGCAGAGAGGCCGGTCTGCCGCGCCAGCGGGACGACCGCGGCGTGGTCCACGTCATGCACCTCGACGCGCAGGTCCAGGGCGCGCCGAAACGCCGCAAGAAGTGCCTTCTCCCGATCGGGTCGCTTGCGGATCTTCTTGAGGCAGATGTTGGCGAGCTCGGACCAAAGCAGCGCTGGCGCGGCTGGAGTCGAACCACCCAACTGCTGGGAGAGCGCCTCGGCCTCTGGTTCGCTGAAGACGATGGCGCCGAGCGCCGATGCGTCAATCACGATGCCCGGCATCCCGGTCCTCTCTGATCATCGCCGCGGATTCCGATGGGGTGCTCACGCCGAGGGCTCGCACCTCGGCCAACACCTGCGCGGCGGTGAGGTGCCCCCTGGTGGTGACGGCGGCCTTGAGGACGTCGAGCGCCTCATCCTCCGGCGAGCGGTGATGCTCCCTCGCCCTGCGGCGAAGCTCTGCGGCCACGCTGTCGGGAATCTCCCGAATCGTCATCTCCACAGCCATTGCCCGCTCCTCGATATGCCACAATCCCCACTACGCCCGTATTATACGGCCGCTCGGTCCGCGAATCAAGGCGCAGCCAGCAGGCAGCCAGGGCGCACCCGCACTTGAGTTCATCTCGGGCGTCATCTACACTATCGCATGCCTGGTTGAACCCAGAGAGCCGCTGGTGTGAGCGATGTTGCCTTGGCGTCGTTCTTCCAGGAAACCTGCCGCCATGCTGTGCACAGAGATTGACCTCCGGCGGCCCTGCTTCTGCGCGTTCCTGGCGCTGATCGCTGCGACCGGCCTATCGGCCGCCGAGGAGGTGCCGAAGGCCGTGCTGCGTTGGGAGGAGCTGCCGCCGCTGCCCGACGCCCTCGGCGTCGGCGGGCCGTTTGTCGGAGGCCTCAGCGGCGGGCCGCTGATCGTGGCCGGGGGAGCCAACTTCCCCACGCCGCTGTTTGAGGGGGGCAAGAAGGTCTGGAGCGAGGCAGTCTTCGCCCTGTGGCCCGGAAGGCGGGAATGGCTCCGCTGCCCGGCTCTCCCCCGCCCGCTGGCTTACGGGGCGTCGGTTGTCTGGAAAGACGAGCTCATCTGCATCGGCGGTTGCGACGCGACGCGCTGCTACGCAGACGTGCTGTGTAGCTCCGAGCAGACGAAGCGCGGCCCGATCAGCTTGCCACCCCTGCCCAGACCGTGCGCGATGATGGGCGCGGCGCTTATTGGCGACACGGTCTATGTCGCCGGCGGGCAGGAGACGGCGACCGCGACGGCGGCGCTCAAGAACCTCTGGGCGCTCGACCTGTCGAAGGGCGGGAAGGGGCGGGCTTGGCAGGAGCTTGAGCCGTGGCCCGGGCCGGGGCGCATCCTGCCCGTCGTCGTCGCGCAGAGCAATGGCTACGAGACGCTGCTCTACGTGATCAGCGGTGCGGAGCTTTTCGCCGGCCCCGACGGCAAGCCGGCCCGCCGCTATCTGGCGGACGGCTATGCCTACAGCCCGAAGGCGAAGGCGTGGCGGCGAATCGCCGACGTGCCGCGGCCCGTCGTGGCCGCGCCCGCCATCGCCAGCGGCCAGTCGCACATCCTCGTCTTCGGCGGCGACGACGGGGCCAACGCCGCCCGCATCCAGGAGCTCAAGGACGCCCACCCCGGCTTCTCCCGCGACATCCTGGGCTATCACACCATCACAAACACCTGGGCGAAGCTGGGCGAGATGCCCCTCGGCCAGGTCACTACGACCGCGGTCCGCTGGCAGGGCGGCATCGTCGTCCCCAGCGGCGAGGTCCGGCCCGGCGCCCGCACGCCCAAGGTCTTCCTCGCCAGGCCCACCGAGCGCAAGACGCACTTCCAGCCCCTCGACTACATTGTGCTCGGAGCCTACCTTCTCGCCCTGGTGGCCATCGGCTTCTACATCGCTCCGCGCGAGAAGAGCACCGAGGACTTCTTCCTCGCCGGCCGCCGCGTGCCCTGGTGGGCCGCAGGGCTGAGCATCTTCGGCACCCAACTGAGCGCCATCACCTTCCTCTCCATCCCCGCCACAGTCTTTGCGACCGACTGGGTGCCGTTCCTCGCCAACATGTGCATCGTCCTCGTCGCGCCCGTGGTGGTCTACTTCTACCTGCCGTTCTTCCGGCGGCTCAACGTCACGACGGCCTACGAGTATCTGGAGCGGCGGTTCAACCTGGCCGTGCGGCTCTTCGGCAGCGTGTCGTTCATCCTCTACCAGCTCGGGCGGATGGGCATCGTGGTGCTGCTGCCCGCCCTCGCGCTCTCGGCCGTCAGCGGCATCGGCGTCACCGCCTCCATCCTCATCATGGGCGTGCTGGCGACCTTTTACACCGTGCTCGGCGGCATCGAGGCCGTGATCTGGACCGACGTGCTCCAGGTCCTCGTGCTGATGGGCGGGGCGGTGCTGTGCCTGGGCGTGATGGCGGCGGAGACCACCGGCGGCCTCACTGGCCTGGTGGCCCAGGGCGCCGCCGACGGCAAGTTCCACCTGGTCAACTGGACCTGGGACTACACCTCGATGGCCCTCTGGGTGGTAGTGCTGGGCAACTTCCTTGGCGTGCTGGTGCCCTACACGACCGACCAGGCGGTGGTGCAGCGCTACCTGACGACGCGGGACGAGCGGACGGCTGCCCGCTCGATCTGGGCCAACGCCCTCCTCAGCGTGCCATCGTCCATCCTCTTCTTCGGCCTCGGCACCGCGCTCTACGTCTTCTACAAGAGTCACCCGGGGCTGCTCGACCCCGGCCTACAGAACGACGCGATCTTCGCGTCCTTCATCGCCCGCGAGCTGCCGGCCGGCGTCTCGGGGCTCGTCATCGCCGGCGTCTTCGCCGCCGCAATGTCCACCCTGGACAGCTCGATGAACAGCATAGCGACAGCGCTGGTGACGGATTTCTACCGCCGCTTCAGGCCGGGGGCCGACGACCGCTTGTGCCTCAAGCTCGCCCGCTGGCTCACGGGGCTGCTCGGCGCCCTCGGCACCGGCGCCGCGCTCCTCCTGGCCGGCCTCAACATCCGCTACCTGTGGTTCTTCTTCACCAGCATGCTCGGGCTGCTCGGCGGCGCGCTCGCGGGCGTGTTTGCCCTCGGCATCTTCACGCGCCGGGCCAACGGCCCTGGCGCCCTCGTTGGCGGGGCGGCTGGCATCGCAGCCTCGGCCCTCGCCTGCTACGGCACGCGCGTCCACTTCTACCTCTACGGCGCAATTGGCGTCGTCGTGGCGTTTGCCGTCGGCTGCCTGGCGAGCCTGGCCTTCCCCCGTGCGGCCCGGCCCCTCGACGGCCTGACAATGTTCACCGTGTCTTCCGACCGGAGGTCCACGCAATGAGATCCCCCCTTGCACCGTGGCTGCTCGCGGCTTCGCTCTTGCCGGCGATGGCGGGTGGCGGGGAAGCGGCGTTCGTCGAGAAGGGCGCGGCGAAGCTCGTGCGCGAGGTCGGGGCGAAGTGGAAGCAGGCCGAGGGCTTCCTGGAGTGCGCGGGCGTGAACAACTTCCTCTACGCGGGCAAGGCGCTGGGGCCGGGGGACTTCCACGTGAGGGCGCGGTTGGCCCTCTCCGGCCTCAAGAGCAGCGCGGCCTCGTTCACCTTCGACGGCCACAGCCACTTCGGCTTCGACGGCCGCGGCGGCCAGCTCTTCGTCGAAGGCCCCCTCCTCGGCGGCGCCGCGCGCATGCTCAGGCCCAACGCCGACCTCCTGGCCGAGGGCAAGTCCTTCCTCTTCGAGGCGGTCCGCAAGGGCGACGAGATCGCCTTCTTGATTGACGGCAAGGAAGTGCATAGGATGCCCTTCAAGCACACGGGCAACATCAGCTTCGGCTTCCGCCCCTGGAGGAGCACGATGCGGGTCAGCGACTTCGCGGCAGAAGGCAGCCTCGTCGAACCCCCCAAGCCGTTGGAGGGCCAGGTGGACGTCTTCATCAGCGGCCAGGACGGCTACCACACCTATCGCATCCCGGCCGTCATCGTGACGCCGAAGGGCACAGTCCTCGCCTTCTGCGAGGGGCGCAAGCACAGCTCCAGCGACACGGGGGACATTGACATCGTGCTCAAGCGCTCGACCGACGGCGGGAAGACCTGGGGCAAGATGCAGGTCGTCGCCGACCACGGCCCACACGTCATCGGCAACCCCTGCCCCGTCGTTGACCGCGCGACCGGCACCATCTGGATGCCGCTCACCCGCAACCGCGGCGACGAGCCCGAAAGCCAGATAATGAAAGGCACAACGAAAGAGCCGCGAACCGTCTGGCTCACCAGGAGCGCCGACGACGGCCTCACGTGGAGCGAGCCGGTGAACATCTCCGAGACGACCCGCAAGCCCCACTGGCGCTGGTATGCCACGGGGCCAGGCGTCGGCATCCAGCTCGAGAGCGGCCGCATGGTCATCCCCTGCGACCACTCGGACCACAGCGATCCCAAGAAGCACCCCTACGGCTCGCACGTCATCTACAGCGATGACGGCGGCGCCACCTGGAAGCTCGGTGGCGTCATCGCCGACAAGGTCAACGAGTGCCAGGTCGTCGAGCTGGCCGACGGCTCGCTGATGATGAACATGCGCTGCTACGCGGGCAAGAACCGCCGCGCCGTCTCCCTGAGCAACGACCGCGGCCTCACCTGGACCCAGCCCGCCCTAGACGACGCCCTCATCGAGCCCGTCTGCCAGGCCAGCCTCCTCCGCTACACCCTTGCCGGCCCCCACGACAGAAACCGCCTCCTCTTCTCCAACCCCGCCAGCACCAGCCGCGTCAACATGACCGTGCGCCTCAGCTACGACGAGGGCAAGACCTGGCCCGTGGCGCGGGCCATCAACCCCGGCCCTTCGGCCTACTCCTGCCTCACCGTGCTCCCCGACATGAGCATCGGCTGCCTCTACGAGCGCGGCGAGCGCCACCCCTACGAGCGCATCACCTTCGCCCGCTTCACCCTCGACTGGCTCACCAGCGGCGCCGACCAACCCGAGGCGAAACGGTGAATCCCTTTGCCTTCGGCTGCGGCATCGGGTATCATACACCGCGGGCCAGGGCCCGGCGGAACACATGCGCGCGAAGATGACCATGATCTATTGGAGAGGCGAGAAGGTCTAGCTCGGGAAGCTCAAGGAGCACCCCGAGACCATGACCCAGGGGCGCACGCTCAAGGAGCTCGAGGAGAACCTCGCGGACGCCTACCGCGTGATGATGCTCGATGACGTGCCGGCCGACCCACACATATGAGATTCGCGGGCCGAGGACGCGCGCCGAGGTCGTCGCCCTCGCCGACCTCTACGGCAAAGCGTTCGCCAACTGGCCCCGCCTCTACGCGAACTACCAGGACCTCCTCTTGCGCCGCATGCCGCGCGAGCAGTGGCGCCTGACGCGCGCCATGTGGACGCCCGACGGCACCCCAATCGCCCAGGTGCGCATCGCCGACCGCACGATGCGCCTGGGCGCCGCGCTCGTCCGCGTCGCAGGCATCGGCGACGTGTGCACCCACCCCACCCGCCGCAAGCGCGGCCTCATGCGCACCCTCTTCGCACACGTCAACCAGTTCATCCGCGACGAGGGCTACGACCTCTCGCTCCTATTCGGCATCCCCAACTTCTACGACAAGTTCGGCTTCATCACGGCGGCCTCCAACGACTGGCTCATCGTCGCCCGGCAGCAATTCGCGCGCCTCAAGCCGCCGCTGGCCGGCCGCCGGGCCAGGGCCGCCGACGCCGAGGCCATCCGCCGCCTCCACCTCGACGACCTGGCGACGCGCGACGGCGCAATGGCCCGCTGGGGCGACCTCTGGGCGCGCCGGGCCGCCCGCGAGAAATGGTGCCGCATCGTCGAGGATGGCCGCGGCCGCCCCGTGGCCTACTGGCGCGGCGAGCCGCGCCCCGACGACGCCTTCGCACTCACCGAGGTCGCCCTCGGCCGCAGCCCCAGCCGCGACGCCATCGTGTCGGTCCTCGCCGACCTCGCCCGCTGCGCCCGCGTCTGCGAGAAGCCCCGGCTCCGCATCGAGCTGCCGCCCGCCCACCCCATCGGCCAGTTCTGCCTGGCCGACGGCTGCGAGGCCCACCGCTGGATCGGCCATCGCGGCGGCGCAATGGCGCGCATCGTGTGCCTGGAGTCCCTCTGCCGGCGCATGGCCCCCGAGTGGGAGCGATTGCTCGCCGCCTCGCCCGCCGCGGGCTGGACCGGCCGCCTGCGCCTCACGACCGACCCTTCGACCACGCTCAGGGCGGGCATCGGGGCGGTTGACCTCGCCATCGCCGAGGGCCGGCTGCGCCCCGAGGCGCCGAGCGGCCGCGCCCGCGCCGTCATCGAGGCCCCCCAGGGCAGCCTCTGCCGCCTCGTCGTCGGCTTCCACCCCCCCGCCGCGGCCGTGCTGCTCGGCGAGGCCCGCATCAGCCCCGCGGCGCGGCCCCTCGCCGCCGCCCTCTTTCCCACGCGCTCCCTCGCCTTCTTCCCCACCGACCGCTTCTGAGCCATCGGCGTATCGCGCCAGGATGCCACATTGCCAAAACCCTGCCTATCGTCCTGGCAATGTGGCGGCCGAAGCGCTAAGTCCTGGCAGCCAAACGACTTGCGCGTGCGCGCGGAGCCCGCGCCACATTGCCAACTTGCCCCTGAGGCCGCTAAGGGCTTGGGCGGGGGGTGCCTAGCCTGGGCTTGAGGGCCTCCTCCAGCATCGGACGAGCCAGGTGGATGGGCATGGCGTAGCTGATGCCGCTGGAGATGACCTTCTCCTTGGTCTTGCGGATGAAGGCGCTGTTGACGATGCCGAGGACCTTGCCCGTCCTGGGGTCGAAGAGCGGCCCGCCGCTGTGGCCGGGGTGCGCCGTGGCGTCGAGCTGAAAGACCTTGTAGGGGCTTCGCAGCGCCTCGATGGTGTCGGCGTCGAGGAGCTTGCTCGAGGCCACGGGCACGGCGGCGGGCGAGATGCTGCTGATGATCCCCACGCACGTGGAGGGGTGAAGTCCGAGGAAGAAGCCGAATGGGAAGCCCGCGAGGGCAATGCTCTGGCCCTCGCGCGCCTTCGTGGAATCCCCGAGCTCCAGGGGGAAGTAGCTGCCACCCTTGACCTTGAGGAGCGCGAAGTCGTGCCTGGGGTCGCGCGCGACCACGCTGGCGGGGTGGCCGTCGGGGCCGGCGTCGCTGGGGAGGAAGACGCGCAGGTCGCCCAGGCGCTTCTTCTCCTCCATCGCCTGGAGGACGTGGTTGGCGGTGAGGAAGTGGCCCTGGTTGTCAATGAAGAAGCCCGAGCCAAGGAGCTCGAGCGCTGGGCGCTGAGCGGGGTTGAGGACGCCGACGGCTCCGAGGCCCAGGCGCGTGCGCGCCACAATGGTGGGGAAATCCACCCCCTCTTCCGCCGGCGGCGCCCCGCCGAGCGCGCCTAGGGACAACCCACCTAGGGCCAAGGCGCCGAGAGATAAGGCGATAACGGCCCGCGAGGAGGCCGTCGCAAGGCAGGCCCTCATCGGGCTTAGGGCATGGGCCATGGGTCATTCCCCTATGGGCACTTCGCGCTCGACGGGCGGCACGACCACCCGCCCGTCGCGGTCCACGATGCGCACCAGGACGCGCAACGCGCGGCCCACCTGGCGCGACCAGTCGGGACTCGGCACGTCGCACACCCACGAGCCGTCCTCCAGGCGGGTCATCTCCTGGAAGCCATCGAGGGCATCGCCTGAGAGGGCGTAGTCAATCTGCGGGCGCGCGAGCGGCAGGATGCCGCCGGTGCCAGGCCCCTGGAGGCGCAGGGCCACGCGGTAGGGGCCTCGGGTCTTCGCGCTCAGGGCGGGCATCGGCCCCCAGACGACCTTTGGCACGGGCCGCGCCGCCGCGCTCACCGTCGCGCTACGGGGGCCTTCGCGGCCGTCGGCGCGGCGCGACCGCACGAAGTAGTGGTAGGCCACGTTGCTCTCGACGGCGCGGTCCACGTAGCTCAGCCCCGTCACCGGCGCGCGGTTGAGGCGCGCGAAGCCGGCCTTGGGCTCGCGGCTGCGGTAGACGTCGTAGGAGGCCACCCGTGCGTCGGGGCTTCTGGCCCACGAGAGGGCCACCTGGCCGTCGCCCGGCCGGGCGGTCAGCTCGCCGGGCGGGGCCGGCAGCTCGGGCGAGGCGTCCACCGTCGCCCACCAGGCGGCCTCCAGGCGCTCGAGCTCGCGGCCGAGGCGGGCGCGCAGCGCGGCCAGAGCGTGTGGCTCGCGGCACGGGCGCTGGAGCGAGCCGAGCCCGCCCGCGGCGTCGGCCAGGAGGCGGTCCGCCTCGGCCAGGAGGGCCGCGTGGCGCTCCGCGGCCTGCTCGCGGAGCGCCCGCGCGCGCTCCCAGAGCAGCCGCAGGCACTCGTAGTCCTCCACCCCGTCCCGCAGGGCCACCAGGCGCAGCGATGGGCACACCCACTCGCTCTTAGTCCCCTCTCCAGGCGCTGCCCCGTTCGCAGTCCCTCCTTCAGGCGGCGCCCCGCTCGTGGGTCTACCTTCTCCAGGCGGCGCCCCGCTCGTGGTCCCGCCTTCAGGCGGTCCTTGGCGCGGAGGTCCGCCCTCAGGCTGCCTGGCGGGATAGATGAGGACGCCATCGCCGATGTCGCTCTCGCCCCACCGAGCGACGCCGCGGAGGACCAGCGCCCGCACGCCGTGCTGCCAGGCGAGCCAGGGGAGGAGGCGCGAGTGGAAGAGCGGCCTGGTCAGCAAGAGGTTCGGCAGGAGGGAGTCGGGCGAGGCGGGGAGCAGCTCCCAGGCCTCGCGGCGCGCGGTGCGGGAGAGTCGGACCTCGACCTCCTCGTCGCGCGGTCGGCGCGGCGGGTCGGCGCCCAGCGGCCGCCGCCAGATATGGGTGATGAGGTCGCCTGGCGGCTCGCCCTCGCCGCCGGCGACGAGCAGCAGTTCAGGATGCTCGCGGGCCAAGGCCCTGGCGAAGGCCACTGTCCGCTCAGGCTCGCCCCCCTTCGCGGGCAAGGGGGGCAGCAGGACCGCCCCGCGGCGCTCGTGGCCCAGCTCGGCGAGCTGCCGGGCGCAGCGCGCGGCACGCGCAATGCCCGCGTCGCCCAGCGCCAGGGCCGGCGACGATGCCTGGTGGAGCACGGCCAGCGCCAGGCCGCGCTCCAGGCACCACGCCGCCTCGTCGGCGTCGGCGGCCTCGCCCCCGCCGAGCAGGAGGATGGGGTCCACGCAGTGCCGGAGCAGCGTCGCATAGAGGGCGCGGCGCAGCGGCTGCGGCAGGGGCTTGTCCTGGCCGAGCTGCTTGCGCAGGGGGCGCTCGTCGAGCGGGGCGAGGACCGGCAGGCTCCTGGGCTCGGGCAGCGCAAAGTCCCACCGCCGCAGCGACACGGCGAGGCGGAGCGGCTCGACGCCGCGCGCGCGCACGGTGACGTGGCCCTGGTAGTCGCCCGGCGCGAGGTCTGGGGGCACGTGTACGGTGAGCAGGACACATCGCAACGCTCCCGGCCCCAGGTCGAATGGCCGCAGCGGCAGGAGGCGGTCGGGCACCCAGCCGCTTTGCTCGGGCGTGAGGGTCGGGCGCGGCGGCACCTCCACATCGTCCACCAGCGCGGCCGACACCGCGGCGGCCGGCAGGCCCCCCTCCCCGCCGCCCACGGGGGCGAAGTCCGAAAGCGTCAGCTCCACGCCCTCCAACTTGTCCCACAGCGCGATGATGGCGACCTGGAGGCTCTCGGCCTCGCCGCCCGCCGCCGCAAGGTCCCAGGAGCTCGCCAGCTTCTCCCCCGGAAGGAGGGCCGGGTTGCGGGACGACATCCGCTGCGTGGGCGGGGCCGCGGTGATGGCGAACCGCGGGTCGGGGACCCCAAACATCCGAGCCGCGACCGCGTGCCAGCCGAGGCGACGGGTCTCGCTGGCCAGCTCGGCCAGCTCGCGCTCAATGGCGTCCAATCCCTCCTCGGTGGGCGGGGCAAGCGTGAGCGTGGGCTCGAGCCCCCGGGCGAGCGCGCGCAGCCGGGTCTCCAGCGCGCTGGCGCGGCCCTTCGTCGCGGGCGGCGCGCCCGCGTCCACGGCCAGGCGCACCTCGGACAGCAGGTCGGTCGCGCGCTTGCGGGCGAGCTCGCGGCGGCTCGGCGCCGTCGGCTCGTAGACCACGAAGTCGGCGACGTGGAAGCGCGAGAGCGGCCCGAGGCGGGAGCCGGTCCACTCGATGGCTTGCACCTCGGCCGGCGCCCGCAGCGGCCCGCCCGCGCCGCGCACGGGCAGGAAGTCCTCGGAGAACGAGAGGTCGAAGCTCACCCACTGCTTCTCGGGCAGTTCGCGGACGGCCTGGTAGGGTGCGGCGCTGAGGCTGGTGCGGAGGACGATGGCCAGGCGCGGGCAATCGGCGGCGTAGCAGCGGAAGAACAGGCGCGTGGCCGCGCCTAGCGGCGTAGGGGTGAGGCACTCGACGCGCAGGTCCTCGTCGCCCACGGCCGGCCTGCCCTGGGCGGGGTCGCCGATGATGCTGGCGTGCGCGCCGCGCCACTCGCGGGGCGAGGGCGGCTTCTCGAAGGTCTCGACGCGCAGGGCCTTGACCCCGGCCGGCAGCCCGATGGCCGCCAGCTTCTCCGCCAGCTCGACGCGCGACGGCGCCGCCACGGGCTGCGCCGTGGTGGCCTCGGGGGTGGGCGGCGGCCCCGGCGCGCGCTCCGAGGCGACCCGTTGGGCGCCCGCGCCCGGCGCAGCGGGCGCCGCCTGGCCAGCCCGCACCAGCACGTGGATGGGATTGGTGTGGAAGAACAGCCGGGCGTCGTCCGAGACCTTGCGCCAGCCGCGCGCCCGCACGTAGAAGCCCAGGCCGCCATTGTTGTCGCGCGCGGGCGGCAACCAGTGCTGGAGCCTGGCGGCGGCGCGCAAGTTGCGGAAGCGCGCGACGACGGCCGGCGCCCCCGCGAAGTTCGAGACGAGTTCCACCTCGTCAATCTGGTTCGGCCGCCCGGCGAAGTCGGCCGGCGGGACCTCGAGCGTCAGCTCCACCCCGGCCTCCTCGCCGGGGGCGATGCGTGCCACCTCGCCCATCCGCGCGGGCCGCTCCAGGGAGGGGGCCACGAGCGCGAGGTCAAGGGCGCGCACGATGCCGCCCTCGTCGGCCCAGAAGCGGCCGGCGCGGAGCGCATCGAGGATGTCGGCGGCGCCGCGGGAGCGGCTCCAGAGGTGTGTGGCGGCGAACTCGCCCGGCCCGAAGCCCTCGGCCTGGTGGGCCGCCAGGCCCGAGGCGGCCGCGGCGCCCCAGAGCCGGAAGCCGCGGTCGAGGAGCTGGTCCCACGCCCCGCCCACCTCGGCCACGCGGGGGTCCCAGCGGCTCCGCGCATCGCGGGCCGAGACCCGCTCGGCCCCGGCCAGGCCGAGGAAACCGACGAAGTGCTCGCTCGTTCGCCGCCAGGCGACCAGTGTGTCCCAGTGCTCGTCCGGCTCGGCCGAGCGAGAGGTCAGGACGACAGGCTTTGGCAAGCCGGCGGGCGCAGCGCCCAGCTCGGGCCACCTGGCCATCGCGGCCCTGGCGTCGGCCACGGGCCACTGCGGGGGGAAAAGCCCCAGCAGCCGCTCGCCGGCGGCGTCCCAGGCGAAAGCGTTGATAAGCGCCGGCCTCTTCTCTGCGCCCTCTGTGACTCCGTGGCCGTCCTCCCCGGGGTCGCTCGGAGTGGCGAGGACCGCGACGAAGTCGCAGCCGTTGGCCTTTGCGCGCTCGAGGAGTTCGCCGAGGGCGGGGGCCCCTGCGCCGGGTGGAACCGGCGGCAAGCTGGCCGCGAGGTCGCCGCGGAGCCACGCCCCGTCGCTGTGCCAGACCTTGTGAATGATGCCGAGTCGCTCGCCGGGCGCGAGGCCCATGCGGCGCGAGACGAGTTGCGCCCATCGGGCGCGCTCGAGGTCCTCCTGAGCGGCGGCGGCCTCGCGCGACGGCTCCGCGCGCAACACCGTCCACGCCATCGCGCCGCCGGCGAGCAGGAGCGGCGCCACCCCGGGCAGGACGGCTGCCGGGCGGTAGGCCCGCGCCGCGCGGCGCAGGCGGGCGAGCGTCTCGTCGGCATACCTCCTGCGCGGGATGCCCCAGGAGATGTGGGCCGCATAGGCGCAGAGGGCGGCAAGGTAGACCAGCGCGATGGCGTGGAAGGCGGCCCCGGAGGCCACCTCGGGCTTCGCACTGCGGGTTTCGGGCTTGGGCGCCGCGAATCTGCCATCCGCCATCCGCAACCCGCAATGCAGCCCGCCGCAGACGCTCATCACGAGCGGCAGCCAGATGAGCCAGCGGCGGCGCACGAGGGCCAGGAGAAGGCCCAGCAGCACCCCAGCCCCCATGCCGACTGCGAAGTGCACCTCTGGCATGGCCATCGCTCTACGACTCCCCCCTGCGCCGATGGTGGGAGCGGCGCTTGTGGGACCCCCGCTCCTCGCGCGGCGGCTCGTCGCGCTCCCAGCGCACCATGTCCTCGGTGGCGAAGAACCGGCTGTAGAACACCAGGTAGCCGATAAGCATCAGGTTGGCGATGCCCAGGACGAAGAAGAAGCTGGCCACCTCGTCCCCGCTGAGGGCCGAGTGCAGCCAGGGGTAGCCGAAGAAGACGTTGGCCAGGGGGTGGGCCGCGTCGGGCGCGCCGGCCAGATAGGGCGCCTCGGCCCAGAAGCCGCACGCCAGGACGAATGGCGGCAGCCAGGCGATGAGCCGCCGGCGGCAGGCCACGGCCACGGAGCCCAGCGCCGCGCCACAGAGCATGCCGAACAGGAAATGGGTGGTCGGCCCCATCAGGCGCTTCCTCCCGGTGCATGACGCGTGAGGCGTGACACGTGAGGAGATTGCGGATTGCGCATTGCGGATTGCGGATTGGGGCCAGGGGCCGACACCTGCGCCGTCGCCCGGGCAACTTGGGCGAGCGTGAGGCTTGACCAGTGGTTTTCGTGGGTATAGGCGAAGACGCGCTCCAGGCGGGCAAAGTAGGCGGCGAGGTCGGCCTCGGTGCGCACTGAGGTGCTGGTGCCCGCCGCGAGCTCGTTGGAGTGGATGGTCATCACCGCGGGGAGGCCGAGCCGCTCGGTGCGGCGGCAGATGGCGAGCAGGCCCTCGGCCGAGGCCGCCGCGGGCCGGAAGCGCAAGAGGTCGGCCACCCCGGCGCGCCGGAGCGCGCCGCGCACCGGCCCCGGCAGCCGCAGCCAGGGGAGGATGAGGAGGCGCGGGAACGGGTGGCGGAAGACGCTGGTCATGGGCACTTCCACGAGGACGTGGGTTTGAGATTCCCGTTCTCCGAGTCCCGATTTCAATCGGCGATCGGCAATCGGCAATCGGCAATCTGAATGGAGGGGTCGGCACACGTCCTTGGGGTCCACAACGTAAGGCTCGAAGGGGGTGCGAAGCAGCGAGTGGCCGTCGCGGGTCCTCTCGAGCGGACCGAGGCTGGAGTCGGCCTCGATGCCCAGCTCGATGAGCGCGGCGGCTTGGGCGGGGGTGAGGTCGAAGAAGCCCGCTCGGTATGACGTTGGCCGCCGCCCCGTGGCCTCGGCGATACGCTCGACGAGGTTCCTCACCTTGGCCTGGAGGCGGCTCGGCTCGACGTCGCTCGGCCTGAGCGTGTGGTTGCCGCGTTCGGCCTCGGCGATGGGGGGCACCTCCTCGGGGTGGAGGTGTGCCCCGAGCTCGGCCTCGCCGCCGCAGGCGCGCAGCAGCTCGACGCAGCGCGGCTCAGCGGCGGCAGAGTAGGCGAGCAGATAGGTCGGGCGGACGGCGTAGCGACGGCACAGCTCGTGGAAACGCCCCAGGCCGTCCAGGGAGCGATACGCGCCCGTGGCGCCGACGACGGACGGGTCGTCGGGCTCCACCGACACGGTTACGACGAGTTGCCTTTGCCACCGGCCCGTCACGTCAGTCCTCCCTTCGGCTGCCGCGGCCGACGCCTGAGAGGCCCCTGGCCACGCGGCGGGCGAGGCGCCAGGCGTCGCGTGGGGAGCGGACGCGGCGGAGCTGTCGCCAGAAGACGCGGAGGCGGCTGTCGCGGTGGTAGGCGAACTCGGCCGCCAGCTCGCGGAAGCGCGCCTCGAGCTCAGCCTCGGTCATGTCGGCCAGGGGGTACGACGCGCGGTCGGTGCGGATGTTGTCGAAGTCGAGCGGCACGCCCCTGGCCTTGAGCTCATTATATATCTCGCAGCCTGGGAGCGGTGCGAAGATTTTCCAGATGGTGCGTTCGGCGCCGAGCTCGCGGGCGAGCTGGACGCTGGCCTCGATGTCGGCCCGCGTCTCGATGGGCGCGCCGAGCATGAAGTATGCGATGACGCGGATGCCCGCGCGCTTGGTGGCCGCGACCGCGCGGCGCGTGTCCTCCACCGTGTGGTCCTTGCCATAGTAGTCGAGCACGCTATCCCGGCCGCTCTCCACGCCGTAGCAGAGGGCGAAGCAGCCCGCCCGCTTCATCGCCGCCAGCAGCTCGTCGTCCACCGTGTCAGGGCGGGCGTTGGCGATCCAGGGGAACCGCAGCCGTCGGCGACGCACGAGCTCGCAGAACTCCAGCACCCACTCGCGCTTGATGGTGAAGGTGCTGTCGCGGAAGAACACGCCGTCGGCGCCGCGGCGGAGCAGGACGGCGATCTCATCGGCCAGCCGCCCGGCCGACTGGTGGATGTACTTGCCTGGGATCGAGCAGAAGCGGCAGCGGAAGGGGCAGCCGCGCGAGGCGATGACCGAGGCGCAGCGGAAGCCGTACTGGTGGGTGAAGCTGCCGGCCTCCAGGTAGTAGTCGAGGTCGTAGAAGGCGTGGGGCGGGGGGAGCGCGTCGAGGTCGAGGATGCGGGGCCGAGGGGGCCCGAACTGGATTGCCGATTGGCGATTGCCGATTGCGGATTTCAGACCGCAATCACCTCGCCACGCCAGACCGGCAAGCCCGGTGGCCGGCTCGCCGGCGTCGAGGCGCGCGCACAGCTCGGCGAGCGTCTCCTCCCCTTCGCCGAGGCAGAGGAGGTCGAGGGCCGGGATGTCGCGGAGGGTTTGCTCGGGCTCCATCGTGGCGTGGAAGCCGCCGAGGATGATGGGGGCGTTGGGGGCGAGCTGGCGCGCGCGGGCGGCCAGGGTGCCGGCCTGGCGGATGCTGGGGGTGAGCGAGGTGAGGCCGATGAGCCCTGGGCGCGATTCCACCAGGAGGTCTTCCCAGCGGGCGCGCTGGGCGGGGACCTGGAGGTCCACGATGCGGGCCTCGTGGCCGCGCTGGGCGACGTAGGCCGCCAGGTAGCCGAGGCTCAGCGGCGGATAGGCGCCGCCAGTGTCGGGCTGGATGAGCGTCACGCGCATGGCGGTGCCTTCGGGCTACTCCTTGTGGGCCGGGCGGAGCCGTCGAGCGAGCTTTGCGCCGACGCGGCGCAGGTCGCCCAGCGAGCGGATGGAGCGGAGCATCTCCCAGCGGCGATGCCAGACCTCGCCGCGGGTGGTCTTTCGCTGGAACTCTGCCACGAGGCTGCGGTGGATGGCCTCGAGCTCGGCGGGGGATATGTCGCCGACGGGGATGGTGGCGCGGTTGAAGACCAGTCGCTCGAAGTCGGGCTGGTAGCCGAGCTTCAGGAACTCGTCGTAGAGGGGCGCGCCGGGCAGCGGGGTGTAGATGAACCAGTAGGTGTAGCGGGCGTTGAGCTCGTGGGCCAAGCGGCGGCTGGCCTCGATGTCGGCGCGGGTCTCGATGGGCGCGCCGATCATGAAGTATGCCGCCGTCGCCACGCCGAGCTTGTGACAGAGGGCGAATGCCTGACGAATCTGCTCGACCGTGGTGCCCTTCTGGTAGTAGTCGAGGACGCGCTGGCTGCCGCTCTCGACGCCGAAGTAGAGGGCCTCCAGGCCCGCCTCGGCCATCAGCGCGAGGTTCTCCTCCGTGAGCGTGTCCGCGCGGCTGTTGCACAGCCACCTCATCCGCAGGCCCGCGCGCCGCTTCGCCTCGCAGAAGTCCCGCACCCACTTCTTGTTGGCATTGAACGTGCTGTCGCGGAAATACACGCTTCGCGCGCCGTGGCGGGCCAGCCAGCGCATCTCGTCCACCGCACGCTCCGGGGAGCAGATGAGGAAGCGGTTGGACCAGAAGCACTGCGAGGCGCAGAAGCGGCAGCGGAAGGGACACCCCCGCGAGACGATGGCGCTGGCGCACTTGAAGGTCCAGCGGCCCGTGTAGCCGCCGTACCACAGATACCAGTCGAGGTCGTAGTGCTCGTGGGGCATGGGGAGGGCGTCGAGGTCGCGGAGGCGTTCGCGCGGCGCGGTCATCGCCAGCCCCCCCTCGCGGCGGAGGATGAGGCCGCGGACCTGCTCGAGGTCGCCCCCGCCCTCGATGGCCTCGGCCAGCTCGTGGAGCGTGGCCTCGCCCTCGCCGGCGACGGCGAGGTCGAAGGCGCGATAGCGCCGCAGGGTCTCCTCGGGCAGAAAGCTCACGTGGTAGCCGCCCAGGACGATGGGGGTGCGTGGGAGGACCTCCTTGCACGCGGCGGCGACCTGGGCGGCGGGCACAATCGTCGGCGTCATCGCCGTGACGCCGATGAGCCCTGGGGCGAAGGCCGCGAGGTCGTCCTTCCACCGCCCGAGCTGGGCGGGGATCTGGAGGTCGAAGATGCGCGGGGAGTGGCCCCTGGCGGCAAGATAGGCCGCCAGACAGCCCAGGCTCAGCGGCGGGTAGTCCGAGTCCATCGGCGGCTGAATCAGCGCGACGCGCATGGGGACGCCTTCAACTCTTCCTCTTCAGCCCGAGCCGCGGGCCGACGCGCTCCCAGAGGTAGCGCGGGAAGGCCCGCAGGAACGGCCTCGGGTCGTCCCGGGCCCAGACTGCCCACATCTTCTCGCCGCGGAGCGAGCGGCGCCATTGCCAGAAGCTCAGCTTCCCCTGCCGCCGATAGAGCTTGAAGGCCTCCAGGTCGCGCTGGAACGAGACCCATTTGACCCCCGTCCGCCAGGCCAACCGTGGCTCCACCGGCAGCCCGAGCGCGTCGCGGTAGGCGATGTGCGCCAGGTTCACCCCGCAGCGCGCGCCCAGGGAGTCCCAGAGGCCGAACCGCACGTTGACCTCGATGAGCTTGTAGAGGCCGTCGCGCGGGTCGAGCTTGAACTCCGCGCCGCCCAACCCCTTGTATTTTACCGCGCGCAGGAGCCTGAGCGCCACCTCGGTCAGCCTCGGGTCGGCCATGCTCTCGGCGAGGCTGGCCGAGCCGAGGCCGGGCGGGAGCACGCGGCGCTTGCGCCCCGCGAAAAGGCCCAGCGGCTCGCCCTCGCGGCCGATGTAGAAGCACAGGTAGGCCAGCCGCTCGTCCTCGCCGGGAATCATCTCCTGGATGATCACCGCGGGGCCGGGCTTGATTTCCGATTTCCGATTTCCGGTTTCCGATTTCAATCCGCAATCGGCAATCGGCAATCGGCAATGGCAGAGGGCGTCGTAGCGGGCGAGCAGTTCCTCGGGCGTGGCACAGGGGATGACCTTGGTGCCGACGCCCAGGATGCGGACGATCTCCGGGGCCTTCCAGGCATGGCTCTCGGCCGGCTTGAGGAGGACGGGGAAGGTCAACTGGCCCGCGGCGGCCTCCACCGCCGCGCGGTCGGCCGGGATGACCGTGCGGGGCGCCGGGATGCGGTGCTCGCGGGCCGCCGCGTCCAGGCCATCTTTCGTCAGCAGCTTCAGCACTGTTGCGTGGTCGGGCATGACGTAGCGGTAGTGCCGCGACAGGGCCTCGCGCTCGCGCGAGAGCAGCACAACGGTCGGGTCGCCCGTGGGATAGAGCACGGCTGGGGCGGGGAGCCTGCGGCCGAACTCCAGCAGGAAGTCGAGGTAGCGCGCCTCGTCCCCCTTGATGTCGGGCGTGACGACGGCGGTGCAGTAGCGGGAGTTCATTCCGAGGGCGTCGGGGCGCGGGTCGAGGGCGAAGACGCGGACGCCCTCGCGCCCCAGCGCCCGCACGAGGCCGAGGCCGAGGTAGCTCATGTACAGGACGGCGGCGGGGTTGCTCATTTCGGCCTCTGGGTTTCGGCGCTGGAATCTGGAATGTCGAATCTGGGATGCCTCTTGCGGCTCGCGGCGACGCGGCGACGCCCCCTCATCACGCCCCAGATCGAGCCGAGCTCCTGGGCGATGTAGAAGAAGGGCTGTGCGGCGCGGAGCCGCGTCTCGCGGCCCACGAGGAGCTTGGCCCCGCGCCAGGCGAGGCCGGCAACGTTTCGCGCGATGAAGCCGAGGTTGCGGCGGACGTAGCCGCGCAGGTAGTCGCGCGTGCCGGGGTCGAACTCCGCGTGCAGCACGGCGTCGGCGGCGTACTTGGCGGCGTTGCGGAAGAACTCGCCGGCGGAGCCGCGGGCGGCGTGCCAGATGACGGCCGTGGGGACGTAGATGGTGCGGAGGCCCGTGGCGGCCTCGAAGCGCACGTGGTACTCGCGGTCGGCGCCGGAGGTGTAGGTCTCGGCGTCGTAGCCGCCCACGGCCTCGATGACCTCGCGGCGGAAGCAGTTGTTCCCCCCGCCCCAGGGGCAGGCCCGCCCGGCCGCCCGCGCGGTGCCCTGGACGTATTTCTCGATGTTGAACGGGTCGTTGGCGGCGTAGAACTGCTGGGCGAGGGTGACGCCTCGCTCGACAAAGGTGCGGCCGACGGCGCAGCCGGCCCCGGGGTCGGCCGCGAGCGCGGCCACAAGCTCGCGGAGCCACGTCCGCTCCGCAAAGCAGTCGGCATCAATATTCGCCACCAGCGGCGCCCTGGAGAAGTGCCACGCGCGGTTGCGGGCCGCGGGCCAGCCGCGCCGCGGCTCCTCCAGGAGCGTGACGCGGCGGGCACTGGCGAGCTCACGCGTCTTGTCGCCGGAGCCATTGTCAACCACGATGACCTCGAAGGCGGGGTAGTCTTGGGCCAGCAGCGCCTCGAGGCAGCGCGCGATGGTGTCTTGCGCGTTATAGGCGGCGACGACGATGGAGGCGAACGGCATCTGGGTCATTGGCCACTCATTGGGGGAGGAACTCCCCGATACTGGTCTGCTCTTCGCGGCCGTAGCAGGAGCGCAGGAAGGGCCTGAGGCGCGCGGCGAAGAGCGCCCAATCGGTCAGGCCCAGGTTTGAGCGGTATGAGCTCGGGAGCCCCTGGGGCTGGGGGACGGGTCTGAGGCCCGCCTGGAGTGCGCGGAGGCCCTCGGCGATGAGCCGTGCGCCCAGCAGCGAGAGCTTCGCCCGCACGCGCGCCCAGGAGTCGCCCGCCTCGACGCGCGGCCTGCCCTGGGCCACGAGCGGGCCGGTGTCGAGCCCGGCGTCAATGAGGTGCAGCGTGACGCCGAGCCAGAGGGGCCTGGCCTCGCGGACGGCCCACTCTGGCGACGCGATGCCGCGGATGGCGGGCAGGATGCCGTGGTGGACGTGGAGCATGCCGAGCGGGGCCGCCCGGAAGACCGCGGGGCGCGCGATCCCGGGGCCGGCCTGATAGAGCAGCTCGGGGGCGAAGCGGCGAAGAGCATCGAGCTCTTCGGAGCTGTTCACCAGGCCGCCGTCGGCCACCGTGATGCCCTCCGTCGGGTCGCCGTGGACGTGTTGGCGCAGGATCGCCTCTACCCTTCGATGGATGCTGGGGCGGACGATGGCCGAGATGGGCAGGCCGGCGAGGAAGTTGGCGGTTGCCCCGATGCCGCGCTGGCGCGCCATACGCGCATAGCGGCCGAGGCGTCCCGTCTTCCTCGGCCGCGCCCGCACTCTCACGATGCCGACGAGTTCCGCGGCCCGGCGAATGGCCCCGATGAAGAGGCGGGCCTGGGCGTCGAGGGGCTGGCCGGTGATGACGACGACCCGCATGCTCAACGCCTCCCGAGGAGCCGCCGCAGCGGCCCCCAGACGTGTCGCCTGCGCCACGTGAGCCAGTAGCGCACCCCCGCGACGTCCATGCGCCCCAGGCAGGCCCTCGGGTAGGCGAAGCGGTCGCGGGGGTCGTCGCCCAGCTCGACGGCGAAGCCGAACTCGTAGTATCGCGCGGCGAGCGCCCGCGTCGCCGGCGTGTGGGAGCTGTCGGGGTAGGAGACCATCATGCGCTGCGTGCCCGTGAGGGCGGCGACGATGTCGCGCGAGCGCGCGAGCTCCTGCTCCTGCTCGGCTTCGCTCAGGCGGGCGAGATTCCTGTGGCTCATGCCGTGAGAGCCGAGGGCGACGAGCCTGTGGCCGCTTAGGAGCCTCGCCTGCTCGGGGGTCAGAAAGGCCATGTCCTCGGGCAGGTCGGCGAGGCTGGGCGGCGGCTTCCCGACCGCGGCGGCGAACTCGTCGAGTGCCGCGCGCCGCTCGGCTTCGTCGTCGAGCGCGATGTAGCGGGCCTTGAAGGCGGCCTTCAGGTCAAGGGCGCCGCCAACGGCTGTGCAGTCAAACCTCTTGCCCAGGTAGCGGACACTCCTCCCCTCCGCGGCCCGCACGAGGTAATCGGCGGCGATGTACCACGGCACCAGGCCCTCGGCCAGGGTGCCGGCGACGAGGAAGATGACGCAGGGCACCTCGTGGGCCTCAAGCACCGGCAAGGCGTTCTTGATAAGGAGGTACTGCCCGTCGTCAAACGTCAGCAGGCACGGCCGCCGCGGGTAGGAGCGACCGCTCCGCCCATCGTAGACGGCCAGGAACTCCGCCGCAGAAACGAAGCAGTAGCGGCTCTTCAGGTAGTCCAGGTGCGCCGAGAGCTGGCCAGCGGTGACGTGCTTCCCCGTGAAGGCATCCACGGGAGCTTCGTCCGACACCACGGAGTGGTAGAGCAGGACTCTGGGGTAAGGCATCGTTGGCCCTATTCGCCAGGGCACACTTTGCAGATGGTCATCTTGCCGCGATGTCGCGCCATGTGGCGGCGAAAGGTGCGGTAGCGCGGGCTGTTCCAGACGGCGCGGACGCCGTCGGCGACGTTGCCCATCGTGTAGACGCCTCGTGGGTCGCGGCAGCAGGGCACGATGCTGCCGTCGGCCAGCACGGTGAGGGTCCGCCACGGGGCGGTGCAGAAGCCCAGCTTCTCCTTGCGCCAGCGCCAGCCGTCGCCGTCGCGGACGTAGACCCGGAACTCCTCGTCCTGGGGGCAGAAGTCGGCGAAGGCGGCGCGGGTGCCGGGGTCGTCCCAGTCGGCCACGTTGAAGCTCACGGGTTTGATGATGCGGCGGTCGGCGCCCAGCTCGTCGGCCAGGGCGCGGAAGCCCGCGATCTGGCCCTCATTGTGCCGCATGACGAGGAACTGTAGCTCGACGAAGGGGTTGGCGCGCCCCAGCGCCTTGCGGGTGGCCAGGAGCCTGCGGGTGCCCTCGACCACTTTGGTGAAGTCGCCGCGCTGGCGGTACTTCGCATAGGTCTCGCCGTCGGTCGCGTCGAAGGAGATGTAGATGCCGTCGAGGCCGGCCTCGACGAGTTGGCGGCAGGCCGCGTCGTCGAGGAAGTGGCCATTGGTGCCGAGGAAGACGCGCGCGCCGACGGCTTTGGCGGCGGCAATCATCGCGCCCAGGTCGCGGTGGAGCATCGGCTCACCGTAGTTGGTCAGGTTGACTTCCACGAGGTAAGGGCCGAGCTCCGCGATGCACTTGCGGTAGAGGTCGAGCGGCAGGAAGGCGGTGGGGCGGCCGAGGGTGCCGCGGCCGGTCGGGCACAGGGGGCAGCGGAGGTTGCAGGCGTTCGTCGGCTCGATCATCAGCGAGAAGGGCTTGCCCAGGGCGCGCGCGAGGCGAAGGCGCAGCGACAGGTGGCACAGGCCGGCGTTGACGACCTTGCGCAGCGACAGCTCGCCGCTGCGCCACAGGCGCAGCCCGCGGGCCACCTTGCGCCAGAGCTGGTGGCGGGGCTGGTCGTCCAGACTGAGGCGTCGTTCGCCCGACATGGTGTGGCCTGCTCCTGTCAGTTCTCGCGCCGCTGGAGCTCGGCGAGGAGCTCGCCTGGCCGCCCCGAGCGGTCCCAGGGCACCCAGGGCGCCACTCGCTTCCAGAGGCCGAGCACCTGGCGCCGCGCAGCGCCGGGCAAGAGGCTCGCCACGAAGCCCAGCCACAGGTGAGGGTCCAGCGGGCGGCTTCGGAACGCCGCGGCGAGGCAGCGTCGGGCCTTGCGCGGCTCGCCCGCCCCGAGCCAGCCGAGGGCCTGGTTGCGGTCGAGGCGGTGGAGGCCGCGGCGGCGGGCCGCGCGGAGGGCCGCCCCGTCGCCCTCCGTCAGCGCCGTCTCGAGGACGCGGCGGGCGCCGAAGTAGGCATTCTCGGCCTGCACGGTGAGGGCCGACGGGTGGACCCGATGGCGGACGAGGACGCGCGGCACGGCGGCGAAGGCGTAGTGGCGCGCGAGGCGGAGCCACAGGTGCCAGTCCTCCGCCCAGATGTAGTCCTCGGCGAATCCGCCGACGCGCTCCAGGCACTCCCGCCGCACCACCGCGGCCGAGGTGGGGCAGTGGTTGCGGAAGAGGAAGTCCTCGAGCACCCGTCCCGTCGGCTTGCGCGCCTCGGGGGTCGGCAGCGGCCGGCCCTCGGCATCCATCCGCTCCGCGTGGCAGTAGACCAGGCCCACGCTGCCCTGGGGGCCGGCCCCGAGCGAGGCCGACGGGTCGAAGAGCGGCACCTGCTCGGCCAGCTTCTCGGGGAGCCAGAGGTCGTCGGCGTCCAGGAAGGCGATGAGGGCGCCCCGGGCCTCGCGGATGCCGCGGTTGCGGGCGGGCGACGGCCCGGCGTTGGCCTGCCGGATGCAGCGCACGGGCGGCCCGAAGCCGGCCGCGATCGCGCCCGTGCGGTCCGTCGAGCCGTCGTCCACCACGATCACCTCGAAGTCCCGATACGTCTGAGCGAGGACCGACTCCAGCGTCTCGCGGAGATACCGCTCGGCGTTGTAGGCGGGGATGATGACGCTGACCTCAGGCACCGCTGGTTTCCTGCCGTGCAAGACGCCCGAGCTGAAGCCCGAAGACGCGGGGCGAAAAGTGCGAGAATGCGCCCAGGTAGCCGCCGGCCCAGACGCCGATGCGTCGGAGCCGGAACGGGTCGTCGCCTGGGGCCACCGGCCCGCTTGCGGTGGTGAACGCCGCCTTGTAGCCCGCCTCGACCGCGAGGTCCACCGCGTCGCGGTTGTGGCTACCGGCGGGATAGGCCAGCAGCGAGATGTCCGCGCCAAGCTCTCGCTCCAGGGCCTGCTTGGAGCGCTCCAGCTCCTCGAACGCCCGCTCGGGGGGCACGACGGCGAGACGCGCGTGGGCCACGGTGTGGGAGCCGATCTCCATGCCCGCCTTGTGGAGCTCGCGCACCTGGTCCCAGCTCATCGGGCGATAGGGCGCGGGGTCGGCCACGTCTGCGCCCAGGCAGCCTGCGATCCGCTCGACGAGCTGGTCGAGCTCCTCGGGCTCCAGCGTCAGCTCGCGCACGGCGGCGAGGAGCGCGCCCTCGAGCCGCGCGGCCCCGGCCGGGGTGATGAGGTCGGCGGACGCCAACGCCGCCGCGACGGGCTGCGGCAGGTCCTCGAAGTCCCGCGGCGGGGCGCCGGCCGCGAATGCCTGTCTCACGTAGTCGTGCAGCCGGTCCCACCAGGGCACATTGTCGGTGCCGATCCAGCCGGTGGTGACGAAGAAGGTGGCGCGGAGGCCGTAGAGGCGCAGGAGGCGGAATGCCTGCGAGTGGTTGTCCTCGTAGCCGTCGTCGAAGGTGATGGCCACGGCCCGCGGCGGCAGCGGCGCGCCCTCCAGGAGCGCCCGGGCGACCTCCCCGGCCGTGACCACATGGCAGTGCGCCTTGAGGAAGGCGAGCTGGCCCTCGAACTCGTCGGCGGGGACGGCCAGGGGGATTGCAGGTTCCAGGGGGATTGCGGATTGCGGATTGCGGATTGCGGATTGACCGAGGCGTCCGGGGGCCGCGATGCGATGGTAACGCAGGACGAGTGCTTTCCCCTGGGGCACGACGGGCCACAGCCCCGTGCGCAGGGCGGCCTCGGCGGCAAGCTGGCGGGCGAGCCGTTTCAGGAAGTCAGCCACCACACCACTCCTATCGCGGCGGCGGCCAGGGCCGCGAGACCCAGGGGGAGGCCGAGGGCCAGGGCCTTGCTCTTCCAGCCGCTGCCGAAGCGCTCCCAGCTACGCCGATACGTGCGCAGGAGGCCAGAGGTCGGCTCGAGGTCCGGGCCGTCGAGCAGGGCAGGGTCCGCCTCCAGCCGCTCCACCAGCCCGCGAAACGTCACGACCTCAAGCCCTGGGTGCGCGGCCACGGCGTCGAGGAAGCGCTCGAACTTGTGCAGCTCGGCCTCCGCGGGCCAGCACTCGCTGAGCTCGCGGTCCCAGGCCAGGAACGAGAAGCTGTGCATCAGGAGCGAGACGGCGGCGGCCCCGTCCTCGGCGGCGCGCCGGACGACGAAGAGCAGCTCGGAAAGCGAGCAGGCGTTGAGGTCGAGGTTGCGCCTCGGCGCCCAGGGACCTAGGCGCACCTGGGCAAAAGTCGTCACGGGCACCTCCACGACGGGGCCGAGGCGTCGGGGCACGTTCGCGGGGGCCGCCCCGCCGCCGAGCGCGTAGTCGCAATGGCCCAGGGCCACCGATGCGTCGTAGCGGATGCCGAGCGACGCGAGCGCGCGAAGCGTGTCGGCATTGATGGCCAGCCCGCCGGCCCGATGGGCGAGCGGCTCGGCGCCGGCCGCGCGGACGAAGATGTCCCTCGCCCGCTCGATGGCGGCGCGCTGCTCGGCATGGCCGTAGCTGGTGAGCGCCTTGTGGCGGTAGGGGCCGCCGAGCCAGATGGGGTGGACGTGGAGCTGGGCGTCGTGGCCGCGGCCCAGCGCCGTCGCGCACACCGCGCGGATGTGGTCCTCGCCGTAGTGCAACGCCTCAAGCGAGTTGACGAAAAACGTGGCCCTCATGCCCCGCCTCTCGCAGCAGTCCATGATGCGCTCGATGCCCCAGACGCCGCCGGCCAGGCGGCCCCAGACGCGCGTCTCGGGCGGCAGCGGGCGCAGGCCCCCGAAGCTCGCCTCCGTGTCCACCGTGAGGAGCAGAAGCGTCCTGGGGCCATTTGCGATTTGCGACTTGCGACTTGCGATTTCAGGTGGCTCCGCGCGAGGGGACCATGTGCTGGAAAACCGTGAGGTACTCCTCGGCGACCTTTGCCCAGGAGCGACGGGCGCCGGCCGCGGCAATGGCCGCGCGGTCCCACGGGCGGGCGAGCGCGGCCTTGAGCGCCTCGGCAAACGCCTCGGGCGAGCCCGGCTCGAAGAGCAACCCCGAGAAGCCCTCCTCAACGAGATCGGGGATGCCGCCGACGTTGGTCGAGACCACCGGCGTGCCGCACGCCAGGGCCTCCAGGACGACGTTCGGGCACCCCTCCCTCAGGCTGCCGAAGCAGAACAGGTCGGCCGCCTGATACCACAGCGGCATCTGGCCCTGGGCCACGCGGCCCAGGAACTTCACCCGAGAGGCCAGGCCCAGCCTTTCCGCCTGACGCTCCAGGGCGCGTTGATAGTCCCCCGGCCCGGCGATGTAGAGGTGCGGCGTCTCGCCGCCGTCCAGGAGCGCAAGCCCCGCGATTAGGTGCTGAAAGCCCTTCGCGGGCAGCATCGGGCCGACGGAGAGCAGGACCCTCTGGTGCAGGGGGAGGCCCAAGGCGCAGCGGGCCGCGTCGCGCTCCCCGGGGCGGAACAGATTCGTGTCCACCCCATTCGGCACCACGCTCACCCTTTCGGGCGGGGCGCCGGCCTCGACCATGCGGTCCCTGAGCTGACGCGAGACCGCGAAGAGACGGTCGGCCCCCCGCAGGACGCTTCGGGCGAACGGCCCGACGGCCCAGTGGAAACAGAAGTCGTTGACGTCGCTGCCGCGGCCCGTCACGGCCACGGGTCTGCCGAACCGCCTGCCGGCTCGCACCGCCGCAAAGCCGTCGGGGTAGAGCCAATGGGCGTCGAGGAGGTCAAACTCGAACGCCGCGCGCAGCTCGCGCGCCACGGCCGCGAGCCGGGCGGCATAGCGGTAGCCGTCGAGGAACACGCCCAGCTTCGGGATGCGGCGCCAGCGGGGCCTGAGGACCTCCACGCCGCCCATCGCCTCGCGCTCGGGCAAGTCGCGGCGGCCCGTCAGCGCCACAACCTTCACCTCGCAGCGCTTGGCCAGCTCGACGGTGCGGCGGAGGGTGGACAGCCCGATGGTCTCGTTCTTCGCGTGGGGGAAGAGGCTGGCGACCACCAGGACCCTAAGCGGCTGCCCGCCGACTTCGGATTGGGGATTGCGCATCGCGGATTTCAAGTCCGCCCTCCAACGGTCTGCCTCTCTGCGTTCTCTGAGCTCTCTGTGCTCTCCGCGCTCCCCGTGTCTCTGCGGCCGGGCCTGCTCTTCTCCCTCGGGCGGCGAATCTCGCGCCAGCACGCCAAGGCGAGCCGCAGGGGCAGCGGCAGGTTGTTCTTGCTGAGGTGGAAGTAGGGCTTCTGGACGGCGCCAAACTTGCGGAAGGAGCCCTCGACGCCCTGGATCATCGAGCCCTCGAAGTCGAAGCGGCTCGTGAGCTTCGAGACGTAGGCGATGGCGTCCCGCACCAGGAGCGTGGCCGAGTCGCTCCCGCGGTGGTCGGGGTCAATCGTGCTGATCAGGTAGTAGGCCGACTTGGCGTCCCAGACGACGAAGATGGCCGAGTGGACGCGGCCCTCGGCGTCCACGGCGAACCAGGTCTTCCCGGCGTTCCGCTCCCGTGTCGCGCGGTGGATGCGCTCGAAGAGCTCGTAGCTATAGTTGATCGCTGCCCCCTGCTTCCGCAGGCTCATCGCGTGGTGGTCGTAGAAGTCCCTCGGCGCCATGTCCTCGCGCACCTGGACCAGCCGCTCGGCCTTCTTGATGTTCTTGCGCTTCGAGTGGGCGAAGTTAGCGAACACCGCCTCTGGGTCGGCCAGGCTCTCGATGACGTAGGTGTAGCGCGTCGTCTGCTGGTAGCCGGCCCAGTGGAAGGGCAACCAGTTGGTGAAGCTGTAGTGGCACAGGATGTTGATATGCGCGGCGCGCGGAATGGCCGCGATCAGCTCGGCCAACAGCTCCATCTCGCTCGAGAGCCGCCGCTCGTAGCTCTCGCTGGCCGGCGGCCCAAGGAGCACGCCGAGCACCTGGGTGAGCGGCGGGGTGTGGAGGGTCTGGAAGCCCCACCTGCGGTGGCGCACCAGGGGCATCCCAGCCACGATCCGGCCCCCTCTCCGCACGACGAGCACCTGGAAGGCGTCGGGCGCGACCGCCCGGAGCCACCACGAGCGGCAGAAGATGCAGCCCTGGGGCGAGGCGTCCACAAAGCGGTCCCACTCCTCCAGCGCCCCGCCCGGCCCCAGAAGCTCCACGCCCGAATTGGGCGCCGTCGGCGACATGCCAGACCCCTGGCGCAAAGAGGTGACGAACGCAGTTACGAAGCGGGGAACCGGTGACGAATGCGCTCCACAGCTCTATTATAGGGCGCGGCACCCAGGCTTGCAACCCAGGCCCGCCGCTGCCGGGCGGCTCCTGGGGCGCCACGCGTGCCACAGCAGACAGAGGGCCAATGCGCATGCATGCGCATTTGGCCCTCTGTGCCAAAAATTGGCACGCTCCCCAAGCCCCGACGCAGCAGGCACTTGCGAGTCGCTCCCGGCCCGCCGCCACACAGGTTCACCCGCTCTCGCCCCCATCAGTTGGCCCTCTGTAGCCCACTTGTCTACGACGGCGGGGGAGCCGTCGGCGCCGCCCGTGCCGCTGCAACGCCATCTGCCCAATGTCCACTACAGCGGGGAGCTGTCAAGGAAGCTCGGTGCACCCCCTGACACGCCCCCAGTTTGATAGTCTTGTGGCTTGGACCCCTGCGAGGGCGGTCTATCATAGCCCAGGGCGGAGCGAAGCGAAGCCCTGGGTCTGGGGTTGTAAGGGAATCAGCCCTGTAAGGGCCAGATTGTCCCCAACTCCCTCCCGAACGTTCCAATACGTTCGGGAGGGTAACGCCCCAGCCCGCCACCGCGCCTGGCCCCCTACCCTCCCGAAGGTATTGGAACCTTCGGGAGGGAATGACCAGTCTTCCCAGGGCTTCGCTTCGCCCTGGGCTATCGTGGTTCGCCCCTTCGAGGCTGCACAGACCGAACGACCGGAAACTGGGGGCGTGTCAGGTGCACCGCCTCTTGACACCAGGTTCGCGCCCCGGTAAGTTGTGCTGGGCTGTCCGGCTCCACCCTTCACGGCGGCAGAGGGGACACAGGCATGGGCGAAACAGGCTCGACGACCCCAGGCGGAGGCTGGCGGGGGGCGATTCGCGGCAATGTGCTGATGATGGGCCTCGTGAGCCTGTTCACGGACTTCTCCAGCGAGATGATCTATCCGCTCCTGCCGCTCTTCTTCTCGGGCCTTGTGCCGGCGGGGGCCGTGGCGGTCTACGTGGGCCTGATGGAGGGCATCGCGGAGGCGACGGCGAGCCTGCTGAAGTTTTTCTCGGGCCGCATCAGCGACGCGGTGGGCAAGCGCAAGGCCCTGGCCGTCCTGGGCTACGGGGTCTCGTCGGTCGCGCGGCCCCTGATGGCCGTGTGCGCGGCGGGCTGGCACGTCGTGGCGCTGCGATTCCTCGACCGCGTGGGGAAGGGCATCCGCACCTCGCCGCGTGACGCGCTCATCAGCGACTCTGTGGGCAAGGAGTATCGCGGCGTCGCCTTCAGCTTTCATCGGGCGATGGACCACACGGGGGCCGTCCTGGGGCCAATCGCGGCCATCGTCATCCTATACGCCTTCCTGGGCTATGGGCTGTGGAGGGGGACCACGGAGCGTGCGACGGCGGAGGAGATGCACGCGCTCCGCTGGCTGTTCGCGTGCGCCCTCATCCCCGGCATCGCGGCGATGGCGTCGCTGGTGGGGAAGGTGAAGGAGATCGCGCCGAGGACGGCCGCAACGGTCGCGCCCCAGGCGCCTGAGACGGCCGCGGCGAAGGCGGCCGCGAAGACCCCCCAGGCCCCCCGTGCGAAGCTGTCCGGGCGTTTCTACGCCTTCGTGGGCATCGTCACGCTGTTCGCCCTCGGCAATAGCTCCGACCTGTTCCTGGTCTTCTACGGGCGGACGAAGTTCGGCCTCGGGCTCCTCCAACTCGTCGGGCTGTGGGTGGTGTTGCACGTCTCGAAGGCGGTATTCAGCGTGCCCGGAGGGCTGCTTTCAGACAGGGTTGGCCGGCGGCCGGTAATCGTGGCGGGCTGGGTGGTGTATGCCGCGGTGTATCTGGGCATGGCCGTCGTGGCCGCCGAATGGCAGTTCTGGGCGCTCATCGCGGCCTACGGCATATACTACGGGTTGGCCGAGGGAGCGGAGAAGGCGCTGGTGGCGGACTTCGTGCCCAGGGAGCACCGGGGCACGGCCTATGGGGTCTACCACAGCGCGGTGGGCCTGGCGGCGTTTCCGGCCAGCCTGGTGTTTGGCGTGCTGTGGGCCACGCCGGCGGTCGGGCCGGCGGGGGCGTTTGGCATCGGGGCCGGGCTGGCTGGCCTGGCGGCGCTCCTCCTGCTTCTCCTCCTCTCCGCTACGCATGGCAGGCAAGGCGCCCGCTAGAGAGCGGGCAGCCATGGGACCCATGGGACCTACGGGCCTATGGGACCGATAGGACACCCCAAGAGACTTCGCGGCGGCCACTTGGGTCCTATGGGTCCCATAGGTCCTATCCGTCCGATTCCCCGCCGGGTGGCGGCGGGGTCAAAGGCGGGGTATAATTCCCCCGGGGGAGATAGGCCGGCGGTGCCAGCCAGGAAAGGAGGGCGGCCATGCCTGCGCGGAAGCTTAAGGAGTTTCTGGACGGCCAGGGGGTGAAGTACGTGGCGATCAGCCATTCGCCGGCGTTCACGGCGCAGGAGATCGCCGCGTCGGCGCACATCCCCGGCAAGGAGCTGGCGAAGACGGTGATGGTGAAGCTGGACGGGAAGCTGGCGATGGCGGTGCTGCCGGCGAGCCGTGGGGTGGACTTCGCCCTGCTGCGCGAGCTGGCGGGCGCCCGGAGGGCCGAGCTCGCAAGCGAGAGGGAGTTCTCCGAGCTGTTCCCCGAGTGCGAGGTCGGCGCGATGCCGCCCTTCGGCAACCTCTACGGCCTGCCCGTCTTCGCCGACAAGGGCCTCAGCGAGGACCGCGAGATCGCGTTCAACGCCGGCTCGCACAAGGAGCTCGTGCGGCTGGCGTGGGCGGACTTCGCGCGGCTGGTGAGGCCGACGGTGGGCGCGTTCGCCCAGCCGCGATGATCACCCGGTGGCGCGCGGCCGCTCGCGCGGCTCCCAGCCCAGGAGCTCCTTGGCCCGGGTGCAGCGGACGACCTTGCCCGCCCAGTCGCCGGCGATGTTGACGGCGTGGTGGCCGGTGATGGGCGCGGTGAGGGCGAGGGCGATGGCGCTCGCCACGTCGGGCGCCGCGGTCTGGGTGGAGATGCGCCCGGCAGCGGCCGCGCGATGCCAGTCCTCCAGCGGCATCGGGCCATTGAGGCGCAGCGACACGGCGGCCACGCCGTGCACGCGCGCGAAGAAGTCACACACCAGCTCCCCGAGCCGCTTCGTGAAGCCATAGAGGTCGGGCGCGTCGGGCGGCGTGTCGTCCCCCTGTGTGAAGCCCCCAGGCCGATAGGCGTAGACAGACATCGAGCTGGTGTAGACCGCGCGGGCGATCTTGGCCTCCACCGCGGCCAGCAGCACGCGGTGGAGGTGTTTCACGTGCAAGTCGTAGTTCGCGTCAATGTCCCAACAGTCGTACCGACCCTCAGCGGTCCGCGGCATGGCCATGTAGACGACCCCTTCCATGCCCTGGACGGCCTGGCGCACGACGGCCATGTCGGCCGCCGAGCCGCCCAGGTACTCGACCGACGGGTCCTTGGGGGGCGCGGGGTCGAGCACTCGGAGCTGGTGCTCGGCCTTGAGATAGGGGGTGACCATAGAGCCTACATAGCCCGAGCCGCCGACGAGCAGAACCCTCATGCTCTCTCCTTGTGCACACAGGACGGGTGTAGGGGGTGACCCCTTCAACTATAGCGGCGCGCGGCGGCGAGTCAAGCGCGGCGGGCGGGGCCGAAGGGGGGGCCAACAAGGGCAGGGCCAAGAAGGGCGGGGCCCCGAGCGCTCCAGCAATGAGGCGGTGGGGCGAATGCCGGCTTGCCTTGCATCGGGCCGATGCGTAGAATGTAGCAACGCTTCGCCGGGGGGGCGTCGCGGCGGCCTCGGAGAGGCTCGCGCCGCCGTGCGCCTGCGGCGGCGCCGGGAAGGCGCAGGAGCCTTGGGCATGCACTACCGGCCGGTCGGCAACACGGGTGTGATGGTATCGGTCCTCGGCATCGGCACCATGCGGTTCAAGGGGCGCGAGAACGCGGTGGAGATCATCCGCCGCGCGGTGAAGCTGGGGCTGAACTACATAGACATCGCGGCGGGCTACTCGTACAAGAGTGCGGAGGAGAACGCGGAGACGTGGGTGGGCGAGGCCATTCGGGGCCTCGACCGCTCGAGGCTGGTGCTGTCGGCCAAGGCCCAGCCACGCAAGGGCGAGGCCAAGGTCGAGCGCTGCCTGGGCATCCACACGCGCGATCAGACGTGGCGCTGCATCGAGACCTCGCTCAAGAGGGTGGGCGTGAGCTACTTCGACTTTTACCAGCTCTGGGACATGAGCGCGCGGGCGCACTTCGAGGCGGCGTGCAGCGGGAAGGACAGCCCGCTCGTGGCGCTCCGCGAGGCCCGCGACCAGGGCGTCGTGCGCCACATCGGCTTCACCAGCCACGGCGGCCCCGACCAGATCATCGAGTGGCTCGGCCGCGTGCCAGACTTCCGCTTCATCACCGTCTACTACAACTTCACGAACCGCTACGTCGAGGAGGCGATCAACTACGCCTACGAGCACAAGCTGGGCGTGGCGATCATGGGGCCGCTCTACGGCGGCCTGCTCGTCGGCCACTCGGCGGCCTTCGACGATGCGCTCCTCGAGCTCAAGGCCATGCCAGTCCACGAAATCGCACTCCGCTTCCTGTTCTCCAACCCCACCATCGCCACAGTGCTAAGCGGGATGAACGACCCGAAGCACCTTGCGGAGAACGCGGCGATCGCGAGCGACAACGCGAGCCTCACGCCCGGCCAGTGCGAGCGCTTCGTGCGGGCCTTCCAGGAGTTCTCGCGCGGCGAGGCCCTCTGCACGGGCTGCCGCTACTGCGACAACGCCTGCCCCGTCGAGCTGCCCATCTACCAGCTCATGAGCACCTATCAGCTCAGCCAGATCTTCGGCCTGCCCGCGGGCGACGACCAGCTCGAGCGCCTCAAGGCCAAGGGCCTCCAGACACAGCTCGCCAAGTGCCAGGCCTGTGGCAAGTGCACCGACAAGTGCCCGCAGCACGTCCCCATAGCCAAGCGGATGAAGCGCCTGGCCGAGGTGCTCAAGCAGATGTGACGCGCGCGTCAGCGGGGCCAGGCGAGGCGGAAGCCGGTGAGGGGGTCAAGCGCGTCGGGCTTGCGTTGCGCGCGCGCGTAGGGCGCGGCCTCTTTCTCTCCATCCGTGGCCGCGCCGCCGACCACCGCGTAACTGGTCGGCACCTTGCGCGCGTCGAGGTAGGGGGTGGAGGTCCACTCGCGGACGTTTCCGACGAGGTGATAGAAGGGGAAGTCGTCGCGGCGCGAGACGTGGCGGCGGGCGGGCAGCAGCAGGGCGGAGGCCGTGGTGGGTCCTTTGGCGGCCAGCGGCCGCCCCAGGTTGGCGTGGGCGGTGTCGAACGTGTTGCCCCAGGGGTAGAGGCGGCCCTCGGTGCCGCGCACGGCGCGCTCCCACTCCAGGTCGGTCGGCAGGCGCATGCCGAGCCAGCGCGCGCAGGCGTCGGCCTCGGTCCACTTCACGCTCGCCACGGGGTAGTCGTCGCGCTTGGGACGCCAGTCGGGCGGCAGGGGCGCCTTGGTGGCCTGGGCGAAGAAGGCGAACTCGGCGTTAGTGACCTCCGCGCGGCCGAGGAGATAGCCTTCGAGGGCGACGGCTTCGCGCCGCGGGCCGGCGGGGAAAGAGCCCGCCGGGATGTAGACGAAGCCTGCGGCGTGGCGCCGCAGCGCGGCCAGGATGACGTCGAGCGCCGCGGGGTCGAGCTCGACGGCCTTGGTGAACTGCTCGAAGGCGTCGCCGGGCGCGCCGGCCTGGAGCGCGATGAGGCCCAGGCCCACAAGGTCGGCCGCGGTGAGCTCGCCGGGGGCGCCGCGCGCGAAGGCCACGACCTGCTCGGGGTGAATCTCTGCCCACGACAGGGGGCCCTTGAAGCCGGGCATCTCGGCGTGGAGGCCGGTGCGCGACGGCTCGGAGATGACGGCCTTGAGGCGCGCGCCGCTGGCGCGCTGGAGCCAGAGCTTCTCACCCGTCTTGGCGGCCTTGGCCTGCTCGGCCTTGGCGCCGGCCACGGCGCGGTCGAGCGCGACGAGCATGGCGGCGGCATCGGCGGCCTTGCCGCGCAAGAGCTCGGCGAGGACCGGGTCCTTGGCCGCGGCGGCGGCGCGGGCGGCCAGGGCCTCAGCCTCGTCGAATCGCCAGGCAGCGGCCAGGCGGTCGAAGTCGGTGAGGGCGGTGCCGTAGCCGCGCACGATTGCCTCGCGGCGCTCGCGGATTTCGGCGGCGAGGGCCTCGGCCTCGCGTTTGAGGTCCTGGGCCTGCCAGGTGTGGAGCGGCGGGTCGAGCTGCGCCAGGGCATCGGTGAAGGCGGTCTGGCGGACGAGTTGTGCCGCGGCCTCCTTGCGGGCGCGCAGGTCGGCCGCCAGCCGCGCTCGCAGCTCGGCCAGTTGGCTAGCTGCGGCGGAGCCGGCCCTGGTGCCCTCGTAGCCCTCGGCCAGCGAGGCCAGGATGGCCATCGCGGGGCCGAACGCCTCGGCGGCCAAGTGCTTGTCGAGCTTGGGCTTTTCGACCTGCGCGGCGCGCTCGGCGGCGGCCTCGTGTTCGGCAATCAACTGGTCGCGCAGCTTTTCGATCCCCGCGGCGGCCTTGGTGCCGTGGTGCTTCTTGAGGAAGGCCGCAATGTCGGCGAGGCGCCCGGCGTGGGTCGTGCCACGCTCGCGCAGGCCGGCCTGGAGGGCGCGCGCGGCGGCGTCGGCCTCCTTCTCGCGCAGCGCGGCCAGGGCCTCGTCGCGGAGCTTTCGCGCGGCGGTGGCCTGCTCGCTGCCAGCGTGGCGCTCGAGGAAGATGTCGCACTGCTTGATCGTCTCCTCGGGGGCCTTGGCGTTGCGCTTGGCCAGGGCCTCGAGTGCCTCGTACTCGGCCCTTCGCACGGCGTCGGCCCTATCGGCCTCGCTGGGGGCCTTGCCGGGCGCCCCGCGGCCCCTGGCGCTGGTCGGGGGGGGCGCGGCGGGCCGCGACGCCTTGTCCTCCCCGCCGAAGCGCCAGTAGAAGAAGATGCCGACGAGGACGACCAGGAGCGCGGCCAGGCCGGCAACGCCGGCGGCCAGCCGCTTGCGGCCAGGCGCCGGCTCGGCGCCCAGGGGGCCGCTCGGCATGGGGGTCTCGGCCTGCCCGAGCTGCTCTGTGACCTCGACGAGGAGCTCATCGTGGCCGCCGCCCGCCGGCTCGACGGCTGGGGGACGCGTGTCCCTCCGCGCGGTTGTGGCGGGCGCGCCCGCGGGGCGGGGCGTGCCGCCGGGGCGGGCCGCTGCGGGCTGGCCCCGCCCGGGGCCTGCCGCGGGACGGGGCTCGAGCTCAAGCATGGGCACCACCGTGGCCTCGCGGCGTGGGGGCGCATCCTCGAGGGCCAGCCTCACCTCCACCTCCGGCTCGCCCTTCTCCCCTGGCGGCAGGATGGTCGCCTTTGGCAGGCCCGGCCTGGCTATGGCGGCAGGCGTCTCCGCGCTTGAGTGCGGCCGTAACGGGGCAAGGGAGACAGATGGCGCGGGCGCCTCGGGGGGAGGCTCCACCAGGGCCAGCTCGCCGGCCGGCCCCGGGGCCAGAGGGGGCTCGACCAGCTCCAGCGCCGGCACGAGCCCCAGGAGCCGCGAGAGGACGTCGAGGGCCTCCCTGGCGCTCGCGGGCCGGTCCTGAGGCTTGTGCGCCAGCAGGCGCAACACCAGGTCCGCCAGCTCCGGGGCGGCCACGCTGGCCAAGGCGTCGCGGTTTGGCGCGGCGCCTGCGAACTGGTTGCGGACGACCTCCAGCGCGGTGGCGCCGCGGAAGGCCGGGGCGCCGACGAGGGCGAGGTAGAGGAGCGCGCCGAAGGAGTAGAGGTCGGAGCGCTCGGTGGCGTGCAAGCCCGCGAGCAGCTCGGGGGCGAGGAAGCCCGGCTGGCCGACGACGGCGGAGTCGGCCGGCGTCTCGCCAGCCTGGATGGCGAAAGCGAAGTTGCGCAGGCGCGGCGCGCCATTGGGCAAGAGGTACACCGTCTTGGGGCCGATGTTGCGATGAATGATCTTGTGCTCGTGAAGGGCCACGAGCGCCTCGGCGAGCACGCGTCCCGCCTCGATGACCTGGCGCGGGCCAGGGCGGTTGGCGCCCTCCACCACGGCCCCGATGGGGCGGCCGGCGAGCGGGGGCTGCGCGCAGAAGAGGCCACCGGAGAACTCCACCGCGCGGGTGCCCTTGGCCAGCGCCGGGTGGTCCACCGCGGCGGCGGCAGCCGCGGCGGCCAGGAAGGCGCGCCGCCGCTTGTCGTCCTTGGCCGCTTCGCCGGCGAGGACGCGCACGGTGCACGGCCGGCCGCTCTTGACGGCGACGGCCTGGTAGAAGGGCAGGCCGCCCTCGAAGCCGAGCTGCTCGCCGATGCGGCAAGGCCCAAGCGTCTGGCCCACCAGCGGGTCGTGGCTCGCCGCAGGCTTGGCCTCGGCCGGCGAGAGCACGGTCAACACGTAGCGCCGCCCGTCCAGGATGCACGTGGCGTTCAGCAGGTCGCCCTCCTGCGTCGCGGCGCAGGAGGCCCCGCAATAGGGGCAGGAGAAGAGGTCGCCTAGTCGCTGCTCGCTCATCGCTCGCCTCGCACCGCCGCGGAAAACTCACTAGAGTCTACCACGCGCGAGCGGACTCCGCAACCCCGCCGGCCGAAGCTCGGCCGGCCCCGTCGCCCGCATCCATCGCCCTCGCACCTCGGCCTCGTACCTCGTCTTCGCCCTTCACCTCCGTCCCTCGTCCCCACTTCGGCCCTCTCCTTCGACCTCAGTCTCGCCCCTGCGTTGCCAGCTGGGTCGAGGAAGGGGAGGGGGGACGCGGGAGGGGGGACTAGGCCGCCAAGCGGCGGCCTTCATCCTGTGGGGGCCTGGCCGACGCCTCACGGCTGCTGGTTGAGGAAGGCCACGACCTCGTCGTAGGTGGGGATGCCGGTGCGGCCGCCGAGCGCGCGGCACTTCAGCGCCGCCGTGGCCGAGGCGAACCGCGCGTTGCGCGCCACGTCCCACCCGCGGGCCAGCCCAAACGTGAAGGCGCCGTGGAAGACGTCCCCGCACCCCGTCGTGTCCACCACGTCCACCTTGAAGGCCGGGAGGCGACGCACCTGGCCGCCCTCGTCGAGCCAGATGCAGCCCTGGTCGCCGAGGGTGACCATCGGCACCTTGCCGCCGAGCCGGGCGATCCGGCGCAGGTTGGCTTCCGCATCGTCCGTCCCTCCGTAGCGGCGGGCGCACTCCTGGGAATAGACCGGATAGTCCACGTGCCTGAGCAGCTCGAAGACCCGCTCCTCCACGCCGCCGACGTCGGCGCACACGGGCACGCCGCGCTCGCGGGCGCGCCGCGCCGCGATGAGCTGCACCTCGGGCCACGTGCAGTCCACCAGCAACGCCTTCGCGCGCTCCACCCGCCCGAAGTCGAGCCCCTCGGGCGAGGGGTCCAGCCCGCGGCCCGGGAAAAAGGTGAAGTAGCGCTCGCCGCTGCTCTGGTCCACCGTCACGGCGCACGCCGAGCTGATGCCCCCGGGACACACCCGCACCTGGCTCGTGTCCACCCCCTCGGCCTGGAACTGCTCGAGGATGAAGCGGCCGCCCAGGTCGTCGCCCACGCGGGTCCACATCTCCACGCTGGCGCCCAGGCGCGCCATGGCCACCGCAGCAGTGGCAGCCAGGCCGCCGCCCTGCACGCGGTGGTCCACGGCCCCGCCGAACCGCCCCCGCGGCAGCCGCGGGCACAGAAACAGGTAGTCAATCACCGACAGGCCGATGCTGACGAGCTCGGAGGCCACAGCGCATGCTCCTTGTCTGTCTCGGGTGGTACGGGATGAAACCGGTCGGCCCATCCGCCGTCGGCGCATGCTCCTTGCCTGTCACGGGTAGTACTCGAGCGGGAGGCTGTAGTAACCCCGCAGGAAGCCCTCGAGGGCGCGGTGGATGGGGTCGCGGGGCGGCGGCGTGCGCATCGTGGTCAGGTCAATCGCGAGCGCCCCCTCAAGCCCGGCCGGGGGCGACCACTGGGGGCGGTTGAGGAGCAGGACCACCCGCCGCCGGCCGCCGCTTCCGAGGGCAGAAGGCAGCGGCCCCTCGGAGGGCACGCAGGCGACGAGGTAGTCGCGGCCGTGGAACTTGAAGGTGAGGGCGCCCTCGGCGTCCGCTGTCGGCTGGACGCCTCGCTCGCGTCGCAGCCCCACCTCGGCGAAGTGGGCGAGCATGGAGCGCGCCGCATCGTCCACCGCGCCCGGACTCATCGCACGCCTGAGCCGCTCCATCGGCGCCACGACCCTGGCGGGGTAGCCCTCGGCCACCGAGCCGGCCGGCAGGTCACGCTTCACCACCGACATGGCGTTGACGAAGACCTCGTTGCCGATGGTGATGCCTGGCTGGATGAAGGCCCCCGAGCCGATCCAGACGCGGCTGCCGATGGTCACTGGGGCGAACTTCACCCAGTAGCCCTCGGTGTAGGGGAGCGCGGTGCCGTGGGTGACGATCATCGTGCGGGCGCCGATAGCCGTCAGGTCGCCTATCCGCACGTCCTCCCAGACGTTCACCATCGTCTCCGCGCCGAGGACCGAGTGGCGCCCGATGGCGAAGGAGGCGGGGCCGTAGACGTGGACGCGGTTGCCGATGACCGTGTAGTCGCCGATAAGCACCTCACGGCACTGGAGCATGGCGAGGCCGCTGATGCGCGCGTAGTCGCCGATCTCGATCCGCTGCCCCCTAACGAGGGCGAACCAGCCGATGCGCGCGCCGCGCCCGATCTTCGCACCGAAAAAGCGCCGCAGGAGGAACTTCTTCAGCCACGGCGGCGCCAGGAGCAGCAACGCGAGGACCAGCTTCCGCACGGGAGTCTCCTGTGGGCTTACATAAGGAAGGCAGGAATGCAGGAGAAGAAACCGATTCGGGGTCCCCTGTTCCTGCCTTCCTGCATTCCTTATCAAGCTCTGACGGGGTCACAGGCAACCAGCGTGTGCGCGGGGCTGGCGGCCGCCAGGTCGAGCGCGTAGGTCACGGCGCCATCGGGCGCCTCGGCGATGCGCCGGAAGCCCAGCCGGTCGTAGAGCCCCTTCACCGGCGCGTTCTTCGCCGTCGGGATATACTCGCCGACGAGCCTCTCGTAGCCCAGCTCGCGCGCGCGGGCGAGCAGGGTGTTGAAGGTGAACTCCTCGACGGTGCGGCCGATCACGCGGCAGCTCATCAGCCAGGTGTCCACCCGCAGCGTCTTCGCCTCTTCGCCCTCCGCGGGCACGGCGATGAGGACGACGACGAGGCCGTGGTCGCCGAAGCGGTCGGCCACGCGCACGGTGAGCGAGACAGCGCCCTGGGTGGCGGCCAGGCGGCGAATCTCCTCGACCCCGTGCCGCCGCGTGGTGAGGTTGAACTGGTTGGTCTTGGCGACGAGTTGGGCGCAGCGGGGCAGGCTGGCCTCGTCAATCGTGCCGACCTCGGCGCGCATCTGGAGCGAGCGGAGGTAGTCGTCGGTCGAGGCGAAGGCGGCTGCGGCGGCGCGGCGCTGCTTCTCCGCCCGGTATTGCCGCGCGCGCGCCGCGTCCTCGCTCGTGAGGGCCACGGCCTCGAAGTAGAGGCCGGCCTGGAGCGCGCGGACGTATTCCGCGGGATCGGGCGGCACCTCGACGACCTCGACCTCCGGGAGCGCCTGGCGTATCTGCTCGCGCTCGGCCGGGTCGTCGTCGAAGAACACGAAGCTGTCGAGCCCGAGGCCCAGGGCCGCGGCGATGCGGCGGAGCATGGCCGGCTTCGGCTCCCACGATGCCTCGAAGGCCGCGAAGTCGTCGAGCGAGAGCGCCATGTCGGGGTTGGAGCGGAAGGGCTCGCGGGCGTCGGCAGGGTTGTTCTTGGACGCGACGGCGAGGATGACCCCGCGCTGGGCGAGGGCCTTCAGGTGGAGCTGGAAGGCGCGGTACGCCTCGCCGTCGGGGCCTTCGGCGACTGCGATGCCCAGCGGCCCCGCCTCGCCCACGATGCCGCCCCAGAGCGTGTTGTCGAGGTCGAGCACGAGCACCTTCTTGGGGCCGCTGAGCATGGCGCGGATGCCGGCCCACAGGTGCTCCGCCAGGAGGAGCGCGCCGGCGTCGCTGAACGGCTGCTTCGTCCAGTGGTAGCGGCGCGGGTCGTAGAAGCGCTCGCGGCCCATGACGCCGGCGACCTGTTCGAGGTCAACGAAGAATGCCCCGGCGGGCAGACGGGCGCGGAGCGCATCGTTGGCCGCGCGCACGAGCGCCACGTCGCCCTCCCGCGCGCCGAGGTGGTGGCCCAGCGGCCCGGGTGTGACCCAGTCGTAGCCCACCTGGAGGATGCGCGCGCCGAGGCGGGTCGCGGCCAGCTCCCAGGCCCGCTGCCAGAAGGCCAGGGCCTCGGCGGGGCCAGCCCTGAGACCCTGGGTCCAGGGAAGGAGGACCACTACATCGGCACTTGCGAGTTGCGGTTTGCGACTTGCGATCGGAGGCCCCGGGTTTGCCGCTCCATTCGCGTTGATTGGCGTGACTCGCGGTTGCTCCTCCTCGGCCCCCGGCGCGGCGCTGAGGTCCTGGAGGACGTTGTCGTAGTTCCCCTCGGCGGCGTGGAGGAGGGCGCCGTGTGCCCAGGCGACGGCGGTCAGAGAGGTGGCGAGCCACGCGGTGGTGCACTGGCCGAGGAGTAGGACGCGGAGGGGGGCATCGCCGATTTGCAAGTTGCGAGTTGCGAGTTGCGATTGGATGAAGCGGCCGGCGCGCTCGACCTCGGCGGGGGCGAGCTGGCCGCGTCGCAGGGCGTCGCGGAGGATGGCCAGCCCCTCGGCGGCCTTGCCCTCCTGGGCCAGGCGGCGCGCGGTCTTGAGGGCGCTTTCCTCAGCCACGGGCCTCTCCCTCGTCGCGGGCCGCCTGCTGGGGAGCCGCCGGCTCGACCAGTTCCACGATCAACCCGCGGGTGAAGACGGGCGGGATGAAGTTGATGCGGAGCGCGCCGGCCTCGACGGGGCTGGCCTCGAGGAGCTCGATGCCGCGCGCGCGCAGCTCGCGGCTCGCCGCCGCCAAGTCGTCCACCTCGATCGCGATGTGGTGGAGGCCGCCGAGGCCCTTGTTGAACTTCGCCAGCTTGCCGCCGCGCGGGACGATCAGCTCCACCGCCGCCCCATCGCCCCCAGCAAAGATGCAGTCGGCCTCATACTCCGCAACGTAGTGCCTGCGGCCCACCTCGAGGCCCAGGACGCCCAGCAGCAGCGCGAGCTGGTCTTCGCTGGGGACGATTATGCCGACGTGGTGAAGCCTTGCGCGGAACGGGGCGCTCATCGGCGGTGTCGCTCGATCAGGTCCACAAAGTCGCCCACGCACTTCAGCCCAGCCACCTCCGAGCTGCTGAAGCGCACGCCGAACGCGCTCTCGACGGCCACGACCAGCGACACGTGCATCAGGGAGTCCCACCGCTCGATGTCCTTCGGGGCCGTCTCGCGCGTGATCGCCAGCTCGTCGTCCTCCAAGACCTCTCGGAAGACCTCGGTCAGTCGCTCGAGGACATCGGCCATCAGAAGGCTCCGCAGACGCCTGGGGCACTTGCGGCTAAAGTCTATCATTGGCGCCGGGGCGTGTCAAACCCCCGGCGCCCTCACGCGCCCCCGTCTTTCGGCGGCCCCCGTGCCAGGCCCCGAGCGGGCCGCCTGTGATAGCCCAGGGCAGACCGACGCGTCGCCCCGGGCGCCCGGGCTGGGGGCCTCTCGCCCCTGCGAGGGCCACCTACGGGTGTTCCAATGGTAGCAGGCCGCTTCAGGGCTGGCGCGCGGGAGGCACTCGCGGCGAAGCTGCGAATGCGCGAGGGGGGAGCTCTTTGCCCGGGAGCGAGAGCGGACTCCAGGGGCGGGCTGGGGCCGCCGCGGGCCGAGGGGGCGAGGGCGGGTAGCGCTCGGCGCGGCCGCAGCGGGGCGCGGCCTCGGCCGGTGGCCTTCGCCCTCAGGCCCTCAGGCCTTCAGGCCCTCTAGCCCGGGGGCCACCTTGCGGGCCTCCTTGAGCATCTCGTCCCAGGTGACCGGGGCGCCCTTGTAGGCGGCCTCGCGCCCGAGGATGCAGGTGAGGTTGCTGCGCACGCTCGGGGCCACCGTCTCGTTGGCGAAGTTCCCCTCGACGATGTTCCGGTAGAAGTCCTTGATGTTCTGCACGCAGCCCTCGGTGAAGATGGGGCCGGTGTTGCCGCCGGCGTAGGACTTCTGGCCGCGGACGTAGACCCGTCCGCCATACTGCGCCTCGGCGGAGCCCCTCTGGCCGAAGACGCGGCACATGATCGTGTCGTAGCCCTGGGTGCACTGGGTCGAGCTGAAATCAATCACGACCCCATTGGGGCAATAGTAGAGGACGGCGAAGTGGTCCCAGCACGTGCCGCTGTGGGTGTGGAGGGCGTTGCCGCCCGTGCCCACGGCCCTGATGGGGTCGGCGTTGAGGAACCAAGTGGCGATGTCGAGGGCGTGAATGTTCTGCTCCACGATGATGTCGCCCGAGAAGTCGCGGTCGGAGAACCAGGCCCTCAGACGCGCCTCGGCGGTCTTGTTGGCCGGGCTGGGCGCGAAGGGGCCGGTGAAGTAGTTCGCCTGGATGAGCACGATCTTCCCGATGTTCCCGTCGTGCACCCACTTCACCGCCTCGCGGAAGAAGGTGTTGGCGCGCGACTGGAAGTCCACGAGGAACGCCAGCTTCTTCTCGGTCGCCCTCTTGCCCGCCTCGGCGATGGTGAGGCACCCGGGCACGTCCACCGCGATGGGCTTGGCTACGAAGACGCTCTTCCCCGCGTCAACCGCATCGGCGGCCTGCTGAGGGTGGAAGTAGGGCGGCGTCTCGATGGCCACGGCGTCGAGCTTGCCCTCCAGGAGCCGCTTGTAGCCGGCCAGGCCGCTGAAGCGCCGCGCGGCGTCCACCTTCAGCCGCTCACCCGTCCCGTTGGCCCTATCGGCGAAATAATCGGCCACGGCCACCACCTTCCACGCGGCGTTCGCCTGGAACAGGTTGGCGATCCAATTGCCCCTTCCGCCGCAGCCGATCAGGCCGAGCTCCAGGGTCTTCGCGGCCTCGGCGCCGCGCGCGGAGCCGGGCCTCACAATCGTCAGCGCCGCAGCCGCCGCGCCCCCCGCCAGGAACGCCCTGCGCCCCACCACCTGCTTCACATCCATTCGCCTCTCCTTTCCTCATCGCGCCCTCTGGCGCACATGCCCCGCAGGCCATCGCGCTGCCGCAGCGCCAACGGCTCGCGCCGTCCCCTGACCGCCACCAGTATACCAATCCTCCCCTCCATATCCAGCGCGGCCCCGTCGCGCCACGCGCGCCTGTCCAGCCCTGGCCCAGCGGGGCACGGCGTTTTCGAGGCGAGCCACCGCCTTACCGCGCTCGTCAAGCCGTGGCGCAGCCGGACGCCGTCCCGCCACCGAGGGGATGCCGTGGTTGGGAGATGCGAAGTGAGCGCTAGGCTCGCCGCCTGCGCCTCGCGGAAAGGGCCAGGCAGCCCAAGGCGAGCAGGGTCAACGAGCCAGGCTCAGGGATTGCCTCGCCCTGGAGCGATATGTTGTCGAGGACAGAGTGGTAGAGCCACCCGCTCCCCCCCACGCGAATGTTCGTGATCGTGTCAACCTCGGGAAGCTCGGCAAAGAGGTCGAAGAAGTTTGGCACCCACTGCCCTGGTTGGACCAGGAGGTCGTCGTAGATCGGGATCAGACCCTGGCCGGGGTCATCAACCTGGCCCGAGACGAAGTCGCCAGGCGGGTCCACAAACCAACCGTAGCGCCACACCTGGGGGTTGCCCAGCGTGTCCAGATAATCAATCTCCACGATCGCTGGCCATTCAAAGGCGGGGTTGACCCAGCCGCCGGCCTCCAGGTCGTGCGAGAGCACCATCACATCCGCGCTGAGCCAGAGCGACGAGTAGTCGGCCGCACGTATGTTGAGCGGTTGCTCAATCGCCGTCCAATCCCCACTGCTGTTGTCCCCAGCCCATCGCACGAACTCCATCGCCACGACCCCAGGCGCGCTCGGGCCATTCATGGCCACCCACCAGTGCATGGACGACTCGGCGACGTTGCCAGAGAACGTCTCCACCCGTGACCAGCCATTGGGCAGCCAGTCGGGCGCACCGTCGAGGGGGCCGGAAAGGCCAACGTTCGCGCCCCCGCCCTCAAATGTCCCGTTGACGATGAACTCGACGCCCCGGGCACTCGCGGCGCAAAGGCACAACGCCAGACTGAGAGTAGCCAGACAGCGCAAACGACAGTGTAGCGACTCCATTGCCGCCCCCCTTTCTTCCGTTCCTCCGTGTTTTTTAGTCGCCCCTAGCAAATCCTGTGCCGGGCCGCACCTCGGTCCGGGCGTCCCACTGCCCTCCACAAATCAACGTCTATCAATACCTTACGGTGCCTCTTTGCGCGCCTCAGTTCGGCCGTTTCATCGTGGCCGGCCGCCCATGTTGACCCTCGTCAACACGCCGGCCGCCCGCTGCGCCGTAAGGTTCGTCTTCCCATTCTCTTACGCCATGTTGACACATGGCAACGCACTGTGACGATTGTCAACATGTAAGGGCAGCGTCGAATCCGCGCCTCCCGTCTATGACGAGGACGACGGCAACGATGATGGTGGCGCGTGCGAAAGGGTGTCAAATCTCCAATGCGAAAGGGTGTCAAATCTCCAATCCTTAAATTATTCCGGGCAGTGCCGCTGCCTTGCGGAGGCGCTCGGGCAGGCAGCGTTCGCGTCTGAGCTGGGCACGGGCACGACGACACGCCAGTTTCCGCGCGAGAAAACGTGGTAGAAGGTGTCGGGGCACGCAATGCGCGGCGGTCTTCTTATGCCGCGCACTGTATAACAGACACCCGCCGTGCCAAGAATAATTTAAGGATTGGAGATTTGACACCTATCACATTTGTTGCCTCGGCCTGTTTATAATGCGGGGACAACGTGAGCGAGGGAGGCTACAGGCATTGCGACCATCGATGCGAGCCGCTCGTGTGACTGGTCGCCGCGGCTTGGCCGCAAGGAGGACGCATCAATGAGAAGCGCGGCGGTATGGACACTGGCTCTGGCTCTGGGGCTCCTCGGCCCGGCAAACGCGTCCGTGATGTGGGTCGTCGAGAACAACTCGGACCAGGTCTACAAGGTGGACATCACGACGCTGACGGCGACGCTCGTCGGCCCGGCGACAGTGGGCGTAGGGTTCGGCGGCCTGGGGTTCGCAGCCGATGGCACCCTCTACTGCTGGAATACTGCAACGCACGGCCTCTTCATCGTCAACCAGGCGACCGGGGCCTTCACTGCCGTCGGCCCGGGGGGACAAGCATGGGGCTGTGACACCTTCGACATCAACCCCATGACCAATGAGGCCATTGCCTGGTCAGTGGACGGGGACCTGTATGATGTGAACCTGGCCGCGGGCACGACATCCTTCCGCGTGGCCACCACTCCCAATAGCTTGGGGATCGCCAGCGCCTTCGCGCCAGACGGAAGGCTCTATAACCTGGATGGCCGCCTCGAGGTCGATGACTTGAACTGGGTTGACACCACGACGGGCGTGGTCACGAAGATCAGTGACAACCCCGGTGTCTTCGCCTCGAATCTGGGCTACAATCCCGACGACGGGATGCTCTACGCAATCGAGGTATTGGACCCGAGCTACCCGCTCTACCGCCTTGACCCGACGAGCGGCGCCGTCACCTTCGTCGGCAACATCAGCGGCTTCCCGAACGACCCGAACCAGCAGATCACCATGGCCACCTTCGAGCGCCAGCCGAGCGAGCTGATCCCCGAGCCCACGACAATGGCGCTCCTGTCGCTGGCCGGCCTGGGCATCCTCCGCCGCCGCAGGGGCCGCTGAGCCGCTGCGCCGCGCTTCTCCGCCACCTTCACACAGGCCACCGCGCGGTGGCCTGAGTAGGGTGTCAAATCTCCAATCCTTAAATTATTCCGGTCACCGCCCCTGCCTTGCGGAGGTGGTCGGCCAGGCGGCGGTCGCGGCTGAGGTGGGCAAGGGCACGACGGCAGGCGAGGTGGACGGCGGTGTCGCCTATGCCGAAGAAGGCGCCTATGTCGCTCAGGCGGGCTTCGCCCCGCCGCCAGATGAGGTAGATGAGCACGTCCCGCATTGGGCGCGCGGCGTGGCGCCTGGGACGGCGGAACGCGGCGAGTTCGTCGGGGGAGATGCCCAGGGCTTCGGCACATCGCCCCGCGATGTCCGCCACCCCTGTGCCGACCGCGGCACGTAGGAGGGCGCTGGCCTGGGGCTTCTCGCGGTGGGCCTCGACGCGCTGGCGTTCGACCAGCCTCCTGAGGCCCGCCTCGCTGCCGAGCAGGGTGCCGTGCCAGAGGTTCTCAAGGAGGGCGTCGGCCTCCTCGCTGTACTCCTGCACGGCTCGGCGGAACCCCCGAGGGCTGCCGCCGAAGAGGCCAAGGGCGAGGGCGGGCCGAAACCACTCCGCGCAACCCCGCCCATACGCGAGGCAGCGGTAGCTGCTCCACGGATAGTCGGCCAGACGCTCGACGAGCCCGCTGCGGAGCGGGTTGCGGTGCAGATAGAGGAGCAGCCTGCGAAGGTAGGACTCGTCCTCGACGACGAATGCCTTGAAGCGGCCCTGGAAGAGGTGGCCGCTGCGGCCGTGGCGCGCGTTGAACCAGTTGGCGTAGGCCAGGCCGAGCCATTGCATGGCGGCGGAGAGGTTGGCGCGGAGCGTTCGCACCACCAGATGGTAGTGGTTGGGCATGAGCACGTAGGCCCACACCTCGACCTCAAAGCGCCCGCTCAACAGGCCGATGAGCTCGACGAAGTGCTCGCGGTCCCGCTCGTCGTAGAAGACCGGCCGCCTCTCGTTTCCTCGCGAGAAAACGTGGTAGAAGGTGTCGGCGCACGCAACGCGCAGCGGTCTTCCCATGCAGCCCATTCTACTAGAGACAGCCGCCGAGTCAAGAATAATTTAAGGATTGGAGATTTGACACCCTTCGTGTC
>Ga0101944_10000693_pt1 | contig 91501 bp, 83 predicted proteins | sample DewCreD2012metaG_FD_75245 | JGI IMG/M metagenome (GOLD analysis project Ga0101944, IMG submission 75245) | Hot spring sediment bacterial and archeal communities from British Columbia, Canada, to study Microbial Dark Matter (Phase II) - Dewar... ... | reverse complement strand
CCAAGTCCGCAACCGACATCCAAGACCCGATCGGATGCGGCGAGGCGTGAAGTGAAAAACGCGTGGTAACGCATGAGCCGGTGCTTGGGATGCAGACCCGCGCCGTATTCGGTCGCCGCGCGATTTTCCATCGCGTACACGCGGTTGTCCAAGTCCAGCAGAAGACGCAAGGCGTCCTCGGGCGTGCGATCCGACAGCGACGCCGCGGCCAGATGGGCGAGCGATTCGGCCGCGCGCGCTGGAGACCGGCTCGACAGGAGCCTGCGCAGCAGCCATGCTTTCACGCGTCCCATCATGTCGCCAGCTCCCTGCGGCGGCCCGTGCGGTCCGCCGCCCGCGCCTCCACAATCTCCCGATATACAGATATCTCCAGGTCCACGACGCGGTCGAGCGAGAAATGATCGAGCGCATACCGGCGCGCATTTTCCGACAGCCGGCGCCGCAAGCCTTCATCCGGAAGAACGCGCTCCAGCGCGGCGCGAATCGACGCCGCGTCACTCCCGCACAGCCAGCCCGTTTCGCCGTGCGTGATCAGATCGTTCAGACCCGGCACATCGTTCGCAATGACCGGCAATCCGCAAGCCATCGCCTCGATCGGCGCCTTGGGATGGCCTTCGTACAGCGAGGGAAAAACAAACGCCGCCGCCCCGCGCAGGATCGCCGGCAATTCGTTGTTGGGCAGGGAACCGGCCAACCGAATGCGCGGATTGGACGCGGCCCGCTGCGCCAGCCGCTCGCGCAGAGGTCCATGGCCGACAATGTCCAGGTCCAGGTCCATTCCTTCGACGGCGGCAAAAAGATTCTCCAGGTTTTTCTCAGCGCTCAGGCGCCCGACGAAACACAGACGCGGCGGACGGTCCTGTCGCGCCGTCTCATTTGTTGCTGAGGCGGGACAAAACAGGTCCGTATCCACGTAGTTGGGGATGACGCGAATCCGCTCCGCGCGATGGGGAAATCGCTCCGCGACGGCGTCGCGAATGGCGCGCGTCGTCACGACGATGCGCTCGGCAAATTCAAAGACTTCCGATTCCGTTTTCAAACTCTCCCGCGCCTGCGGCGAGTTCTCGCCGTATTCCAGAATCGCGTTTTTCGACCAGAGATAGCCGCAACGCGCGATCAAGGGCTTGCGCCAGAATCGGGCAGCGCGCAGGGCGAACTCGGCGCCGATCATTTGATTGGTTTTGATGAGATCGGCCCGCCGATACGCGCGAACGTGCAGATACGGAATCAACCAGCGATACCAGTGCGGCTTGAGCCGCCAGCGATTGCAGCAGACGCGGATGCCGGGCAGCGCGCCGGCCCCGATGCGCGCGTCCTCCGGCCCGCCATAGGTCACCAGCGTCACGCCGACCTCGCGTTCGCGCAGGCGGCGATACAGCGCTGTTTCGCGATCAAACAGCCCCTGATTGATCCACTCGCGCAATGAGCCATTGCGCGTAAGAAAGACCGCGACGCCGCCCGTTTCCAGCGTTCTCATGATTCGACGAAACCCTTCATGAACTCACGCCACAGCGGCGTTTGCGCCTCATATGTATTGGCCTCGGCTGTTGCGCGCGCCTTCGCCCGCAGGGTGTTCAGAACGGCGTTGCTTTCAAGGGCCACCTGCGCCCAATAGGCAAGCCCTTCGGCGTCTTCAACTTCGGCAAGCCAACCGTTTTCTCCATGCCGCACGAGATCAGCGGCGACCCCCACCCGCGTCGCCACAAGCGGCACGCCGCTGCCCATGGATTCCAAAACCGCCTTAGGTCCGCCTTCTTCGCGTGACGCGACAATATACAGATCAAGGCACTGATACAGTTGTCCCACCTCCGAATACTTGCGGACAAACACATGCCGATAGGGGATGCCCCGCCGATCCAGCCCTGCCTTGACAAATCCGCGAGCCGGTCCGGACAGCAGCACAAACAAGTCGCGAATGCGAGTGTGGAGTATCTCAAGCGCTTTCAGGAGAACGTCAGGCCCCTTGACTCGCTTCGGCTCTCGTCCCTCTCCCCAACCAATGCCATCCTTCTGAAACGAACCCACCACCACCGTCGATGCCGGCAGACCAAAGCGAGCGCGCGCCAAATGGCGCGAAGAGGACGTCTGCTGATGGAAAAATGACAGATTGATCCCGATGGGGATCAGATGCACTTTGTCCGCGTTAATGCCGGTATTCAGCACGACGTCCCGAAAGGCGCGATTGCTGACATGAACCCTAGAGATTTGCTCATGACAGTCGCAAAAGGCCTGATAACGCCGGTCAAACTCGGGCTCGCCCGTTCCCGGCGTCCCGTGAAAGTAGGAAGCAGCCAGCCGCCAATTACTTTCCCGCAATGGGGATTGCAGAAACTGGTCCAAACTGGAGAACCATGCGCACTGCGACGGGACTTCCGGGAATGAACGCCCCCAGCGGGCGCGGATTCCCAATCGTTTTGCAACCGCAGCCCACTCCCGGGCCTCCTCATCCAACACCCACTGGGCGGAATCGCCGCAGAGATAAAGCCGTGAATACGGGCGCCACGCCAAACTGGCAAGGCGGTCCCATCGCGCGAGCGCCTTTTCCCATAACCAGTGGATTCTCGTGAAGGAAGACGCAGTCATTGAATCAGGCCCAAAGTCAAAATGCGCCGGAAAACCGGCCATCGCGGCAGGTATTTAGTCATGGCCGGTTCACGCGCCAGTCGCAAAAACCCGCCTCAAGAATCTCATGGATCATGGCCAACGCCCAGACCAGCAGCGCGGTTCCATGAATATCCGCCGCGCGCAGGCCCTGCGTAATCGGAACGCCGTAGTAATGGGTCTGGCTTCGGCCCAGGTTGTATGAAAAGCCGCCATCTTCCGGTATGTAGTGCGCGTGGATCATATCCAGGACTTTCGCGCAGTAATTTCTGATCTCGTCGCGGCGATGGGACGTCTGGCGCAGACAACGGTGCAGGACATAGACCGCGTCCACAAGGTGACATCCTTCCGAACGCGGCAATTGGGCAAGACAGGTGTCGATCAGCCGCTCTGGTTCATGGATCGGCTCGTCAATCCAGTCCAGGCCTGACAGGACTTTCATGGCGCCATTGACCAGTGACCCGTGGGCGGGTGAAGGACCCATGAAGTAAGCGCCGGTCGGCGGGTCCAAGACGCTGCGTGAGAATGCGCGGAGCGTCTCGATCAGGGACGAGGCCTGTGGCTGTGAAAGAAACAGAGGCGATTGCGTTGCTGCAAACACGCAGACGATGGCGAAGTGAGCGCCTGCCGCCCAGGGCTGCGTCCAGTCGAAACTCGCAAGATAGATTCGGGCGTCATCCGCCGTCAGCGGAAATCCGCGAAAAGGCTGCCGCGGCGCCGCCCCCACTTCCGCCAGCGTTGCGATCGCCTGTTTGGTTTCGGAAAGGATGGCGCGTTGCAGCATGCCCGGCGCCTTCCATGAACCTTCAGCCGCTTCGGCCTGGATTCCCAACCATCCCCTCACAGTCTGCGACCATCGTTCACGCCAGTATCTTCGGCGCAAAGACGCCAGCAATGTGTCATCAACAAAGGCGCCAGCAAGACGCGGCCCAAGGTCTTTTTCCCCGCCATATTGGAACGCCTGGAGGAACTCGATCCATTGCTGTTTTTCTTTATCGGAAAGAACGTTCCACAATCCCAAGGCGACATGCGTTTTGGCGGCGAGGCAGGACGGTCCCAGCAACAACCGGGCGCCGGCCGGCGTCACCCCGCGCAGGGCCGGCGCAAAGCCAAACGAGGCGCCGTCATGTCGCAGACGCGCCAGAAACTCCCTGAGAGAGCTCGCCAAATCCTTCAGCCAGATCGCCTGTGTCATGACTCCATGCCTTCACCACGCGCTCGCACCGCCTCAGCGGGCGCAGACTCCCGCCCACAGCCACCGAAGTCGCCGCCAAGGACGCCGCGCGCGCAATATCTCCTCCCGCCGTGACAGCAGATGCTCAAACAGCGCGTGATATTCCGAACACATACGTTCTGCGGTGTGCGGATAATCCTTCATCCGCGCCGCCCAGTATGCATACGTGCGCATCATCTCGCAAAGTTTTTCCTCGAAATCGTCGGGAGTGAAGCAAACGCCGAACCCGCCGCAATACTCCGGCATACAGCCGCTTTCCCGATAGAGCAACGGCAAACCGCACAGCGCCCCTTCATTCTGATGGTGGCCGCCCGGCTCAAATTGCGAGGCGGTCAAATAGACATGATGCTGTCGCAGCAGCGCGGCCAGGTCCCGTCCGGAGGTTGGCGGAATATGGGAGGCGTTTCGAAAAGAGAAGCCTTGCGGCAGATTGCCGATGTAGGTGAAAGCCAGGCGTCCTTGATACGGGGGCGCGCCGATCATCTCATCCAGACGCTGATAGATATCAAATCCCTTGAGCCAGTGCCCCCCCCAGTGATGCGTGACGATTCGCAGAGGCGCCTGGCCATCCCATCTCTGGCACCCTTCCGAATTGAAGATGGAGGCGTCGGATCCATTGAGAATCACGCTCGTCGAACGGCAGGGCAATCCCCGGGCGACAAACAAATCGCGCAGCCACGAGGCGACGAACACGGTGTGATCCGCGCACAGATTGGCTCTGAGCAAGCGGGCGTTCATCCCGCGCGTGCCCTTTCGCTCGTCGCACTCATTGATGCGGTGGACCACGAGCGCCCGGCGATTGCGGCGGGCCAGATAGCGCCAAATCTCGTGATCAGTGAACGCGACGCTCTCCAGTTCCCGCCGCGGATCGGTGAGCACAATTAAGTCCAGGTCAGGCGCGTTCAGATCGTGAGACACGCGCGCTCCCCGGCCAAACAGATCGCGCGCCAGCGCACGCCCAAACTGGTTGCCCCCTCCCCAAGGGCCCTCACGAAGTTTCATGCCAATAGCGATATGACTCATGCTCGTCTCGCCACTATGCCGAAACCCGTCGTGAAACGGGACAGATTTGAATCGGGCTGCGCGGCCAGCCAGAGATCCTTTTGCAGAGCCCACTTAACTGTGCGGGGGAGCAACTTGCGCGCCAGCCAGTATCTCCAATCCCGATTACGGGTCTCGCGCAGCCATGTCTTCAGCATGTCCGCTCCCACGGAGTAGAAACCGCCTTGCGGTTCTACTTCAAACGGATCAAAACCGGCATCGGCCAACGCCATTTTCCAGAAACTGGCCGTGTATCGCCCATAATCGTCCGGATCGCCGTGAACAGGGAAGAGGAACGGCGCCGTGGCCAGCAGGAGGCCGCCGGTCCGCAAGACGCGGTGGCATTCGCGCAGGGCGGTATGGGGCCGAGGCAGATGCTCCAAGACCTCTCCACAGATCACGGTATCGACCGAGGCGTCCAAGAGCGGAAGTCGTTCCGCGTCACCGGCCACATGCGGCTTTCGGGAGACCGCAAGGTTGATATAGAGGGCGTCGGGCGCAAAGGCGTTCAGATCGAACTGCCCGCGCTTGGAGGTCCGAAGTCCACCGAGATCGAGCACGCGCCCATGAATGACGCCGGCGTGACGGAACAAAAACGAATCCACGTGGTACCGGCGCACGCTGTAATGCAAGTCGTTGTAATGAGTGTCCACTGCTGTCAGCTTATCCAATGCGCGTGCGCTACTGGTGGTCATCCCTTCGCGGCTCCCGAAAGATTGCCCAGGGTTAACTTTTGGCCGAAATCCAGCCAGGCTTGGGCCGATGTCTTCCCCGGCAAATGGGCGCCCTTGGATTTGCCGATGCCGCGTCCCAGGTGCATGAAGATTACGTTCCCCTCATCGTCCAGCGCGCGATCCACCGCCAAAGCGCGATAGGGAGAATTAGTTGGAAGCCGTTCAAGCACGCGCGGGTCGCCATAGGTGTTGGCACACGCCCACAACGCATAGCCCGCCCTTTCGAGAGCGATGGAGATGGCGTCGCCGACGTCATATCGTGGCATGTCGTGCATGAAGGTCAGATTCAACGGACGCCACAGCGTGAAGTCGAACAGCAGCGCGAGAACATGAATCGTCCGGACGCGCGTCGTGTCCAGACGCATCCCAACGGCCCGGACATTCTCCGTCATTTTGCTCATCAGATAGTCCAGCCATTGGGGATGGCAGAACATCGTATCCATGTGCAGGGCCATCATATATCGCGACTGCGGATCGATGACGCGCGCTGCGATCTCCAGAGCGATGGCGTTGGCGTAGCTGCCCGCGTATGGCGGGGGGCGGCGCAGCAAGCGGTCCCGCCATCGCCGCGGAGGCCTTGGTGGCGTAAGATTCTGGATCACATTAATGCCCGGAGCGTTATCCAACCACCGAGAGTATTTGGCCGGCGAGGCGTTGTCAACGATCCACAGCTCATGCGGTTGGGGCGTGAATCGCTGAATGGAGTCAATGCACACGCGCAGAATGTCGGCGGCGGCGGCGTTGGGCTGAAACCCCGCCACGACCAGCCGCGGCGCTTTCAGCGGAGCGATCACGTCGCGGCGCGTCTTGACCCAATACTCCCTGCCGTCCAGCGCAATGCGTGTCATCGCTAGGGCCTCTGGGCCGTGAGGATAAGCGTGTCACACCAATCCATGCGGAACTGGCGGCACATCTGTCTGACGAGCCAGCGCACGAGGGGATTTCGGGATGGCGGAAATTTGTTGGAACGCAGAAGGGCAATGACATTGAAGCCCACGGAACGAAAGACGCTGTAGAAATCGCCGTACGGCCAGTTGGTCAGGTGCGTGACGGTGCTATGATACCGAATGGGATGGTGGGCGTTGGGAACGCTCGCGACCAGGAAGGCAGAACTGCGGAGCAGGGAGAAGGCGCGGCGGAGGTGATCGATGCCGTCATCCACAGTTAAATGTTCGAGGACCTGGCTCATTACGATGAGATCAAACGTCAAGTGGGAGGGAACGTCGGCGATGCTGCGATAGGTGTATTCATGATGGGAATCGCTGTCGATGGAGTAGTAGTTGGGCGCGTCAATCTTTAGGAAGCCGCGGACTGGCGTGTTGGCGCCGGCGCCAACATCGAGCACTTTGCCTCCGGAATACCGGCGAAGCAACTCTTCTGATTGAGTTCCAGTGGGAATATCCAGAATCCCACCGAACCGGTCGACGCATTCCTTGCGGAATTCGGTGAGAGTGTCATATTCCACGTCACGGATATACGGCGACTCATTCATAGGCTAGAGGGCCTCCCGTGATGTTTTGCGCATCACGACCCGCAAGTTGCGTGTCCCGGCGTCCTGCCGTTCGGAGTCCGGCTCCGTCTGCCCGGACCAGACGATCTGGACGCGTGGACCGCCGAACAAAGCGACGATGTTTTCCGCGGAGCCGAAGTCATGCAGGTCAGAGCCGCGGACCTGATAGCGCGTCGGGACTTCGACGGCGACAAGGCCGCCCGGCTTAAGCACGCGCAGGAACTCGCGCGCGGCCTGATCAGGGCGCAAGGCGTGTTCCAAGGAATGAGAGCTATACACGACATCGAACACGGCGTCGCCAAACGTCATGGCGTGCATGTCCATCACCTGAATGTCGGGATCGCGGCTGTAAAGGTCGATCCCCGTAACCGACCGCGCGCCCTTGGATCGCATGTAGTCGATCTCCTGCCGATTGCGGCAGCCGACGCACAGGACCGCGCAGTTGCTCAGATCGGCCAGCGCCGCCAGGTGATCGATGAATTCCCGGTCGCGTCCGGGCAGCGCCGCCTCCTTTTTCGAGAGCGTGCGCTGCAACTGCTCGTCCAGATACTGCCGGTAAGCGGGCGGCGCGCCGGCGGTGATCTTTCCGAGGCGTCGGGCATGGCGCCAGTTGCGGACGGAATCCCCCCAGCGCAGGAGCGTTCGACGTGTCGCGTGAATGATCATTCCCATCACGGGTTTGTGTCCTATCAGCCGCTCGCGATCCGGTTTCGCAGCAGCGGCTTCTTAACCGTGCGTCAGCATGGCGCACGGGGCGTCAGGCCAATTCGACCGCGTATCCATTCCGGCAGCCGCCGCCAAAGCTGCCAGGCGGCGCGCTGTTCCAGGTAATCGCGGAGAACGGCGCGACTGACGAAGTCTTCTTGGGCGCGCGCCGCCATGGCTCTTCCCAGGGCATCGGGCCGGTCTCTGGACAGTTTCTGCAATTTGCGCACATAATAGGCGCGCAGCTCATCCCAGTCAAACTCGACCATCGCCCGGTGGTTGCGCTCCTGATATGCCCGCGTGAAGCGCCGCATCTCGCTCGGGCTGAAGCAGTGCCTGCGCAACCCGTGGGAGGAGTTCCTCGAGAAGCACCCCGTGGGCAGCACCATCAAGGGCGAGATCAAGAACATCACCGAGTTCGGCCTGTTCATCGGCCTCGAGAACGACATCGACGGGATGGTGCACCTCTCCGACCTCTCCTGGGACCAGCCGGGCGAGGAGGCGATCAAGGCCTACAAGAAGGGCGATGTCGTCAAGGCCGTGGTGCTCGACGTCGATGTCGAGAAGGAGCGCATCAGCCTCGGCATCAAGCAGCTCACCGGCGACCCGTTCAAGGAAGCGATCGCCGGCCTCAAGAAGGGCGACCGGGTGACCTGCACGGTCAAGGAGATCACGCCCATGGGCATCGAGGTCGAGACCACGACCGGTGCCCGCGGCTTCATCCGCAAGGCCGACCTCTCGCGCGACCGCGACGAGCAGCGGCCCGACCGCTTCGCGGTCGGCGAGAAGGTCGACGCGAAAGTGATGAACGTCGACGCCCTGAACCGCCGGCTCTCGCTCTCGATCAAGGCCCTCGAGATCGAGGACGAGAAGCAGGCCATGGCCGAGTTCGGCTCGACCGACAGCGGTGCCTCCCTGGGCGAGATCCTCGGCGCCGCCTTCCGTCAGAAGCAGGCGGAGGAGCAGGGCCGCAAGGAGTGAGCGCGGACGAGCGGGTGCGGCGTCGGTTCGCTCCGGCGCCGCGCCCGGCCGCGCCTTGACGCGAGCTCCGCGGCTCTGGCACGGTCATGAAGGGAGATTCGCCGCCTGCCGCCCGATCGGTCCCCGCGCCGGCGGTCGCAGGGGAAGAAGCGATGACGAAATCCGACCTCGTCAAACGCCTCGCCGCCGCCAATCCGCACCTCTTCCAGCGCGACGTCGAGCGGATCGTGAGTACCGTGTTCGAGCAGATCGCGGCGGCCCTCGAGCGGGGCGACCGGGTCGAGCTCAGGGGGTTCGGCGCCTTCTCGGTCCGCACCCGCGAGGCGCGCGTCGGGCGCAACCCGCGAACCGGCCGCGAGGTCGCCGTGCCCGAGAAGCTCGCCCCCTACTTCAAGACCGGGAAGGAGCTGCGCGAGCGGCTCAACGGCGCCGGCTGAGGGCGCGCGGAGCGGCCGGCGGCGGGAATCCGGGGGCCGGGCGAGGGAGCGCGGCCGGCGCCGCGGAGAAGGAGACAAGGAGCCGATGCTCAAGTTGATCCGTACACTGCTCGGCATCGTGGGCGTCGTTCTCGTCACCATGTTCGCGCTCGCCAACCGTGGCGCGGTGCCGGTCGATCTCCTCCTTCTGCCCGAGCCCGTCCCGCTCCCGGCCTACAGCCTCTTCCTCGCGGGCCTCCTGGGTGGCGCTCTGCTCGGGGGTATCGCCTCCTGGCTCGCCGGCTGGCGTACCCGTCGCGAGGGCCGGCTCGCCCGGCGGCGGCTCGCCGCCCTCGAGGCGCGCGAGCAGGCCCGGCTCGACGCGGCGGCGGCCGAGCGCGCCGAACGCCGTTCGGAATCGGGCCAGCGCGCGCTCGCCCCGGCCGCCGCCGGCTGAGCCGACCGGCGATACGGACCGGCCCGCATGCCGTCCAGCGGCTCGCTCCGGGTCCTGGTCGTGGGCGGCGGCATCGTCGGCCTGGCCACCGCCCGCGCCCTCCTCGCCGCGGGCCACCGGCCGGTGGTCCTCGACCAGGGCCCGATCCCGAGCCCGCTCGCCGCCTCCTTCGACCGCCACCGAGCGATCCGCGTCACCTATGGCGGCGAGCGCGGCTACGCCCGCATGGCGCTCGAAGCGTTCGCCGCCTGGGAGCGCCTCTTCGCCGACCTCGGCAGCCGCCATCTCGTCGACACCGGCCAGGTGGTCCTGGGTCCCCCCGAGGATCCTTGGATCGCGGGTTCGCTCGCCGATCTCGAGGCGCTCGGGTTGCCCTTCGAGCGGCTCGGCCCGGCCGAGCTCGTCCGCCGCTTCCCGCATCTGCGCCCCGAGCCCGGCGAGGAAGGTGCCTTCTTCGTGCCGCGCGCCGGGGCCCTGCTCGCCGACCGGATCCTGCTCGGCCTCGCCCGCTTCTTGCGCGAACGCGGCGTTCCGTTGCTCGAAGGCCGGCGAGTGGTGGGTCTCGACCCCGAGCGGGCCCGGGTCCGGCTGGCCGACGGCGGCAGCGAGCAGGGCGACGCGCTGCTGGTCGCCGCCGGCGCTTGGCTGCCGCGCCTCGTGCCGGGCCTGGCGGCACGGCTCCTCCCGTCCCGCCAGTGCGTCCTCTATGTGCGCCCGCCCGCGGCGCTCGAGCCGGCCTGGCGCGACGGGCCGCTCCTGACCCACAAGGACGCCCGCCGCGGCATCCTGTTCTACGCTCTGCCGGCGGTGGGCGGGGCCCCGGCCAAGCTCGGCGACCATCGCTTCACCGCCGAGGGCGATCCCGACGAGGAGCGGACGGCGCAGGAGGTCGAGATCGCCGCCATCCGCGCTCTCGCCCGCGGCACCTTGGCCGAGGCCGACTCCTACCGGCTCCTCGAGCCGCGCATCTGCTACTACACGGTGAGCCCGGACGAGCGCTTCGTGGCGGTCGCCGAGGGCCGGATGCTGGCGGTGAGTGCCTGCTCGGGCCACGGTTTCAAGTTCGGGGCGCTCTTGGGCGAGCGGATCGCGGCAGCACTCTCGGGCGAGCTTTCGAGCGAGTCGCTCGCCGCGTGGCTCGCCGGTGCCGGCGGCTGAGCCGGGTCGGGTCGATCCGAAGACCTCAAGCGAGGCCGAAGATCGAAGTCAGGCCGGCCCGTTCGGCGAGCCCGGCCATCTCCCCGTCGTCGGGCCGCGGGCCCGCAGTCTCGGCCGCCTCGAGCAGGAGCGGCAGGAGCCCGAGATCGCCGGTCGAGTTCAAGAAGAGGTCGGGTTCGGCCAGCACCCAGCGGACCGCGAGGCGGATGTCCTCCGGCCGCTCGAGCGGCTGGTACCAGGTGCCACGGTCGCGCACCGCGCCGGCCGCCCAGGGCCCGCGGGCGAGCGCCTTGATGGTCTGGACCGCCACGCCGCGTTCGCGGGCAAGCGCGCGGACCCGAGCGAAGTCGGCCGCATAGGTCGGATGCTGGGCGCACAGCCAGTTCCACGGCAGGAGGATCGAATCGAACGGGAAGCGTTCGAGCGCCCGTCGGTGTAGCGCGGCGATCTGCCAGCCGTGTCCGGTGACACCCAGGAAGCGCACGAATCCGCGCTCGCGCGCCTCGACCATCGCCTCGATCGCCCCGCCCGGCCCGAGCGCCCGCTCCCACTCGTCGGGGTGGGTGAGCGCGTGAAGCTGCCAGAGATCGAGCCGGTCGGTGCGCAGCCGTTCGAGCGAGCGCTGCAGCTGTTCCCGGGCACCGTCGCGGTCGCGCCGGTCGGTCTTGCTCGCCAGGAAGAAGCGATCGCGGTGGCGCTCCATCCAGACGCCGATCCGGAGCTCCGATTCGCCGTAGCGCGGTGCCGTGTCGATGTGGTTGACGCCGTGCGCCAACAACAGCTCGAGCGTCCGGTCGGCGGTCGCCTGGTCGCAGTCCCTGAGGGCCGCCGCGCCGAAGATCACGGCCGAACTCGCATGGCCCGTCCGGCCGAACGGACGCCGCTCGATCGTCATGGGCCTTCCTCCCCGCTCGTTCGCCCTTCACCTCGTACGGACCGGCCGTCCGGTCCAGCAGGGGGACGATCAGCGCCGGGCGCGCGGATCGAGCTCGAGGAAGGGCTCGATGTCGCCCGCCCGCCAGGGCTCGCGCCCCTGCACGAGTTCCTGCAGGTAGCGGCCGTAGGCCGTCTTGGCGAGCGGCCGAGCGAGCGCCTCGACCTCCTCGGCACCGATCCAGCCCTGCAGGAAGGCGATCTCTTCCGGGCAGGCGATCTGGAACCCCTGCCGGTCCTGGAGCGTACGGACGAACTCGGCCGCCTGCAACAGGCTGTCGTGGGTGCCGGCATCGAACCAGGCGTAGCCGCGGCCGAGCCGTTCGACCGTGAGCCGGCCGGCCTCGAGATAGGCCCGGTTGACGTCGGTGATCTCGAGCTCGCCGCGTGCCGAGGGGCGCAAGCCGCGGGCGATCGCAGGCGCCTCGGGGTCGTAGAAATAGAGCCCGGTCACGGCGTAGTTCGAGCGCGGTCGGGCCGGCTTCTCCTCGATCGAGAGCGGCCGGCCCTCGGGGTCGAGGACGACGACCCCGTAGCGCTCGGGGTCGGCGACCCGGTAGCCGAACACGGTGGCCCCCTCGCGGCGGGCGGTGGCGAGCCGCAGCGCCACCCGCAGATAATGGCCGAAGAAGATGTTGTCGCCGAGGATCAGGCAGCAATGGGCGCCGTCCAAGAACCGCTCGCCGATCAAGAGCGCCTGGGCGAGGCCCTCCGGCCGGGACTGGACGGCGTAAGAGAGCTCGATCCCCCACTGGCGGCCGTCGGCCAACAGCCGCTCGAAGGCGGGCCGATCGTCGGGCGTGGTGATCACCAGGATCTCGCGGATCCCGGCCAGCATGAGCGTGCTCAAGGGGTAGTACACGAGCGGCTTGTCGTAGACCGGGATCAGCTGCTTGCAGACCGCGCGCGTCACCGGATAGAGCCGCGTACCGCTCCCGCCCGCGAGCAGAATCCCCTTCCAGCGCAGGCTCATGGCCCTCCCTCCGCGCCCCTTCCGAGGCCGAGCCGCCGGCCGTCGTAGCGGGCACGCAGTTCGGCGAGCCAGGCGCGATGGTCGAGATACCAGCGCACCGTCTCGCGCAGTCCCTCTTCGAGCGTGCGGGAGGGCCGCCAGCCGAGCTCGCCCTCGAGCCTCGAGGGGTCGATCGCGTAGCGCCGGTCGTGGCCCGGCCGGTCCGCCACGAAGGTCACCAGGCGCGCGTGTGGCCGGTGGGGCGACACCGGCACGAGCTCGTCGAGGATCGCACAGAGGGTGCGGACGAGCTCGAGGTTGGTCCGCTCGGCCCGCGCGCCCACGAGATAGGTGGCACCCGGCCGGCCGCGGCGGAGGATCTCGAGGAGAGCGGCCGCATGGTCCTCGACGTGGAGCCAGTCGCGCACCTGGTCGCCTCGGCCGTAGAGCGGGATCGGCTCGCCCGACAGCGCCTTCGCGAGCGCGAGCGGGATCAGCTTCTCGGGGAACTGCCAGGGCCCGTAATTGTTCGAGGCGTTGGAGACCAGGACGGGCAGGCCGTAGGTGTGGCCCCAGGCGCGCACGAGATGGTCGGAAGCCGCCTTGCTCGCGGCATAAGGCGAGCGCGGATCGTAGGGGCTGGTCTCGCGGAAGGGCGGGTCGTCGAGGCCGAGGGCTCCGAACACCTCGTCGGTCGAGACGTGGTGGAAGCGGAACCGCCCCCGCTCGGGCTCGCCGAGCCGCCGCCAATGGTCGAGCGCCGCCTCGAGCAGGCGGAACGTGCCGACCACGTTGGTCGAAAGGAACGCCTCGGGCCCGTCGATCGAGCGGTCGACGTGGCTCTCGGCCGCCAGATGGAGCACCGCCTGCGGCCGATGCTCGGCGAAGACCCGCCGCAGCAGCTCGCCATCGGCGACGTCGCCCACCACGAGCCGATGGCGCGGGTGGTCCCGGGCCTCCTCGAGCGCCCGGGGCTCGGCCGCGTAGCCGAGCTTGTCGAGCGTCACGACCGACCAGTCGGTGGTGCGCAGGATGCGGCGGACCACCGCCGAGCCGACGAAGCCGCAGCCGCCGGTCACCAGGACCTTCACGCTGCCGCTCCCGGGTAACGGAAGGGTGGCGGGTCGAGCGCCGCGAGGCGCGGCAGCCGCCGGTCCTTCTCCGAGAGGATCGGGCCCTCGGGCGGCAGGGGCCAAGGGATGGCGAGCTCCGGATCGTCGAAGGCGATCCCGCCGTCGCACTCGGGATCGTAGGGGGCATCGACCTTGTAGAGCACCTCGCTGCCGTCCTCGAGGGTGAGATAGCCGTGCGCGAAGCCCGCCGGGACGAAGAGCCAGGCGCCGTCCTCGGCCGAGAGCTCGACCGCGACGTGGCGGGCGAAGCTCGGCGAGCCCCGCCGCAAGTCCACCGCGACGTCGAAGACGCGGCCGCGCAGCACGCGCACGAGCTTGCTCTGGGCCGAGGGCGGCCGCTGGAAATGCAGGCCGCGAAGGGTGAAGGCCCGCTCCGAGCGGGCGAGATTGTCCTGCACGAAGTCGAGGTCGAGGCCCAGCTCGGCGAAGCGCCGGCGGTTCCAGAGCTCGCAGAACCAGCCGCGGGCATCGCCGTGCCGCACCGGGCGAACGAGGCGCACCTCGGGGATCGCGGTCGCGCTCAGCTCCACGGTGTTCTCCCGTGCGCCGCGGCGGCCAGCGCCCGACCGCGCACCACCGCCCAGAGCTCGAGCGCCCGCGACGGGGCGAGCTCGACATCGTCGAAGGTCACGATCTGCCCGGGCTCGACCCGGCGGCGGATCACGAGCTCGCGGGCGAGCCCGATCGGCAGATGGTCGGGCCGCTCGGCGATCCGCACGCAGATCCCCCGGAGTTCGAAGCTGCCGGCGCCCCGGGCTATTCGCCTGCCCGGCTCGAGCCGGCGCTTGGCGACCGCCGCCACCGACAGGCGCGGGCAGGGCGAGTTGTCGAGCAGGGGCCCGCGACCCTCGCGGATGCGGGCGAGCGTCTTGAAGGCCTCGAGATGGACCAGGACCTGCGGTCGAAGCAGCGTGTAGAAGGGCCCGTCGCCCATCTTGAGGTAGCGCAGTGCCGCCCGCTGATCCTCGCTGTGGCGAGCGACGAGGAAGACCCCGTGCGGGAAGCCGCGGCCCAACAGATAGTCGGTGATCGGCCGGCCGAGCCGTTCCGCCGCCTCGGCCAAGATGCGGGCCCCGCGGTCGAGATCCGCCTCGGCCGGGCCCAGGAGCTCCTCCTGCACGATGTCGGCGCCGAGCCCGTTGCCGACCAGGCACTGCTCGACCTGCAGCTTGGTCCCGTCGGTGAAGGCCGTCACCATCGACAGCGACAACCCTTGCCGCTCGGCCCAATGGGCCATCGCTTCGGGACTCGGGTCTCGGTCGAGAAAGCCCTTGAGATTGCCGTAGACGAGCGGCTCGAAGCCCATGTCGCGGGCCTCCTCGGCGAGCGCTGCCAAGGAGCCGGGCTGGTCGCCCTCGGCCTCGGTCAGGAGCCCGCGGCCGAGGAGCGCCGAGCCGGTCGTGACGTGCAGCTCGGGGTCGTAGGTCACGACCGGCCGGCCGGCCTCGAGCGCCCGTTCGACCACGAGGGTCGCCCAGGCCACGTCGCCCGTGCATTCGAGGACGATGTCGGCGCGCTCGATCAACCGGTCGATCTCGTGGACCAGCTCCTCCTCGGCGAAGCCCGGCACCGGCCCCGCCCGCCGGGTGAGCACCGCGCCCAGTCGCCAATCCGGCCGCCGCCGCAGCTCGAGCGCCAGATGTCGGCCGACGAACCCGGTGCCGACCAGACCGAGCCGCGCGACTTCGCCGCTCCTCGCAGCCATCCCTCACCGCCCGCGGCGTGCCGCGCGCCGCCGCGGCCCCCACGGCCCGCCATCCTCGCAGAACCGCTGCGGCGAGGCGAGGGGCCCGGAGGTCCGTCCGTTCCCCGGTACGTCAGCCCCGGAGCTTGCGTGTTATCTCGGCCACGTGGCGGCCCTGGAAGCGAGCCATGGCGAGCTCCTTCGCCGAGGGCCGACGCTGACCCTGGCCGCCGGCGATCGTCGTGGCCCCGTAGGGCGAACCGCCGGCGATCTCCTCGAGGGTCATCTGTTCGGCGCAGGAATAGGGCAGGCCCACATAGACCATGCCGTGGTGCAGGAAGAGCGGCAGGGAGGTGACGATCGTGGTCTCGTTGCCGCCGTGCTGGGTGGCACTCGAGGTGAACATCGAGGCGACCCTGCCGATCAGGGCGCCCTTGGCCCAGAGACCGCCGGTCTGGTCCCAGAAAGCCCGCATCTGCGAGGCCATGCCCCCGTAGCGGGTCGGGCAGCCGACGATGATCGCATCGTACTCGGCGAGCTCCTGCGGGCTCGCGACCGGAGCCTTCTGGTCGAGCTTGAAGTGGAACTGACGGGCGATCTCTTCGGGCACCGTCTCCGGCACACGCTTGATCACCACCTCCGCACCCTCGACCGAGCCGGCCCCCGCCGCCACCGCCTCGGCCATGGTCTCGACGTGGCCGTAGCTGCTGTAATACAGAACCAGGACCTTGATCGCCATGCTCCGCTCCTTCGTCGCACGCTCCGCCCCAGTTAGGGAGCGGGACGGCGCCGACGAAGGTCGCGGACCGGCACCGGATTGTCGACGCTGTGGCGACGATCGAGCGGGAGCGGGTGGAAATGACGAGGGGCGAGGGGCGGATCCGCGGCGGCCGCGCGGTCTACGGGGCCGCCGTCGGCATCTTGATGCTCGAGGCGCGCTTCCCGCGCATCCCCGGCGACATGGGCAACGCACTCACTTGGCCCTTTCCGGTCCACTACCGGGTGGTGCGCGGAGCCTCGCCCGAGCGGGTGGTCCGTCGCCGCGCCGAAGGGCTCCTGCCGGCGTTCCTCGAGGCCGCCCGCGAGCTCGTCGCGATCGGCTGCGACGGGATCACCACGAATTGCGGCTTCCTCGCGATCTTTCAGAAGGAGATCGCGGCCGCCGTCGGTGTGCCGGTGGCGACCTCCTCGCTGATGCAAGCCGCCGCGATCGAGGCGCTCCTGCCACCCGGCCGCAGGGTCGGCATCCTCACGATCTCGGCCGAGAGCCTCACGAGCGAGCATCTGCACGCCGCGCGCGTGCCCGAGGGCACCCCCGTGATGGGCACCGAGGGCGGCCGCGAGTTCACCCGCGCGATCCTGGGCGATCGGCCGGAGCTCGACCCGGCCGCCGCCGAGGCCGATCTCCTCGAGGCGGCCGAGCGCTTGTGCGCCCGCCATCCCGAGGTCGGGGCGATCCTCCTCGAATGCACCAACATGTGTCCCTACGCGCGGGCGATCGCCGAGCACACGGGTCGGCCGGTGTTCGACATGGTGGGATTCGTCGGCTGGTTCCAGAACGGGCTCAGGCCGCGCCGCTTCCTCGACCCGCGCGAGACCGATCCGCGACCCGGCTCGGCTTGACCGTCCGGGGCGATCGCCTAGGGTGCGTGCTCGACCGAGCGTGCAGTCGGCGCGGAGCCTGCCCGCCGTGCCGGACGAGACGAAGGACCGAGACCATGCCCGCGCTCTCTCGACGCCTCCTCCTGGCCACCACGCTCGCCGCGCTCGCGCCGGCCGGGGGGGCACGCGCGGAGGGCGAGCAACAGCGTCTGGTCGACCGCGCCCGCATCGTGGTCGAGGAGTTCCTCGCCGACCCGAACTTCCAGAGGATGCGGGTCTACGTCCAGAACGCCTACGCCGTGTTGATCGTACCCGATCTCTTGAAGGGTGGCTTCTTCCTCGGCGCCGAGTACGGCGTGGGCGTGCTGCTCGCCCGCGACATCCGCAGCGGTGCCTGGAGCGATCCGATCTTCGTCGACCTCTACGGCGGCTCGATCGGCCTGCAGCTCGGCGGCAAGACCTCCGATGTGATCTTCACGATCATGAACCCGACCGCGCTGCAGAAGCTCCTCACCTCCAACTTCAAGCTCGGCACCGACGCGAGTGTCGCGGCCGGGCCCGTGGGCGTGGGCGTGGGGGCCGCCACCACCGTCCAGTTCGGCGAGGACATCTACGTCTTCAGCCGCTCGAAGGGCCTCTACGGGGGCCTGAGCGCCGAAGGCTCGGCGATCCTGCTCAAGCCCGACTGGATCAAGGCCTATTACGGCCAGCCGGTGAGCGCCAAGGCGGTGCTCGAGGAGCGCACCGTCACCAATCCCGGCAGCGCCGGGCTGCGCGAGGCGCTCGCCCGCTTCTGAGCGGACGCGCGGACCCGAAGCCCCGAACCCGTCCGTAGGTCCGAACGGCGCCGAGCCGGTGCGGCGGGTTCGGGTGCCGGGACCGGCCGCTCCTCAGGCCGCGAGGTCGAGCGAGCGGGGGCGGCGGGGTCCGCTGCGCGGCCGGGTACCGGGCAGGGGCCGGAGTTCCTGACGGGTCCATCGCAGGAGCGTCGCCTCGAGCCGCTCGGGCTCGACCGCCCCGCCGCCGAGCCCGCGCCGGTAGAGCTCGACGAACATCGCCACCGTGTCCTCGGCGTTCCAGGGCCGCTGTTCGCGCCGGGCGGCGTGGGCGATCACCGCCGCCACGAGATTGTCGCGGAACTGCTCGCCGACCCGCGCCGGCGCCCCGGCCTCGTCCAAGAGCCGGGCGATGATCCTGAGCGCCCGGCCGGTCTCGAAGGCCGCCCTGGGCTCGACCAGCCCGGGCACCCGCCGCATGGCCAGCACGAGAGCCTCGTTGGGCCCGACATCGCGGGGTGCCGGCGCTTCGCCCCAGGGTGCCGGCGCTTCCCCGAGGCCGGGTCCGCTTGCGGGGGAAAGCCCGAACCCGCTCGCCACGCCCTCCACCTCCGGCGCGCCGAGCCCCGCTCGGAAGGCCCTCTGGGGATCCGCCTTCGGCTCGCTCATCCCCGCCCCCAACGGCTGCCGATCCTCACGTGGAGGACGATAAACCGAAAGACGCCGCAACGTTAAGGCGAAAGGAGCCGGCGAGTGATGCAACCGGGCAACGTTGCTTCGCAGACCGTGGGGGTCACGCGGCGTCCGCTCGGCGCTCGAGGCGGAATCCGTGCTCGCGCCCGGCGAGGGCCAGATGCCGCGCGAGATGCTCGGCGAGCGAGCGGTCGACCTGGAGTTCGACGCGCAGCCGGCCGACCTCCGCTTCGACCGCTTCGAGCCAGACCGCGACCTTGCCGTAGAGCGAGGCGGCGCAGCGCCCGGGCGGGAAGGCCCGAGCGTCGAGATCGAGCGGGCAGCCCTCGGCGAGCGTGGCCCGGACCGCGGCCTCCGGCCCCTCGAGGGCGAGGGTGGTCATCGCCTCGCCGAGGTCGACCACCGCCCCGCCGCGTGCGCCGAGGACCGGCTCGAGCGCGGCGAGCAGCGCCGTCTCCGCGCCGGGTGCATCGAGCAGTGCGAGCCGGTCGGGCCCGAGCCGGAGCGCCCGCCGCCCGCCCGCCCGCGCCACCTCGCCCACCCGCTCCGCGCCCGCGAGGTCGACCGCGGCGAGCGCCGCGGCGAGCGCAGGGGCCCGGCCGCGCAGCAGGAGGCGGGCGCGAAACGGCCTCTCGGCGAGCAGGAGCGGATCGGCGCCCGGGCTTTCGAGCGGCCCGGGATCGAGCAGCGCGAGGGCGGGTGTCCTAGCCACGCAGCCGCGTTCCTTCGCGGTCGAGGAAGCAGGGGGCGCCGACCGCCACTTCCACACTCGGCCGATCGGCGGCCCACACGAGGAGCCGCCGGCCCGGCCGCGCGAGATCGCCGCGCAGGAGGCCGAGGGCGATCGTCCGGCCGAGGGTCGGCGAGCGGGCGGCCGAGGTCACGTGGCCGAGCGGAACCGTCCCGGGCCCCTCGCTCTCGACGAGCTGGCCACCCACGGCCGGCAGGGCGTGCGGATCGACCGGCACGAGGCCCACGAGCCGCGGGCGATCGGGCCGGCGGTGCTCGGGGAGCTCGAGCGAGCGGCGGCCGAGGAAGTCCCCCTCCGCCCGCAAGAGCCGCTCGAGGCCGAGATCGCGCGGGGTGATCGTGCCGTCGGTCTCGTGGCCCACGAGGATGTAGCCCTTCTCGAGGCGGAGCGTGTGCGCTGCCTCGAGGCCGTAAGCCGTGGGCTCGAGGTCGGGGCCGAGCCGCTCCAGGGTCTCGACCACCTCGAGCGCCCGGCTCGCCGGCACGTGCAGCTCGTAGCCGAGCTCGCCCGTGAAGCTCACCCGCAGGATCCGGACCGGCACCGTGCCGATCCGCCCCGCGCGCCAGGTCATGTGCGGGAAGGCCTCGGGCGAGAGGTCGACCCCGCTCGCCGCGCGGCACAGCAACAGGCGCGACTTCGGCCCCTGGACGGCGATCACCGCGCGGCCTTCGGCCACGGGCGTGATCCAGACCTCGAGCTCCGGCCACTCGGTCTGCGCCCAGCGCTCGAGCCAGGCATGGAGACGGGCCGCCCCGCCCGTGGTGGTCGACAGCAGGAACCGGTTCGGCCCCAGTCGACAGACGACCCCGTCGTCGAGGACCGTGCCGTCGTCCTTCAGCACGAGCCCGTAGCGGCAGCGGCCGATCGGCAGGCCACGGACCTCGATCGTCCAGATCCGCTCGAGGAAGGTGGCCGCGTCCTTCCCCTGCACGTCGATCGCTCCGAGCGTGCTCGCATCCGCGAGGCCGACCCCCGTGCGCACCGCCCGGCATTCGCGCTCGACCGCCGCCTCGAGGCTCTCGCCGCGGCGGGGAAAGGCGGTCGGCCGCTTCCAGGAGCCCACGTCCTCGAAGCGGGCACCTCGGGCCTCGGCCCAGGCGTGCAAGGGCGTGCGGCGGATCGGCCGGAAGAGGTCGCCGCGATGGACCCCGGCGATCGCCCCGAAGCTCGCGGGCGTCCAGGGCGGCCGCATCGTCGTGGGAGCGAGGGCCGCGATCGGCCGGCCCGAGAAAGCGGCCGAGAGGGCGAGCGCGGTCGTGGCCGAGGTCTTGCCCTGATCCGTCGCCATCCCGGCCGTCGTCCAGCGCTTGCCGTGCTCGATCGCGGCGTAACCCTCGCGCACCGCGAGCTCGAGATCGGCCACGGTGACGTCGTTCTGGAAATCGACGAAGCTCGCCTTCGGATCGGCCCGCCAGATCGCCTCGAGCGCCCAGGGCGGCGAGGCCGGCGCCGGGGCCGCCTCCTCGACCGCGGGCAGCGCCTCGCCCGGGGCGGGAAGACCGAGCGCTCCGAGCAGCCGGCGGACGGCGGCGTCGGCCTGGCCGAGCCCTTCCGCGAGCGTCGCGGCACCGGCCGCGGCACCCGCGATCGCGAGCCAGGAGGGTCCGCTCGTGGGCAGAAACGCCGCCGCCTCCTCGTCCCAGGCGAGCGCACCGCCGGCCTGGCTCCAGAGCTGGACCGACGGCGTGAAGCCGCCCGCCACGAGCAGGCCGTCGCAGGCGACCGTCCGCTCGGCCCGGGCCCGCGGCCGGCCGGCCGCATCGAGCGGGGCGAGCCGGGCCGCGGCGAGCCCCGGCCGACCCTCGCTGCCGATCACGGCCCAGCCGGCGAGGACCGGGAGCCCGGCCTCCGCCGCGCGCGCCGCGAGCGGTCCGGGCTCCCGCCTGGGATCGACGATCGCGAGCAGCCGGGCCCCCGCATGGGCCAGCTCGAGCGCGGCGGCGTAGGCCGAATCGTCGTGGGCCGCGACCACGAGCTCGCGGCCCGGGAGCACCGCCTGGCGGGCGAGATGGGCGCGCGCCGCCTGGGCGAGCAGGATCCCCGGCCGATCGTTGTCGGGAAAGACCAGCGGCCGCTCGATCCGCCCGGTGGCGAGCAGGACCGCACGCGGCCGGATCTTCCAGAGCCGCTCGCGCGGCAGGCGCGGGTCGGGCTCGAGCCGGTGATCGGCCACCCGCTCCAGCAGCAGCGCGTGGCCCGAGGGGTGGAGCGCCAGGCACGTGGTCCGGGCGAGTCGGGTGAGCCCGTCGATCGCGTCGAGGGCCTGGAGGAGCCGGTCGAGCCAGACCGCGGCCGGCCCGCCCGCGATCCGCGGCGCGAGCGTTCCGGCGTCGGCGAGCCCGCCGCCCGGGGCCGCCCGCTCGTCGACGAGCATCACCCGCGCCCCGGCACGCGCCGCGAGCCGCGCGGCCCAGAGGCCCACGGGCCCGCCGCCCACCACGAGCAGATCGCAATGGGCGTGGCGGTGCAGGTAGCGGTCCGGATCCGGCGCGTCCGGCGCCCGGCCGAGCCCGGCCATCCGCCGGATCGCCGGCTCGAACAGCCGCTCCCAGGCCCCCTGCGGGCGGAAGAAGGTCTTGTAGTAGAAGCCCGCCGGCAGAAAGGCCGCGAGCCGGTCGGCGAGCGCGCCGAAATCCCGGCGGACGGACGGCCAGGCGTTCTGGGTCGAGGCCGAAAGCCCGGGTACGAGCTCGACCATCGTGGCCCGGGCGTTCGGTTCGACCCGGCCGGGCCCGCGCTCGATCCGCAAGAGCGCGTTCGGCTCCTCGGGCCCGGCCGAGAGGATCCCGCGCGGCCGGTGCCGCTTGAAGCTGCGGCCGACCAGCCGGATGCCGTGGGCGAGGAGCGCGGAAGCGAGCGTGTCGCCCGCGAACCCGTCGAGCCTCCGGCCGTCGAACCCGAAGGTGATCGGTCGCGCTCGGTCGAGGCGGCCGCCCGTCGCGAGGCGCAAGGGCTGCCTCATCGGCCGCTCCCGCCGAGGTCGAGCCCTTCCGGCGGCGCCACGCCGATCGGCCAGGAAGCGAGCACCCGATCGTCGCGCGTGTCGCGCGCCAGGAGGAACCAGCGGCCGCAGCCCGCCTGGTGCCACCAGGTCTCGATCTGCGGGCCCTTGCGGTTGGTCCTGCCCCAGAGCCGGGCGGCCCAGGCGGCGTCGTCGAGCGCCCGCGGATCGGCCGGTCGCGGCGGCCCGGCCTCGCCGCCACAGGCCATCTCCACCTCTTCGCGCGGCCCGCACCAGGGGCAGGGGATCAGGAGCATCGGCGGCCCTCCGGCCCGGCCTCGCACACCCAGCGCACGGTCCCGCGCGTCCGGCGCGGGCGGCGCCACCGCTCCGCACCGCCCTCCAAGACGAGCTCCGCGCGGGCGATCCCGGCGTAAGGATCGGCGACCGCCCGTCGCGCGACCGGAACGAGCCCGCGTGCCGAAAGCTCCGCGGGCCCCGGCTCGGCCGCGGCCGCCCGAGCGAGCAGGAGGAGTGTCGCCCGGCCCGCCATCAATGCTCCACCGCCGCGGCCGCCGCCTCGTCGATCAGCCGTCCGGCGGCGAAACGCTCGAGGCCGAAGGCGGCGACGATCGGATGCGGCCGGCCGTGGGCGATCGACCAGGCGAACAGCTGGCCGGAGCCCGGTGTGGCCTTGAACCCGCCCGTGCCCCAGCCGCAGTTCAGCCAGAGGCCCTTGACCGGGCTCTCCCCGATGATCGGCGAGCGGTCCGGCGTCACGTCGACGATACCGGCCCACTGCCGCAGCATCCGGACCCGGCGGAACACCGGGAAGAGCTCGCAGACCGCCTCGAGCGCGTCCTCGATCACCGGCGGCGAGCCCTTCTGGCCGTAGGAGGGATAGCGGTCGGTCCCGGCGCCGATCACGAGCTCGCCCTTGTCGGACTGGCTCACATAGGCGTGGATGGTCCCGGACATGGCCACACAGGGAAAGCAGGGCTTCAAGGGCTCGCTCACGAGCGCTTGGAGGGGATAGCTGGTGATCGGCAGCTCGAGCCCGGCCGTGGCGGCGAGCACCGAGCTGTGGCCGGCCGCGACGAGCGCCGCGGTCTCGGTGGCGATCGGCCCCTTGCTCGTCTCGAGACCGACGAGCCGGCCCGCCTCGACCCGGATCCCGCCGACCTCGCAGCCCTCGCAGATGTCGACGCCCAGGGCCGAGGCCGCCCGCGCATAGCCCCAGGCCACCGCGTCGTGGCGGGCCGTGCCGCCACGACGCTGCAGCGCGGCGCCGAGCACCGGAAAGCGCAGCGAGCGGAGCTCGAGCGGCGGGCAGACCGCCTTGGCCTCGCGGGGGCTCAGCCAGACATTGTCGACGCCCGCGAGCCGGTCGGCGTGGACGTGCCGCTCGAGCACCTCGACCTCGTGCCGGGTGTGGGCGAGCATGAGCACGCCGCGCGGGCTGAACATGACGTTGAAGTCGAGCTCGGCCGAGAGCGTCTCCCACAGGCACAGCGCGTGGTCGTAGAGCGCGATGCTCTCGGGCCGCAGATAGTTCGAGCGGCAGATCGTGGTGTTGCGGCCGGTGTTGCCGAGCCCGATCGGGCCCTTCTCGAGCACCGCCACCCGCCGGATCCCGTGCCGGCGGGCGAGATAGTAGGCGGTGGCGAGCCCGTGCCCGCCGCCCCCCACGACCACGACGTCGTAGCTCCGGGCGGGCTCGGCCTTGCGCCAATGTTCGGGCCAGCCGGCGTGGCCGCGCAGTCCCTGGCGGACGAAGTTGAACAGCGAGAAGCGCACCGGTGGCCGACCCCCTTCCTCGACCTCGGCTAGCCGCTCGCATCCGCCTTGTGAAGCCGCCGCCGATCGGTCGCTGCCGGCCGGGCGGTGCCGCGCCGTCCCGCCGCCTTCGCGGCGTTCCTTGACCCGAGGGAATGTTAGGTCTATGTTCCTTATCAGGGACTGAGGACAAAGGAGCCGCCATGTCCGTCACCGCCACGACCCCGGTCGACCGGCTCGCCGCTACCCTCGCCGAACGCGTCGGCGAGCGCGCCGCCTTCCTCGACCCGTTCCCCGAGACCCCCGCGAGCCCCGCCCTCGCCCTCCTCGAGGGCCGCCTCGAGGCGGCCGACCGCGCCGCCCTCGCCCGCCTGCGCCACGGCTGGCACGCCCGCCTCGAGCCCTGTGACGAGCCGGAACGCACCGCCGTCGATGGCCTCGTCGTCGCGCTCTGGCGTCAGGGCGCGCTCGCCGCCGTGGAGGAGCGTCTGTTGCGCGACCTTCTCGCCGAGGGACCGAGTGCGGCGACGGTGCGCGCGCTGGCCGTGCTCTGCCGTCTGCGGGCTCGGCTCGAGAAGGAGCGCACGGCCGCCGAGCGCGACCTGCGCCAGCTCTACCGGCTCCGCCCGCAGCCGATCGATCGCCCCGACCTCAATCCGGAGCGGCTCGAGTGGCTCGCGGCCAAACTCCGCCGCGAGCGAACCCGGGCCGAGGCCGCGTCGGCCCGGCAGACGGCTCCCGAGCGTACGGGCCGGGCTCCCGAAGGCGCCGTCGAGCCCCGACGCGAAGAAGCGCCGCGGCGGCAGGCGGAACCCGAGGCCGGCGCGCGGGCCGTGCGCTGCCAACCGGCGTCGGTGCGGAGCGCCGACGGCCGCCCGGCCACGTCGTTCCCGCGCGGCTCCAGGTCGCCGATCGACCCACCGGCGCGGGGACCGGGCTCGGCCGACCCGCTCGGGCCGTTCCCCACGCGGGCGGGCTCGTTCCGCGGCCGTCTGCTGGCCGGTGCGGCGCCGCCGTTCTGAGGCCGGGCGGGTCGGGGGCGGCGCTCAGAGCTCCGGGGCGACCTGCAGGGAGAGGCCGCCGTCCACCGGCAGGCAGTGGCCCGTGATGTAGGCCGCGTCGTCGGAGGCCAGGAACACCGCGGCCTTGGCGACGTCCCAGGCCGTGCCCATCCGCCCGGTCGGGCAGATGGCGTTGCGCGCCGCCACCATCTCTTCCTTGCTCCGGTAGCGCACCGAGATCTGGCCGTAGATCATGGGCGTGTCCATGAGACCCGGCATGATCACGTTCACTCGGATCCCGTGGCGGGCGTATTGCAGCGCCAGACCCGCGCTCATCTGGTTGATCGCCGCCTTGGAGGCGTAATAGCTCGCATAAGGATACATGTAGCGGATCGCCGCCAACGAACTCACGTTGACGATCGCTCCCTTGCCCTGCCGCAGCATGACCGGGATGACGTGCTTGCAGGCGAGGAAGACGCTCTTGAGATTGACGTCCAAGACGCGTTGCCACTCGGCCTCGTCGAGCTCGACGGGCCCGCCCATCACGGCGATCCCGACATTGTTGTGCAGCACGTCGATCCGGCCGTGGCGGGCCGTGACCTCCTCGACCAGGCGGGCGATCTGGGCCCCCTGTGTCACGTCGCAGACCGCCGCCTCGCCGCGACGGCCCTCGCTTCGGATGATCGCCGCCGTCTCCTCGGCCGCCTCGGGCCGGTTGTCGACCGCCACCACGGTGGCGCCCTCGCGGGCCATCAGGACCGCGGTCGCCTTGCCGTTGCCCCAGCCCGGGCCGGACGACCCGGCCCCCATGACGAGCGCCACCCTGCCTTCGAGCCTGCCGGCCATCGCCACCCCCTCGACACTGCCCGTCGCCGTTCTGCCGCGCTCGCGCGCGGGCGAGAAGAGCGCCGGGCGGCGGGCGGTTCACAGCCGACCGAGCAGCAGCTCCGAGAGGAAGCGCGTGTTGGTGTAGGCGTAGCGCCGCCAGAGCCGGCGCGGGTCGACGAGCAGGCGGAAGGCCCATTCGAGCCCCACCCGCTGCAGCCAGGGCGGGGCCTGGGGAACCCGCCCGGCGAGGAAGTCGATCGCGGCGCCGACCGCGATCAGCACCATCGGCAGGTACGGGGCGTTGAGCGCCAGCCAGTGCTCCTGCTTCGGGCATCCCAGCGCCACGAAGAGGATCCGTGCCCCCGACGCGCGGATCGCGGCGAGCGTCTCCTCGTCCTCGACCCGGGCCGGACGGATCGGCGGGCTCGAGGCCCAGACGATCGCGAGGTTCGGGAACCGGCGCAGGAGTTCGCGCCGGCTGCCCTCGAGGGCCGCCGGGCTGCCGCCGAAGAGCCCCACCGGCACGCCACGGGCGGCCGCCCGGGCGCAGACCTCGAGCACGAGGTCGGGCCCGTAGACCCGCTCCTGACCGCGATGGCCGAGCCGGCGCAGCCGCCAGACGAGCGGCATGCCGTCGGGGGTGACGAGGTCGAAGCCGGCGAGGGCCGCGGCCAGGGCCGGGTCGTCGCGGGCCTCGACCAGCATGTGGACGTTGGCGGCCGCCACCTTGCGACGTTCGCCCGCCTCGGCCCAGCCGAGGATGCGCTCGGCGGCCTCGGCCAGCCCCACGGCGTCGACCCGGGTCCCCAGGATGGTCGGCAAGGGCGTTTCCTCGTGCATCCGTGGGGGTGCCGACCGGGCGGCACCCCGGTGTCGCAGCATGTGGATGACGGCTGAACGGGTCAATGTGCCGCTGCAAGATCTGCACACAGGAGGGCAGCGGCTGGACTGCTCGATTGCGCTTCGAAGGCGAAAAGGTGTATGGGACACGACAGTCGGAGTATAATCTACCGTAGGTATATCCAAGAAGTTCGAAAGGAACTTCGGCGGTGAGCGATTCGGCGTCCGCGCTGCTCGTCCCGGAGGCCGGCGAGCTTCGGGTGGAGTCGGCGGCCCGCGAACTCTCGCCCACCGTCGCGCCGACGCCGGCGGCCCTCGAGGCGGTCGGCGGGCCGGCGCTCGCCCCCTCCCGCCGGATGGTCTCGGCGGAGTTCCTGGGCGCCCTCCTGGCGGCGGCCGACGCGCTCGTTGCGCTCGGCGCGGCCCTCCTGGTCTTCTTCGGCTTCTACGAGGCCCGCTACGCCGACAGCGGCCTGGCGCTCACCTACGCCGGTTACGGTGTCCTGGGCGGCCTTCTCCTGGTCCAACGGCTCTGGTCGGTCGGGGCCTATTCCTGCCGCCGGCTGCTCGACCTCGAGGCCCAGGCCCGGCTCGCCTTCACCTCCTGGACCCTCGCGGTCGGGCTCCTGCTCGGTGCGATCTTCCTGCTGCACGCCGCCGGCGAGCTCTCCCGCGGCTGGTTCCTCGGCTGGTACGCGACCGGGCTGGTCGCCCTCCTGCTCCTCCGGCTCGGCTTTCCGAGGCTCCTTCGCCGGCTCGCCGAGGCCGGCCGGATCGCCCGCCGGGGCGTCGCCCTGGTCGGCCCCGAGCCGCATCTCGCGGTGGCCGAGGCCCTGCTCGCCCCGGCCCTGCCGCATCTGCGGCTGACCCGCCACCCGCTCGACCCGGCCGAGGTCGAGCGCGGCGGTCCGGGTCTCGCGCAGTCGCTCGCCGCCCTGCGCCGGAGCCTGCGCCGGGAGGGCGTGGAAGGGGTCCTCGTGCTGCCGCTGAGCGCCCGCAGCGAGCCGCAGATGCGGGTCCTCGACCAGCTCCGCGAACTGCCGGTCGATATCTTCTATTGTCCGGTGGTCGAGCCGCGCCTCGCCCGGATCGGTGCCACCACCTTCGGGCCACTCCCGGCGCTCCTGGTCTGGCCGCAGCCGCTCAGCATGGCCGAGCAGCGGGTCAAGCGGGCGGCCGATCTCGTCCTGGCCGCGACCGCCCTCGTGCTGACCGCACCGCTCCTGTTGCTCGCCGCGATCGCCGTCAAACTCGACAGCCCCGGGCCCGTCTTCTTCCGCCAGGAACGCTTCGGCTTCAACAACCGCGTCTTCACCATGCTCAAGTTCCGCACCATGCGGACGACGGAGTGCGATCCGAGCGGGGCCCGCCGCACGGTGCGCGACGATCCGCGCGTCACCCGGGTCGGCCGCTTCCTGCGGCGTTCGAGCATCGACGAGCTGCCCCAGCTCTGGAACGTGCTCAAGGGCGACATGTCGATCGTCGGGCCGCGGGCCCATCCGATCGAGATGAAGGTCGGCGACCGTTACTATCACGAGGTGGTCGAAGGCTATTTCGCCCGCCACCGGGTCCGCCCGGGCATCACCGGCTGGGCCCAGGTGCACGGGCTCAGGGGCGAGGTCGACACGCTCGAGAAGGCCCGCGCCCGGCTCGAGCACGACCTCTACTATGTCGAGAACTGGTCGCTCTGGCTCGACCTCGAGATCCTCGTCCTCACCGTGCTGCGCGCACTGCGCTGCCGCAACGCCTACTGAGCCGATCCGGGCCCCCGCCGGCACCGGCCGAGCCGGCCGCCCGGTCCGGCGGCGAGGCCGATCGCGGCGACCGGCACGAGCAGGGCATCGAAGGGGATGCGGAAGCGCACCCGCGTGAAGAAGAGGGCGTAGGCGAGGGCGGTGGCGAGCCAGGCGGCCCAGGAGGCGGCCAAGAGCCCGCGGTCGAGCCGGCCGGCCCGGGCGGCCAGGAGCGTGCCCGCGAGGGCCGCCGCGAGAAGGCCGTACCAGCCGACCGCGGCCAGGAGCGCGCGGCCGCTCCCGGCCTCGCCCGTGGTCGCGAGGCGGTCGCTCGCCGCCCACCAATGGCCGAGCTTGCCGAGATAGAGCAGCCCGGCCTCGGCCGGATGGGCGCGGATCCAGTCGAGGGCGATCGCCCGGAACAGCCGGTCGGCCTCGAGTTCGGAGAGTCCGCGGGTCAGGGGCTCGTAGGGCGTCAGATCGAGGCTCGGGCCGGTCTCGGGGGTCACACCGGGGGCATTGCCGAGCAGGAGGTTGACGCCGCTGTTGGTGGTCAGGACCGGTGCTCCGAGAACGGCCAGATTGCGGGCGGTCCAGAGCGCGGCCGGCAGGGCGAGGAGCGCGCCGCCCAGAACCAGGGCCGCGGTCCGGCGCCCGCCCCCGAGCCGGAGCGCCTGGACCAGGAGATGGACCGCGACGGCCGGGAACGCGTTGGCCACCAGAAGCGTCGCCGACCCGCCCAGAAGGCCGGCGAGTGCCGCCCGGCCCGGGCTCGCCCGACCGAGGGCGAGCGCCAGCGAGCTCGCGAGGAGAGGGGCCAGGAGGGCTTGCGGGTAGAGGGTCGTGGCGAGGAACAGGCCTTGCGGATAGGCGCCCCAGAGAAGGAGGGCCAGAAGGCCGGCCAGGGGCCCGGCCCGGGCCCGGGCGGTCGCCCGCAGGATCAGCCCGGTCAGAAGCCAAAGCGCGAGCTGGACCGCCTGGACGAGCGCCACGCTGTCCCGCAGCGCCAGGATCGCCGCCAGGAAGGCCGGGTAGGCCGGCAGCCGATAGGCCGTCGCGGTGGTCCCCTCGAGGCCGAAGGTGCCGCTCTCGATCAGGTTGCGGGCGAGGGCCAGATAGTCCCGCTCGTCCGGGAAGGCCACCGTCCCGCCGCGCCAGAGGAGCAGCGCCGCCGCGAGGAGCACGAGGGCGGAGAGGAGAAGGGCGCAGGCCCGGCTCTCCGAAACGAGAGCGAAGATCGCCCCACCCGCCGATCCCGCCGCCTCGCCGCCGCCCGCCTCGGCCACCCCCTCGCCTCCGGCGGCCGGGGCCGCCGCCGTGCCGCCGATCGCCACGGCCGGCTCGTGACGCCCGGTCGCCCGCACGGGCTCGCCGCCCCCGCCTCAGCGGCCCCGAGCGAGGAGCTCGAGGAGTCGAGGCTCGAGCGGCGGGAGACCGAGGCGGCGGGCGAGCGAGTCGGGCTCGAGCCGCAGATCGAGGGCCGCGGGGTCGCGGAAGCCGGCCTCGCCCGCATGTTCGGGGCCGGCCACGTAGCGCGAGCCGGCCCAGAGCGCCAGATCGCCGGCACTCCGTCCGCCGGGCAGCCGGTCGGGCCCGGCCCGGAAGGAGGCGAGGCCGAGGGCCGGGCCGCCGTAGAGATTGCCCGCGAAGACCGCCCCGGGCCGCTCGGCGAGGTCCCAGATGTGGACGGCGAGCGAGCCCGGCCGCTCGAGCCGGACGATGTTGGCCTCGAAGCGGTTGCCGGCCATGGCCGGTCGGCCGGGCGTTCGCGGGGTCTTGTCGTCGACCCCGAACGCCGGCCCGACGACGCCGAGGAGGAGGTTGCCGCGGATCCGGTTGTCGGAGCCGTTGACGATCGCGATACCCCCGTAGTCGCGCATCGAGAGGTTGCCCTCGACGGTCACGCCGCGGGCGTACCAGTCGAGGTAGATCGCCCAGGCGATCGGCTGTGGCCAGCGCCGGCCGTCGAAATCGTCGGGGGCGAAGAAGCGGCCGTTCGGGCCGACCATGAGGTGGGTCGTGCCCTCGATCCAGTTGGCCCGGACCTCCGCCTCCATGGGCTCGTCCTGGACCGCGGCGAAGAACTTGATCCCGCCGCCGTCGGCCGTGCGCCGATTGGCCTCGCGGATCCGGTTGGCCTCGATCGTGACCCGGCGGATCGCGTCCTCGCCGTTCGGCCGCGACTGCATGGCGTAGACGCCGAACTGGGCGGTCCGCTCGATGCGGTTGCCGGCCACCCGCACCTCCGTCGCGCCCTGCAGGAGCACGCCCGCCGAATCGGCGAAGCGGTGGCCGATCTCGGCGATCGCATTGTCCTCGATCCGCACCCGGCGCGACGGCCGACCGCCCCAGGGCATGCCGACATAGACGCCGTTGCCGGCGGTGCCCCCGATCCGGTTGCCGGCGACGAGGACCTCCTCCACCGAATGGAGCGCGATGCCCACGCCGACGTCGCGGATGCGGTTGCCGCAGAGCGCGATCGCGCGGGAGGCGTCGACCCGGATCGCTCCGCCGCCGATCTGGTTCCAGGGCAGCGCCCGGTCGCTGCCGTGCGGCGAGCCCTCGGCGAGCTCGAGGCCGCGCACGACGATCCCCTCGCTCCGGTCGATCCGCAGGAGCGTGTCGAGAGCGGCACCGACCAGCCGGCGGCCCTCGAGGCCGCGGCCGTCGGGCGGGCGGAGCGCCAGGATGCGGCTCGAGGGGTCGAAGTGCCACTCGCCCGGCCGGTCGAGGAAGCGGCGGCTGCCGAGCCAGTGATAGGGCGTGCCGGGGCCGAGCCGGTGCCAGTCGACGTTGTCGGCGAGCTCGACCAGACCCCGGGCGGGATCGAGCCGGGCGACGCGAGCGAGGTTGGTCGACCATTGATGCGCGTCGTAGATCAGCACCGAAAGCCCGGATGCCGGCGCGATGCCGCCGAGGTCGGCCGGCCGGGCCCGGAAGGCACGGCTACCCTCGGTTCCCGGGGCGGTCAGCAGCCAGCCCGCGCGCAGATCGCCCGGCGCTGCGTTCGGCTGGCGGGCGGGCTCGAGGCGGACACCGTCGAGGTGCAGATCGAGCGGGCCTTCCGGCAGGAGGGTGGGGTCGAGACGCGTCTCGAGAGCGCCGTCCGAGGCCCTCCGCCAGGTGGCGCGCGAGAGGTCGACCCCGCCCAGGAGGCGGGCACCGCGCGGCCCCGCGCGCAGGACGAGCCCGGCATGGGCCGGGCCGAGCTCGAGCGTCCGGTCGAGGAACCAGGTGCCCTCGAGTTCGAGCACCGTCCGGCCCGGAGCTTCCCGGGCGCGCTCGAGCGCCGCCTCGAGGGGCCGCGGCGAGCCGTCGGCCGGAGCCGAAAGGCGGAGGACGCGGCGCGCGGCCTCGTCGGCGGGCGTGCAGCCGGGCGCTTCGGCGTACGCCGGGGCGGGGGCGAAGGCGAGCGCCAGGGCGAGAAGGACCGCCGACCGGCGATCGCCCGCACCGCTGCTCACGGCCGGCCGGCCGGGGCGGGCCCGGTCCGCACGAGGAAGGCCACGAGCAAGAGCCAGGAGAGGTTGGTCTGCTGCAAGAGCTCCGATTCCACGAGGTTCCGCAACAGATGGGCGAAAAGCAGAAGAAGCGCCGCCTGGCCGAGGACGATCTCGCCGCGGGCGAGGGCCGAGAGCGCCCGCAGCCCCGCCTGGGCCAACAGCAGGAGAGCGAGCGCGAGGCCGACCCAGCCCAGGCCGAGCGCCACCTCGAGATAGCCCGAATGGGCGTTGGGCGCGTCCCAACCCAGGGTCAACAGGACGTAATCGGCGAAGGCCGGGACGGCGAAGAGGGCCTGGTAGCCGAAGCCGAGCCAGGGCCGTTCGGCGACCCGGCCGAGGACGAGGTCCCAGAGCGGGAGGCGACCCGTGAGGGTGAGGTCGCGACCGAGCAGCGCCACCGCCTGCTCGGGCTCGAGGATCGCCCAGAGCCCGGCGAGCGCGAGAGCGGCCCCGGCGAAGGCGAGAAGAGCGGCCTTGGCGAGCGGACTCGGGCCGCCACGACCGAGCAGGAGAAGGCCCAGAGCGGCGATCAGGGTGACGACCAGGGAGGTCGCCGACCGCGAAAAGAGGAGGAAGAGGAGGGCGACCACCAACGCCGGGCCGAGAAGTGCGCGAGCGAGCAGCCGGTGCCGCCAGCCGAGGAGGAGGATCAGGATCGAGAAGCTCGCCATCTGGCCGAGCACGTTCTTGTGGGCGAAGGCGCCGCGCCAGGCGCCGTCGGCCATGACGGCGAGGCCGGGCAGCGCGAGTTGGAAGAGGAGGCTCGAGGCGAGAATCAGAAGCGCCAGCCAGAGGAGCCGCTCGACGAGCTCGCGGCCGCTCCAGCGCACGCCCATGACGACCCCGAGCAGGGCATAGGCGGCGAAGGCCACCGCCCGCCGCAGCGTCACGCCCGGCTCGACCGACCAGGCGGTCGAGGCCAGCGCGAGGAGAACGAGCGCCGGCAGGACGGGGACGCGCGAGAGCGCCGCGGCCACGGCCCCGCCGTGCAGCAGCACGAGGACCGGCACGAAGGCCAGGACCGGCAGGAGCGTGAGGCGCAAGAGCGCCGTATCCTCGGGCGCCAGCGCGTCGCCGGGGCCCATGGCGAGAAGCGGGAGCACCGCCCCGGTCGAGATCACCAGCACCCAGGCGAGATAGAGCTCGATCGGGAGCCGCAACGCCCGCCCGGCCGGCCGCGAGCCGGTCGCAGGGGAGCCCGGCAGCGGCAGAGCGGTCATCGGGCCGGCTCCACGGGTGACGGGGCGCCACGGCGACGGAGGAGGTCGGGCAAGCGGAAGGCGAGCTCGCGAGCGAGGGCGGGCCGCAGGGCGAGGGCGGCGAGCCCCGCCGCGGCGGCGGCGACACCGGCACTCGCCGGAAGGAGGAGGGCGGGGGAAGTGGCCAGGGCTTCGAGGAGCCCGCGCGCGAGGAGCCCGCTCGCCAGGCCGGCCGCGAGCGCCACGAGGTCGACCGCGAGCCCCAGGAGCTCGCCTCGCCAGGCCCGACCGAGCCCGCGGGCGGCGGCACGCGTGACCACGAGCCAACCGATCGCGGTGCGGGCGGCGCGCAGGGCCGCGATCGGCGGCAGGGCGACCGGGCCCAGGAGGAAGAGGAGGGGCAGGGTGAGGCCGTTCTCGGCCAGATAGGCGTCGAGGCCGGCGCGCGGCCGGCCGGCCGCGGTCAGTGCCACGGTCGGCAAGAGCCGGCGGAAGAGGAGAAGGGCGCCTCCCGCCAGGATCTGCACGGCCGGGGCGGCCGGTCGCCAATCGGGGCCGACCGCGACCTCGATCAGCAGGTCGGCCGCGACGAGGAGCGCGGCCACCGCCGGGACGACCGCGAGCATGAGCAGCCGCAGGGCCCGGTCGAGAGCGGCCGCGAGCGTCGCCCGCTCGGCCTGCAGCCGGCTCAGGAAAGCGAGGCCCACATGGTAGAGGGCGGTGCTCACCACGCCCGCGACGTTCTCGACCAGCCGGCTCGCGAGACTCCAATAGCCGGCCGCGGCCAGGCTCAGCTGATGGCCGACATAGGCGAGGAAGAGCCGCTCGCTACCCTGGATCAAGAGCTGGGTGAGGACGATGGGGCGGCAGAAGCGGAGCAGCTCGAGAAGAGCGGCCCGGTCTACCGGACCGAGCCGGTGGGCCGGGGCGCCCCGGGAGAGGAGGAGGGCGATCGTGCCGGCGGCGGCGAGCTGCTGGGCGACGATCGCCCAGGCCCGCCCGCCCAGGGCGGCGACCGCCACGCCCGTGAGCGCGCCCAGGCCGCGGCCGAAGAGCAGCCGGCGGGCGACGCCCGCGAAATCGAGGGCGCGGCGGCGGCGGGCGAGAAGGGGCGCGCTCACCGCCTCGAGCAGGAGGAGCGGGGCCATCGCACCCACGAGCGGGGCGAGGCGCGGCTCGTCGAAGAGGGTCGCCAGAAACGGCCCGCTCGCCACGGCGGCGAGGGTCAGGGCCGCGCCGGCCGCGAGCGAGGCGGTCCAGCCCGCCCGCCAATGGGCCTCGTCGAGCTCGGCGCGCTGGACGAGCGCGTCGTGGACGAGCGAGCCCACGAGCACGAGCGGGATCTGGACGAGGCCGAGCGCGAGCGCGCCGAGGCCGAACTCGGCGGCACCCAGAAGGCGCGCGATCACGAGCACCGAGCCCACCGAGACGGCGAGCGAGAGCCCGCTCTCGAGGCCCGCCCAGACGACCGAGCTCGCGACCGAGGCACCCCGTCCGCCGCTCATCCGAAGGCTCCGCCGAACGCTCCGCGCGGTCCGGCCGCGCTCTTGCCGGCCGGGTCGAGGCGCTGCCAGGATCGACCGAGAGTTGAAGGGCCGCGCGGGGCTTTCCGCCCGGCCGAGCGGGGGCCGGATCCGAGCCGATGGCCGATCGAGGACAGGGGGCGGACGGCGGCGGCGGGCCGCCGGGGCAGCGGTTTCGGGTCGGGATCGCCGTGCCCGGTGGCTTCGAGCTCGGCGGGATCGGCCGGATGATGCTCTATCTGACCCGGGCGTGGGACGCCTCGGGCCGCGGCCCCGCCTGGTTCCTCGTGGATGCGCGCGGGGAGGGTTCCCTCCTGCGCTCGCCCTTTCACCTCCTGCGCAGTCTCGCGCTCCTGGCGCGCGAGCGGCGGGCCGGCCGGCTCGATCTCCTGCATCTGAACGTGGCCGGCCGCGGCAGCACCGTCCGCAAGGTGATGCTGGGCCTCTGGGCCGAGCGGCTCGGCCTGCCGACGGTCGTTCATCTGCACGACTTCGACTACGCGGCCGATCTCGCGCGGCGGCCCGACTGGCAGCGTCGGCTCGTGCGCCGGCTGTTCGGCCGGGCCCGGCTCTGCATCGCGCTCGGCGAACGCGACCGTCGGTTGCTGATCGAGGAACTCGGCGTCGCGCCGGAGCGGGCGGTCGTGCTGCACAATGCGGTGCCCGACCCCGGCCCGCCGCCCGGGCGCGCCGGCCGGGCGGGGCCGGTGCGGCTCCTGTTCCTCGGCCATTTGAGCGAGCGCAAGGGAACGGGCGAGCTCCTCGAGGCGCTGGCCGGGGAGGCGCTTCGGGCGCGCGCCTGGCGGCTCGATCTGGCGGGCGCCGGCGAGGTCGAACGGTTCCGCGTCCGGGCGGAACGGCTCGGTCTTTCCGATCGCTGCCGCTTCCACGGCTGGATCGCACCCGAAGCCGCGGCGGCCCTCCTGCGCGCGGCCGACATCCTCGTCCTGCCGTCGCGGGCGGAGGGCCAGGCGATGGCGCTGCTCGAGGCGATGGCGCACGGCCTCGCGATCGTCGCCACGGCGGTCGGGGCCAACGGCGAGGCGGTCGCGGACGGGGTCGAGGCGCTGCTCGTGCCGCCGGGTGCGGTCGAGCCGCTCGAAGGGGCGCTCCTGCGGCTGATCGACGATCCGGCGCTCCGCCTCCGGCTCGGGGCCGCGGCCCGCGCCCGCTTCCTCGAGGGCTTCGCGATCGACCGCTACGCCGAACGGCTCGCGGCGCTCTATGCGCGGGCGCTGGCATCGGCCGGACCGGCGGACGGCCGCGAGATCCCCGGCTGAGACCTCTCGGCCGGGCGGCCGGCGCTCAGGCGGCGAGCCGGACGGCACGGCGGGCGAGGGCATCGGCGTAGAGCTCCGTGGCGAGGGCCGCCACCCGCTCCGGCGCGAGCGGGCCCGCCGCCGCGGCGGCACTGGCCCGGGCGAGCCGGGCCCGCTCCTCGGGATCGCCGAGGACGGCCCGGAGCGCCGCCGCCAGAGCCGGCGGATCGGCCGGCGGGACGAGCCGGCCCATGCCGGTCTCGCGTACGGTGGTGGCGAGATCGCCCACCGCGCTCGCCACCACCGGTCGGCCGAAGGCGGCGGCGAGCGCCAGCACTCCGCTCTGCGAGGCCTCGACATAGGGCAGTACGATCAGATCGGCATCCAGGAAGGCCCGGGCGGTCGCGACGTCGTCGAGCCGCCGGTCGATCAGAAGCACACCGGGGAGGCCCGAAACGGCGCGGGCGAGCCAGGCGGCATCGGGCCCGCTGCCGGCGAGAAGGAGCTCGGCCCCGGGCAGGGCCGCGACCACCGCGGGCCAGGCCTCGAGCAGATGGGGCAGGCCCTTGTAGCGCATGAGCCGGCCGAAGAAGAGGACGCGCGGTGGACCTTCCGGCCGTCGGCGCAGACCCCGGGCGGCGGCGAGCCGGACGTAGCGACGGAGCGCGGGATGCGGCAGCACCCGCACCTCGTCCTGCGGGCGGCCGAGCTGGGCGATCGCCTGGCGGCGCTGGTCCGGCCCGTGGACGATCAGGAGCGTGGCGGCGCGGCGGAGCCGGTGGACCGTGAGGCGCGGCACCCGTCGGGACTGGACGTCACCCGGATGGAGGTGGACGTCGTGGATCGTCACGATCTTGGGCAGATGACGCAGGAAGGGCAGGGCCAGGTTCAGCCAGAGCGTCGAATCGCCGAGGAAATGGACGAGATCGGGGCGATGATCGCGGATCCGGGCGAGCACCGAGGGCACGAGGCGGAGATTGGCGAGGCTCCTGTGGCGCGGCCAGGGGAGCGGGGCGAGGGCGAGGGCGTCGGGCAGCTGGTCGCGGATCGGGACGAGCTCGGACGCGGGGCCGATCAGGAGCACCTCGGCCCGCTCGGCGAGGCCGGCAGCGAACTCGACGGCGTAGTCGAGGGGTCCGGTCTGGAGGCAGACGACCCGCATCCCGTGCCCGCCTCCGCCTAGCCGCGGCCGGCGTAATAGCGCGCGTACTCGCCCGTGTAGCGCAGAGGATCGGCGCTGCCGTAGCGGGCATAGGTCCGCAGGTCGACCGCGTTCAGGGCGACGCCGGCGACCGGCACGCCGACCGAGGCGAGCTCGCGCGAAGCGGCCTGGACGGCATCCCGCGGTGTGCCCTCCCAGCGGACCACGAGGAGCGCCTCGTCGAACGCCGGGGCGAGCGCGAGCGCGTCGCTCACCGCGAGCACGGGCGGCAGATCGACGACCACGAGATCGCACACCTCGCGCAGGGCGCCGAGCAGCACCCGGGCCTTGGGCGATGCCAAGAGGTCCTGCGGGCTCTCGGGCGAGCCACCGGCCGGCAGGATCTTGAGCCCGCTCGCGGCCTCGCTCAGCATCGCCCGGTCGATCGAGCGACATTCGCCGCTCAGGATCTGGACCAGGCCGGGCTGGTCGGCCGGCACGGCCAAGAGCCGGTCGAGCGAGCGGCGCCGCAGATCGGCGTCGATCAGCAGCGTGCGGCGGCCGCTTCGGGCGCATTGGCGGGCGAGGGCCAAGGCGAGCGTGGTCTTGCCGTCGCCCGGGAAGGCCGAGGTGACGGCCACGACTCGGCCGCGCCGGACGGCCCGCTCGGCTGGGTCGAGCAGGAGCCGCGAGACGATCCGCTGGACGGCCTCGCGATAGGCCGCGGCGAGCGGCGGCTCGGCCCCGGCCTCGCCGCCCTCCGCCTGCTCGCCGAGGGCCGGCCCGAGGTCGGCTTCGGCCAACCGCGGCAGCACCGCGAGGACCGGCAGGCCGAGCTCCCGCTCGAGCTCTTCGCTCGTCGCGAAACCGCGCCGGCGGAGCTCGCGCAGGAAGGCGAGGCCGCAGCCCAAGCCGAGGCCGGCCGCGGTCGTGAAGGCCAGGACCACCAGCTTGGGGGCGTTGCTCGGCCGGGCGGGCGGGGTCGGCGGCGAGATCACCCGGGCCGAGGCACGGATCAGCTTCGCTTGCTCGCTCGCCCGCCGGTAGCGATCGAGCATGGTCTCGTAGAGCTTGCGGGCGCCCTCGGCGCGCCGGCCGAGCTCCTCGAGCTCGACTTGGCTCGAGCCGGCGGTCGCGAGGCGGCGCTCGGCCTCGGCGAACTCCGTCTGCAGGCGGGCGACCCGCTCGCGGGCGAGCTCGCGATCGTGGGCGAGGGAGGCCGCGATCCGGTCGATCTCGAGGCCGATCGAGCGACGAATGTCGGCGAGCTCGGCCCGCGCGTTCTGCATGAGGGGATGGCGCGGCCCGTACTGGGTCGCGAGATCGGCGATGCGCCGCGCGAGCTCGGCCTCCTGGCGGCGCAGCTCGCCGATCACGGGCGAGCCCGCCACCTCGCGCAGGCCGGCGAGGCCGCCCGTGCCGCGCGCCCCCTCGAGCTGGGCGAGCCGCGCCTCGGCTTCGGCGAGCTGGACGGTCGCCTGGGTCAGCTCGCGGCCGAGCTCGCTCCAGCGCCGCTCGAGGGCGGAGACTCCGTCGACGCTGAAGAGCCCGGTCCGGCTCTGGAACTCCTTGACCCGCCGCTCCGCCTCCTCGAGCTCGCGGGCGACCACCGCGAGCCGCTCCTCGAGATAGCGGGCGGTCTGCTCGAGCGCCTCGCGCTGGGCCGCCACCCGCTCCTCGAGGTAGACGCGCGTGAGCGTGTCCACCACCCGGACCGCCCGCTCCCGCTCGCTCGCCCGGTAGGCGACGGTGAGCACCCGGGCGAGCGGGTCGCGGCGCACCGTGAGGCCCTCGTAGAAGAGCTCGAGGACCGCTTCGGGGTCGGGGGTGGCGACCTCGGGCTCGTCGAGGCCGCGGGCGGCGAGAGCGGTCGGGTAGCCGGCGAAGCTCGAGCGCACGCCCGCCACCCAGTCGAGCAGCCATTCACCGGCACCGGCCAGGAGCTGCCGCAGGCGGCGGCCGAGCGGCTCGGGCTCGACGGCTTCGGCGAGCCGCTCGCGCTCGATCACCGCGAGAGCCACCCGGCGCGAGGCCAGGAGCTTGGCCTCGCTCTCGACGTCGGCCGGCTGCAGCCGGTCGACCCTGAGATCGATCTCCTCGCGCAGATTGCCGAAACCGCGATCGTCGGGCTCGATCAGGAGCTCGGCCGTGGCGGTCCACTCGACCGGGCGGACGAGCAGCCAGCCCGCCACCGCGAGGTCGATCAGGAGCACGGTGCCGAGCACGAGGTGGAGGTTGCGGCGCAGCGCCTCGAACAGCCGCCGCAGCACCGCCTCCGGCGGCGCGCCGACGGCCGTGGTCGGCGCTGCGAGCGAGCCCGGGCGAAGAGCCCCGGCGGGCGCCGGCATGCGTGACTCGACCAATGGCGTCTCCTGCCCAACACGAGGCGGTGGCGCACCGCGGGGCACGCCACGGCTGGAAGATCCGCTTTCGTGCCGTCGAGATCAACCCGCGCGCCGAGGCCGCGGAAGACCGGCCGTATCCGGCTGTGACCGCACCGCCCCGAAGCACGGTGAGCTCCCGCGAACCGGCCGGCGGGCCGCCCCGCCGAGATCACTCGGCGGCGCGGCAGAGGAACCGCAACGGCTCGCTCGACGGCAGGTCGCGGTTGCGCCGCCTGGCCTCGGCCCGGCACCGGCGGCGCGCCTCGATCGGATCCTCGGCGCAGTGATCGCCCACCGGGACGTAGCGTCCGAGCAGCTGTTCGTGGCGCACGAGGGTGTAACACTGCGCCTGTGCGGGGCCGGCGAGCGTGCCGATCGTCACGAGGGCGATCGTCGACGGCAGGATGCGAAGCATCGGTCGGATCTCCGATCGGGGTTGCGAGGAAGACCTGGCCTTCGGCCGCCTTCGGCGGAGAGCGGGCGCCCGCGCGGCTCCGCCACCGGGGCGGCCCTCGAGCGGCCGATCACGGTAATCGGCGAGCGGCCGGGTCGGTTCATTGGAGGAGCGCGAAGCCGCGGCGCGGGATCACCTTGAGCCGATCGGGATAGGGGACCGAACTCAGGTACGGCCGGAAGTTGATCCGAAGCTCCCCGCTGCCCTCGAAGGTGAAACCGTCGACGATCATCGCCGTCCATTCGGCATCGTTCGGCGGCGTGCCGGCGTGGATCCAGGTCACGTCGCCACGGAGTAGATAGACCACGCCCTCGAGGTCGAGGCGGGAGTTTTCGAAGACGTGCTGCATCGCCTCGCGCACCGCCGCGATCACGATCCCGGCATAGGGACCGGCGCGCCGACCGGAGAGCCGTACCGTGGCGTTCGTGAAGTCGAGTTCGGCCGTCCTGTCGGCGAGGAAGAAGACGACGTCCTTGCCTTCGAGCGACGACCGGTCGACCACGAGCGGGCCGCCGCGGACATGGTACTCGCCCGCCCGCAAGGTGACGGTCGCACCGCTCGTGATCTGCAACCCGCCGCAATAGGTGCCGGGCGAGAGTGTGTGATTGCCACCGCTGAGCCTGAGGCCGTTCGCCGCGCAACCGCCGGCCGGCGGCAGAGTCATGGTCCCGAGCGGGTCGGGAATAGGATAGGGAGCGTATTCGAGCGGCGGCTTCACGTTCTCGAGGTAATGATGCCCGTAACCGATGGCCTGGACGGATCTGGCGGTGACGAAGGCTTGTTGGTGCTTCGGGTCGACGACGTCGTCGGGATGGTTGGAATTCGCGAAGATGTTGCAATCGGGCGCGGTGATGCGGACCGGTCCGTTGACGAGGAAGGTGTGCTTGCGCGTCGGATGCATGGCCATCAGACAGATCGGCTCGCGCACCGGCCCGGCGATCGATCGCGCGTGGAGGTCGAAAACCTCGGTACCCAAGAGGCGCGCGAAGAAGGTCGGCAGGGGATTGCCGTTGGCGGCGCTGCGCCGGAGCGTCACCTGGACCGCGTTCGGCGAGGCGCCGCCCGGGGTGAAGGCACGGCTGCCCGGCTCCCAGGTGCCGATCACGAGGTCGCCGTCGGCGAGCACGTCGCCGTGCTCGGAAGAGGCGAGGTTCTGGGCCACGATCGCGCGCGCCTCGGCGAGGGCCGCGCTGCCGTTCGGAAGCTTCGCAGCGGCGGCGAGCGCCGCCGCGTCGGCGGTGCTCTGGAGTTCGGTGCGGACCATGTAGGCACGGCCGACGTCGATCGCGAGCGCGGCGAAGCCCGCGAGGATCGGCGCGCTCAACGCCGTGAGCACGGCGATGCCGCCTCTTCGGTCCCGCAGCAGCCCGGCCCGGTGCACGCCGCTCCCTCGGGCGATGTTCACGATACGGCTCCTCCTGGCTGGACTCTGGACCCTCCGCCCGGTTCGCGCACCGGGCCTCGGCCCCGTGCCACGAGCGGACCCGCGGGGAAGACCGGACGGGCGGCCGCGCTCGTCCGGCTCGCGCTCCGGTAGACCACGCGCACCTGGATCTCTTGGGTGCCGACCATCGGGCGGAACAGCTCGGTCCAGACGAGCCGCGCCATCGGCACCCGGATCTCGACGAGGGCGTCGACCGCGGGTGTCGGCGCGACGACCCGGATCGTCCCCTGCGCCCCGAGCCGCTGCATCTCGTCCTGCAGCGCGGCGGTCGCGCTGTTCGCATCGTCGGCCCCGAGTGCGAGCTGGCGACAGACCTGTTGTGCCGCCGCGTAGAGCTCGTGGCGGACGAACAGGATCCAGCCGAACTGCAGCGCCCCCATCACGAGCACCACGAAGACCGGGACGAGGAGCGCGAACTCGACGGCACCCGCGCCGTCGTTCGAACCGAGCGCGGCGCGGCCGCAACGGCCGGATCCGAGGCGGCCGAAGCCCCACCGCCGCTGCGGCCGACCTCGATATCGGCCGGGCATGGACCCGAGCATCGCCGTGCGCCGCTCCGTCACGACCGCCGTCCTCTCTGCTCCGTCGCCGGCTTCCTTTACCGCCTGATCCCTTAACGGAAGGTTGACAGAGCCCGCCGACCCGAGCCGGTCGGCGGCCGCGCCGGCACCGGTCGCGGCCCGCCGGCGGTTGTCACGAAACCGCCGAGATGCTTCCCTAAGCGCGGGGGGCGTTCGGCCCGCGGCCGGATCGGGTGCCGCGGGCCGCCGACTGTCGCGGGGAGAGGGCGATGGCGAAGACGGGCGGAACGGACCGGCGCGGGCTCGACCGCCGCCGAGTGCTCGAGTTGGGGGCGGCGACGGGCGCGGCACTCGCGGCCCCGGCGATCGTGAGCCGGCGGGCGCTCTCCTCCTCGGGCGAGCTCAACCTCTACACCTGGTCGGACTACGTCTACCCGGAGATGGTGGAGTCCTTCACCAAGCAGACCGGGATCAAGCTCAATCTCGCCACCTACGGCTCGAACGACGAGGTCCTGAACAAGCTGCGCGCCTCGGGCGGCAAGGGCTTCGACCTCGTGATGCCGTCGGTGACCTACACGCCGGCCTGGCTCGCCCAAGGCCTCCTGCGGCCGCTCGACGAGAGCAAGATCAAGGTCTCGGGCGTGATCCCGTCGATGTGGAAGTCGTCGGCCGAGCTCGGGGCGGTCTCGGGCGGCAAGCGCTACACAGCACCCTTCAACTGGGGCACCGAGGCGATCTGCCTCGACACGCGGGCCGTGAAGCCGGTCTACGGCGAGATCTCCTACGGGACGCTCTGGCAGCCCGAGTTCCGGGGCAAGGCGACGGTGCGGGCGCACTCGGCGCTCTTGGGCATCGGGCTCTATCTCGATGCGATCGGCAAGGTGCCGTCGAACGCCATGCGCGACACCTACGTGGACGAGAAGCGCATGCGCGAGGTCTACGAGCAGTGCCTCGCCTTCGCGATCGAGCGCAAGAAGAACATCGTGCAGTTCTGGTCGAACGCGCAGGAGACCGAGGCCGCTTTCCTGCAGAACGGTGCGGTGATCGGCCAGACCTGGGACGGGCCGGCGATGCGGCTGCGCTCGGACAGCAAGGGCCGTTATACGTATCTCGCGCCGAAGGAGGGGGCGCTCACCTGGATGGACGGGATGAGCATCCCGATCGGTGCGGAGAACATCGAGCAGGCCTATGCCTGGATGAACTGGTACTACACGCCCGAGAACGCCGCGATCCACGTCAAGCTCTCGGGCTACAACGCCGTGACCCGAGGGGCGGCCGAACTCGCCGGTGCGGAGTACGCCGCCAATTTCAAGGCGGCCTATCCGGGCGATGCGATCGAGAAACTCTGGTGGTACCCGCCCGAGCCGCCCTGGTTCATCGCGGTCCGCAACGAATTCCGCGACCGCTTCCTCTCGGCCTGAGCCGGGAACCGGCCGGAAGGGGTCGAGCTCGTGCAGGGCGCCGAGGTCGAGCTGCGTGGCGTCGGCCTCGCCTTCGGCGGCTTCTGGGCGGTCCGCGGGATCGACCTGGCGATCCGCCCGGGCGAGTTCTTCTCGCTCCTCGGCCCCTCGGGTTGCGGCAAGACGACGATCCTGCGCCTGCTCTCGGGTTTCGTCGAGCCGAGCGAGGGGGAGATCCGGATCGCCGGCCGGGACGTGCGGGGCGTGGGGCCCGCCGCCCGGCCGACCGCGCTCGTCTTCCAGAACCTGGCCCTCTTCCCCTTGATGCGGGTCTGGGAGAACGTGGCCTTCGGCCTCGAGGTGCGCGGCGTGGCCAAGGCGGCGCGCCGCAAGCGGGCGGAGGAGCTGCTCGAGCTCGTGGCTCTGCCCGGCTTCGCCGACAAGCGGATCGACGAGCTCTCGGGCGGCCAGCGCCAGCGGGTGGCGATCGCCCGGGCGCTGGCGGTCGAGCCCCAGGTGCTGCTGCTCGACGAGCCGCTCTCCGCCCTCGACCTCAAACTCCGCCAGCACATGCGGGCCGAGCTCAAGGCGATCCAGCGGCGGACCGGGGTGACCTTTCTCTACATCACCCACGATCAGGGCGAAGCCTTGACCATGTCCGACCGGGTGGCGGTCATGAGCCAGGGCCGGATCGAGCAGGTGGGCACACCCGCCCAGATCTACGATGCGCCCGCCACCGCCTTCGTCGCGAGCTTCGTGGGCGAGAGCAATCCCCTGCCCGGCCGAGTGCGGGAGCGTGCGGCGGGCGAGGTGGTGGTCGAGACCGTGCTCGGACCGTTGCGGGCGCGCGATCCCGTGGGCCTCGCCCCGGGCCGTGCCGCGATCCTGATCGTGCGGCCCGAGCGCTGCCGGCTCGACGGGGCGCTGGCGGGCGGCCATGGTGTCAACCGGGTCGAGGGGCGGGTCGAGCGGATCGACTTCGAGGGAGCGTTCGCCAATCTCGTGGTGGCGACCTCTGCCGGCCCCGCCCTTTTCGTCCAGCTCGCCAACGACGGGCGGCTCGCGGAGCTCGCACCCGAAGCACCGGTCACGGTGAGTTTTCCGGTCGAAGCCGCACTCGCCCTGCCCGAGGGCCCGCTCGCCCGTGGCTGAGCTCGTCCGCCGCTTCGGTCGGCCCGTCACCGGGCTGATCCTCGCGACCGTGCTGCTCTGGGCGCTCCTTTTGATCGTCCTGCCGCAGCTCGCGATGGTCGAGCTCTCCTTCCGGCCGAACCTGCCGCTCGCGCAGCGCGGTGGGCCCGAGGACGTCTGGACGCTCGCCAATTACGCGGCACTCTGGACCAATTCCCTGCACCGGACGATCTTCTGGCAGACCGTCTGGTCTTCGCTCCTGGTCACGCTCCTCGCTTTCCTGGTCTGCTATCCGGTGGCCTTCCACCTCGCTCACGAAGCCAGGGGAACGACCGCGCTCCTGCTCGTGACCGGGCTCGTGATCCCGTTCTGGGTCAACGAGATCCTGCGGACTTTTTCCTGGTTCTTGATCCTCGCGAGGAACGGCCTCGTCAACCAGGTCCTGCTCGCCCTCGGGCTGATCGGCGAGCCGCTCGCGCTCGGTGGTACGGGCGCGGTCGTGGTCGGCATGGTCTACGCCTATGTGCTGTTCATGATCTTCCCGCTCTACAACGCGCTCGAGAACCTCGATCGCAACCAGATCGAGGCGGCCCGCGATCTCGGCGCCTCGACCTGGCGGATCCACCGGCGGATCGTGCTGCCGCACGCCAAGCCCGGGATCGCCGTGGGTTGCGTGATGACCTTCATGCTGGCGGCCGGCACCTTCGCCGTGCCGCAGATCATGCAGTCGCTGCCGGGCGGCACCAACGCCCGCTGGTTCACCCAGATCGTCTATTCCTACTTCTTCGACGGCGGCGACTGGAACCGGGGCTCGGCCTACGCCTTCGCGCTCCTGATCCTGTGCATGCTCTTCGTCGGCGCGGCGCTGCGGGTCTTCAAGGTGGGCTTGCGGGACATCGCGAGATGAACGCGCGCGGGCTCCTCCGTCTGTTCCTCGGGCTCTATCTGGCGCTCTTCTTCGCCTACCTCTTCCTGCCCCTCGTCTTCATGGTGGCGGCCGCTTTCAACGCGAGCCGCTTGCCGACCATGCTGCCCTGGGAGGGGTTCACGCTCCAGTGGTTCTGGGGGTTCGACGCCCGCGGCCGGCCGACCGGCCTGTTCCAGGACGCCCGGATGGGGCGCGCACTCCTCAACTCGCTGATCATCGGCGCGGGCGTGATCCTGCTCTCCGTGCCGCTCGGGCTCGCCGGTGCGCTGTTGCTCTCGAGCCTGCGGAGCCGGCTCAAGGGGCTGCTCTACGCGGTCCTGGTCTCGCCGATCCTGACCCCGGGCGTGATCCTCGGGATCTCGACCCTGATCTTCTGGCAGCGGGCGTTCGACCTGGGCGGCGGCCTGTTCCTCGTGGTCGTGGGCCAGTCGACCTTCATCGCTTCCTATTGCATGCTGCTCTTCATGGCTCGGCTCGAGCGGTTCGACCGCACGCTCGAGGAGGCGGCGTTCGATCTGGGTGCCCGCCACCTCCAGGTGATCCGCCGGATCCTGTTGCCCTATCTGCGGCCGGCGATCCTCTCGGCCTGTCTGATCGCCTTCCTGCAGAGCTTCGAGAACTACAACACGACGCTGTTCGTGATCGGGGCGGAGGACACGCTCACGATCAACATCGCGACCCGGGTGCGGCTCGGCCTCACGCCGGCGGTCAACGCGATCGGCGTGCTGTTCATCGGGGCGACCGTCCTGGCGGCCGTCGGCTACGCTTTCCTGCGCCGGCGCGAGGAGCGGGCCCGGACCGCCGCGCTCGCCCGCGAGCGGGCGGCCCCGGCAGCCGTCCGCCCGGTACCCGCGCCGGCCTGATCGGCGGCTTCGGCGAGAGGGCCATCGGCCGGGGTGCGTCCGATTGACACGCGGGGGGAGCACAAGCTTAGCTCGCCCCGGTGGTCGCGCACGCGGCCCGTACGGGGAGGTCCACAGAATGAAGAAGTTCCTTGCGCTCCTCGCGGGCGCAGCGCTCGGTGCGCTCGTCGCTTGGGGGCCCGGTGCCGAGGCACAGACCCTGCGTCTCAAGGGCCAGTCTTCGCACCCCGCCTCGGCCAATCTGCACCTGCTCTTCAAGCTCTGGGCCGAGAACGTCGAGAAGATGACGGCCGGCAAGGTGAAGATCGAGGCCCTGCCGGCCGGTGCCATCGTGCCCGCTTTCGAGGTTTTCGACGCCGCCTCGCGGGGCGTGCTCGACGTCGGCATGGCACCCTTCGGCTACATCCTGGGCAAGAGTCTGGCCGGCATTCCGCTCTCGCACGGCCCGCTGTTCGGAATGGACGCCTTCGACTACTGGGGCTGGTACCACGACGGCGGCGGGATGGAGCTCCTCGAGGAGTTCTACCGCGACGTCATCAAGCTCAATCTCGTGGGCTTCCCGGCGCCGACCGACTATCCGCAGGGGCTCGGCTGGTTCAAGCGGCCGATCAAGAGCCTCGAGGATCTCAAGGGCATCAAGTACCGGATCTACGGGATCGGTGCCGAGACCTATGGCCGGCTCGGCGTGTCGGTGGTGACACTGCCCGGCGGCGAGATCGTACCGGCCATGGAGCGCGGCGTCATCGAGGGCGCCGAGTGGATCAACTGCTCCGAGGACAGGAAGCTCGGCCTCAACAACGTCGCCAAGCACTTCTACACGCCGGGCATGCACGAGCCGATCACCGGCGGCCAGTTGTTCGTCAACAAGAACGTCTGGAACAAGCTCTCCCCCGACGTGCAGGAGATCATGAAGGTCGCGCTCAACGACGCGACGTTGAAGCGCAACTTCATCTTCGCACGCGAGGCGGCCGAGGGTTGCGAGGCGCTCTTGAAGGAAGGTATCACCATTCACCGCACGCCGGACGACATCCTCACCCAGTTCCTCACCGAGTGGGAGAAGATCCAGGCCGAGTACGCCGCCAAGGATCCGTTCTACAAGAAGGTCATCGAGAGCCAGAAGGCCTACGCCTCCAAGATCGTGCCGTTCCGGCTGAGCTTCTATCCACCTTACGAGTTCGCCGGCAATTTCTACTGGAAGGACAAAGTCTACGTGAAGAAGGACTGAGTCCTCCGGGGCGAGCGGGGCGGACCGTGCGTCGTCCGCCCCGCCACGCCGTCACCCGCTCCGCCCGACGTCCATCGAGGTCCGCACCGTGACTCCCGCAACCGCCCCGGCCGGCGGTCCGCCGCCGCCGGCACTCCTCCGCGCCGTGCGAACGATCGACCGACTCACCCTCGCCACGGGTGGTGTGTTCTGCTGGCTCATCGTACCGCTCGTCGGAGCGATGGTCTGGGAGGTCTTCGCCCGGTACTTCTTCCACCGGCCCACGATCTGGGCCTACGACGTCACTTACATGCTCTACGGCAGCCATTTCATGCTCGGGGCTGCTTATACCTTGTACCGGGGCGGGCATATCCGTACCGACGTCTTCTATCAGGGGTGGAGTCCGCGGACCAAGGGCATCATGGACGCCACCCTCTACGTGCTGTTCTTTTTTCCCGGTATCGCGCTCTTCTTCTGGATGAGCTTGCAGGAGGCTCTGCACTCGCTCGACATCTGGGAGGTGTCGGACGCGAGCCCCTGGCGGCCGGTGATCTGGCCCTTCAAGATGGTGATGCCGGTCTCGCTCGCCCTGCTCTTCGTCCAGGGCGTTTCCGAATTCCTCAAGAGTGCCTACGCGGCGGTGACGGGACGCGTGCTGTGAGCCAAGAGATCCTCGGCCTGGTCCTGCTGGGCGGACTGCTCACCGGGATCTTCTTGGGATTTCCGATCGCCTTCACGCTGATCATCCTGTCGATCGTCTTCGGCCTGATCGGCTTCGGCGATACCGTCTTCTATCTGATGGTCTTCCAGACCATCGGGCTCATGAAGGAGGAGACGCTGGCCGCCGTGCCGCTCTTCATTTTCATGGGGCACATCATGGAGCAGGCGGGGCTCATGGAGCGCCTGTTCCGCTCCTTCCAACTCATCCTCGCTCCGGTGAAGGGCTCTCTCTTCCTGGGCGTGCTCTTGACGGCCACGATCTTCGCCACCGCCACCGGCATCATCGGCGCCTCGGTGACGGTCATGGGCATGATGGCCGCCCCGGCGATGATCAAGGCGGGCTACGACCCGAAACTCAGTGCCGGTGCCATCGCCGCGGGCGGCACCCTCGGCATCCTCATTCCGCCCTCGGTGATGCTCGTCGTGATGGGGCCGATCGTCGGCGTCTCGATCATCAAGCTGTTCGCGGCGGCGCTCGTCCCGGGCCTCATTCTCTCGGGCCTCTACATCGCCTACACGATGATCCGCTGCCAGCTCGACCCCTCGCTCGGGCCGCCCCTGCCGCCCGAGGAGCGGGCGACCTCCTACGGCCAGATCCTCAAGGAGTTCTTCACGGGGGTGGTGCCGCTCGCGGTCGTGATCTTCGCCGCGCTGGGCTCGATCCTGTTCGGCATCGCCACGCCCACCGAAGCCGCCGCCATGGGCGCCTTCGGCGCGGTCCTGCTCATGGTCGCCTACGGCCGCTTCGACGTCCGCAAGGTGCGGGACGCCTGCTTCAACACCCTCGAGACCTCGAGCCTCGTGCTGTTCCTCGCTGTCGCCTCCAACATCTACGGCGCGGTGTTCACCCGGCTCGGTACCAGCACGATGCTGGCCGACTGGCTCTTGGGCCTCGGGCTCGGTCCGACGGCCCTCATCATGCTCCTCATGGTCGTGATCTTCGTCCTCGGCTGGCCGCTCGAATGGCCGGCGATCATCTTCATCTTCCTGCCGATCTTCCTGCCGGTGGTCGAGGAGATGAAGATCGATCTTCTGTGGTTCTCGACGCTGGTCGCGGTCAACCTGCAGACCGCCTTCCTCTCGCCACCGGTGGCGATGGCCGCCTATTACCTCAAGGCGGTGGCGCCCAAATGGGAGCTCGCCTGGATCTATCGCGGCATGGTCGACTTCATGCTGCTCCAGGTGGTCGGTCTCGCCATCGTCTTCTTCTTCCCGCAAGTGGCCCTCTGGCTGCCGCGCCTGCTCTTCGGCTGAGCGGCGCCCTCGAGAGCGGGCCGGGTGCGACCCTCGCGCCCGGCCCTTTTCGGGTCTGCCCGCGGATCGTGCGGGCTGCTAAGGTCGCGAGCGCGCGCCGAGGGGCGGGGCCGAAGGGCGCGCGAGGATCGCGGCCGGGGCGACGTGCAGCTCTCCAAGCTCTCCGATTACGCGCTACGGACCCTCGTCTTGGCCGCGGTCCGCGATCCGGACCTGATCACGGTGGCCGAGATCGCCCGGACTTACGCGATCCCCGAGGGCCATGTGCGCAAGATCACGCATCTTCTGGTGCGGCACGGTTTCCTCGCCTCGGTGCGCGGCCGCTCGGGCGGCTACCGGCTCGCGGCACCGCGGGACCGGATCGTCGTCGGGCGGGTCCTGCGGGCGACCGAGACGGATTTCCGCCTGGTCGAGTGCTTCCACCCCTCGAGCGGGCTCTGCCGGCTCGAGGCCGGTTGCGGGCTGCGGCTCGTACTGCAGGAGGCGCTCGAGGCCTTTCTCGCCGTGCTCGATCGCACGACGCTCGCCGACGTGACGGCCGATCGGCGGCGGCTCGCCTTCCTGCTCGCGCCTTGAGAGCGAAGACCGGCCCGAGCGGCGAGCGGGCCGGCGGCGACACTCGGAGAGCGGAAGGGTTCGGCGACCGGCGGGCAACGGCGCGGGCACGACCGCGTCGACCCGGAGCTCGCGCACCGTGCCGTCGCGCAGGGCGAAGCGGACCGTCTCGCCGGGCTTCGCCGCCTCGAGCAGGGGAGCGGGCTCGCTCGGCACCTTTCGCGAGTGCAGCCGCCGAAGACGAGCGAGAGGGCCAGGACCGGGTCCGCTGGAGGGAGCCGGGAGGGGCGTGCCACGGGGCGCGAGCGGAGGACGCGTGGTCGCCGGCAGCCCGGGAAGCGCCCTCGGCCTTTGGGTGAACCGAGGCGGAAGACGCGCCGGAGGCTTGCGCTCGGTAGCGAAGCGGCGTCCTCTCGTACGGTCCGACGGGAGCGTCGGCAGGGAGGAACGCGATGCCGACGATCCGTGACCTTCGGGTGGCCGCGCGCGAGACGGTCGCGCCGCTGCTGTTCGACGAGACCGCGAGACAGGCGATCCACTCGGTCGCCGTGACACCCGAGCCGGAGGGGGCGACCGTCGCCTTCGACACCGTGCTGCCCTGCTGGGCGACGGTCGAGCTGTTCCGGATGGTCACCGGAAAGGTCGATCTGGACATCGAGAAAGCGAACCGCGAGCGGATCGAGGTCGAGCTGTTCGGTGACGCCCGGCTCCGGCATCGGGTGCGGTTCTTCGATCTGCCGCAGGAGCGGCGGTTCTGGTTCCGCATCTCGGTGCCGGGCGAGGGGCCGGGCACCGCACTCGGCCAGAAGAAGATCCGCCACCGCGGCTGGTTCTCGACCTTCCGGCGCACGGCGACCTGCGGGATCGACTTCGTCAAACTCCTGAGCGACAGCGACAGCGAGAGCGCCGGCGATCTCTCGTTCGAGGTCGCCGCCTACGATGCGGCACGCGGCGACGCACGCCTCGATTTCGCGCTCTCGGGCGAGCACACGGTCGAGAGCGGCGGGCGCGTGCGCGCCCCCTTCGGCAAGGTGCTCGACCTCGGCCGGGCCCCGGACCGGGTGGCCGTCCACGTCTGGGGCACGGACGACGACGAGAACGGCTTCGTGAGCTTCCTCGTGGCACCGTGGGAAGGGCTCGCCATCAGAGGGCGACAGCCGCCCTTCCGCCGGCCGCCGCTCTTCGGGCCCCATTCGGATCGGCTCCGGGACAGCAACGACCTCGAGATGGTGGCGACGCTCCCGGTCACCGTAGGACGGCACGAGGTGCGGCTTTCCGGCGCGACGCCGATCGCCGCCCTCGCCTTCGAGGTTCTGGGTCGGATCGACTGCTCCGTGCGCGACGTGCTCGGCCAGCCGGCCCGGGTTTCGTTCGACAAGCTGCGGGCCTCCGCACTCGTCGCTCCGGGCCGCATCGGCGGGCAGAAGACCGAGTCGGGCTCGCTCCTCCTGACCCTCGGCGAGGCGGGCGAGCTGCTCTGGCGCGAGCAGGGGGCTCGGGCGACCGGCTGGCGCGAGCTGCCCGGTCCGCCGCTCGACCATCTCCGATTCGTGGTCCGGCCGGAGGCGCCGCCCCTGCTGCTGAGCGTGGACCGCGAGGGACGCTTGCACGTAGCGGTCCTCGAGCGGCCACTGCCCGAGCCACCGCTCTGGCGGGCGACCGGTCTCGTCCAGACGGAGAAGGCACGGCGCGCACCGGCGGTCGCCGAGGCGGGCGAGAGGCTCTTCGTGGCGCTGCGCGATCCGCGCGGGCGGCTCCTCCTCGCGACGGTAGAGCCCGACGGCGAGCCGCGGATGCTGGCCGAGGGGATCGAGGACGATCCGGTCCTCGGCGCCGACGGCAGGGGTCTGATCTGGGCCGCCTGCCGCGACCGCTCGGGTCGCGTGCTCGCCGGCCCGGTCGAGGCCGGCGCGATCCGGTGCGTCGACGGGGAGGTCGAAGAGCTCCTCGGGATCGGCGGGAGCGCGGAGACGGGCCCGGTCCTGGTCGCGTACGACCGCGAGGGCAGGGTGCTCGCGCGCGCGCTCGAGAGCGGCGAGGGCTGGGTCGACCTCGGTACGCTCCAAGAGGTCGTCGAGCCCGAGAGCCTCGCGCCGCCGGCGCCCGAGGCGGGTGCCGCGGCCCTCTAGGGGGCGAGCTCCAGGCGCAGGATCGGCCGGGCCGCGGCTTCGATCGGCCGGCTCGGGCGGTCCGGCCGACCGCTTCAGTTCGTCCGGTCGAGCACGCCGCGGATCCGCTCGAGGGCGATCTCGAGGCGCTCGGGGTGGATCGCGAAGCAGAGCCGGATGTGGCTCTCGTTGCCCGCGCCGAAGGTGTAGCCGGCGGCCGTCCCGACCTTGCACTCGGCGACGAGCCGCCGACAGAAGGCGAGACTGTCGGCGAGCCCCTCGATCTTCGGGAAGGCGTAGAAGGCCCCCTCGGGGCGCAGGAGGCGGACCCTCGGATGGGTGCCCAGGATGCGCATCACGAGGTCGCGGTTGAGCCGGGTGCGCTCGCGGAACTCGGCCACGAACGCCTCGCCCTGCTCGAGGGCGGCGATGCCGCCGTACTGGACGAAGGCGGTGGCACCGGTGTTGTTGACCTCGGAGAGCACCCGAAGGGGCGTTTCGAGACGCTTGGGGTGCACCATCCAGCCGAGCCGCCAGCCCGTCATCGCCCAGGCCTTGGAGAAGCCGTTCAAGACGAAGACCGGCTCGTCCTCCTCGGCGAGGGCGAGGAAGGAGGGGGCCGGATCGGGCCCCTCGAAGACGTTGCGGTGATAGACCTCGTCGGCGATCAGCGCGAGGCCGTGCCTCCGGCAGAGCTCCAGGAGCGCCCGTTGCTCGTGCGGCTGCATGATCCAGCCCGTGGGGTTGGAGGGGCTGTTGACGTAGATCGCCTTGCTCTTCGGGCCGATCGCCGCCGCGACCCGGTCGAGATCGAGGTGCCAGCGCTCCGGACCCTCCTCGAGCCGGACATCGACCGGTACCCCGCCCAGGACCTCGACCACGGTGCGGATGTTGGGCCAGTAGGGCGAGATCAGGATCACCTCGCTGCCGGGGGTGACGATGCACTGGCAGGTCAGCATCACCGTGAGCATGGTCGAGCCGGGCAGCGTGATCCGGTCGGGGTGGATCGAGAGGCCGTAGATCCGGTGCAGATAGCGCTCGAGCGCCTCGCGCACCGGGACGTGGCCACGGGTCGGCCCGTAGAAGGTCTTGCCGGCATCGAGCGCGGCCTTGGCGGCGTCGCGGACGAAGGCCGGGGTGACGAGATCGCTCTCGCCGAACCACAAGGGGATGATCTCCGGGTCGTCGAGATGGTCGGCCGCCACCTTGCCGATGCCGGAGGGTTCGAGGGCGAGGATCTCGGGGCGGATCGCGCGCATGAGCAGGCCTTTCGTTCGAGTTCTCGCCCTTTAGGCGAGGCTCTTCGATCGGCAAAGAGCCGATCCGGCGAGCCGGCCTGCACCGCTCCCGTCGCTTCGGCTCACCCGACGGCCGGGGCTCCCTCGCGCTCGCGGTCGGGTGCGCCGGACCCCGCGCGCCGCGCCCGCTTGACCCGGTACATCTGCTGGTCGGCGCGGGCCAGGAGCTCCTCGAGGCCCTGGCCGTGGTCGGGCCAGAGAGCGAGGCCGCAGCTCGCTCCGAGTGCCACCGCGGCACCGGCTACCGAGATCGGTTCGGTGAGCCGGCGCTCGAGCGCCTCGAGGCGGGCCGCGAGATCCTCGCTCCGGCCGGCCTCGGCCATCAGCAGGGCGAACTCGTCGCCGCCGAGCCGGGCGACCAGGTCGCCCGCGGCGAGGCCCTCGCGCAGCCGGTGGACGACGGTGCGCAGCACGCTGTCGCCGGCACCGTGGCCGAGTGCGTCGTTGACCTGCTTGAAGCCGTCGAGATCGACGATCACGAGGCCGACCCGGTGGCCACCACGGGCCGCCCGCTCGACGGCTCGGGCGAGCGCGCTCGCGAGCGAGAGCCGGTTGGCGGCTCCGGTGAGGGGGTCGTGCGCCGCGAGGAAACGCAGTCGCTGCTCGGCCCGCACCCGCTCGCCGACCTCGCGCGCGATCCCGCGATATCCCACGAAGCGGCCGGCGCGATCGACCAGCGGCACGGCGCTGGTCTCGAGGATGCGCAACCGACCGTCGCCGCCGAGCAGGCTCACCCGGCGGTCGCGGAACGGACGGCCCGGGACGAAGCACTCGGCACCGAGCGGCGGCACGGGGTCGGCCGGCTCGACCGCGGCGTTGGCGGGCTCGAAGGCGAGCTCGGCCCAGCGCCGGCCGATGAGCTCGCGGATGGGGCGGGCGAGGACCGAGGACGCGGTCTCGCACAGCCAGACGAGCCGGAGCTCGCGGTCGCTCTCCCAGAGAAAGTCGGCCGCGGCCCGCAGGAAGTCGGCGAGCCGGCCCGGCCCGAGCGGCGGCTCGCCCACCGGCCGAAGGCCCAGGGCGAGCCGCCGAACCCGCTCCAGAAGGCGGAAGAAGCCCGGCATACCGGCTCCCGGCGACGCGACCGCCTCCTCGGCCGTCATCCTTCTCGTCCCCGTGGTTCCGACCGATGCCACCGCTCGCGACGGCCTCCGGCGGGCGGAGCGCCACCCCGGGCGGTCGCCCTCCGCGTCTGCGGCGCGACGCCGCGCTTCCGGGCGTCGCGCCGCACGGGCCTCAACTTACGGTATTGGTCTGTATGTACAAGTCCACTTCGAGCGGCAATCCCCGCTTTGCACAGGGCGGGCTCAGCCGACCCGCTCGATCAGGAAGCGGTGCTCGCCCGCCCGGCTCTCCGCGAGCAGCAACCGGTGGCCGGTGGCGGCGCAGAGCTCGGCCATGTCGGCCGGCGCTTTGGGGTCGGTGGCGAGCACTTCGAGCCGCTCGCCGGGCGCCATGGCAGCGAGGCGCTTCCTGGCCTTGAGGACGGGCAGGGGGCAGTTGAGGCCGCGGGCGTCGAGCCGCTGATCCACCCGCGCCTGTCCGCCGCCCGTCGCTTGCTCGTCGCCCGAGGGGTCCGCACCCATCCTCGCTCACCCGCTGCCAAACGACCCGCATCATGCTATCGGCCGGGCGGCGGGTCGGGAAGGCGGGCGACATGGACGGGGCACGGGCGGGTCGGCGGGTCATCGGCATCGTGGGCTGGAAGAACAACGGCAAGACCACGCTCGTCTGCCGGCTCGTCGCTCATCTGGTGGCCAAGGGTCTCAGGGTCTCGACGGTCAAGCACGCGCACCACAGCGTCGACATCGACCAGCCGGGCAAGGACAGCTGGCGGCACCGCGAGGCCGGGGCGAGCGAGGTGGTACTCGCGACCGCCCGGCGCTGGGCGCTGATCCACGAGCTCAAAGACGAGCCCGAGCCGCCGCTCGAGGCGATCCTCGAGAGGCTCGCCCCGGCCGACCTCGTGATCGTCGAGGGCTTCAAGCGCTTCGCCCAGCCCAAGATCGAGGTCCACCGGCGCGACCGGGGCACGCCCCTTCTCGCCCGCGAGGACCGGACGATCGTGGCGGTCGCCTCCGACGAGCCCTTGCCGGACTGCCCCGTGCCGGTCTTCGACCTCGACGATGTCGAAGCGATCGCGGCATTCGCCCTCGAGCGGGCGGCCCCGGGCTGAAGCGGATGGAAGAGGCGGGCGAGCGCTGCTTCGACCCCGAGGCCGGACTCCTTCCCCTGGCCGAGGTCCGCGCACGGCTCGAGGCGGCGGCCGCACGCGCCCCGCGGCCCGCGGTCGAGACCGTGCCCCTCGCGCACGCGAGAGGGCGGATCCTGGCCGAGCCGGTCGTGAGCCCGCGGGACGTGCCGGCCTTCGACAATGTGGCGGTCGACGGCTGGGCGTTCGCCGGTGCTTCGCTCGCACGGGAGGGGCCGAGCCGCCTTTCGATTCTGCCGGGTCGGGCGGCGGCCGGCCATCCCTTCGCGGGAACCGTGCCGCCCGGCCACGCCCTCGAGGCCCTGACCGGTGCGCCGATGCCGGCGGGCTGCGACACGGTCGCGATGTGGGAGGAGTGCCGGGTCGAGGACGGGACCGTCCTCGTGCCGGCCGGATTCCGTGCCGGTGCCAATCGCCGGCGGGCGGGGGAGGACGTGCGCGCGGGGGCGACGGTGCTCGACGCCGGGACCCGGCTCGGGCCGCAGCATCTGGGCGTGGCGGCCGAGCTCGGCCTCGACCGCCTGCCGGTCCACCGGCCGCTCGAGGTAGCGCTCGTCTCTTCGGGCGACGAGCTGCTCGAGCCGGGCGCCCCCTTCGCACCCGGGCGCGTCTACGACGCCAACCGGACGATCCTTTCGGCCCTGCTCGCGAGCCTGCCCTGCCGGGTCGACGATCACGGGATCCTGCCGGACGAGGCCGGCCGAGTGCGCGCCTGGCTCACCGCCGCGGCCGCGGATCACGACGTCGTCTTGAGCTCGGCCGGGGCCTCCAAGGGGGCGGCCGACCATCTGACCGGCACGGTGGCGCGCGAAGGCGAGCTCGACTTCTGGCAGATCGCCTTGAAGCCCGGCCGGCCCTTCGCGGTCGGCCGGCTCGGTCGAGCGGCCCATATAGGACTGCCCGGCAATCCGGTGGCCGCCACGGTCTGCTTCCTCCTGCTCGCCCGGCCCTTCCTTCTGGCACTCGCCGGCGCGCCGCTGCGCTGGCCGCGGCCGCTGCCGCTGCCGGCCGCGTTCGCTTTCACCAAGCGGCCGGGCCGCACCGAGCTCCTGCGCGCGCGCCTCGTGGCGGATGCGAGCGGAAGGCTCCTCGTCGAGCGGATCCCGCGCGAGGGCTCGGGTATCTTGACCTCGCTCGTCGAGGGCGAGGGGCTCGCGCTGATCGAGGCCGAGCGGACGCGGGTCGAACCCGGGGAGCCGGTGGGCTGGCTCTCCTTCGCCGAGCTCGGTTGTCTCTGATGGCCTCGACGATCGACCGGACGGGGGCGGCGCGGAGCTGGACGCTCCTGATCTACGGGCTCTATCTCGCCGCCCTCTTCACGGCACTCCCGCTCGTTCTCGGCGGGATCGCGGCGCTCCTCAAGCGCCCCGTGGCCCTCGGCACGGTCTACGAGAGCCACCTCGACAACCAGGTGAGGGTGTTCTGGGTCTCGCTCGTCTTCGGGGTCCTGGGGTGGGTCCTCTCGATCCTGGGGATCGGCTGGCTGATCTGGGCGGTTCTCTGGCTCTGGGTGCTCTGGCGCGCCGGTCGCGGCCTCTGGCTCGCGCTCGACGGCCGGCCCTGGCGCTGAGCCGGGCGGCCGCCCGCGCGCCGCGGCTCAGCCGGCGACCGCCGCCCTGGCCGCCTCGAGCACCGCCTCGGCGTGCCCCGGGACCTTGACGTTGCGCCAGGCCTTGAGGATCCGCCCGTCCTTGCCGACCAGGAAGGTCGAGCGGTCGATCCCCATGTACTTCTTGCCGTACATCGACTTCTCGACCCAGGCGCCGAACGCCTCGACGACCTTGCCCTCGGGGTCGGAAGCGAGCGCGATCTCGAGATTGTGCTTCTTGCGGAACTTCTGGTGGCTCGCGATGTCGTCTTTGGAGACCCCGATCACCGGCACACCCAGCTTTTCGAACTCGGCCTCGAGGCAGGAGAAGGCGATCGCCTCCTTGGTGCAGCCGGGCGTGTCGTCCTTGGGGTAGAAATAGATCACGTAGGGCTTGCCCAGGAGGCTCTTCGAATCGATCCGACCGCCGTCGTCGGTCGGCAACTCGAAAGCCGGGGCGGGGTCTCCTTCCTTGACGCTCATGAGGCACTCCTCGAGGGTTCGCGCACCGCTCCGGGCGGACAGAGTTCTTCGAAGAGCTGGCGCGCCTGCTCCTCGCTTTCAACGAGGCGCCGCTCGAGGGCGGCGAAGTCGGGCAGGGGCTCGTCGGGCAGGGCGCGGCGGGCGGCCGCGAGCAGGGCCTGGCGCAGGCCCGCCGGTGCCGCGGCGGGGTCGAAGCGGTCGCTCGTCGAGAGGCGCAGCACCGCCTGCAGCGCGTGCAGGAGCCGCAGCGCGGCGGTCGCTTCGCGCGCTCGGCCCGGTTCGAGGAGCCCCGCCTCGCCCGCCGCCTCGAATACGGCCAGCGTCGAGGTCCGGTGCAGCGCCGGCACCGCGTGGGCGTGAGCGAGCACGAGATATTGGGCGGAGAACTCGAGGTCGACGAGGCCGCCCCGAGCGTGCTTGAGCGCCCAGGGGTCCGCCTTGCCGTGCTCGCGCCAGATCCGCTCGCGCATCGCCCGCACCGCGGCGGCGAGGGCCCGCGGCTCGCGCGGGCGGCGGACCGCCGCTTCGATCGCCGCCTCGACCCTTCGGGCGAGGTCCGGATCGCCCGCCACCACCCGGGCGCGGGTCAGGGCCTGCTGCTCCCAGACCTCGGCGGTCTCGAGCTGGTAGCGGGCGAAGCTCGCGAGCGCGCAGGCCGGCGGACCGACATTGCCGGAGGGGCGGAGCCGGGTGTCGATCTCGTAGAGCTGACCGCCGGCGGTCCGCGCGGTGATCGCGGCGACCAGCCGGTTGCCGAGTCTGCCGTACCAGGAGGCCGCATCGAGCGGCTTGGGGCCGTCGGAGCGGGCGCCTTCCGGCGCGTCGTAGACGAAGACGAGGTCGAGGTCGGAGCCGACGGTGAGCTCGCGCGAGCCGAGCTTGCCGAGGCCGAGCACGACGAAGGCACCGCCCGGGACCCGGCCGTGCTGCGGCTCGAGCCAGGCCTCGGCCCGGGGCAGGAGCGCGCGCAGCACGGTCTCGGCGATCGCCGTGAGGGCACAAGCCGCCTCTTCGGCCCCGGCGAGCGCCAGGAGCACCTGCACGCCGGCCTGGAACTGGCGGCCGCGGGCCCAGCGGGCGGCGAGATCGAGCGTGTCCTGGAGGTCGCGGGCGTCGCCGAGCCGGGCCGCGAGCTCGGCCGCGAGCCGCTCGGGCTCGGGCAGGGGCTCGAAGAAGTCGGGCTGGATGAGCTGCTCGAAGAGGTCGCTCTGGCTCGCCAGATGGCGGGCGAGGCGGGGAGCCGCGCCCATCAGATCGGCCAGAAGGTCGAGGAGCTTGGGGTTCGCGCGCAGGAGCGAGAAGAGCTGGACGCCCGCCGGCAGCGCGCTCACGAACTCGTCGAACAGGCGGAAGGCGTGGTCGGGGTCGGCCTGCGCGGTGAGGAGCGAGAGGAGCTTCGGGGTGAGCTCGGTCAACAGCTCGCGGGCCCGGGTGCTGCGGGTGGCGCGGATGTGGCCGTGGTGCCAGGCGCGGATCCGCGCCGCCACCGCCTGCGGCTCCCTGAAGCCCATGCCCCGCAGGGTCTCGAGCGTCTCGGGATCGTCGCCCGTGCCGGTGAAGACCAGATTGCCACCGGCGCCGAGGTCGGGCTCGCGCTCGAAGAGGGCGGCATAGTGCCGCTCCACCGTCTGGAGCGTGGCGAGCACCCGCTCGACCAGCGCCTCGCTCGAGGCGAAGCCCGCGAAGGCGGCGAAGCGGGCGAGCTCCTGTTCGCGCGCCGGCAGGGTCTGGGTCTGCTTGTCGGCCACCATCTGCAGCCGGTGCTCGAGCGAGCGCAGGAAGCGGTAGGCGGCGGTCAGCTCCTCGGCCGTGCGCGCCTCGATCCAGCGGCCGCGGGCGAGCGCCGCGAGCGTCTCGCAGGTCCGGGGGCTCCGCAGACTGCGCTCGCGGCCGCCCAGGATGAGCTGTTGGGTCTGGGCGAAGAACTCGATCTCGCGGATGCCGCCCCGGCCGACCTTGATGTCGTGGCCGTGGACGCGGATGCTGCCGAAGCCGCGATGGGCGTTGATCTGGCGTTTGATCGAGTGGATGTCGCGGATCGCCGCGTAGTCGAGGCTGCGCCGCCAGACATAGGGCTGCAGGGTGGCGAGGAAGCGCTCGCCGGCGACACGATCGCCGGCCGCGGCGCGGGCCTTGATGAAGGCCGCCCGCTCCCAGTTCTGGCCGTGCCGCTCGTAATAGAGTTCGGCCGCCTCGGCGGAGATGACGAGCGGATGGCCCGGCAGATGCGGCCGCAGGCGAAGATCGACGCGGAACACGTAGCCGTCGCGCGAGGGATGCTCGAGCAGGTGCACGAGCGAGCGGGTGAGGCGGGCGGCGAGCGCCATGGGCCCGTCGGCGGCGCGGCAGGGAAGGATCGCCTCGTCGAACAGGACGACCAGATCGACGTCCGAGGAGTAGTTGAGCTCGCGGGCGCCGTACTTGCCCATGCCGAGCACGATCAGGCCGCTCGCGCCGGCCGGATCGGCGGCATCGCGCGGGGCGAGCTCGCCGCGCCGGGCTGCATCGAGCAGCAGGTGGGCGAGCGCCCGCTCGATCGCTCGGTCGGCGAAGGCGGTGAGCGCCTCGCTCACCCGCTCGAGCGGCCAGAGGCCGGCCAGATCGGCCAGAGCGACGAGCAGGGCCGCGCGCCGGCGGAACCGGCGGAGCTGGGCCGCGACCCGGGTGCGCTCGCCCGGATCGAGGCCGGCGACCGCGGCCAGGAGCTCGCCGAGGGCGGCATCGGGCCCGGCCTCGTGGAACCGACGGAGGAGATCGGGCTCGGCCAGGAGGCACTCGGTCAGGAAGGGGCTGCCCGCGAGGATCCCGCGCAGCACCGGGCCGAGCTCGGGAAGGGCGGGGGCGGCGTCCAGGAAGCTCTGCAGGGCCGGATCGCCGCTCGCCCGGGCGATCTGGGCGAGCCGACGCAGGCCGGCTTCGACGGCCGCGGCGTCGGTCGGCAGGGGAGGATCGAGCGGAGCGAGGCTCAAGCCGGGAGCCCGATGGTGCAGCGATCGCCGGGGCCGCGACAGTGTCGGCCGCGCCCGCCCTGGTCAAGCACCGGGTACCCGGCGGCGCGGGCCGGGCGCGCGGCCGCCGGGCCGAGCGGGCGATGCGGGTCCGGCGCCTGAGGCTCCTCTTCGTCCTCGCGGGCGAGCTCGCGAGCGGGCTCGCGACGGCGCTGCCGCTTCTGGTCCTGGCGCTCGCGGGCGGGCCCGTGGGCCTCGGTCCCCTCGAAGCCCCGCTGCGGCGGGCGCTGGTCGAGGCCGCGGCACCGCTGCGGCTCGAGCTCGAGGGTGCGGCGCTGCGACCGCGCGCTCCGGGCGGGCCGCTCGAGCTCGAACTCCGCTCGCTCTCGCTGCGGGATCCGGCGGGCGCGGCCCTCCTCGAGGCACCGCGCGCGCGGCTCTCGCCGGATCTGCCGGCCTCGCTCGCCCTGGGGCGGCCGGTCGTCGCCCGGTTCACCCTCGTGGGCCCGGAGCTCCGCCTGGACCGAGCGGGGCGAGAGGGGGCGGCCCTCGGGTTCGAGACCTCGGACCTCGCGGCGCTCCTGGCCGGGCCCGAGGCCGCGGCGGCCGCGCTCGGGCCGCCGGGGGCGGCCGCGATCCTCGCGGCGGAAGACGCCTCGCTCGTCGTCGAGCTCGGACCCGACAGGCGGCCGCTCGTCGGACGGGGCGGTAGGGTCGAGATCGAGCCCGCGGCCGGACGCGCCTTTCTCTCGGCCGAGCTCGCGCAAGCCGGAGAGCCGGCGCGCCTCGCGCTCCTGCTCGCCCGCTCGAGCGACGGCTTCGCCCTCGCGGGCGAGCTCGCGGGCCTCGTGCCCGCGACGCTCGACCCGGGCCTGCCGACGGTGCGGCTCGACCGCATCGCGCTCGCGGGCAGGCTCGATCGCACGCTCGCGCGGCTCGAGGTCGAGCGCCTCGCCGTCGAGGCCCAGGGCGCGCGGCTCGACGGGCGAGGCCGGCTCGAGCCCCGGACCGGTGCCGGCCGGCTCGAGGGAACGATCGGCGGCCTCGATCGCGAGCGGCTCCTGGCGCTCTGGCCCGAGGATCGGGCGGGCGAGGGGCGCCGCTGGCTCGCTCGGCACGTCGCGGCGGGCCGGGCCGAGGGCACGGTCGTGCTCGAACGTCCCGACGGGGGAGGGGCGGTTTCGTTCCGCTTCGAGGGCCGTGCGGAGGGCGTGCGGCTGGTCGAGCTCGTGCCGGGCCGGGTGGTCGAGGCGCCCGCGCTCGCGCTCGCGCTCGATGCGACCGGTATCGAGGCGCGCGGCGGCCTCCGGCTCGACGGCCTGGCGCTCGAACTCGTCGAGCTGCGGCACGGCTTCGTGGCGCGAGGGGGGGCGCCCACCCGGCTCCGGCTGCGGTCGCGGCCGGATGCCGCGGCACTCGCCCGCCTCGTTCCCGCGCTCGAGGGCGGGCTCTCGGGTGCGGCGCCGGCCGAGCTCGCGCTCCGCATCGAACGCGACGGAGCGGTGGCCTTCACACTCGATTCCGACCTCGTCGGGCTCGGCGTGGCGGAGCGCGCGCCGGCGCTGCGCAAGGAGCCCGAGCGGCCCGGGGCGCTCGCACTCTCGGGGGCGTTGCGCGGCGGCCGGCTCGAGCTCGCCGAGCTCGCGCTGAGCTGGCCGGGGTTCCGTGCCGAGGGAAGGGCCCGGCTCTCCTGGCCCGAGCTCGCCCCCGAGCGGCTCGAGCTCGACCGGCTGCGGATCGCCGGGAGCGAGCTCGCGCTCCGGCTCGAGCGGCGCGGCTCCGGCTTCGAGGGCCGGCTCGGGGGGGCGCTCCTGCGGCTCGACCCGTGGCTCGAGCCGGGCTCGGAACCGGCTCCGGCGAGGCTGCCGCCGCTCGCCCTCGAGATCGCGGTCGAGGAGCTCCGGGCGCGCGGGCTCGTCCTGCGCGGGCTCGCCGGCAGGGTCGAGACCGACGCCGGGGGCCCCCGCGCGGTCGAGCTCACGGCCCGCCACGGCGACGGCGCGCCCTTCCGGTTGGGGCTCTCCCCCGAGACGCCGCGGCCGCGCCTCGTCCTCCTGAGCGAGGATGCGGGCAGCCTGCTCGAGGCCTTCGACCCGGCAGCCGATCTCGGCGAGGGCGGCCGGCTGCGGCTCGAGGGCGAGCTCGCGGCCGCACCGGGCGAACCCGATTTCCGCGGCCGGCTCGAGGTCCGCGAGGTGGTCCTGCGGCGCGCGCCGATCCTGGCCCGCATCCTCACGCTCGCCTCGCTCGGCGGGGTGCTCGACCTGCTGCGCGGCCGGGGGTTGCGGATCGATCGGGCGAACGCCGAGCTCGAGCTCGCCCGGGGCGTGCTCCTGGTGCGGGAAGGGCGGGCGAGTGGTGCCGAGATCGGCGTCACGGCCGAAGGGAGGATCGTGCTCGCGACCGGTGCGCTCGACCTCTCCGGCACGATCGTGCCGGTCTACACGCTCAACCGGTTCGTGGGTCGGCTGCCGGTGGTGGGCCGGCTCCTGCGCGGCGAGGCCGGGGTCGGGGCCTTCGCCGCGAGCTGGTCGGCGCGCGGCACGGCGGCCGAGCCCGAGGTCGTCGTCAACCCGCTCACGCTGGTCGTGCCGGGCTTCTTGCGCGATCTCGCCGCACTCCTGGCCCAGCGGGCCGAGCCGGCGGAACCCGGGCCGCGCGATTGAATCGGTTCTCGGCGCTCAGACCGGGCGGACCAGGACGTGCCGCTTCTTGCCGGCCGAGAGCTCGAGCGCGCCGTCCTCGAGGGCACTCAGGTCGACCGTCATGGTCTCGTCCTCGACCAGGCGGTTGTTGATCCGGGCCCCCCGCGCGCGCACGAGGCGCCGGGCCTCGGAGTTGGACGGCACCAGCCCGGCCAGCTGGAAGAGCTCGATCACCGGTAGACCCTCGGCCAGGCGATCGCGGTCGAGCTCGACGACGGGCAGTCCCTCGCGCGGCGCGCTGCCCTGCTCGAAGAGGGCGCGGGCGGCGGCGGCGGCCTTCTCGGCCTCCTCGACCCCGTGGGCGAGCCGGGTCGCCTCGAAGGCGAGGATCTTCTTGGCCTCGTTGAGCTCCGCACCGCGGAGCCGTTCGAGGCGTTCGATCTCGGCGAGCGGCAGCTCGGTGAACAACCGCAGGAACCGGCCGACGTCGCCGTCCTCGGTGTTGCGCCAGAACTGGTAATAGTCGAAGGGCGGCAGCCGATTGGGGTCGAGCCAGACCGCACCGGCCGCGGTCTTGCCCATCTTCTGTCCGGAGGCGGTGGTGATGAGCGGGGTGGTGAGCGCGAAGAGCTGGCGACCGTCGATCCGCCGGGCGAGCTCGATGCCGTTGACGATGTTGCCCCACTGGTCGGAGCCGCCCATCTGCAGCCGGCAGTCGTAGCGGCGGGACAGCTCCAGGAAGTCGTAGGCCTGCATGATCATGTAGTTGAACTCGAGGAAGGTGAGCGGCTGCTCGCGCTCGAGTCGCAGGCGCACGGAATCGAAGCTCAGCATCCGGTTGACGGTGAAATGGGTGCCGACCTCCCGCAGGAAGGGGATGTAGCGCAGCTCGTCGAGCCACTCGGCATTGTCGAGCAGCAGTACCGAGCCCTTGTCGAAGTCGAGGAAGCGGGAGAGGCAGCGGCGGATGCCCGCCTTGTTGCGCTCGATCTGTTCGTCGCCGAGGAGCTGGCGGCTCTCGTCGCGGCCCGAGGGGTCGCCGACCTTGGTGGTGCCGCCGCCCACGAGCGCGATGGGCCGGTGGCCGGTGCGCTCGAGGATGCGCAGCATCATGATCGAGACGAGATGGCCGACGTGCAGGCTGTCGGCCGTGCAGTCGAAGCCGATATAGGCCGTGACCCGCTCGCGGGCGAGGAGCTCGTCGAGCGCCTCGGGCTCGCTCACCTGGTGGATGTAGCCGCGGCGGTCGAGCTCGGCGAGGAAGTCGGAGCGGAACCGGTGCATGGGCGCTCCCGAGGCTTGGGCCCGCCGCGGCGGGCGCGGGTCGTCGCGGGTGCGGACGGCTCAGCGGGCGAGTGCCAGGCTCTCGCCGGCCGGCTTGAGCCGACGGTCGAGATAGGCCTCGCAGATCGCCTCGACCTGCTCGACCTTGCCGGAGAAGTGGTGGTCGGCCCCCTCGATCTCGTGGAAATCGATCGTGATTCCGCGCTGCTGGCTGAGCTTGTTCACGAGCCGGGTGACCGAATCGGTCGGGGTCACGACGTCCTTCTCGCCGTGCACGATGAGCCCCGAGGCGGGGCAGGGGGCGAGGAAGGAGAAATCGTACATGTTGGCCGGCAGGCTCAGGCACATGAAGCCCTGGATCTCCGGCCGGCGCATCAGGAGCTGCATGGCGATCCAGGCGCCGAAGGAGAAGCCCGCCACCCAGCAGGAAGTGCTGTTGGGGTGATGGAGCTGCATCCAGTCGAGCGCCGCGGCGGCGTCCCGGAGCTCGCCCTGGCCGTGGTCGAACACGCCCTGCGAGCGACCCACGCCGCGGCTGTTGTAGCGCAGGGTGGCGAAGCCGCGCCGGGCGAAGACATGGAACATCATGTGCACGAGACGGTTGTTCATCGTCCCACCGTGCAGCGGGTGGGGATGCAGCACGATCGCGAGCGGCGGCGCCGCCCCGTGCCCCGGCATGTAGCGACCTTCGAGACGTCCGTCCGAGCCGTTGAAGATCACTTCCGGCATCGCGTTCTACCTCGACTCCCCACGAGAGGGCCGCCGGGGACGCCGCTCCCCGGCGGTCGGTTGCACCGCACTTCGCCTCGACCTATATGGGCTCGGGCGTGGCGAGATGCAGGGCCCGTCCGTGCCCACTTCCTCCGCGCGCGACAAAAGGCCCGCTCCGCCGGCCGTCCGGCGGCGGGGCCGGACCTATAGCCGAGGCGCGGTGCGATGTTCAAGGCGTTGATGGAGGACATTCAGGCGGTCTTCGAGCGCGACCCGGCGGCGCGCTCGAAGATCGAGGTCCTGCTCTGCTACCCGGGCGTGCACGCCGTCGCCCTGCACCGGCTCGCGCACGCCCTCTGGCGGCGCGGGTGGTGTCTCGCCGCCCGCTTCCTCTCGAACGTCAACCGCTTCCTGACCGGCATCGAGATCCACCCCGGAGCGAAGATCGGCCGCCGCTTCTTCATCGACCACGGCATGGGCGTGGTCATCGGCGAGACCGCCGAGATCGGCGACGACGTGACCATCTACCAGGGCGTCACCCTCGGCGGGGTGAGCCTCGACAAGGGCAAGCGCCATCCGACGATCGAGGACGGCGTGGTGATCGGCGCCGGCGCCGCGGTGCTCGGACCTTTCACCGTCGGCAAGGGAGCCCGGATCGGCTCCAATGCGGTCGTGGTCAAGGAGGTTCCGCCCGGCGTGACGGTGGTCGGCATCCCGGCCAGGCCCGTGGGGCCGCAGCCGGTGGCGGAGGGCGAGCGGGCCTTCCCGGCCTACGGCACCTGGCCCGGCGTGGCGGCCGACCCCGTGAGCCGTGCCCTCGAGCGGGTCTGCCTGCAGCTCGAGGCGCTCCAGGCGCGGGTCGAGGAGCTCGAGCGGCGCGAGGCCGAGACCGCCCAGCCCCTGCGCCGCGTGGGCTCTTGAAGGGGCATGGGCAGGCCGCTCGCTTATCTCGACTGGGCGGCGACCGCGCCGGTCCGCCCCGAGGCGGTCGCGGCGATGGCCGAGGCGGCGAAGCTGGTCGGCAATCCCGCCTCGGTCCACGGCCCGGGCCGGCGCGCCCGGGCGTTGCTCGACGACGCCCGCCGGCGGATCGCCCGCGCCTTCGGCCTCGAGGCCGAGGGTCTCGTGTTGACGAGCGGCGGGACCGAGGCCAACCAGCTCGCCCTCCACCAGGCCCGGGGCACGGTCGCCGTCAGTGCCGTCGAGCACGCTTCGATCCTCGAGGCGGTCCCCGAGGCGATCCGACTACCGGTGACGGCCGAGGGTGTGCTCGACCTCGAGGCGGTCGAGCGGCTCCTCGCCGAGCATCGCCCGGCGCTCGTCGCCTGCCAGCTCGCCAACAACGAGACCGGAGCGATCCAGCCCGTGTGCGAGCTCGCCCGGATCGTCCGACGGATCGGGGCGCAGCTTCACGTCGACGCGGTCCAGGCGGCCGGCAAGCTCGCCTGTGCACCCGAGCTGCTCGGCGCCGACACGGTCGCGGTCTCCGCCCACAAGCTCGGCGGTCCCATGGGCGTGGGCGCGCTCCTGCTCCGACCGGGTCTCGGGCTGCGGCCGCGCCAGCCGGGCGGCGGCCAGGAGCTCGGCCGCCGGGCGGGCACGCCGAACCTGCCGGGGGCGGCCGGCTTCGCGGCCGCGGTCGAGCTCCTGTCGGCCCTCGACTGGCGTCCGGTCGAGGGGCTCCGCAAGCGGCTCGAGGTGGCACTCGCGGCGGTCGCCCCGGAGCTCCGAGTGGTCGCCGCGGGCGCGCCGCGACTGCCGACGATCGCCTGCCTCCTAACCCCCGGTCTGCCGGCCGAGACCCAGGTCCTGGCCCTCGACCTCGACGGTGTGGCGGTCGGGGCCGGGGCGGCCTGCAGCTCGGGCAAGCTCGCGCCCTCGCACGTGCTGCTGGCGATGGGCTTCGCCGAGGCCGAAGCCCGTGCGGCGATCCGGGTGAGCCTCGGTTGGTCGACCGGTGCGACAGAGATCGACCGGCTGGTCGAGGCCTGGGGGGCGCTGTATCGCCGCTTCCGCGCCCGCCGCGCGGCCTGAGCAGGACCACGCGGCCTCTGCGCCGAGGCGCGTCGGTCTTGTCAAAGGCCTCGCGCGGGGCAATCTGGACGCTGGCGGGCCGTTCGGCTCGACACGGAGGGACCAGATGTCGGAGCCCATCTTGACCCTGACCCCGGCGGCCGTGAGCCGGGTCCGTCATTTGCTCGCGACCCGCGGCGAGGGTGCTCGTGGCCTGCGCGTCGCGGTCAAGCCGACCGGCTGCTCGGGCTTCTCCTACCGGCTCGACTTCGCCCGCGCGATCGGCCCCGAGGACCGGGTCGTCGAGTGCGAAGGCGTCACCGTGGTGGTCGACCCCGAGGCGGTGCCGCTCGTGGCCGGCACCGAGGTCGACTGGGTGGAAGACCGGCTCGGCGCCCAGTTCGTGTTCAAGAACCCGAACGAGAAGGCGCGCTGCGGCTGCGGCGAGAGCTTCAAGGTCTGAGCCGGGGCCGTTGCCGGAGGTCGTCTTCATCCTGCCGCGCGGCCGCACGGTGCGGGTCGCGGTGCCGGCGGGCGCGAGCCTGCTCGAGGCGGCGCGCATCGCCCGGGTCGACATCGAGGGCGCCTGCGGCGGCTCGATGGCCTGCGCGACCTGCCACGTCCGGGTCGAGGAGGACTGGTTCGGCCGGCTCGAGCCCGCTTCGGCGGAGGAGGAGGACATGCTCGATCTGGCGGCCGAGTGGGGCCCGACTTCGCGCCTGGGGTGCCAGGTGCGGGTCGGCCCGGAGCTCGACGGCCTCACCGTCCGCGTTCCCGCCTCGAGTCTGCTCTCCGATGACGCCTGAGAGCCCGGCCGCCGATCTCGACCTCCCGGCCGGCGCTCGGGTCGTGGTCGCCATGTCGGGCGGGGTCGACAGCTCGGTCGCGGCCGCGCTCTTGGCGGAGGCCGGGTGCGAGGTGGTGGGCGTCACCCTGCAGCTGCACGATCGGCGCTCGATGCGGGCGGACGGGCGCGGCTGCTGCGCCGGCCGCGACGTCGAGGACGCGCGGGCAGTGGCCGCCCGGCTCGGCATCCCGCACTACGTGATCGACCGCGAGGCCCGCTTTCGGGAGGCGGTGATCGAGGATTTCGCCGCGTCCTATGCAGCCGGCCGCACCCCCGTGCCCTGCGTGCGCTGCAACGAGCGGGTCAAGTTCGTGGACCTCCTCGAGCTCGCCCGCGATCTGGGTGCTCGGGCGCTCGCCACCGGCCATTACGCCCGCCGGGTCGCGGGGGCGAGCGGGCCCGAGCTGCACCGGGCCGTCGATCCGCGCCGCGACCAGAGCTACTTCCTGTTCACGACGAGCGCGGAGCAGCTCGCCTTCCTGCGCTTTCCCCTGGGAGGGCTCGAGAAGGAGCGGGTGCGGGCGTTCGCCGCCGCGCGCGGGCTGCCGGTCGCCGACAAGCCGGACAGCCAGGACCTCTGCTTCGTGGCGAAGGGGGCGCATGCGCGGCTGGTCGAGGCGCTGCGGCCCGACGCGACCGAGCCGGGCGCGATCGTCCACGTGGACGGGCGGGTGATCGGCCGGCACGGCGGGATCGCCCGGTTCACCGTGGGCCAGAGGAAGGGCCTCGGCCTGGCGGCGGGCGAGCCGCTCTACGTCACCGCGATCGACGCCGCGAGCCGGCGGATCGAGGTCGGTCCGCGGCGGGCGGCTCTCGTGGCGGGCTGTGCGCTCGAGGGTTGCTCCTGGCTCGTGCCGCCCGATCCGGAAGAGGTGCTCGAGGTGCGGCACCGCTACAACGAGCCGGCGGTCGCCGCGCGGATCGAGCCTCTCGCGGGCGGGCGGGCGCGTGTCCGGTTCCTCGAGCCGCAGGTCGGGGTGGCACCCGGCCAGGCCTGCGTCGCCTGGCGCGGGACGCGGCTTCTGGGTGGCGGCTGGATCGCCTCGACCGAACGGCTCGCATCCTTGCCCGCCCTGCGCCTTGACGCGCCGGCCGCCGCTCCATAGATCGTGGCGACCCGCGGGCACGGTGGCGGAGTAGCTCAGCGGTAGAGCAGGGGAATCATAATCCCTTGGTCGGGGGTTCGAATCCCTCCTCCGCTACCATCGGCCGGCGCGTCCCGTCGGCTCGCGCGAACGCTTCACGAAAAATCAACCTCGAGGCTCGACAGTCCGCATAGGCGCGGTGCTATCCTTCCGTTCGACCGGAAGGCGCGGGTGCGGGCATGGGCGAGATCGCACGCTTCGTGATCGAGCGGGTCGAGATCCTGCGGCCGGACGGCACGCTCGCAGGCCCGCTGCCGGCCTTCGCCGAGGATCCGGACGAGCTCGTGAAGCTCTACCGGGCGATGGTGCTCACCCGAACCTACGACACGAAGGCGGTGGCCCTGCAGCGCACCGGCCGGCTCGGCACGGTGGCGTCCTCGCTCGGCCAGGAGGCCGTGGCGGTGGGCACCGCCGCGGCGATGCGGCCGGAGGACGTGCTCCTTCCCTCGTTCCGCGAGCAGGGGGCGATGCTCTGGCGCGGGGTGCGGATCGAGGAGCTCTTGACCTTCTGGGGCGGCGACGAGCGCGGCTCGGACTTCGCGGGCCCGCGCGAGGACTTCCCGGTCTGCATTCCGGTCGGCACCCACGCCCCGCACGCCGCCGGGGTCGCGACCGCCTTCAAGCTCCGCCGCGAGCCGCGGGTGGCGGTCTGCGTGCTCGGCGACGGTGCGACTTCGAAGGGCGAGGTCTACGAGGCCTTGAACCTCGCCGGGGTCTGGCGGCTGCCGATGGTCACGGTCGTCAACAACAATCGCTGGGCGATCTCGGTCCCCGTCGAAGCCCAGACCGCGGCCGCCACGCTCGCCCAGAAGGCGATCGCCGCCGGCATTCCCGGCATCCAGGTCGACGGCAACGACGTGATCGCGGTGCGGGCGGTGGTCGCGCGGGCGATCGAGCGGGCACGCGCGGGCGAGGGCCCGACGCTGGTCGAGGCCACGACGTACCGGCTCTCCGACCACACCACCGCCGACGACGCCCGCCGCTACCGCGACGACGCGGAAGTGAGCACGCGCTGGAAGGAGGAGCCGATCGGCCGGCTGCGCGCCTTCCTGCTCGCTCGCGGCCTCTGGGACAAGGCGCGCGAGGAGGCGCTGCTCGCCGATTGCGCGCGTGCGGTCGACGAGGCGGTCGCGGTCTATCTCGCCCGGCCGCCCGCGCCCGCGACCGACATGATCGACAGCGTCTTCGCCCGCCTGCCGGCGCCGCTCGCCCGACAGCGGGCCGAGATCGAGCGGCGGGCGCGTGCCCGGGCCGCGGAGGCCGCCGGCCGATGAGTGCGCTCACCCTGGTCGAGGCGGTCCGCACGGCCCTCGCCCGGGCCATGGAGGAGGACCCGCGCGTGCTCGTGCTCGGCGAGGACGTGGGGCGGGACGGCGGCGTCTTCCGCGCCACCGAGGGGCTCTTCGAGCGGTTCGGGCCGGAGCGGGTGCTCGATACCCCGCTCTCCGAGGCGCTCTTCACCGGTCTCGCCGTGGGCCTCGGCGCGCAGGGCTTCCGGCCCGTGGTCGAGTTCCAGTTCGACGGCTTCATGTACCCGGCGATCGACCAGCTCGTGAACCATGCCGGGCGACTTCGGGCCCGCACCCGCGGCCGGCTCTCCTGTCCGATCGTGCTGCGGGCCCCCTACGGTGCGGGGATCCGCGCCCCCGAGCACCATTCCGAGAGCCCGGAAGCGCTGTTCGCCGCGATCCCGGGCGTGCGCACCGTGATCCCCTCCTCCCCGGCCAAGGCCTACGGCCTGCTCCTGGCGGCGATCAGAGACCCCGACCCCGTGGTGTTCCTCGAGCCCAAGCGGATCTACCGAGCCTTCCGCGAAGAGGTGGTGGACGACGGTGTCGCTCTGCCGCTCGACCGCGCCTTCGTTCTGCGCGAGGGCCGCGACCTCACGATCGTCGCCTGGGGGGCACTCGTCCGGGAAGCGCTCCAAGCCGCCGAGCGGCTCGCCGAAGAGGGCGTGAGCGCGGAGGTCCTCGACCCGGCCACGCTCGCACCCCTCGATGCCGAGACGATTCTCGCCGCGGTCGCCCGGACCGGCCGCTGCCTGATCGTGCACGAGGCACCGCCGAGCCACGGTCCGGGTGCGGAGATCGCGGCCCTGCTCGCGGCCGAGGGGCTGTTCTCGCTCTTGGCACCGGTCGCCCGGGTCACCGCCTTCGACCTGCCCACGCCGCTGCCGCGGCTCGAGGGCGTGTTCCTGCCGAACGTCGCCGACATCCTGGAAGCCGCCCGGAGGCTGCTCGCGCACCGATGATCACCTTCCGCCTGCCCGACCTCGGCGAGGGCCTCGAGGAGGCCGAGATCGTCGCCTGGCACGTCGCCGTGGGCGACCACGTGGTGGCCGACCAGCCGCTCCTTTCGGTCGAGACCGACAAAGCGGTGGTCGAGGTGCCGGCGCCGCGCGCCGGGCGGATCGTCGCCCTGCACGGTGCACCCGGCACGATCGTCAAGGTCGGAGAACCGCTCGTCGAGATCGAGGAAGCGGCCGGCGAGGATGCCGGGGCGGTGGTGGGCGAGTTGCCCCGCGGCGAGCGGCTCGCCGCCGCAGCCGGAGCATCGGCCGGGGCGGCCGCGGTCAAGGCGGCACCGGCGGTGCGCAGACGGGCGGCCGAGCTCGGCCTCGATCTCGCGGCCGTGCCCGCGAGCGGACCCGAGGGCACGGTGACCATGGCCGACCTCGAGGCCGCGGCGGCCGCCCGAGCGGCGGGCGGTGCGGCCGCGGTCGGTGGACCGGTGGGCGGCGAACTCCTGCCGCTTCGGGGCGTGCGACGAGCGATGGCTCGGACGATGGCCCGCGCCCATGCCGAGGTGGTGCCGGCGACCGTGGTCGACGAGGCCGATGTCGGCCGCTGGCCCGAGGGCACCGACGTCACCCTGCGCCTGGTGCGCGCGATCGTCGCCGGCTGCCGCGCCGAGCCGGCCCTCAATGCCCGCTTCCTCTCCGAGGCCGAAGGGCGGGTGCTCGAGCAACGGATCGACCTCGGCATCGCCGTCGATCTGCCGGACGGGCTGGTCGTGCCGGTTCTGCGCGACGTCGCCAACCGCACGCCGGCCGATCTGCGGGCCGGGCTCGATCGGCTCGCCCGCGACGTGCGGGCGCGCACCATTCCGCTCGCCGAGCTCAAGGGGGCGACGATCACGCTCTCCAATTTCGGCATGCTCGGCGGCCGCTTCGCCGAGCTCGTGGTGGTGCCGCCGCAGGTGGCGATCCTGGGTGCGGGGCGGATCCGGGAGGGCGTGCGGGTGGCCGCGGGGGCGCTCCGCCTCACCCGCTTCCTGCCGCTCTCCTTGACCTTCGACCACCGCGCGGTGACCGGTGGCGAGGCCGCCCGCTTCCTGCAGGCGGTGATCGGCGATCTCGAACTCGCCGACTGAACGGCACTGGGGGGCGACGGGGCGGCGGGCCCGCCTACCGGGAGGGGAGGGAGCGATGCGAAGGGGATGGTTCGGCTTCGAGGACGAGCTCGGCCCCGAGCGGGTCGTGCATCTCCGGCACCCGGGTCTCGGTCTCGAGGGGATCGTCGTGGTCGACAACACCGCCTGCGGGCGGGCGATCGGCGGGGTGCGGATGGCCCCCGACGTCGGTCTCGAGGAGTGCTTCCGGCTCGCGCGGGCGATGACCTTCAAGAACGCCGCCGCCGGCCTGCCGCACGGAGGCGGCAAGGCGGTCGTCCGCGCCGACCCGGCGATGCCGCTCGAGGCCAAGGAGCGGCTCTTGCGCGGCTTCGCTCGGGCGATCGAGGACCTCGAGGCCTATGTGCCGGGGCCGGACATGGGCACCGACGAAGTGGCCATGGCCTGGGTGCGCGACGAGATCGGCCGCGCGGTCGGCCTGCCCCGCGAGCTCGGCGGCATCCCGCTCGACGAGATCGGTGCCACCGGGCACGGCCTCGCGGTCGCCTGCGAGGTCGCCGGCCGGCACGCCGGGCTGCCGCTCGAGGGGGCGCGGGTGGCGATCCAGGGCTTCGGCGCGGTCGGCCGGCACGCCGCCCGCCGGCTGGCCGAGCGCGGTGCCCGGATCGTGGCGGTGAGCGACAGCCGCGGCACGCTCGTGAACGAGCGCGGCCTCGATATCGCCGCGCTCCTCGCCCACAAGGCCCGCGGCGAGCCGGTCGCGACCTTCCCGGGCGGTCGTGAGGCGCCGGCCGAGGCGATCGTCGGGATCGACTGCGAGATCTGGATCCCGGCCGCCCGACCGGACGTGATCCACGAGGGCAATGTCGACCGTTTGCGCGCCCGGATCGTCGTGAGCGGCGCCAACATCCCGATCACCGCGGCGGCCGAGCGACGGCTGTACGAGCGCGGTGTCCTCGTGGTGCCCGACTTCGTCGCCAACGCCGGTGGCGTGATCTGTGCGGCGGTCGAGCTCGCCGGTGGCAGCGAAGGCCGGGCGCTCGAGGTGATCGCCGAGAAGATCCGCGCCAACACCGAACTCGTGCTCGAGCGCGCAAGTGCGGACAGGGCCCCTCCCCGGGCTGCGGCCGAGGCGCTCGCCCGCGAGCGCATCGAACGGGCGATGCGGTTTCGCCGCTTCGGCTGAGGCACGGGCGGCCCGGCCGGAGCCGCACCGGGGGGACCCGACCGGGCCGGCCGGCGACCTCGCCGGTCGGGCCTCGTCGGTCGGGCAGGGGCGAGCGCCTGGAGAGCGGGGCCCCGGGGCGGTGGTGCCGCGAGGGCCGCCTCGATCGCCCGCCCGGCGGTCCGCGCCGGCGGACGCCGATCCCGACCCGGGGCGCACCGATACGGTGGTACCGCCGGGGGCACCGCGGCGGGTGCCGTCGGCACCCGCAGCACCGGCGGCTAGGGGAGTCGTCGTCGGGTGGCGGCGTCCGCGGTGCGACCACGATCGGGGGCTCCGGCGGACCGGCCCCCGACCCGAATCGGGGCCGCCGGCCCCCGGGTGGCGTGCCGCCCGCTGCTCGCGCGTCCGCGAAGGCGGAGGGCTCCTGGCGCTCGGCAGCGCGTGCCGAACCGCGCGAACCGACGACCGGACGAGGCGATCGCGGGGCTTCCCGCGCGTGTCCGCACCCTACGGGCCGGCCGGCGCGGTCCCCGGACGCGCCGGTGCCTCGATCCCGCACCCGCGCGGCGAACGGATCGCCGGCGAGCAGGCCGGCCCGCTCGGGCAGCCCTTCCCGGCGTGCGTGCGCCGAACCTCGGTCCGCGCGGACACCATCGAGGCCTCCTCGGCCGAGCTCCCGTTTTTCTCCCGGGGTGCGTGCCGAACCGATTCGGCGGGCGGGGAGCGACGCGCGCGAGCCGGGGCCGAGCGCCCCGTCGCCCAGAGGTGCTCGACGTCGAAAGGATCCGGCGGGCCGGCCAGGAGGTCGGCCGCCGGCGGGTCGCGTGGTCGATGCGGTTTCGTGGCCCCCGTCCGGGCACCGGCGAGCAGAGGAACCGGCAGGCGGGGCCCGGCACGGTCGGATCGCCCCGTCCGCGGACGGTTCGGCCGCCGAGGAGGCCGAGAGCGGCGATCCGGCTCCCTCTGCCGGTTGGCGCGAGGACCCTCGCCGCAGGGGGCGATGAACCTCGTGCCGATATCCTCTCTCGAGCGGTACGATGCCGTCGGTCGGTGGAGCGCGGAGGCCGGCTCGTTCGCCGGGCCCCCCGCCGGCCGGGCCCGAGCCGCCGAGGACCGTTCGGGCTCGAGGCCGCGGTGATCCCGAGCGGGTCGCCCGCTGCCGGGACCCGGCGGCGCGAGGATCGGGTCGGTCCCGGAGGCGATCGCCTTGCGCGCTTTGTCTCGCGGGGCGAACGGGTCGCGGTCCGGCCCGGCATCGCGACGGTCGACGATGCCGCCCGCGGGCTCGCGATCGGTCGGATGGGTCGGATCGCGGTGTCGGGCTCGAAGAACGCGTCCGGGAGGCGCGCGGCGAGGGTCGAGAAAGCCGCTGCGACCCGCGCCGGCGGGCGGGGAGACCTCCCCCCGCCGGCGGCTCCGACGCGCAGCGCGAAGCACGGGTTCGGCAGACGACCCGTCGATCGAGGCGGGCCCGCGTTCCGGCCCGATCCCGTCCACCGCCGGGCGGTTCCGGGACCGAAGCGAGGTCTGCGGTCGGGGCGCGCGGGGCGAGTCTCGCCCGGCGCGGCCACCACCCGGCCCTCGTGGACGAAGCGGCGTGTCCCCTCCGGCCGCACGCGCCCTCCCCGCCGGGAAGCGAGGAGCGACGCGCGCGAGCCGGGGCCGAGCGCCCCGTCGCCTCGCGGTCGAACCCGAGGCGGCGGGCCGGTCGCGGCTGGCCCCGCCGAGGTGTCGAGCGGGCCGGGGGCGATCGGCCGAGCGGCGAGCCGGCCGCGTCGGGAGGGACGCGCTGCCCTTCCTCGCCTCGATCCGGGAGAGCGGCCGCGCCGGAGCTTCGTGCCGTGAAAGAGAAAGGCCGCAGCCCCGACCGGAAGCCGTCCTCCGCCCGGGGCGGCCGCGACAGCCGGAGCCGCTCGCGGGCCGTGCGGAGCCGCGCGAGGGACGGGAACCGCCCCGTCGCACCGGTCGAAGTTTCTTCCCGCGGTCGCCGGCCGGGGAAAGGAACCATTGCAGAGGGGACCCGGCGGCCGCGGGACGGCCCGAACACCCGCCCTGCCGGGCGACGGCCGGCCGAGGAAAGCGCGTCGTGCCGCGACCGCCGAGCGCCGGTCGCGGACGCGACGATGGTGGGCCTACTCCGAGGCTTCCTCGGCCGGCTTCTCTTTCGGTACGAGCACTTGGCGGCCGCGGTAACGGCCGGTCTCGAGGTCGATGTGGTGCGGTCGACGGAACTCGCCGCTCTCCTTGTCCTCGACCCAAGTGGGAGCCGTGAGCGCCAGGTGCGAGCGCCGCATGTCGCGGCGCGACTTCGAGATCTTTTTCTTCGGAACGGCCATCGGTGGGTTCCCGCTCGCGGCCGCCCCGAGGGGTCGGCACGCACCAATCCGGCGCGGCGCCGACCGGCGCCGCGAGGCCCGCTTCTCTAGAAGGGCCGCGAGCTCCGGTCAACGGGCCGTGTCGCCGGGCGTCGAGGCGGCCCGTCGGTCGGCTCGGGGGCGGGCCACGATCCAGCGCATCAGGCTCGGCCGGAATTCGCACACGACGAGCCAGCGGTCGAGCGAGCCCAGGGCGTGGAGGACCGGCCAGGCTGCCGGGTCGCGGCCGCCTTCGCGCAGGATCTCGACCTCGTGCGTCGGCCGCAGGAGGGCGGCCAGGCGGTCGGTGACGCCGGGGTCGACGAAGTCGTGGCATTCGACGATCAGGTCGGCGGCGGCGAGTGCCGGCAGCGTCCGCTCGGTGATCAGCTCGCGCTCGTACCCCTCGCAGTCGAGGAGGACGAGGGCATTCGGGCGCGTGCCCAGGAGTTCGACGAGCCGACCCGGCTCGCACCGCCGCTCGAGCCGGATCCGCTCCGCCACCCCGTTCAGCCGGGCGGCCGCGGCACAGACCCCGAGCGCCGCCTCGTCGAGGTCGAAGGCGTGGACGGTGCAGCCGGGCAGGCGCAGCGCCGCGCCGACCGCGTAATAGCCTTCCGCACAGCCGACATTGACGACGAGCTCGGGCGCCCGGGCGAAGGCCCGCTCGAGCGCCGGATGCAGTTCGCATTCGTAAGCGCCGAGGATCTTGGGGGCGAGATCGCCGTCGCCCCAGCTGCTCGCCTCGGGCAGGACCATGCCGCGGAAGGGCCCCGCCGCGCAGCGCGCGCCGACGACCCGCACGAGCTCGCGCGTGACGAGCCGCCGGCGGGCGCCGGCGCTCTCGGTCAGCACCCGGGCGAGACTCCGCTCGAGGTCGATCGCCGTCGTCTCCATCCGTCCTCCGCCGGCCCGCCACCACGCGCCGCGCCGAGACCGCCTCGCCGGCCCTTGTCGGCGGCCGCTGCCCAGATCGCACCTCGATGGTTAAGATCCGGTTGACGCGGCGCGGGTCCCGACGAACCGCGCCCGGTCGGGAGCGCTGCGCGATGCGCAAGGGCCTCGTGGGGCTTCTCGGTCTCCTCGTTCTCCTGCCGCTCCTGGGGCTCGGCGGGCTGGCACTCTTCGGGGTCGATCGCCTGCGGCCCTGGATCGAGCGGCGTGCCGCGGCTGCCCTCGATCGGCCGGTGCGGATCACGGGGCCGCTCACCCTCGCCTGGTCGCCCCGCCCCACGATCCGGGTCGAAGGGCTCGTATTGGGTGCCCGGCCGGGCGAGGCCGCGGAGCTCGGGCGGATCGGCCGGCTCGAGCTGCGGCCGGCGCTCCTGCCGCTGCTCGCCGGCCGGATCGAGCTCGACCGCCTGCTCCTGGCCGATGCCGTCCTCGCCCTGCCCGCAGGCGAAGGGGAGGAGGACCGGCGGACCGGACCGGGCGCCGCCGCGACCGGTTCGGAGGCGCCGGCGCCGCTGCCCGCCGCCCGCGATGTGCGCCTCGAGCGGATCGAGGTGCGGCTCGCGGCTGCCGCCGGAAGGCCGGCGCACACGCTTCTCCTGGCTCGGCTCGACGCCGCCTTCCCCGATCCCGAGGGGGCGCTGCGGCTCGAGGGCGAGGGGGCGATCGGGGGCCGGCCGATCCGCGGGGCTCTCGTCCTCGATTCGCCGCGGGCGTTCCTCGAGGGCCGCCCGGTTCGGGTCGAACCGCTCGCGCTCGAGCTCGCCTCGAGCGATCTGGCGGGTGCGCTGACCTTCGATCCGGGCGGGCCGCGACCGCGGCTCGAAGGGAGCCTCGCGAGCCGCCGGCTCGATCTTCCGGGCCTCGCGGCGCTTCTCGGCGGGGAGGGCGAGGCGAGCGCCGCCGGCCGAGGCGGCGACGGCCGTGGCAGAGGCGGGTCGGGGCGGGTGATCCCCGACCTCGCGATCGATCTTTCCGGCCTGCGCCGGGTCGAGGCCCGCATCGAGCTCCGGGCGGGCGAACTCGCGACCGGCGGACCGGTGTTGCGGGAGGTCGTCCTGCCGGTCGAGCTCGGCAACGGCCGGCTCGTCCTCGGGCCGATCGGGGCGGGCCTCGCCGGGGGCCGGCTCGCCGGGCGGATCGAGGCCGACGGCGGCCGACCGCAGCCCGCGGTCGCACTCGCGCTCGAGGCGCGCGGTGTGGCGATCGCGGCGTTGCAGCGCGAGCTCGGCCAGGAGCCCACGGTCGAGGCCCCGCTCGATCTCGACCTCGAGCTCGGCGGCCGGGGCGCGACCCTTTCGGCCGTCCTCGCTGTCGCCGAGGGCGAGCTCACCGCGGCGGTCGGCGGCGGGCGGATCCGCGCGCTCGCCCTCGACCGGATCGCCGGCGGGGTGCGCGAGCTCGGCCGGGCGCTCCTGAGCCAGGGCGGCGAGGGCTGGGTCGAGCTGCATTGTGCCGCCTTCGACGTCCCGGTACGGCTGGGCGTGGCCGAGCTCCGGGTCGCGGTGGCCGAGACCGCGCGGGCTCGCGTCACGGCCGAGGGCCGGCTCGATCTCGCCGGCGAGCGGCTCGACCTCACCCTCGTGCCGAGATCGCGCGGTGCGACCTTGAACCTCGCCGTGCCGGTTCGGCTGCGCGGCACGCTCGCCGAGCCCGAGATCGCTCTCGACCGGCGCGAGGCGGCCCGCCGTGCGGCCCTCGGCCTTTTGGGCGCGCTCGCCTTCCCGCCGGCGGCAATCGCGGCGTTCGTCGATCTCGGGGCGGCCGGCAATCCCTGCATCGCCGCCGAGCCGGCGCCCGCCGAAGCGCCTCCGCCGGGCGGCGGATCGGTGCGGCCGGGGGTGGATGCGCTGCGCCGCGGGCTCGAGGAGCTGTTCGGCGGCGGGCGGCGGTGAGGAGGCGGGAGGGGGTGAGAGGTGCCGCGAACGCCGGGCAGAGGACGGGCTCGGCGGATCGCGCCGCCGCGCGCGGCGGCGATCGGATCGCGGAGCGGCACGGGCCGTTCCGGACAGCGCCCGTCCCGCCGCTCGACCCGCATGGTCACCCGGCGGACCGCGGCGTCGACGGGACGCGCCTCCGGCGCGGTCGCTCGCTGCGTCCGTGCCGCTCTCCGGACGGTTTGCGGTGGCGGCTCGGCTCGCACGAGCGCGAGCGGCCGCCCCTCGCGTGTCGTGCGGCGCGGGTCGGGGCGCACCGGTGACCGGCGATCTGGCCCTCGCCCGGGCACTCCACGTCCTGGCCGTCCTGCACTGGATCGGCGGACTGAGCTTCGTCACCCTGGTCGTCCTCGCGGGTCGCGAGCCGCCCGAGGCGATCCTCGCCCGCTTCCTTTCGGCCGAACGCCGGTTCGCTCCGCAGGCCCGGATCGCCGTGCTTTTGGCCGGCGCCTCGGGCCTCTGGCTCGTGCGAGGGCTCGATCTCTGGTGGCGCTTCGCCGAGCCGGGCTTCTGGTGGATGCACGCGATGGTCGGGGTGTGGCTCCTCTTCGCACTCGCGCTCTTCCTGGCCGAGCCACTCTTCCTCCACGCCTGGTTCGAGCGCTTCTCGGCCCGCGAACCGGCCCGGGCGCTCGCTCTCGCCCGCCGGTTCCACCGGCTCCTCCTCGCGGCGAGCCTTCTCACCGTGGTCGGCGCGGTCGCGGCCGTGCACGGGTGAACCGTACGCGAGCGCGCTCTGGACAGGCCGCCGCGCTCGACTAAGGTCGGACGCCGCCGGGGCCGGAAGCGGCCGGTACCAACTCGGGGGAGGCGATCGAATGGCCTTTTCCAGCTCGCGTCGTCGGGTGCTCGTCGGAACGGCCTCGCTCGCGGCTTCGGCGCTCGTCGCCGGTCGCGGCCGTGCCGCCGAGAAGATCAAGCTGCGGATGTCGACGGTCGCGACACCCACCGACCAGCGCTCGCGGGCGCTCGAGGAGAAGTTCGGGCCTGCGGTGGCCGAGTTCGCGGTCTACGAGCCGCACTACAACGGCACGCTCTTCAAACAGGCGACCGAACTTGAGGCGATCGCCCGCGGCAATCTCGAGATGGCGATCACCTCGGCCCAGGAGCTCGCCACCTTCTTCCCCGAGTTCTCGATCTTCACCGCCGGCTACGTGCATCGGGACGCGGCGCATCAGGTGCGGGTCTTCAACGACCCCCTGATGCAGCCCTTCAAGGAGAAGGCCGAGAAGGAGCTCGGCGTTAAGCTCCTGACGGTCATGTATCTCGGCCGCCGCCAGCTCAACCTGCGGACCGACAAGAAGATCCGCACGCCCGAGGACCTGGCCGGGATCAAGCTCCGGATGCCGCCGACCGACGCCTGGCAGTTCCTCGGCAAGGCGCTCGGTGCCAACCCGGTGCCGATGGCCTTCACCGAGCTCTACACGGCACTCCAGACCGGGGCGATCGACGGCCAGGACAACCCGCTGCCGACGGTCCGGGATTCCAAGTTTTTCGAGGTGACCAAGCAGATCGTGCTCACCTCCCATCTCGTCGACCTCAACTACCTGGCCTTCTCGAAGAAGGTCTGGGACAAACTGACCCCCGAGCAGCAGAAGATCACCCAGAAGGCGGCCGACGACGCGGCCGAGCTCGGTCGGCAGCGCCAGCTGGCCCTCGAAGCGGAGCTCGTGCAGTTCTTCAAGGACAAGGGCCTCGAGGTCTACGAGCCGGACGTCGCCGCCTTCCGGGCCCGGGTGCAGAAGGCCTATCTCGAATCCGACTACGCCAAGGCCTGGCCCAAGGGCTTGCTCGAGAAGATCAACGCGCTCTGAGCGGCGCTTGCACAGGCTCGCCCTCGTCCTGCGGGGGGCGGCGGACGCGCTCGCGGGCGCGTTGCTCGCCGCCCTCTTCGCCGTCTTCGTCCTCCAGATCGCCTTTCGTTACCTCTTGAACTGGCCCGTGGGCTGGACGGTCGAGGTTTGCCTGACGCTCTGGCTCTGGCTCGTCCTCTCGGGCGCCGCCTTCTGCGTGCCGGACCACGAGCATGTCCGCTTCGACCTGCTCGAGCAGCGCCTGTCGCCGCGCGCCCGGCGGATCGCGGGGCTGATCGTGGCTTCGGCCCTGCTCGCGGGCTTCCTCGCCGTGCTCGGCCCGAGCTTCGATTACGTGAGCTTCTACCGGATCAAGCGCAGCGCGACGCTGCGGATCCCCTTGTCCTGGGTCTTCTCGGTCTTCCTCCTCTTCGCCGTCGCTCTCGTGCTGCGCCAGACCTGGACGATCGTCCGGCTGCTGCGGGCACCGACCGTTCCTCCGGCGCTCCCGGACGAAATTCCGGCGAAGCCGGAGGCCGGGCGATGAGTTTCGCCTTCGCGCTCTGCCTCGGCACGGTCGTGGCGCTCGCCGCACTCGGCGCGCCGGTCGCCTGGGCTCTCTTCGTCTCGGCCGTGGTCTATCTCGCGGTCCAGGGGTCGGATCTGGCGCTCGCGACCGAGCAGCTCGTCCAGTCGCTCTACGACGGCTACGTGCTCTTGGCGGTGCCGCTCTTCATCGCGGCCGCCAACATCATGAACGCCGGCACGGTGAGCGAACGGCTGTTGGCCTTCTGCACCGCGGCGGTCGGCCGGTTCCGAGGCGGGCTCGGCCACGTGAACATCGTGTCCTCCGTGATCTTCGCGGGCATGTCGGGCTCGGCGGTGGCCGATGCCGCGGGCGTCGGCAAGCTCGTCATGGACATGATGACCCGGGACGGCCGCTATCCGAAGGGCTACGCCGCCGCCCTCACCATCGCCTCGGCCACCATCGGGCCGATCATCCCGCCTTCGATCCCGATGGTCATGTACGCCCTCGTCTCCGACCAGTCGATCGGCTTCCTGTTCCTGGGCGGGGTGGTGCCGGGCCTGCTCGTGGCCCTCCTCCTCATGCTGATGAACCGCGCGATGGCGAGCCGGCTGGGCGTCGCCCGCGAGGACCCGGTGCCCCTCGCCGAACTGCCGCGCCGCACGCTCGAGGCGTTTCCCGCGCTCCTGATGCCCGTGATCCTGCTGGGCGGCATCTACGGCGGTGCGACCACGCCCACCGAGGCGGCCTCGATCGCCGCACTCTACGCGCTCTTGATCGCGGCTCTACTCTACCGGGCCTTGAGCTGGCGCGCACTCTGGGATCAGTTCGTGCTGAGTGCCCGGCAGTCGGCCACGGTCGGGATCGTCATCGGTTGCGCGCTCATCTTCAACTACATCGTCGCTTCCGAGCGGATCCCCGAGGCGCTCTCGGGCCTTCTCGCCGGGATCGAGCTGCCGCCTCTCGCCTTCCTCCTCCTCGTCAATCTGGTGCTGCTTCTCCTGGGTTGCGTGCTCGATGCGACCACCATCATCCTCGTGATCCTGCCGCTCTTTCTGCCGACCTGTCGGGCACTCGGGATCGACCTCGTCCATTTCGGTGTCGTCGCCGTCGTGAACTGCATGATCGGTCTCGTCACCCCGCCCTACGGCATGCTCCTGTTCGTGATCGGAGCACTCACCGGCACCTCGATCCAGGAGACCTTGCGCTATCTGCTGCCGTTCCTCTCGGCCTTGATCGCGGCGCTTCTCCTGCTCATCCTGTTCCCCGACCTCGTGCTCTGGCTGCCGCGGCGGTTCGGCTACACGGGCTGAGGGCGGGGGTCCGCTCGGGCGGCGCCAAGGGAGGGGCTCAGCGGCGGCGCCAGGCCTGGGTGCGGGCCAGGACGCCGCGCGTCAGGACGCCGTAGAGGCCGCGCACGAGCGCGCTCGTGAGGAAGATCATGACGGCCATGGCCGCGGCCGGGGCGATGTCGCCGGCATCGTCCATGTTGAGCACGGCGATCGAGGCCAATTGCGTGCGCGGGGAATAGAGGAAGACGACGGCCGAGACGGTCGTCATCGCGTTGACGAAGAGATAGAGCGCGATGTCGAGGATCGCCGGTAGGCAGACCGGCACCGTCACCTTGAAGAAGGTCCGCCAGAGCGGGACCTTGAGGGAGGCGGAGACCGATTCGAACTCGGGGTCGAGCTGTTTGAGCGCAGTGAGCGCGGTCAGATGCGCCACCGAATAGAAATGCGCGATCGTGCAGATCACCAGGATCGCCATCGTTCCGTAGAGGAAGTGGAAGGGATTGCCCGGCTCGACGAAGAAGAAGATGTAGCCGAGGCCCATCACCAGACCCGGGATGGCGAGCGGCAGGAGGGCGAGGAGCTGGACGATCCCGCGCACCGCCTCGAACCGGCGGGTCTTCTCGACCAGCCAGGCGCCGCCGAAGACGATCGCGGTGCCGAAGAGCGCGGTGAGCCCGGCCATCTCGAGCGAGTTGCGGTAGCTCTCCCAGCCGCCCCCGTCCGTGTTGTCGAAATCGTAGTTCTTGAGGGACGGGGCGAGGTCGTAGGGCCAGTAGGTCGCGAGCGAGGCGAAGATCGCGGTGCCGAGGACCACGAGGATCGCGGCTGCGACGATGAGGCAGAAGCCGAACGCCAGCCGGTCGACGAGCGGGTCGGGCTTGGGCTCGTAGGGCACCGCGCGGGCGGAGAGGAGGGCCGCCTGGCGGCGCTGGACGAGCCGGTCGACCGCGAAGGAGAGAAGGGCCGGGATCAGGAGCACGAGCCCCACGACCGCGCCCATGCGGAAGTTCTGTTGGCCCACGACCTGCTTGTAGACGTCGACCGCCAGCACGTTGAACGAGCCGCCGATCACCTTGGGCACACCGAAATCGGTGATCACGAGGGTGAAGACGACGAAGGTCGCCGAGACCAGCCCGTAGCGCGCACCGGGCAGGGTGACGGTCCAGAAGATCCGCGCCCGCGAGGCCTTCAAGGAGGCGGCCGCCTCGTAGAGCCGGGCATCCGCCGTCGCGAGCGCGGCCAGGAGGATGATCAGCGCGTGCGGGAAGGTCCAGAACACCTCGCCGATCACGATGCCGATCGGGCCGTAGACCGAATGGCCGAGCAGCGCCCAGCGGGCGAGGCCCTGATTGCCGAACAGATAGACGAGGGCGATCGCCGGGAGGAGCGAGGGGGCGAGGATCGGGATCGCGGCGATCGCCTTGAAGAGCGCTTTGCCCGGCATCCGGCTACGAGTGAGCGCCCAGGCATAGCCGAAGGCGAGGCCAACGCAGATCAGGGTACTCAGCGCCGCGACGAAGAGCGAGTTCGCGAGCGAGGTCGAAAGCGCCGGGGTGGCGGCGTAGGCCGCGAAATTGTCGAAACCGACGAACTCGCCTTCCGGTCCCTCGAAGGCCTTCGCGAGCAGGGCCCAGAGCGGCAGCACGACGCTGAGCGCGAGCCAGCCCGCGACGAGCAGCAGGCCCGCGCGCATGACGAGATCGTCGCGCGAGAGGGCCTGGCGGACCGGCCGCGGCGACGCCGTCGCCGCGGGGCTCGCCGCGATCGGGCCGGCGGCGGTCGCCATCGGACGGCTCAATCCGACTTCGGCGGCCCGGGGAAGACCCGGAGCCGGTCGGGCGGCAGACAGACGGGGAGCGTGCGGCCCGGCCTTATGCCGAGATCGCGCACGGCGTTGATCGAGAGGTCGGCAGAGATGTCGAGAGTGGTGCCGGGGACGTGGAGCGTGGTCTGGAAATGGTTGCCGATGAACTCCATCGCGCCCACCTCGGCCTCGAGCCGGTTGGCCGGATGGCGCTCGACCTCGCGCACCACCACGTCCTCGGGCCTGAGACACACGGTGATCGGTGCGCCGGCTGCGAGCCCGAGCGGCGGATCGAAGACGAGCTCCGCCCCCGCGACCGAAGCGCGGTCGGGACCGACCAGCCGGCCCGCGAAGAAGTTCATCTTGCCGATGAAGTCGGCGACGAAGACGGTGGCCGGGCGGCCGTAGACCTCGTCCGGCGTGCCCACCTGTTCGATGCGGCCGCGGTTCATGACCACGATCCGATCGGCCATGGTGAGCGCTTCTTCCTGATCGTGGGTCACCATGATCGTGGTGATCCCGAGCCGGCGCTGGAGATCGCGGATCTCGCCGCGCAGCCGAGCCCGTACCCTGGCATCCAGCGCCGAGAGCGGCTCGTCCAGGAGGAGGAGCCCCGGGCGGAGAGCGAGCGCGCGGGCGAGCGCTACCCGCTGCTGCTGGCCGCCCGAGAGCTGGGCCGGGTATTTGTCGGCCTGATCGGCGAGCCCCACGAGCTCGAGGAGCTCGCCCACCCGGGCGGCTGTCTCGGCCCGCGGCCGCCGAGCGGCGATCAGGCCGTAGGCGACGTTGGCGCGCACCGTGAGGTTGGGGAAGAGCGCGTAGGACTGGAAGACGATGCCGAAGTCGCGCTCGGCGACCGGAAGGCTCGAGACGTCGCGGCCGGCCTGCTCGATCGTCCCGAAGCTCTGCGGGTCGAGCCCGGCGATCGCCCGCAGGAGCGTGGTCTTGCCGCAGCCCGAGGGACCGAGGAAGGAGACGAGCTCGCCCGGATAGACGTCGAGATCGATGCCCTCGAGGGCGGTGAAGGCGCCGAAGCGCTTGGTGAGCCCGCGGATCCGCAAGTAGGGCTCGCCCTCGCGCGCAGCGGCGGCTCGGTCCACGGCGAGGCTCATGCGCTCCATTCGGTCGGACCGGGCCGCCCCCGCGAAGGCGCGGCCCGGTGAGCGCTTCTCAGCTGCGGGGCTCGCTCTTGCCGTCGTAGCGCTTGCTCCACTCGGCCAGGATCCGCTCGCGGTTGGCGGCCGCCCAGGCGAAATCGTTCCGGATGAGCATCGATTCGACGTCGCCCTTGACGTGCTCGAGCCTGGAGGCGATTCCGGGCAGGGCCACGATCGCGAAGTTCTGGGCGTAGAGTCGGTTCGCCTCCTCGGAGACCGCCCAGTCGGCGAGCTTCTTGGCCGCCTCGAGCTTTTTCGTCGTCTTGAGGATACCGGTGGCTTCCATCTCCCAACCGAGGCCTTCCTGGGGCAGGACGATCTCGATCGGGGCGCCGTCCTTCTTGGTCTTGTTGGCGCGATATTCGAAGGACAGGCCGATCGTGTACTCGCCGGCGCCGGCTTGCCGGCAGGGCTTCGAGCCCGAGTGGGTGTAGGCGGCGATGTTCTGGTGCAGGGCGTCCATGAAGGCCCAACCCTTCTCCTCGCCCATCATCTGCAACCAGGCCGACACCATGAGGAAGCCGGTGCCGGAGGAGGCGGGGTTGGGCATCACGATCTGGCCCTTGTAGGCCGGATCGGTGAGATCGGCCCAGCGCGCGGGTGTCTTGAGCCCGCGCTTGCCGGCCTCGACCGTGTTGACGCAGAGGGCGGAGGCGTAGACGTCCATGCCGACCCATTTCGGCGGGTCGGCCGGATCGCGCAGCTTGGGGTTGACCTTCTCGAGGCCCTTGGGCGCGTAGGGCAGCAGGAGGCCCTCCTTGTCGAGCAGCATGAGCGAGGTGGCGGCCAGGCCCATGACCAGGTCGGCCTGGGGGTTGGCCTTCTCGGCCAGGAGCTTGGCCGTGACGATACCGGTCGAATCGCGGACCCAGCGGATCTTGACGTCGGGATGGGCCTTCTCGAAGGCGGTCTGGTAGGCCTTGAGCTGGTCGGCCTCGAGGGCGGTGTAGACGGTGAGCTCGGTCGCGGCGCGGGCGGCCGTCGCGGCGGCGAGCGCGAGCACGCCGGTCGCGAGCCCGACGAGGCTCCGGCGGGTCGAGGGCATGGCATCCTCCCGAGTGGGGCGCGTGGCAGCGCTCCTAGTGAGCCACCGTGACGGCGCGACGACAAGCCTGCGACAGGCCGCCGCGCGGAGCCGCGTGCGGCGGGCTCGGTTCCCCCTTGATCGGCCGGCGGGACACGGCTAGAAGGGCACTCCGCCGCTGCGGTGGCGGACAAGCCGGCAGAGCTGGATCCCGGGCTCCTCTCGGAGCGGGGTCGAGTTTTCGCCGGAGGCCCTTTGGACATCGTGGTATGTGGGTAGGGATGTGCGGGCGGCGGCCGTGGGAGCGGCCTGGCCGTCTGGGCATCCGGCCGAGCGGGTCGCACCGTTCTCGGGTCGGGTCGGCTTTCGGGTCGGTTCGGTTTCGGGGGTGGTGGGGCTTGTTCGGGGTCGGGATGCGCCTTCTCGTGCGGGGGGTCGTTCGGCTGGCCGGGTCTTCGGGTCCGGTTCGGTCGGGTGGTCTTTCGCGAGGGTGAAGCTGAGAGTTTGATCCTGGCTCAGAACGAACGCTGGCGGCGCGCTTAACACATGCAAGTCGAGCGGTCGGGGCTTCGGCCTCGGCAGCGGCGGACGGGTGCGTAACGCGTGGGAACCTGCCCCTGGGTTCGGGACAACCGCGGGAAACTGCGGCTGATACCGGATGATCCCTGCGGGGGAAAGGCCTTCGGGCCGCCCGGGGATGGGCCCGCGTCCGATTAGGTAGTTGGCGGGGTAACGGCCCACCAAGCCTTTGATCGGTAGCCGGTCTGAGAGGACGATCGGCCACACTGGGACTGAGACACGGCCCAGACTCCTACGGGAGGCAGCAGTGGGGAATCTTGGACAATGGGCGAAAGCCTGATCCAGCGACGCCGCGTGGGTGACGAAGGCCTTCGGGTTGTAAAGCCCTTTTCCCGGGGACGATGGTGACGGTACCCGGGGAATAAGCACCGGCCAACTCCGTGCCAGCAGCCGCGGTAAGACGGAGGGTGCGAGCGTTGTTCGGAATCACTGGGCGTAAAGGGCGCGTAGGCGGCTGCGCGTGTCGGGTGTGAAAGCCCGGGGCTCAACCCCGGAACGGCACCCGGGACTGCGTGGCTGGAGACCGGGAGAGGAGGGTGGAATACCCAGTGTAGAGGTGAAATTCGTAGATATTGGGTGGAACACCGGTGGCGAAAGCGGCTCTCTGGTCCGGTTCTGACGCTGAGGCGCGAAAGCGTGGGGAGCAAACAGGATTAGATACCCTGGTAGTCCACGCCCTAAACGATGCAGGCCAGATGTCGGGGGACTTGTCCCTCGGTGTCGCAGCCAACGTGGTAAGCCTGCCGCCTGGGGAGTACGGCCGCAAGGTTAAAACTCAAAGGAATTGACGGGGGCCCGCACAAGCGGTGGAGCATGTGGTTTAATTCGACGCAACGCGCAGAACCTTACCAACCCTTGACATGGCGGCCGCGGCTCGGGGAGACCCGGGCTTCCCGCAAGGGGGCCGTCACAGGTGCTGCATGGCTGTCGTCAGCTCGTGTCGTGAGATGTTGGGTTAAGTCCCGCAACGAGCGCAACCCCTGCCTCCAGTTGCCAGCGGGTAGGGCCGGGCACTCTGGAGGAACTGCCGGTGACAAGCCGGAGGAAGGTGGGGATGACGTCAAGTCCTCATGGCCCTTACGGGTTGGGCTACACACGTGCTACAATGGCGGTGACAGTGGGCAGCGAAGGGGCGACCCGGAGCTAATCCGCAAAAGCCGTCTCAGTTCGGATCGCAGGCTGCAACTCGCCTGCGTGAAGGTGGAATCGCTAGTAATCGCGGATCAGCACGCCGCGGTGAATACGTTCCCGGGCCTTGTACACACCGCCCGTCACACCATGGGAGTCGGTTCGACCTTAAGCCGGTGGGCCAACCCGCGAGGGGGGCAGCCGTCCACGGTCGGGTCGGCGACTGGGGTGAAGTCGTAACAAGGTAGCCGTAGGGGAACCTGCGGCTGGATCACCTCCTTTCTAAGGGACCGGGGCGACCCGGATCCGAGGGCGGGCCGTGGGCCGCCGTCCGCACATCCCTACCGGTTCGCGCGTCGGTCTCGGGTTTCGGTCCGGGGGCGGCGGCGGGACCGGGCCCGTAGCTCAGCAGGTCAGAGCGCACCCCTGATAAGGGTGAGGTCGGCCGTTCGATTCGGCCCGGGCCCACCAGCCCGATCCCGTGGGGTCGGGGGGTGGGAGAGGGTTTTCTTGGACATCGTGAAGAGGGTCGAGAGCGGCCGTGCGCGTCTTCGGGCGCGTGCGGTCGGGTGCGGCCGCGGCCGGGGTTTCCCGGTCGTGGTCGACCGTTGGCAGGGTATGCTCGGGCGTTCCGGTTCTCGGGATCCTTCGGGGTTCCGGGGCTGGGGCGGGGCGAGCGAGAGAAGGGCATCTGGTGGATGCCTTGGCGCCGAGAGGCGACGAAGGACGTGGCACGCTGCGATAAGCCGCGGGGAGGGGCGAGCACCCGTCGATCCGCGGATCTCCGAATGGGGCAACCCACCGCTTCGTGCGGTACCGTGGGCCGAATCCATAGGCTCGCGGGGCGAACCCGGGGAACTGAACCATCTCAGTACCCGGAGGAAAGGACATCAACCGAGACTCCCGAAGTAGCGGCGAGCGAACCGGGACCAGGCCAGTGGTCGCGCGTGGTGAACCGGAAGCGTCTGGAACGGCGCTCCGCAGAGGGTGACAGGCCCGTACGGGTAGAGCCGCGCGCGATCCTCGAGTAGGGCGGGACACGTGGAATCCTGTCCGAAGACGGGGGGACCACCCTCCAAGCCTAAGTACTCCTCGGCGACCGATAGTGCACCAGTACCGTGAGGGAAAGGTGAAAAGCACCCCGACGAGGGGGGTGAAAGAGACCCTGAAACCGGATGCCTACAAGCAGTCGGAGCCCGACCCCGGGGTTCGCCTCGGGGGGTGGGTGACGGCGTACCTTTTGCATAATGGGTCAGCGAGTTACGGTTCGCGGCGAGCTCGAGCCGGCAGGCGGAGGCGCAGCGAAAGCGAGTCCGAAAGGGGCGACAGTCGCGGGCCGTAGACCCGAACCCGGGTGATCTAGCCATGACCAGGTTGAAGGTGGGGTGACACCCACTGGAGGACCGAACCCACGCCCGTTGAAAAGGTCGGGGACGAGTTGTGGCTAGGGGTGAAAGGCCAAGCAAACCCGGAGATAGCTGGTTCTCCGCGAAAGCTATTGAGGTAGCGCGTCGCGTATGCCCTCGGGGGGTAGAGCACTGGATGGGCTAGGGGGGAGCGATCCCTACCAAACCCAACCAAACTCCGAATACCCGAGCAGCCAGCGCGGCAGACAGACGGCGGGTGCTAAGGTCCGTCGTCGAGAGGGAAACAGCCCAGACCGCCGGCCAAGGTCCCCAAGTCGTGGCTAAGTGGGAAAGGATGTGGGACGGCCCAGACAGCCAGGAGGTTGGCTTAGAAGCAGCCATCCTTTAAAGAAAGCGTAACAGCTCACTGGTCGATGCTGTCCTGCGCCGAAGATGGAACGGGGCTCAAGCCACGCACCGAAGCCGCGGGCTCTCCCTTCGGGGGGAGCGGTAGCGGAGCGTTCCGTAGGCCCGTGAAGCCGACCCGGGAGGGTCGGTGGAGGTATCGGAAGTGCCTATGCTGACACGAGTAGCGCAAGGAGGGTGAGATTCCCTCCCGCCGGAAGTCCAAGGGTTCCTGCGCAAGGTTCGTCCGCGCAGGGTGAGCCGGCCCCTAAGGCGAGGGCGAGAGCCGTAGCCGATGGGAACCAGGTCAAGATTCCTGGGCCCGCCGGAGGTGACGGCGCCGAAGCGTCGTGTTCCCTGACTGGATTGGGGGCGCGGCCGGAGGCGTCCAGGAAACAGCCCCGGCAGATGGACCGTACCCGAAACCGACACAGGTGGACTGGTCGAGCATACCCAGGCGAGCGAGCGAACGGCGTCGAAGGAACTCGGCAAATTGCCCGCGTAACTTCGGGAGAAGCGGGGCCTCGGTCCGGGCAACCGGGTCGGGGTGGCACAGACCAGGGGGTGGCGACTGTTTACTAAAAACACAGGGCTCTGCGAACTCGAGAGAGGACGTATAGGGTCTGACGCCTGCCCGGTGCCGGAAGGTCAAGGGGAGGGGTGCGAGCTCCGAACCGAAGCCCCGGTAAACGGCGGCCGTAACTATAACGGTCCTAAGGTAGCGAAATTCCTTGTCGGGTAAGTTCCGACCTGCACGAATGGCGTAACGACTTCCCCACTGTCTCCGACGCCGGCTCGGCGAAACTGAATTCTCCGTGAAGATGCGGAGTACCCGCGGTCAGACGGAAAGACCCCGTGCACCTTTACTACAGCTTTGCAGTGGCACTAGGCGGGCCGTGTGTAGGATAGGTGGGAGCCCGCGAAGCGGAGGCGCCAGCTTCCGTGGAGGCGTCCTTGAAATACCACCCTCGGGCCGTCTGGTGTCTAACCGCGCACCGTGAGCCGGTGCCGGGACCCTGCATGGCGGGTAGTTTGACTGGGGCGGTCGCCTCCCAAAAGGTAACGGAGGCGCGCGATGGTCGGCTCAGGCTGGTCGGAAACCAGCCGTCGCGTGCAAGCGCACAAGCCGGCCTGACTGCAAGACCGACAGGTCGCGCAGAGACGAAAGTCGGCGCTAGTGATCCGGTGGTCCCGTGTGGAAGGGCCATCGCTCATCGGATAAAAGGTACGCCGGGGATAACAGGCTGATGACCCCCAAGAGTCCCCATCGACGGGGTCGTTTGGCACCTCGATGTCGGCTCATCACATCCTGGGGCTGCAGCAGGTCCCAAGGGTTCGGCTGTTCGCCGATTAAAGTGGTACGTGAGCTGGGTTTAGAACGTCGTGAGACAGTTCGGTCCCTATCTGCCGTGGGTGTACGAGACTTGCGCGGATCCGCCCT
>Ga0101944_10000692_pt1 | contig 91505 bp, 78 predicted proteins | sample DewCreD2012metaG_FD_75245 | JGI IMG/M metagenome (GOLD analysis project Ga0101944, IMG submission 75245) | Hot spring sediment bacterial and archeal communities from British Columbia, Canada, to study Microbial Dark Matter (Phase II) - Dewar... ... | reverse complement strand
CCGTGCCAGACTGCAACGAACACGCTCGCGCCCCTGCCCTCCCGCCTGCAGGCGGGAGGGCAGGTCCCTCTACCCCTCCAGACCATTGCAGGCAAGAATAGAGGGAAATCCAGATACAAGATTTTCCCAATTCAGATTTCAATTATCGACCAGTTGGTAGTGGTAATCCCGGCGATGATTTGCGGTTTATGGAACAGTGGTGGATTAGTGCCAACGGAGGAGCACGGTCTCAAAATCCACTTACGCCACTCTCAAATGAGATTCGCGCCATGAATGACGTGGACTTTTGGTCCATCATTAACAATACAATGTACGGAAGTAGCATATTAGGCGGATTTGGCAATGGCGCGTCTGGCATCGCGTTAAGCAAAGGACATTAGGCAACATGGCGCAAATCGGCGACATTTTTTCAATTCCATTGGGCGATGGACGAATCGCCATTGGACAAATCTTTGAAACGTCATCCCCGCCGGGGTTGGCTGTGATTCTCGTGTTCGAGCAATTGTTCTCCGATGGGGAAACTCCCTCGTTGGAGCAATTGAAACAGTGCATTGCGACAAAACCGGTTTTCATGGCAAGTTCCTTTGACTCACCCATAAGTCGAGGTGAATGGAGCAGATTGGCAAACATGCCGCCTGTTTTGGATCGAAGCAACTCACCGGCGTTTCGTGTTGCGGGACTTCCGCTTGGACTAATCCTCCAATCGTATGACTGGAAACGGAAACGGCTGGCTCGCCCATGGGAAATTAATGCGGCTCCGAATCATTATTCAATCAGCCCAAGAGGATTGGAAAACGCAATCAAAGCATATTTCAAAGTAGGTGAGAAGAAGTGGGAATCAAGGTTTGACGAACTCCTATTCAAGAACGTCGTGCCATTTGGCCGTCGCAAGGATTACGGACACGGAAAGCCAGACGTGGCGTCTCACCCGCGTGGGTATTTTGTCTCTGCTAAAATCATGGACCCGATTCTGCCAATGGCGAGAGGCAAGAAATATGAGACTCCTCTGGATGAAGCCTTGCAAGCTCATGGTTATGGTAGCGTCGCAGGTGCGGGAACTCAGACTCAATCTAATCAAGCTAATCCGGTTGCATGGATTGGATTGGATATTGAACTTTCAGATTTGAACGAAGCACTCGAATTTACCCGGCGTACTCTTAGAGACTTGGGAGCACCGCCAGGATCAGTTTTGGAGTATCGCGTTGGCGAAAAGCGAATGACTCTGCCAATTACCTGAAAGAATGAACACGTGCTCCCGCAATCTCATTTTGCCAAAAGCTTTGAGCTTTGCACTTGCGTCCCTGATATTTTGGGCTGTTGCAGTTCATGCCCAACTTGCTGTGACAGTATCACCGCCCAAAGCCATCGGGACGAAAATCGTAGTTTCGCTTGGTATGAAAAATCTCTTTGACCGCAAAATCGAATCGGCACGCGCGGTCGTTTTTCTGCTCGACCAAGATGGGAAAATGGTGGGCCAAAAAGCTCGGTGGGTGATTGGCGAAACCAGCACTAACGGCATTCCAGCCGGTACAACCAACATTTTCAATTTTGTGGTAACCAGCGATAAGCCGCTCGTTGTGAGCAATTTGACTGCGAAGGTGAGCTTTGATCGCTTGAATCTGGAGGGCGGTAAGGCGGCAAACCCGAAAACCGATGTTCAGGTGCGCGCCGCTGAGAAATGATTTTAGTTGCCAAAAAACAAACAAACCAATACGAAAACGCCTATGAAAACGATCAGCCGAATGCCATTGCTCATTGCACTGTTGCTCTTGGCTCTCACTCCCACATTCTTGCTCGCACAAGAAACCATATCAATCACTCCTGTTCCCATCGCGACCAACGACGCCGCTACGATTGTTATTCCTCAGCCACCACCAATTGCCTTGCCGCCGGTGAATGTGCCCGTTTTGCAAAGCACGCCTCCAACCCTCACGTTGCCAGCAACGCCAAGCACCCCATTGCTGAATTCCATTGGCGATTCATTTGCCAGCGGGACGTTGTTTGCTGCGCAATTTCCCGTTGGCAACTCGCGCGACCTTGAGTCGTTGGTGCCTGACTTCTCACGAGAGCAAGGATTTGGGGCAGTCACTCCTGTGCCTGAACCCTCATCTTTCACACTCCTCATCGTTGGTTTTGTTGCGCTGACATACGCTTTGATTCAAAAGCCGAGGTTGGTACGAGGGGTTTGATTTGAAAGCGTTGATTATCCCACAATTTCCGGGTGATGGTTGTATGCTGAGGGTTCTCCCCACTTCCCTCTACCTCCTGGCAACCGTCACCCGCTCACTTTTTCAGTCGCATAAATGAAGTTTTCCGCCCCAACCTGCCCTTTAATCGCGAGAGTTGGATTTTTTGGTCCAACCGCTCTCCTTCTTAAACCAAATGTCCTGCCATGATTCGGACATAAATCAAAACGATTTTGACCTGTAATCAGATTGTATGAAATAGCAACCAGCCATTTATGCTTCATCTTGGACAGGACGTTTCAGACCCAACGATGACGTAATTGCACCGTCAAATAATAATTTTCAAGCGCAGGAAACAGCGATTTTACTACCGTAATGGCCGAATTCGCACGGAGAACAGCTTATTGAACCGGAGGTTTCACGGCTGTTGTCGGGTTTGGCATCGGAACGGGCGGCTTGCAGAGGAGCTTCGCTTCCATCACGGGTTATTGCATGGTCTGAGCAGGCAGTGGGATGAGACTGGACAACTCTTGGGTTCGTTCAGAATGGTTCGCGGCACGGGCATTCAGCGGTATTGGCACGACAATGGCCAATTGAGGTTGGAGATTCATTCCGTCAACGGCAAATTTTTTGGGCCAACGCGAATGTGGCTTCGAGACGGCACGTTGGTTCAAGAAACTTATTACATTAGCGACGTGGACGTGGGGCGCACCGGCTATTTGAAGGTCGCTCGGAAACATTCCGAGTGGCCGCAGTGTGTAGAAGTGTCGGCAGGCAGAGTGGCACCGGATACCATTTCGTTGAGACGCAAGACGCATAAGTTGTTCATCGAATCACTTTTGTCAAAATCCTACGCAGAAGCCAGCCAATGGTTGCAGGGCGCAAAAAGCCCCCATCTTCGTTCGCTGGCAAGATTCCGAACAGCACAAGCTGCCCTTTGGTTCGTTGAAAAGTTATATGCTACTGGCGCAAACACTATTATCGCCGTGCCAGTATATGCCGGCAAACGTGGAAAACTATTTGCCGATTCGTTGCTTGTAAAGCTGCCAAAAATGATGTCCAAACGCAAAGCCTTGCGAAAGTGCTGTCAGAAGTTTTGCGACCGGCATGGCGGCGCATTACTACCGGAAAAAGATATAGCTGAAAGCCACCTGTTTTTGGGACTAGCGTAAATTGCGACCAAACCGATGCCGGTGAGGCCGTCGGGACCAACGGGCGGGAACTGACACGGCGGCCTCGCTAATATCGCTCCGGCCCGCCTTTCGTCATTTCCCGCCCGCTCGTCCCGATCTCCGCAAATGAAACGCTAATCGCGTTCGCTTCCGTCAGCGGCGCGTCGGGCGGCGATGCGTTGCGGCTCCGTTCCTAATATCGTCACTACGCCTGCACGCCCACCGCCCGCCGCCCGCTGACCGAAGCCAGATTGAATTCAATTCTCATTTCTCAGCCAGGTCAAAAAATTCTGAGACCAATCAATCGCTCACAGAGGGGGCTTATACAGCCGGGACGCTGGTCGCGTCCGCAGCGCGATCAGAAGGCGGGCAATTATATGGCGACGCCGGAAAATTCAAGGATTCTACGGGTCGGCTCAAACAGGACTCGCCGCTTCCGTTCCTCCTTGAGTTTTCCGTCGCCGCCAAAGCCCTGCCTTTAGGTTCTCATCGCGCACACCTGTCGCTGCGCGACCGAAAAGACATCAACAACAAAATGAAAGGTAAAGATATGTTCACTACATCAACAAGGCCCTCGTTCGTCAGTCGCGCTGCATTGGCCGACGATCAAATCCGTGCGCTTGCGCCCTCCGTCTTTGCGCCTTCGCCGCTGCCGGACGTGAGCAGGCGTTATGCGTTCGTTCCCACCGCGCAAATCGTGTCCCGCTTGCGTTCTTCTGGCTGGTCTCCGGTTCAGGCTTCTGAACAGATTGTGAGACTCGACGACCGGCGCGGCTTCCAGAAACACTTGCTTCGGTTTCAACGGAGTGACCTGCAACCCGTCGCGGGTGAATACTCTCCCGAACTGGTCTTGATCAATTCACACGACCGTTCCAGCGCGTATCAGTTGCACGCCGGTCTGTTCCGGTTTGTTTGTGGCAACGGCATGATTGTCGCGGACGCAACGTTTCAGCGCGTCAGCATCCGTCACAGCGGTTTCACTCCTGATGAAGTGATTGACGCCAGTTTCAAATTGCTCGACCAAGTTCCGGCCATCACCGCTCGCGTTGAGACGTTCAAGCAACGCCAGCTTGATAGCGCGGAGATTGCAACCTTTGCGGAAGCCGCGTTGAAGCTTCGCTTTGAGGATGCCAGCAAAGCTCCTATCAATCCGCATCGGCTTCTGGACTGCCGCCGCGACGACGACGCGGGCGACGACCTCTGGCACGTTTTCAATCGCGCTCAGGAGCATTTGATTCGCGGCGGACAACGCGACTGGTCGAAGCGGCGCGAGGATGGACGTCGCTTCCCGCGCACCCGCGCCATTTCCGGCCTCGATCAGAATGTCCGCCTGAACCGGGAGCTTTGGAATCTCGCCGAGCGGTTCGCCAACCATGAGGCAATCGCGCTGGCCGAGTAGTGAACAACGGGCGTTTCCGCCGCACGGCGGGAACGCCCCTTCAACCATGAATCATTTCAAGAGTCAGATAATGAACACAGCCAACAACCCGCCGCGCATCGTCACACACTGGCGGCGTTTTTCCAACGGCCTTTGGCGCGTGCCCGAAGGCGACATCGCCGCCGCCTATTGCGCGGACACATTTCCGAAACTCAAAGTGTTCACGCACGAGGGACGTTTATTCACCAACTGCGGCTGCAATTTTTCCAACGCCATTGAGACGGAGGCGAATTGCTATCCACTCATTCCTGCCGATGAATACCACGGCGCGGAGTCCACGCCGTATTCGTATGAAGGACGAGAAGCAGCGTATCGCGGTCAGGTGTTAAAGCTTGGGGCAAAAGTTCTCTTTGTCTCGTCCGACCCGACGCTTGAAGAATGGCGGCACTTGCTTCGCATCCTCTACGCTGACGGCGGTTGCTTCGCATCGAATTGCACCTACGGCGGCTTTCTCGCCAACCGTTATGCTCCCAAATCGGAAAACGGGCGGGCGGCTTGGATGGAGGAATTGGCCGAATGCGGAGGACGGCTCATGCCGCGCACCCAAGAGGAAATGCGCCGGTTGTTGGCGCAGAAACCAACCGTTCACCCTCAACAAATTGACTTCGCGTTATGACACCGCTGACAAAAACCGTCCGGCGCGTGACGCTGGAAACCTATGGCTATGGAAGGAACGTCCGTAAACTGGTTGTGGCGTTTGAACGAGGCGACCTTATCAGTGTCCGCGAGTTTGGTTGCCGCACCAAAGACACGGCGCGAATCTATGACGTGCTGTGGTGGATGAAGCGCAGCAAGGCCGACAAGATTCGCATGGAGAAATTGCGCCAACGCAAGGCAGTGAAAGCGGCGCGGCTGGCCGCGCGACGGCAACGCGCCGCCACACGGCGATTGTTCAACACACCATAAGAGAATCGCGCGACTCATCCACCTGCAACCTGCCGCCGGAGTTTTTCCCGGCGAGCAGGTTTTCTGCAAGTGCGTCACCCACCAGCTTTTCCACCGCGTCACGCATCGGACGCGCGCCGAGCTTGGGATGAAAACCTTTGCGGACGAGAAATGGCAAAACGGTCTTGTCCAATTCCAGCTTGTGACCGAGCGCGGCGAGAAATTCGATTTCACGCGACAAAAACTTTTCGGCGATCTCCAACTGATGTTCGTAGCTCAAGCGGTTGAACACGAGTTTCTCGGTGATGCGGGCGAAGATTTCCGGGCGTAACGCCTGTTGCGCCCGCGACAAAACGTGCCGCTCCAATGTGGCATCGTTGGAATGTTGCAGCGTCATCAATTCCGCCGAACCGATGTTGGAAGTGAGCCAGACATAGAACCCGCTGAAGTCCAACGTCTGCCCTTTGGCGACCGTGATCCGTGCGGCGTCAAGCAACTGCAATAATATGTCCAGCACGCGCGGATGCGCCTTTTCCGCTTCGTCAAACAACAGGGAGCCTTCTACCGCACGTTCGCGCACCGCACCCAGGTAACCGTTTTCACCAAGTCGTGCTCCCAGCAGCAGCCCAAGTGATTCCTGGGTTTGAAATTCCGACATGTCGAACCGGAACAATTTTTCTCTGCCGAAAATCTGGTTCGTCAGCACGACGACCGTTTCGGTTTTGCCAACTCCAGTCGGTCCCAACAGCAGAAAGCTGCCGCGCGGACGGGCGGGCTTGGTCAGGCTTAATTCACCGCGTTGTACGACAGATACCACGCGGGGCAGGACTTGATTTTGCCCGCGAATCTCCGTTCGCAACACATCATCCAATTTGCGGAGGCGTTCCAGTTTCTGAGCGTCACGAGGCACTTCGTTCATGCCTTCCATCGTCGCAAAAAGATTTCTTCAAGTTGTGCAACCCATTGCACAAGCCACCGGATGAAAAGTGAGAGGATGACCCGCGTGATTCGGCGGAAGTCTCCGCCCAATGAAAAAATAAACAAACGCTATGAAGAAAAAATTGATCCCGAAAATTCGCGGGCGGCTACGCCCGATTCTCACCGCCGCGGCCTTGTTCGCGCTGAACGTTCTGCCCGCGCTGGCGCAGAGCACCACCTTTAACTCCACCGATCTGAAAACCGGCATCAGCAACAGCCTCGCCGTCATCATGATGTTCGGTTTCGTTCTCGGCATTTCAGCCGTCATCTATGGCGGGTTTGCCATCCGGCGCGGCGATGTTGACCAGGGCAAAATGTCCATCATCGGTGGCGCAATCATCGCGGCAGCACCCGCCGCAGTGTTCGCCTTCTACAAAATCTTCGGCCTCGACACCAACAGCGCGGTGGGCGTCGGCAATTTCTGAGTCCCGATCCGTTCGCCGAAATCACACTGGCACATGAGTGCGAAAAACGAACTTCGATTCACCGACACCAATGCCGCATCGGACTCCAAAGGCCGGACCTGGGGTTTGGAAGGAGGTTTGTTCTGGTGGTTGGTTGGCGGCGTTGGCGCGGGCATCACACTGTTTTTCGTGTTGCTCGTAGTCATGGGCGCGTCGTTGATCACCTCGTTTCTTGTCGCACTGGTGCCGGTGTTGATTTGCCTCGCTTACATCTTCGCGTTGAGACAGGGCAAGCCGCCCGGTTACGACCGGGACTGCTTCGAGCGCCTCGTGAGCGGACGGGGCTTCAGTCCCGAAATTCATCGTTCCTGCAATCATCCACTCTTATGAGTTCTGAAAAATCACAAAACAAACACAGACACGAATTCGGCGGCTGCGTTGAACTCGTTCCGATCAAGCCAACAGTCATCGAATTTATCACAGCCAAACGACTTTGGGGAATTCCGATCCGGCAGTTGGATTGTTTTGTCCTGGGCGACAATCCCATCGCGAACGGCAAGAAAACGTCGCCGAACAATTTGCTCATTCTGGTCTTCGAGACGTGCATCGTTTTTCTTTTTGGCTGGCGGCTCGAATTGATGCTCGACCCGCTGATGCAAGGGCGCGTAAAGCGCGTTCACGCCGAAAAGTATCTCGGCACATTGATAATCGAAGAACCGTGGGTGTCAGAGATCAAGGTCATTCCCCGTTTTGAAGCCTTTCCCCTGTAAGTATGAGCGCCGACGAAATCAATGCGATTGAAGGTCAGCGTCAGGCGATGCTCGATCAGCTCAAAACCGCCGAAGGCGCACTTCGCCAAAACTTGCACACACACGGCTTCGGTTACACCGCCCACGCTCACATGGAACGCGCACTGGCGCACATTCAAGAAGCTTACGTTGCGCTCAATGAAATCAACCGCGCCCGCACGGTGCAGCAATTGGTGAGCGACCTGGTGCGAGCGCAGCAAGTGATGGATGAAGCAAAGCAAAGTAAATCCCAGCGTATCTGATCATGTTTGAACGCGCACCCAACGGCTTCTTTGTTCGCGATTTGATGGTCTTCAACCATCTGCGCCGGGGTGGTTTTGTGTCAAAAGGGTTTGTCTTTGAAGCGCCGGATTTGACCAACAGCCCGATTGCGGACCTGAACGAATTTCAAGAACAACTCTGCCTGTTGCTGGCGTCCCTCAATGAAAACCAACGGTTGCAGGTTCAATATTTTTCAGACTCCGACTACAAAGCCGAGTTGCTTCGGTATCAGCAGGAAACCGAGCGGTTTGAAAACATCTGGACGAAACGTTCGCGCAACGAGCGGTTCGCCCGTTATTGGCAGGCGATGCTTGAGCGCAAGCTGCGGCGGCAGCGCGTCATTCTCTACATCTCCCGCGCATTGGAAAACACGCCCCGCACGCTTTCATCCAACGCGGCCTTGCGCGAATACTATCTGACATTGCTGGACCAGTTGCAGACGGAGTTTGAGCACGTTCACAGGTTGTTGCTGGAGGTCTTTTCAAACGCTGGCGCGCGAGTTTTGCCGATGACGGATTTGGACCATTTCAAACATTACAAAACCTTTCTCAATCCGTCGCTGGCCGACCGATTCGATTTTGACGCAGCGCAAGATTTCCTGCCGGAACTTTCCATTCAGGAAAATTGCTGGCACTCGGAAGGCCACGGCCAGAGCGATTTTGGTTTCTACATGGACGGGCACTATCACTCCATCATCGTGCTCACCCGTTGGCCGCGCACGACGCATCCGGGGATCATCCAAAGACTCACCGGACTGCGGCTCTTGGACTACACCATCACCGTCAACATTGATCCGCTGCCCATCACGAAAGAAATCAGCAAAGAGGAAAAGGAACATGACCGCGTGGCCGGCGACTATGCCAGCGAAAAGAAAATCTCCCTGCTCACCGTGATGGAAAAGAAGCAGAAGAAGATTCACGCGCTCATGCAGGGCCAGACAATTCCGTTCAACGCGCTCTTTATCATCAGGGTTTGGGACAAGACCAAAGACGGCCTCAACGCCAAAGCCAGTGCCATCAAGAACGCCATCAATTCCATGAACTCGGCGCAGTATTTTGAGAGCACCCTGCCGAGCACGTCGAAAAATCTTTTCTTTCAAACGTGGCCGGGATGGACATGGGGACACTACGAACATCGCAAGCTCTACGCCGAGCACCGTTACCTGGCCGACATGCTGCCGGTGACGAGCACCTTCACTGGCCACCTGAAGACTGCCGAGGCGCTTTACGACGGAGTAAACAACAATCTCGTCGGGGTGGAAACGTTCTCCGGCTCAAAGGACAATCAATCCCCGCAGCACGCCGTTCTACTTGGCATGTCCGGCGCGGGCAAATCCGTGACCGTCTGCGATCTGCTATCACAAACTGAGGGTTACTTCGCTTACACCGTCATTATCGAGGAGGGTCTGTCCTACGGCATCTACACGCAGACGGTCGAGGACGGCGCGCGTCCCATCATCATCCATCCAGATGGCGATTTGACCATCAATTATCTCGACACGAAAGGGCTGCCGCTCACGCCTGACCATCTTTCCGCCGCCACCGCGCTGGTTGCCCGAATGATTGGCTCATCGAGTCAGGAGGACAAACAAATGTTGCGGCAGGCGCAAATCGCCAAGTACATCAATCTGCTTTACGAGGACGCTTTTCAGGATTGGCAGAAGAAGCGGCACGACCAGTTGCTCGACATCGCGCGGCACGCTCTCGCATTGCAAAAATTCCGCGCAGAACGGCTGCCACCCGGCGCGACCACTCTCGAAGCTTTTGCGGACTTCCGGGACTGGAAGGCCAGCCACCTCACTGAGGCAAGCGAGTATCTCGCCGCGTTCGACGAAGGCGACGTGCTCCGGTTTCTGAAAGAACCCAAAACCAGCAGGGAAGTCCGCAACCTCGCTTTCGCCTACTTCACACCGGGGGAGTTTCCGACGCACCGGATGCTTCAAGAATTGATGATGCTTGATCCCGTAGGTTCGGAACGCGACCAGATTATTGAAATTGCCACGCTCATTTTGCCCTGGTGTCGGGACGGCAATTACGGCTGTTTGTTTGACGGTGTGACGAACATTTCGCTCACGGGAAAAATCGCGCACTTCGAGTTGGGTTATATCCCGGAATCGGCGAAGGAATTGAAAGCGGCTGCGGGCTTCCTCATCACCAATCACGCCCGCAAACACATCATCACGCTTCCGCGCGCCTTACGGAAGCGGAATGTGTATGAGGAAGTTGCCCGTTTTCTCGACATTCCCGGCGGACAGGAAATCGTCCAGGAATCCTACGCGCAGCTTCGGAAATTCAATTGCTGGAACATTTCGATTGTGCAGCAGTATGCCCGATTCAAGCAGTCACGCATCCGCTCGGCTGTGTTCGGAAATTCACGGCAGTTCTTCATCCTGCGCCAGAACGACCGCGCGGACCTGGAGGACATGGCGCAGGACATCGCGTTACCCGAAGTCACCAAACACTCCATCATGAATTATCCGCTGCCCGATCATCAAAGCGGACAAAAGTATTCGCCGTTCACTTACTTCCACACCGATTCAGGCAGAAATCTTTGCGGCACAGTTCACAACGTCGCTTCGACCGAAATGCTCTATTGCAGTTCCTCCAGCGGTGAACATTTCGACAAACGCGCCCGCGAGCTGCGTCAGAGTCCGAACATCGTCGAGGGCATCATCGCTCACGCCAACCAATAACCAAAGTGCTTATGAAAAAATCCACACCCATTCAATTTCTGGCTCTTGCTTGTGCCGTTTGTTTGTTCACGGGCTGCGCCGCGACCCGGACCATCAGTGATGTTGGTTTCGGTGCTGGCGGCGCAACCTTGGGCGGGGCGCTCTCGAAAAACAGTCCTGCCGCCATCGCTGGCGGCGCTGCGGGCGGGATTCTCATCAGCGAAGGATTACATTATGCCGCCAAGACACAGGCAGAAAAAGCATACGCCAATGGATACGACAAGGGCCGTAGCGATGCCGTGAAACAGCAGTATTGGCTTTACGTCTCCATGCAGGAGCAAGCCAACAGTCGCAGCAGCCGCGTCCGGCTCTATCCGGTGCAGTTGCCGGAGCAAGTCATTGACGGAGTAATTTTCCAGCCCACTACCCAATACATCCGTGTTGAGGAGTAGCCGCAATTTCCACGATCACAAACAAACAATAAAAGGACGAATATGAAAAAGCTCATCGTAACCGTATTGCTCGCATTGCCGCTGGCATTCTCCGCCCGCGCACAGTGGATCGTTTATGACCCGACGGTCAACATGCAGCAGATCATCTCGCAGGCCGAGAACATCGCCAAGTACATCCAGATGATCGAAAATCAGGTCCAGCAAATCCAGACCCTGACCGACCAGCTTAACGAGTTCAAACACTACGAAGACCTGTTTGGCAATCCGTCACAAGTGGCTCTATCACTGGTCGGTCCCATCGTCAGCGATTTGCGAAGTTTGGAGTCGGGCATCAATTTGGAAAATCTTGTCTCCACCGCCGATGGCAACTATGCCCTCACATACAATGGCTCCGGCCTCTATGTGACGGTGGGGTCCGATTTTCAAACCCCACGCGGTCAGACGATCCAACGACCTTCCGACCTGTACAAAAAATATGCGGCGATCAACGGCACAGCCAACAACTACATCGCGGTTGCTGCCGACGCCGCAAATCGCCGCGCAACGATCAAAGCGCAAATCGCACAAACGCTTGAGCAACTTAAAAGCGCCACGACCGACGCCGAGGTTCAAAAGCTCCAAGGCGTTCTGACCAGCTTGAACGGAGACCTTGCCAGCACAGACAACGAAGTGAATCAGGCAATGGCATCGGCGCTGGTGCAGGACATTCAAAATCGCAATGACCAGGAAAAGCAGATGCAGGCGTTGACCGAGCAGCAGAACGCAGAGTTCTCGGAAGCAGTCAGCAATTATACTGCAAAGTTCCAGTTGCTCAGTCAGCCGGTGCAATTTCCCACCAGATAATCGCCGGACTTTTGGATTTTATGGCCACGTTTGAGAACATCTTCCCAACATTCCTCGCCAAATGTGCCGAGCTTCACACGCTGCTCTTGAGCGTGGCCTACGCTCTTTTCATCACGGGCGTCATTGTCACGATTCACCATCGTTTCACAGGCAAAGTCCTGTTACATTTATTGGCTCGGCTCCTGATTCTGACTTCGCTGCTGGTTTACCTCCCGGTCTGGGGAAATGTGATTCAAAACCTGTTGCAGAATTCAATCCTTTCCGGCTTGGGTGTTGACCCGTCACAAGTTTATCAGCAGTTCGTTCACTTGCTCGTCATCAAGCGGGACGACACGCCGACGTCATGGTGGAATGTCATGGCGCTGCTTCACAACTTCACCACGGACATTCTCATCACCTTCGCGCTTTGGCTGATGGGCTGGTTGGCTTCGCTGATAATGTTTTGGGCATACATTTTCCAAAGTGTCATCCTGAATTTGGGTTACGCGCTGTCTCCCTTGCTCATCGGCTTCATGGCGATTCCGGCATTGAAACACATCGGCAGCCGTTATCTTTTGAATCTGGTGGGTGTTCTCCTTTGGCCGTTGGGATGGGCCGTAGCTTCTCTCGTCACGCAGGGCATCCTGGATTTCATGACGGACCCCAGTTTCGAGTATTTTGACCCGACTTCGACATTGCCCGACCTGCAAAAGAGTCTCGGTGCCGCCGCCGTGGGCTTATGGATCGTTTTCAGCATCATTGCCGCCCCAATCATCATTCAAAAGGTGATTGCCGCCGGCGTGCTGGCAGGCAGCGAATTGTTGTCACACGGTACGCATACGCTTGTCCAAGCCGGGGCGGGAGCAGTGGGCGGGGCGGTAGTGGCTGCGCCAGGCGGACCCATTGCAGCGGCCCTTGCCGGAGGCATGGGCGGCACCTTGAACTTGCTTTCTTCCGCTGGCCGCGCCGGTAATGCCGGGTCACTCATCACGGGACTTGGCGGACTTGGTGCAAAAGGCGATCCAAGCGGAGACAAGGCTGTTCGCCAGATGCTTTCGCAAATTCTTCAACGACTCGACCATTTGCCAATGATCTCCCCGGCAAATCTGCCGCCCAGGATATGAAAAACACCGATTTCATTACACCCGCAATAAAAACAAGCATGGCATCCGCGCCAAAGCGTTTCGATTTCACCCGGCTGCTGGTGCTGCGTGACCGATTGCCGTGGTTCTGGTTTTTCTTCACCGTCACGGTGTTGCTGTTGTCCGCAGCAGACCGCTATCACCTGGTTTCGCAGTTCAAACAGCGCGAGCGCGTAGTCATCATTGATCCGGCTGGAACTTACTACCTGAGTCCCTTGCTGCAATTTTCCGAGGCGAAGCAATTGCACGTCCAACAAGCGGAACTGGCAACGCTTGCGTTTTTGGAACGCAACCCGAAGGACTTTGACAATCCCGATCTCCTCAAGTTGCTGTTTTTGAAAAATGCGTTCAACAAAGCGCAGGACGAACGCATCAGCGAGGGCGTCGAGTTTCGCTCCAAGCAGCTCCATCAGAAAGCCGAGATCGGCCGCATTGACATCCTCGCGACTCGCGACAACGAAATCCTCGCTGCCGTTACCGGCCAGATTGTCCGCACCGGCATTTTTCAGGACAAGGCGTTCACCGAGGCGTTTCCCTTTACGCTCCGGCTGCGTCTGATTCGCAACCCCAACATGGCCTTGAACGGTCGTTTTCCCACCGCCGTAGGCGACTTCAAATATGAAATCAATCGTTAATCTATTGCTGCTTTCAACGACCGTTGTGCTGGCACAGCAGCCGTCACCGACCGCGATTCAACAGGTGTGGCTTGATGATCGAGTCGTTGTTTCGGTGCCGGTTGCGAGCAATTGTGTCACCACCATCAGTTTTCCAGGTCCCATCGAAGCCATTGACGGTGCGGGCTTCACAGTGGATGGAAAAATACCGGGCCGATTTCAACTGGCGCACACCAAAGGTTCGACATTTCTCTCCGTGCGCGCCCTCGCGCCAAAAGCGTCCGGCAATCTGAATATCCGCTGGAACGAGCGCACCTATGTCTTCGAGTTCGCGGAAAGCGATAAACCGATCCTTTCGCTCAACATGAAATCACCGCCTTCGCCAATGGAGGAAGGCTTTCGCCGCGCCCCGGAGGTAGGTCCGACTCGACTCCTGGCATTGCTCGACAAAGCCAAGGCGTTTCCCTTGCTGAAGACGCAGCAGCCGGAAAGCGTCGCCGATGTGGGTTTCACAACTTATGATGGCAAAGGACTGCTCAGTGATTTTAACGACTACGAAATTCGGATGGAACAGGCGTTCCGGTTCAGCGCCGATGACACATTGGTGTTTCGTGTCACCATCACCAACAAATTCGCCGCGCCGTTAATTTATCAGCCGGACAGTTTTGCAGTTCGCGCCGGCAACCGTCTCTATCCCCAATCCATCAGTGACGCAGATGGCACTGTGCCGCCTTGTGGCAGCAGCATCGTTTACTTCGCCATCACAGGCACGCCGGATGGCGGACGCAACGACCTGTCGTTAAAAAACAACTTCACCGTCTTGATCAATCGGCTTTCGTCTGTCCCGCCGTACGTCGCACCGACCAACGCGCCGCCGCAACCCGTTCGTTCACCAAGAGGCCAGCCATGAAACCGCGTGACTTTCTTAATTTTTTCAAAACCAAGAGCGGCAAACTCGTCGCGTTTGGCGCACTGTTCACTCTCGGCCTGATGTTATTCGGCACATTCCGCTCGCGCCATCAATCGCAGGAAGATGCAATCAAGGTGCTTCCGCTTTCCACCAACAGCGACAAACCGCAAATCGTTCAAACTGTTCAGCGGCCCTTGGATATTTTGCGCGTGCCAGCATTAAAACCCGTGGTCTCCGCCTTGCCCACGAATCGGCAACCTGTGGCTGCGGTCAGCGCGGCACCAACGAATGCGCCATCACGTCAAATAGAAACACTTCCCGCAATCAGTCTGTTTGCTGACAGCACGATCGGCACACCCAAGCCCAGGCAATTGAGTGGCGCGTATGCACCCTTCGGGCGACTGATTCCGTGTGAAACGATTATTACCGTGGATTCCGCTTCGATTCAAACACCCATCATCGGGCTGATCACCGAAAATATCTATTACCAGGGCAAGCTGATTATTCCAGCGGGCACAGAAGCTCACGGCATGGCACAAACCGACCGCCAGCGTGAGCGGATCGCCGCGAATACTAGCTGGATTTTGGTTTGGCAGAATGGAAAGGAAATGCGCCTCAAAGCCATCGTGCTCGACCGTGAGTTTGACAACAACACCAATCAAAGTGGCTGGGCCATCACCGATGGCAGCGCCGGATTGCGTGGTGAAATCATCAAGTCGGATAACCTCGCGGAGATCAAACTCTTTGCCGCGACCTTTCTTTCTGGCGCGGCCAACGCCCTCACGGAAAAACAGCAGACGCTTTTTGGTCCCATCAATACGCCATCGCTAAACAACGCCCCGTATGAAGGAGCGCAGGCGGTCTTGGAAACTTACGCCAGGCATATTTATGACTCGATTCAAAAAGACGGCTTCTATGTTCGCGTGCCAAGCGGAAAACAGTTTTATCTCTACGTTCTACAAACAATTGACCGCGCCGACGCATCGTTCGGTGGACTGAATTTCGCCGATGATGAGCAATCTGGCCTCTTAACCAAAACAAAACCATGAAAGTACTGTGCTTCATTCCCTTGCTGTTTCTATCTGCCTGTTCCACCGCACCCAAGCTGACGCTGAAGCCACAGCAATCACCGTCAACGATTGACAATGCAGCCGTTCGGTATCCTGAAGCCATCCGCGCATATCATGTCGGGCGTTACACCGATCCGAATGACGATTTGGTCATGCACGAGCGGCATGTCTTTTATCGAATTGAAGAAACCGCGCGTTGGAATTTTCACCCCGGTCCGGCCAACGACGGTTCCATCGCCTTGTCGCGGCCATCATTCGACGCGGCGTTTGCTCCCGTTCCGGTCAACGACGCGATCCTGGCGGAGGTCAATTCGCAAAGGCTCGCCACGGCACAAATCATGGCCGAGAAGAAGATGCTGACGGTGGTGTTGCAGCAACTGCAAAAGACGCTTCTGGATGCCAGCAAGACTTCGCTTGCCACTGACAACCTTCGGACGGCGATGGACAATTTGAAAAAGCGGCTCGAATCGTTGGAGGCGGCTGTTCGAGCGCAATCACCAGTTTCTTCGACCAATGAACCGGCACGTTCATTGAGTCCTTGAAAAAGCTTTGTCGGCTCTGTCGCCGGCAAAATTCGCATCAACATCAAAACCAATAGACTCATTATGAGCACAAAGACAAAATCACCGCCGAATGGCGGAACCGGCGCAAATGCGCCCCAGGAACCAGCCCAATATCGGATTAACCCGGATGTGGAGGCCAAAATTGACGCCTACATAAAGGATAACCCGAAGCATTGGGCTTACCTTCAAGGAATGCCTCGTGACCGGCTGGAACGCACCGTCGTTTTGAACGAGGTGCGTCAGATCGAACGGCAACAGCGTTTGCGGGAGTTCACATTGAATCGAATCAACGCCGACCCCAAACTCAAGCAGGCTTATGAAACTCTGGTCAAGGATGTGCCGGAAGACCAGCGCGAAGAAGTGATGACCCAAATGGCGCGTCAAAAACAACGCACCGTTGCCCGGACCCATCAACAGACGGAAGCCAGAACGGAAGGAGTCACGGTCTAACGAACGTCGAGTCGGCTTGGACCGTTTGTCCAAGCCGACGCAAATCCCGGTTTCCGCTCATCACAATGAAATTAAGGCACATATCATGCTTGCAATGAAGAATACAGGAAAAACCTGTCGTTTTATGCAATCCTTGGCGTGGCCTGTTGCGTTTGATGCCAAGTTTTTGGACATTATTGTCGAGGAGAATCCTGCATCTGTCGGCTTCTTCAGTCGTTTTCTTTTTTCTCGACGAGGAATCGTCTGCCGTCTTCACGCAAGATATACCCTGAGCGGATAATTAGGAGGCAGTCGGATGCGTCGTTGGAACATCGCCGGCCGCCGGATTGCCTATCTGCGCTCGCAACAAAACCTGTCGCAGGAAATTCTGGCGGCGCGACTTCAATGCGACGGGCTGGACATCAGCCGGCAGATGCTTGCCAACATCGAAGTCGGACGAAAGAAGGTCGAGGACGAAATGCTTCCCTATTTTCAGCGTGCTCTGCATGTTCCTATCGCCCGGCTTTTCCCAAAAGAGGTCCAGGATGCCGACAAAGACTTTGTAGCCCGCGAGATTACTCATTTGAAAATCCGCACGCACAATGGCAAGAGTTGAGAGGAGAGCCGCAGATTTAGAGAATCAGTTGGAGCTATTTAGCGCCAACCGCATCAACTATGAACACACTGACGCAGTACGGACTATTGGCGGAGAAACACTGGCGCGAGCACCGTCCGAAAATGGTGCGCGAACTGGAAGTCAAAGGCCAGTTACAGACGATGCTGGCCGAGGCGGAACAGAAGACAAAGGAGGAAATGGCCGATCTACGGATCAAGTTTATGAAGGAGGGGCTGACGGCGCAGCAGGCACACGACCGCGCATGGGAGATCGTGAGGGAACGCTACATCCTGCTGCCGGCGGAAACGGATTAGCCAGAAATCTTAACTGCTACCGTATCACGGATGACGACCGCCTTGGCGCAGGCGGTCCAAAACAGAAGTTTCAACAGAACCTTCGCGCCGTTCAACTTGTCAGAAAGCTTGAAGTCGGAAGCCGACCGGCCACGCCGGACGAAAAGGCGGCGCTGGTCAAATATGTGGGATGGGGTGCAATGCCCCAGGTCTTTGACGAGCGCAACCGGGAATGGGCAAACGAACGCGCAGCGTTGCAGGAAGGATTGACGAAGGAAGAAATTGAGCGGGCCCGTTCCACCACACTCAACGCGCATTACACGTCGCTCGTCGTCATTCGCGCCATGTACCAGGCGGCGCAGCGATTCGGTTTTTGCGGAGGTAACATTTTGGAACCCGCCTGCGGCATTGGTCATTTCATCGGCCTTACGCCCGAAGACATGCTTCGACGCTCCAGCATCACCGGGATCGAAATTGACCCGCTCACCGCTCGGATCGCCAAAGAGTTGTATCCTGACACCGACATTCGCGCCGCGCCGTTCGAGAAATCAAAGTTGGCGGACGGCACCTTTGATCTTGCCATCTCCAACGTGCCGTTCGGCGATTATCGCGTCCACGACCCGCGTTGGAACAAATACAAGTTTCCCATTCACGATTACTTCTTCGCCGCCGCGCTCGACAAGGTGCGACCGGGCGGTTTGCTGATGTTCATCACGTCGCATCACACTCTGGACAAACTCGATCCAACTCTCCGTGAATTGCTTTCGGAAAAGGCGGAGCTCTTGGGCGCTGTTCGATTGCCCAACAACGCCTTCAAGAAAAACGCTGGCACGGAGGTTACGACCGACATTCTGATGCTTCGCAGGTTGTGCCCTGGCGAATCGCCATGCGGACCAGCTTGGAAAATCTCGCCGGAATTTACCAATGCACAAAACGAGAAATTCTCCCTGAACGAGTACTATATTGCCCACCCCGAAATGATGCTTGGCACGATGCGTCTGGCGCGGGGGCTGTATCGAAACCACGAACCCACCTTGCAGCCGGATGGACGCGACCTGGCCGAAGCACTGGCGCAGACGGTCGAGAGACTGCCGCAGAACGTCTATCAGGCTCAAAATAAGTTGCCAGCCAGACGGAAGGTTGAAACCAACATTCCTGCCCCCGATTTTATCAAGCCCAATGCCTATTGCATCCACGAGGACGGCCGTGTTTGCGTCCGACAGGGCGACACATTGCAACCACTGGACGACATCTCGGCAGAAACCCGCTCGCGCATCCGACGATTGATTCAAGTCCGCGACGCGGTGCGGGTCTGCCTGCGCTCGCAGTTGGACGGCAGCAACGACGAGCAAGTGGAGGATGCGCGCTTTCAACTGAATCTTGCCTACGACCGTTTTGTTGCCCGGTCCGGCCCCATCAATGCGCGGGCCAATCAATACGCCTTCGATGGCGATCCTGATCTGCCCTTGCTTCTGTCCCTCGAAAATTACGATGACGAAACCGGCATCGCCACTAAAGCCTCTATCTTCCGCGAGCGCACGGTCCATCCAAAGCAAGCCGTGCAGTCGGCGGGCACGCCCAAAGAGGCATTGCTCATCACGCTGAACGAAAAAGGCAAGGTGGATTTGGGTCACATGGCGGGTTTGTTGGATAAATCCATTGAGGAAATTCTGCCCGACTTGAGAGGCATGATTTTTCTCAATCCAGGCACCGGGCAATGGGAAGCAGAGGACCAGTATCTTTCAGGCAATGTCCGCCACAAATTATCCGTTGCTGAAGCCGCCAGCGCGGGAGACCCGCGTTTCTCCGAGAATGTCGAGGCATTGAAATCCGTGCAACCGCAGGATTTGCCTGCTTCCGAAATTGATGTGCGCCTGGGCGCAACCTGGCTGCCGCCAGAGGATGTTGAAAGATTCATTTGCGACCTGCTCGGCGTTTCGTCCGGTGTTCGGGTCACACATATTCACACGCTTGGTTCATGGCACGTCACAGCCGAATGGGAGGTAAAACAACAGACGGCCAATGTCACCGATTGGGGTACGACTCGCTATACCGGCCTTGAACTCATTCACGACGCGCTCAATCTCAAAACGCCCACCGTTTATGACACCGTAGATAAAAAGCCGGTCATCAATCCCGCCGACACGGAAGCCGCCCGTGAAAAGCAGGAACGCATCAAGGAAAAATTCAAGGAATGGGTCTGGTCGGACGACGAACGGCGCGAACGGCTCGTGCGGCTTTACAATGATTCCTTCAATCACACGCGCTTGCGGACGTTCAACGGCGAACACTTGACCTTGCCTGGTGCCAGTTCCGCCGTTGAACTGCACACACATCAAAAAGCCGGTGTGTGGCGGATTCTGCAAACGCCCAACACTTTGCTCGGCCACGTCGTCGGTGCGGGCAAGACCTACACAATGGTTGCGGCGGCGATGGAACTGAAACGTCTCGGACTGGCTCGCAAGCCCATGTTTGCCGTCCCCAATCACATGCTTGGCCAGTTCTCAACCGAGTTGCTCACCTTGTATCCGGGGGCAAACATCCTGGTTGCCGGCAAGGATGACTTTGAGGCTTCCAATCGCAAGAAATTGTTCAGCCGGATTGCCACCGGCAATTGGGATGCGGTCATCGTCACTCATTCCGGTTTTGAGCGCATCCCTCTGTCCGAGGAAACGCAACGCCGTTTTTTCACGGACCAGTTGGAAGAATTGGAGAACATTAAACGCGAGCATTCCGGCGATGACCGCGTTTTGGTCAAGGAAATCGAGAAAGCCAAAAAACGTCTTGAGGCAAAACTGGAATCTCTCGCTGCGGTTGACCGGAAAGACAATGCCCTGACGTTCGAGGAATTGGGCGTTGACCGACTTTTCGTGGACGAGGCGCACTATTTCAAAAATCTTTTCTATATTTCCAAGATGACGCGGATCGCGGGCCTGCCACAAACCGCCAGCCAGCGGGCTTTCGATATGTATTTGAAAGTCCGGCACATTCAATCGGCGAACAATGGGGGCGGTGTTGTTTTCGCCACAGGTACGCCCGTCGCCAACAGCATGGCCGAAATGTTCACCATGCAGCGTTATTTGCAGCCGTCTGATTTGCAGGCGCACAACCTCCACCATTTTGATTCCTGGGCGGCCACCTTCGGCGAGCCGGTGACAGCGATGGAATTGTCGCCGGACGGTTCAGGGTATCGGCTGAACACGCGGTTCGCCCGCTTTATCAATGTGCCGGAGTTGATGCAGTTGTTCCGACAGACGGCGGACGTGCAAACAGCGCAAATGCTCAATCTGGCCCGCCCGAAGTTGGAGGGGGAAAAGGCTTCGGTTCGCAGCGCGCCCGCCACACCTGCCTTGAAAAAGTTCGTTGAATCTCTGGTTGAACGCGCCCACCGGCTCAAAACCGAGCGCGTTGATCCTTCCGAGGACAACATGCTCAAGATCACGAATGAGGGACGCAAGGCGGCGCTGGATTTGCGGCTGATGATTCCAACGGCAAAGGACGAGCCGCAAAGCAAGGTCAACCTCGCCACGGAAAACATATTTCGCATTTGGGAGCAGACGAAGGAGGGACGTTTGACGCAACTGGTCTTTTGCGATCTCTCCACGCCCAAAGACAATGGTTTTTCCGTTTATGACGACATGGCTGCAAAACTGGTGAAGCTGGGTGTTCCCCAGGAAGAAATCGCCTTCATCCAAGATTATGACGCCGATAACGCCAAGCTCTTGCTGTTCCGTTCCGTCCGCGCGGGAAAGGTTCGGATTCTTTTCGGCAGCACGCAGAAAATGGGTTCCGGCACCAATGTTCAGGAGCGTTTGATCGCCTTGCACCACTTGGATGCACCCTGGCGGCCTGCCGACGTGGAGCAACGTGAAGGACGCATTTTGCGGCAGGGCAATAAGAACTCCGTCGTTCAGATTTATCGTTACGTCACGGAAGGCAGCTTCGACGCCTATATGTGGCAAACGCTGGAAACCAAAGCCAAGTTTATTTCCCAAGTGATGAGTGGCGACATGAGCATCCGGCGTCTGGAAGACCTTGATTCGGCGGCTCTGACTTATGCGGAAGTAAAGGCGATTGCGTCCGGCAATCCGCTTGTCATCGAGAAAGCCCAGGTGGACGCCGAACTGATGAAACTCAACCGCCTGCGTTCTTCACACGTTGAAGAACAATATCGCCTTCGCTCGGCCTTCCGTCACTCCCACGAAGAAGCGGAGCGATATGGCGAACGACTGGCGAATCTAAGACAAGATGTGGCCGTACGGCAGGATACTTCCGGTGACAAATTCCATGTCGAACTGGACGGGCAGAGACTCGACAATCGCGGAGTGGCCGGCGAACTGATTCTGCGTCGTGCCGCCAAAATCAGGAATAATTTCGGAGCGAATCCGCGCATTGGAAAATTCGCGGGCTTCGATTTGTTCCTGCACGCCACCATGAGCGGCGAAGTTGAATTTTCCTTGCACGGGAAAAACCATTACAGCGCCCGCGTCACGGATACCGCCTTGGGGACAATTCGCTCGCTGGAATCGCTTGTTCAGGGTTTTGAAGATCGTGCCAGCACGTTGGAACGCGACATCGTGGAACTGCAAAGGAAGGCCAAGGAATTGCAGGGCAAGGTGGGCGTTCCTTTCGAGCACGAAAATCGTTATCACGAACTTACAAAGCGGCAGGCCGAGATTGAGGAAAAGCTTGATCTCACGAAAAACCAGGCACCCAGTCAGGTTGAGGAAGTTCCCGACGGCGAAACTGAACAGAAAATTTCGCCGCAGCAGATCCAGCCGAAAATCAAGGAACGAAGCCGAAGGGCGGCAGTCCGCGTATGAATGAGAAGTCCATCCTTTTCGTGCCGCGCCTGCCCGCTCGCCTGGACGTAAATCAGGCGGCAGATATTTTGGGATTCCTGCCTCACGAAATTGTTGTCCTGCTAAAGACAGGCTTGCTCAAGCCGCTCGGAAAACCGGCTCCCAATGGACACAAATTTTTTTGCACCACTGAAATCTCGACGCTGGCGCAGAATCGGGAATGGCTCGATAAGGCCACTCGCGCTGTTGCGCGACATTGGAGAGATAGAAACCTTTCTTGTAATCAGATTCAAAAACTCCAGCCGTGACCGGAAGGAGCTTGGGAAACATCACTTCTCGCTTAAAAACGCGCCATGATACCGGCGTTTGCTGTGTATAAAACTGTGTATAGAAATAGTGAAATCCTAGTGAAAAATAGTGGCTGCCTAGTGCTTGACTAGCCAATAAAATCAGGCATATTTACATCAAATTCGGCCTCCTCATAGACCGATTCCGACCCTCGCCTCCAAATCTAAGCAGTTGAAACTGCGTGGTTTGGAAAAACTTCCACGGAAAAAGCCAGCAGAATTGCCAGCAAACTTTTACTTGCTGTTAATCTGCCAAGCGGCCCGGAACCCGCCTTAACTCGCCGTCAAGTGTCGCGGCCTCATCACTGCAAAAAACAGTATGAGAAAGCGATTCAGACCCAGCCACGCAACGGTGCAAAGCCTCTTGCGCATCCGAACCACCCACCGCCAACCCTATACCGGAGTAGAGCTATGAGAGCGAGATACAGACTCTATTTCCGGGAGGCGACCGGGCGCTATTACATTCACGACGACCTGACCGGCAAGCAGGAGAGCTTGCACACCAAAGACAAGGCGACCGCCGAGCGGTTGTTTCACTCGCGCAACGAAGCCGAGAAGCAACCCGCCATCAATTTGCAAATCGCCCGCGCGTATCTCGCGGCCACCGATTCGCAGATCAGCACGCGGACTTGGCAGAACGTCATGGATGAAATGGTGAAGTTAAAGACCGACTCGACGCGATACCGCTGGCAGACCGCCATCAAAGACAACGCCTTTGACCTCATCCGCAAGTTGCCGGTGTTGCAGACCCGGCCAGAGCATTTCTTGCGGGCGCTGGAAGCCGGGACGGTTTCAACCAACGTCTATTTGCGGCGCATTCATAATTTCGCGCTGGACATGACTTGGCTGCCGTGGCCGGTGATTGTGAAACGACAATGGCCGAAAGTGCAGTTCAAAGACAAGCGAGCCATCACGCTGGCGGAACATCTGGCGATAGTCGCCCGCGAACAGAATGCCGAGCGCAAGGCGTTTTACCAACTGGCTTGGCATCTTGGCGCGTCTCAGTCCGATCTCGCTTTTCTGGAGGCAGAGAACGTTGACTGGCAAAACAACATCATCAGTTATCAACGCATGAAAACCAATACCGTTGCCGTCATGCGCTTGGATAAAGAAATGGCCGAAATCCTGAAAGACCTGCCGGGCACTGGCCCGCTGTTTCCGTATCTGCGAACCGTCCGCGCTGGCGACCGCGCGACGGAATTTAAGCAGCGTTGCGAGGGTTTGAAAATCAAAGGTGTGTCGCTCCATTCCTACCGTTACGCTTGGGCGGAGCGGGCGAAAGCCGCCGGGTATCCAGAACGCTACGCGCAAGTGAACTTGGGCCACAACAGCAAAGCCCTGACGCGGGCTTACTCGCGCAAGGCAGAAGTGCAAATGCCCTCTTTGAGCGAATGGGAACGGCAGCAGAAAGCTTTTGCCGAAGGTAAGATTGCGCCCCTGCCGCAAGCGGTCAATGCGTGAGGAATGACGATGCAAACCAAATCTGATTTCCTCGATAGAACGCTCCGGGCGATTGGCCTTTGCTTCTGTGTGTTCATCGTCTGGCTTTGGCCAGTCTTGATTATCTGGCTTGTCAGCCGTTGGCGCTCGCGTTCACAACCCGCCATTGTGAACGCGCCGCCGATTATCGCGGCCACGCCGCCGGTTATCTCGCCGCCGTTGCCGCCCGTGATTGGCGACGACGGCGGGCAATCGCCCGCCAGTGATGAAATGAGTTTTGCGGCCTGACGCCGAGCGCGAACCGCTCGCGCCAGCTTGCGCGACCATCCCGGCTTGCTTTCCGCCTGGACTGGGCCGCACGCTGGCCCAGACCCGCGCCAGAGGCTTGCCGCCTCTGGACTCCGCTCTCCCGCTCGCGCTGGCTTTGTACGCTGTCGCGCCCTTTCCGCCATACGCGGAAAGGAAATGGTTTGGTTTGACTCGCCCCTCAGTCGCCGACGGTGCGGCGATGTTCTTCCAGCAACGAACGAGGAATCGTTTTCAGCGCCAAGTAAACCAGCAGGGGAATAATGACGGCATCGTCCAGATGCCCGATGATCGGAATGAAATCGGGAATGAGGTCCACGGGCGTAACTGCATACGCGATTAGCTGGGACACGACGATACTGATTTCGTTCTGCTCCGCAGGTTTGACCGGCATAAGCCGGATGGTCGGGAAAGCGTTTGACTGTTTATCATACGACCGGAGCATTCTCCCTTTGAATCTCCCATTGGCAAGCAGGAGTTATTCCCAGCCGCCCGCCACGCGGTTGTCACAATTAAACGTTTGCGACAACCGCGACCCGGAATTAAAAACGGAGTATGAAAAAGAAAGTCCTGTTTGTCTGCATTCACAATAGCGCACGCAGCCAAATGGCCGAGGCTCTACTGAATCAAATCTGCGGCGAGGAATTTGAAGCCCACAGCGCCGGGCTTGAGCCAGGCACGCTCAACCCGCTTGTTGTCCAAGCCATGCAGGAAATCGGCATGGACATTTCGCAGAACAAGACCAAATCCGTTTTCGACGAATACAAGTCCGGGAAAATGTTCGCATACGTCATCACCGTATGCGATGAAGCCAGCGCCGAACGCTGCCCCATTTTCCCCGGTGTCACCAAGCGGTTGCAATGGAGCTTTCCCGACCCATCGAAGTTTGAAGGCACGCACGACGAACGCCTTGCCCGCGTGCGCGAAGTGCGCGACGCCATCACGGATAAAATTCAGGAGTGGTGCAGCGAAGTTTCTTGCGTGCCCGCTGTCTGATAGCGGAGCGCCAATCCTAATCTTGGTCCAAAGACACCATCGTCTTACGGTTTCCGTAACAGTTTTGGAAATTTTTTGGTTGAAGATTGATGAAAGGTTTCCAAACGATTTCCGAAAGAGTCGTGAAAGATTGGTGAGGGATTTTTGAGGAATTTTTGAGGCTGACTCAAAAAGGTTGGAAATGGAGGCGGAGATCAGAATCGAACTGGTGGATGCAGCTTTTGCAGAGCCGTGCTTTACCACTTGGCTACTCAGCCGCCCCCGGAACATGAAAATACTTACGCGGCGGATCGCCGCGAGGCAAGTACAGTCGTTGGCGCGACGAACCGCCGCCTGACGCACAGCCTCAAAACGTCACGAGTCGCCAAGAAACTGTCTCGTGAACGTCAGGCCAGCGGTTCGCCGCTGTTGCGGCAATGGAGCGAAACGCTCCGCGTTTGCCGCGCCGCACGCCTCTACTATTCGCGCCGGGCGCATGGCGGGACTCGTTGAGCGGCTAGCTCGCTCGCCCTGAGTCGGGGAAATTATTTTTTACGAAGTCAGCGCGACGGCTTCGCCGTCTGCTTTCGCCCACGCGAGCACGACGCAACCAAGTGTGCCGGGCAACCAATCCGCGCTGACATGCCCGGCCTTTGCCGCGCGGCCAAAGTCCGGCCAGTAAACGCTCTTGCGGCAGTCCCCTCTGATTTCTGCCAGTGTGCGCAGCCCGAGCTGCGCCGCCAAACATTCTTCCGTGGCGACTTGCGCCACGGCGAGGACCGCCAAGCGCGTTGCGCTTGGCTCATTCATGCCGCAAGCGCCTTGCCGTCACCCGCACCGTTTACCGGGGCGTGTCCGTTCCGCGTGCCGCTCGCTTTGCTCGCGTTCTTTTCTTTCCAATGCTGGCTTACAACCACCGTTGCCTTCGAGAGCCAGGACACGTTTTGCCGCAGTTCATTCAATGTGACTGTGGCAAAGTATTTGTCGCCATTCGGCAGCGGCTTGCCCAAAGGTTTCAACAAGCCCGCTTTCAGCAGCACAGGAATGTCATGCGGCTTGAAGCCGAGGAAGCTGGCCGCTTCCTCGCCATTCAAACGCGCGGGCAGCGTGGTTAAATTCAAAAGCTCTTTCCGCTCATCATTCATGCTCCATTATAGGTCTCCCCACCCGCGGCTTTCTCGCTCGCGACGCTCGCGAAAGAAATTCCGCGGGTGACGCGAAAAATATTTGCGCAAACAACTTTTTCGCGCACGCCACCTGCCGCGCGGCAGCGACCTATAATGCGGTACGAATGCACTCGCGTCTTGCATCACACGCGCAACGGCCCGCAATTCCATGCTGACAGGCAAAGTCCAATCTTCACCGCGCGACGCGGTGCGTTATTTCCGCGAGCACCTATCGCGCGGCGATTATTATTCCGAGAAGCAGCACACCGCAGGGCATTGGTTTGGACGATACTGTCAAACTCTCGGCCTCGAAAGCGGTTCAGAAGTCCGCGAGAAAGATTTCGTTGCGCTCTGCAAAGGCTTGCGACCGGACGACGGAACGAAGCTCACGCAACGCATGAAACCCAATCGGCGTTGCCTCGATGACTTCACTATTTCCGCCCCGAAATCCGTTTCCGTCATGGCGCTGGTCGCGAACGATGAGCGAATCATCGCCGCTCACCAGCGGGCAGTTGCCGCCACGATGGAAGCCGCCGAGCGGCTTGCTGCCACTCGCGTCCGCAAAGGCGCGGCAGTGGACACGAACGAAAGCCGTGTCACCGGCAACGTTGTTTGCGCTCAATTTCTTCACCGCGAGAGCCGGGCGCTTGACCCCCAGTTGCACACGCATTGCGTGACGTTCAATGTCACGCATGACCCGGTTGAAAATCGGTTGAAGGCCCACGAAGCCCGCCCGATTTACGACAACGCCCGGAAGCTCACCGCCTTTTACCGCGAGCATCTGACTCAATCGCTTCACGCGCTCGGATACGAGACGTATCGCGACCGCTACCATGCGCCGCAGATTCGCGGCGTTGACGCCGCTGTCATGGGGCAATTCTCGAAACGCTCTGCCGAGCGTGACGAATTGGTTGCGCAGAAGGAGCGCAAGCTACGCCGCGCGTTGACCAATCGTGAGATTGCCAAAATCGTCCACGAGAACCGCGCCAAAAAGCAGAAGCACGCCGACCCGGAAAAACTGCGCAAAGCGCAGCTTGAGCAGTTGTCAGCCGAACAACGCTCGCGCTTGGAGCGCGTAAAACAGGACGCGCTCGATGTGTGCGTGGGCCTGCGGCCCGAGCGCGAAGGGTTGCACCGTCAGCCGCCCGTCATCCCGCCGCCCCGCATTGTCCCGCCACCCGAGCCGCAGCCCAAGCCCTATGTCCCCGGCCCGTGGATTGCCACGATCCGGCTCGCCATGCTCGCCGCTCGCAGCGTGGGCACAGACCCGTATTTGTTCAGCCCGCATCTTTCGTTCGAGGATCGGGTTTGCTGGACGGTGCGGCATCTCCAACAAGTCCAACGCGCCAAAGCCGTCATGCGCCAGATGCAGCGCGGCCATCGCGGAATCAGTCGGTAGCAATTTTATGAATGACAACAATCCCTGTTACGAAACTGCCGAGCAGAATCAATTTGCCCGGTTTGAAACCGCCGAGCACGGCAGCTTTGCGCTGCCGTACAATACGCTTCTGTGTGCGCATCTGACGCCCACAGCGGCGGGCGATGCCGCCGAAGTCCTCACGCTGATTTACAGCACCCACACCGTGACCATTGAAGGCACGCAGCTTTCGTCGCTGCTTCTGTATTTCCAGAAGGCGCGCGCCGAAGCTGTCCGCATTGGCGGGAGCCAAGCGAGCGCGGGCGCTGTACCCGCCATCCGCCAAATCACCGTCGCGGAAGGCGTATCCCGAAAGAAAGCATGAACGCAAAAGTAAAAACGCCCCTTGTGATCGTCGGCCAGATCGGGCGCTACAAGTTCAAGGCCGAAGTCCATCCCCGCGCTCGCCTCATCATTTGTTCGAGCGAACGATTCGGCGGGTTTCTGCCCAACAGCGACGCGGAGGCGCGTGCGCGAATCATCGCTAGGCGATTGTTCATGAGTCGCGCTCCGCTGGCAGCGTTCTTCCGGTTCTGGCGTTTCGTCGAAGTGCAGACCTGTTTCGGCGATGTCCGACTTACGAGAGTCAGCGGCTTGAAGGGAAATAGCGGTGGATTCACCGCCGAATACCACGACCTGACGCCGAGAGAGGCAAAGAAGGTTGAACCGTTCTTCCAATCGCTGAGAGACGAGGCGAAATCCAGACCCCAATTTGTGGAGACACTACCCCCTAGCGCAACGCGCTAGGCAGTCATCAAAGCGGCGGCGCTGTCGCGCCGCCGCACCCACGAAACAAATTCAAAGCAACACGAATGCAGAAAAAATTATGAATCAAAGCAACATCAACCCAGTGAAGGAGCAACTTCGTTTGCTCATCGAAACTTACCAGCGGCCACTTCGCGGCAAACTCGCTACGCTCGCGCCGCTGCGCGACGAAATTTTCGCGCTTCACAAAAAGGGAGCCAGCAGCGCGGAAATCGCCGCGCTCTTGGCGCAGTGCCAAGTCACGATCTCCAAAGATGCCGTTGCGCGTTTCTTGCGGGTGGAGGCGGCGAGGGAACGCAACAGCCGCGCGAAGAAAACCGCCGCCGCGCCGCAGACGCCCACGCCCGACGGCGCACCGGCTACGCGGTTCACGCCACGCTTCCCGTCCTCGGACCAGCAGTAACGAAAGGAGCATTATGAATCTGTTTAAGTGGTTGTTTTCGTCATCAATGGGCAATTGGGATGAACGGCGGGCGCTGGTTTTGTGGAACGATGAAGAACCGTGGACGATTGGTGATTCGTTTGAAGGCGTGCAGGTTTGGGGCGACACCGGCTCAGGCAAAAGCTCGACGAGCGCGCGAGTGTTTGCCGCCGCGATGTTGCGGGCCGGTTACGGCGGATTGGTTTTGACGGTCAAGCCGGAGGACGCGGAGCATTGGAAGCGCAACCTTGAAGAAAACGGACGTGCCCAGGACGGCGTTTTCTTCGGGCCGCAAGCATCCACCTGTTTCAATTTCCTGGATTATGAATTGCAGCACGGCGCACGCTTGCAATTAGGCAGCAAGAACGCGACGCGCATTCTGGCCGAGCTGGTCTCCCAAGCGCAGCGCGGCGCTCATTCCAGCGACACGTTTTGGCAGAAGTCGGCGGAAGTGTTGATTGGCAAGACGCTCGACTTGATTGCCGCCGCTGGCGCAACCCCCAGCATGTTGCTGGCGAATGAAATCATTCAATCCGGCCCGCTGTTTCTGGAGCAGACGAAAGACTCGCAATGGCAAGCGCAATCCAAGTGCTGGCAGTTGCTCACGCGGGGCAAGCAGCGTGCGAGCGGCACGCACGACTTTGAACAAGCCCACGGATATTGGACGCGCGAATTTCCATTGCTGCCGGAAAAGACGCGCCAATCCATTGTCGCGACTTTTACGGCATCAGTCGCGCAGCATTTTTGCAGCGGGCCGATGCACGCCATGTTTGGCGGAAGCACGAACATGAGTCCCGACGATATTGCCGACGGCAAAATCGTTGTCGTAAATCTGCCGGTGTTGGATTACGGCGACGCGGGCCGCTTCGCGTCCATTGTCTGGAAGTATTGCACGCAGCTTGCCCTGCAAAGGCGCGTGAACCGCGAGCGCCCGGTGTTCATCTTCTCAGATGAAAGCCATTATTTCCTGACGGATCACGACCAGCTTTTTCAGACCACGGCGCGAAGTGCTCGTTGCGCAGTTGTGTATCTGACGCAGAATCGCAGCAATTATCTGGCAGAGTCGCCCGGCGATGTCGGGCGCAATCGCGTGGCGTCCATGTGCGCGTGTCTGAAAACGCAAATCCTGCATCAATGCAGCCATGAAGAAACCCGCCGCGCGTTTGCCGAATCCATCGGCAAGCATCGCTTCACGCGCCCGACCGAGACGCGGAGCTATGGAAAAGGCGCACCGACGCATTCCGTCACCGACCACGTGGTTGATGACTTTTGGGTGTCGCCGGATTCAGCAACGCGCCTGCAAACCGGAGGCAAGGAGCATGATTATGACGTGGAAGCGCTCATGACGAAGGCCGGCAAAAGCTTCGCCGGCGCGAAGCCGGCGTTGCGTGTCAATTACGATCAGCGCAATTTCGAGCGCACCTTTTTGAACGGATTTTTGTGCAGGTGCCATACTACCGTTGCCATCGAAAAGCCGAAGCAGAGAAAATAAGCGCGCGAACCCGAAATCATCAACGGATCGAAAGGGGTGATCGATATGCCCGGCGTACGTTTAGCTCGCGCTGTGGTGGCGACCGGTTTACCTATTCTGCGGCCAGGCCACGCGAGCCTGTACCGCCCTTCCGGAGTTTCTGTTCCACGAGACTTGGAATGCGGGCGCATTGTCGGTTCACGGCTAGGGCAATTCTCGACCTAATTTGAACAAAATAGGGTAAGCGAGTTTGTCTCGGCTGTGATGAAATTGAAATGAGTGGGAGACTTCTGAAGCCGATGAAAAGGAAAGACGATTCTCCGGCAGAAAAAACCACTGGCGTTAGCGGAACATCACGCCGTGCCGCGCCGGTTGGCGCCGCCCTGCTCACTGACCTTGCATGGTCTGAGGTTGGGCGCTCCTTGAAGCTCTCAGCGCGCGAATTGGAAATCACGCGCGGTGTGTTCGACAACCTCACGGAGGACGCCATTGCCGGGAATCTGGGCGTTTCGGAGCACACGATCCATACGCACCTGCATCGGCTGTTCAGCAAACTGCGAGTCACCACTCGTACCCAAATGGTCGTGCGCGTCATGCAAGAACTGTTGATGCTTACCCTCTCGGACACGGGTTCCTTGCCTCCCATTTGCCGTCATCGGGTTAATGGCCGCTGCCCGATGGAAAACTGAATCGAGCAGAGTTCTTGCCACCTCGGGCCTTCTCGCTGTCGCCTGTTCGGGTGTCAACTGAACAGGTGTCAACTGAACAGGCGACTACCACAGAGGAGCGGGTTCGGGTAAAAACACGATGATGGTTCGTGCCCTCACAGGAGTTTCCGCTTGCGAGGTTGGGAACCTTCCGCAGGGTTTATGATGGCGAATTATACAAGTTCGACGTTTCTGTGTGGCCGACCACGTTCCTCGGTTTTTCAATTGTCCCAAAGGCATTCAATTCGAGGCACAGTCAAACCACAGGAAATGGGTGAAAACCATCGAAAATAAGGGCTTTTTGCCAACTCCAAAAGCTATGGGACAGAGTGTGGCGAAAAAAGCGCCCGCCACTTTCCAAATCACCAATAAAATCAGCGGTTTTATGCATGTTTTCTATGGGACGACACTGAATTCGAGGTGGCATTATGAAACCAACCCAAGAATATCAAGCATCAAGCCGCAAGCTCCAACTCCAAGTCGCGCTCGCGGCGGCTTTCCTCTATCTGTTCGCGGCGTTCGCCGCCGGAGTGGCAACTGCAGCGACAAACTCTCCCAGCGTAGTCGGAGGCGCAAATGGTCCAAGCAGGTATCTCCCGCACACGGCGACTGCGAATCAAAGCCGCACCGCCAGCAGGTTTGCAGCGCTGGGTGCGCACAAAACAAACGCGCCCAGCGCCGTTGCTGGATCTACGCGTCAGCCAGCAAATCAGAGAGTTGTTCTGAGTGAGATAGGCCCAAATCATCGGAGTTGGAGGAGAGAGGGGGATGTTTTGGCTGTGCCAGGCTCGAACCGACTTCCGCCGGCGCGGGCAAACACGAAACCTCAAGTAGTCGAGCTTGCTACTGGCATGAACTATTGGGATGGCCAACAATGGTCGCCGAGCGATGCGAGTTTTGATCTAACCGACGACGCCTTTGTTGCCAACCGCGTTCAGCATCGCACACGGTTGAATGCAGATTTGAACGTTATCGGTGCGGTCACGACAACGCTGGTGGACGGAACGACCTTGCGTTCGACACCCGTGGCGATTGCGTTGTACGACCCCAATGACGGACGTTTTGCGGTCGTTTCCACAATCACAAACAGCATCGGCGTGTTGGTCGCCAGCAACCAAGTAGTCTATCCCGATGCGTTTAGCGGCGGCGGCGTGTGCGCCAACGTGGTTTACACACTGCAAGCCGGCTCATTCGAGCAGGACATTGTAATCACGGGACGGTTGAATCCTGTTGACTATGGGTTCCCGACCAACGCCCAAATCCAAATCATCACCGAATTCTATGACCCGCCGCAGCCAGAGAAGATGCGGCGGCCAATTTACGTTGAGCAAAAGGAGAGTGTGCGCCGTCGCAAGGTGAGTCCAGACCTGATGGACGACGTGCTTGGCTTCTCAGACCTTGTCATCGGCACCGGCCGGGCCTTCACGCCGCCGACCGCGACGCACACCAACGGGGCGCAAACCGTCGTGGCCAAGGAATTCAGAACGATCCCGGAGGAAGGCCGGACCTTTTTGATTGAGACAGTCAATTGTCTCTCGATCCAGAAAGCGTTGAACGCATTGCCCGAATGTGGAGGAGCGCGGACAGCGCAACGAATTCACAACCGCTCAGATGGCTATGCTCTCGTTCCCAGACCGACTCAAACTACGCAGGCTACTAAGGCCAAGCCGCAGAAGTCACCCAACCAACTTGCGCAAGCCAACACGCCAACCCGCTCAGGGGTGGTCATTGATTATGTCGCGACGCTCAGCGGCACCTTGAGCGGAACGACCGTCTTCAAAGGTGACACCACCTACCTCGTGTTAGGAACCGTGTATTGCAACGGCCCGGTGACGCTGGAGGCGGCGGTTTTCAAGCACAAGGTTGGCACGTCAATCGTATTAAACAACAGTTTGACCTGCAAAACCTCCAGCTACCGGCCGGCAGTATTCACATGCATCGATGATGACAGCATCGGCGAATCATTGGCCGGCTATCCTGGCTACACCGGCACGATCAATCCTGCAGGTTATGGCAACCCCGCCCTGTGCAGCCAGTGGTCCAGCACGCCTAGTTTGAGCAACGTGCGCTTCTGTTACGCCCAGGAAGCGATTCGACTCGTGGGCACGTATGTAAGCGCAACACTCTCACACGCGCAAATCATCAACTGCATTCGAGGCATTGTGTTGGTCAACGGGGGCAGTGATTCTGGTTCAGGGTCGGGGTCGGGCGATTTCAGCATCACCGTAAACAACGCCTTGCTGTCTTTCGTGAATTATGCGCTGATCAAGAGCACCGATTACGGGTCTGGTTCCGGCTCCGGCCCAGCCGCCTACGCGTATTTGTACAATTGCACGGTGGATCATTCCCAGGTTCTGGCAAACGAGGATTATGTGTATCCTTATTTTCCGGTTACTTTCAAAAACAGCATTCTGGCAAACATCGGGTCATTGGGCAATGCAAGCCTAGCCAACAGCACATACAACGGGTTCTATTCTTGCCCCTTATTCGGCAATCCTGCTTCAAGGTGGACGTCATCAACCGATCCGTTCCAAGTGTCATGGGGAGGTGCGTACTACCTCAAAGCCGATAGCTCATTCCGGAGCAAAGGTGCCACGACTGTCCCCACGACGCTGCTGTCATCACTAAAGGTAAAAACCACCCAGCCGCCAATGGCTTTTTCCCGCTTTACCGAGGTGTTTGGCGAGTTAACTTTGTTTCCCCAAGTGCCCCGCTACGTTAGCGGCCCTCCAGACCTTGGCTATTGGTATGATGCGCTGGATTACACTGTGGCCAGTATGTGGTTGGAAGGAGGCTCAATTACGGTTCAGCCCGGAACGGCCATCGGCTTCCGCAATGAGTATGCCCCCGACTTCTTCTGGCCGTGGTATTGGACACTTGAGGGTTTAGAGTTATGGGAAGGGTCTTCCTTCATTAGCCACGGAATGCCCACGCGCCCGATCGTCTATGCGGATGTTCAGACCGTGCAGGAACAAGCAGGCTTGGCCACGGCCGCATTCTTTGTTCCTTGGTTCATCTTGGACCCGAACAACACTCCCCCTCCCATTGCCGATTTCCGGTTCTCAAACTTCTATGCGGCTCCCGGCGCAACCCCAGGCTACATCTATTTGAGCTATTTTCAGGACCCGGCCTCGTACGCGTCGCCTGGGACGTTTCACTTCTGGAGCGGCCTGGACGAATTGGGGGATGCCCTGTCCGTCAACTCCACCCTGAATCTGACCCTGCGCGATTGCAGTCTGCAAGGCGGCGCCGTTAATTTGGGCAAGGACCTCGATTTCGTTATGAACTTGCCCTGTAACGTGTCCTGGATAAACAGTCTGTTCGACCGGGTGGATTTTAATCTGGACCCGGATTGGGTTGATCAGTCCGATCCAACACTATACGTGGACCTCACCTTCCAAGGGTACAACAACCTTTTCCGTGGCGGGCTGTTGCGCGCGGTGCCGATTCCGGCTACGGCGGGAAACTGGATCTTCAAAGACAACCTCTTCGACAAGATCGCTTTTGAACAGGATACCACTGCGTCACTGGATCATGATTTCAACGGGTACTGGAAACGTCTCCCATCGGAACTGGAATCGGGGCAAACGGATCGATTGGCTCCGAACGCGGCGAACGACAAAGTGTTGACATCCGCCCCCTATTATCAATCTGGCCCCTTGGGGAGTTATTATTTGCCCGCTTCGGGCCTGCTTTACAACGGCGGTAGTCGCACGCCAGGACAAGCCGGGCTTTACCACTACACAACCCGCATTGATCAAACTAAGGACGGCGTGGAAACTCCAAGCGTGGTCAACATTGGCCTGCACTATGTCGCCACCGTTAGTTACAGCAGCACGCAGCCCAAGGATACGGACAGCGATGGAATCCCGGATTGGATCGAAGATGCAGACGGCGACGGAGTTTGGGACACGCCTGATCCCCTCCGCTTCACTCAGGCAAACAATGATTTCTGCCAAGTGGACCAGAATAGTGCAGCAAACGTATTAAGCGTCCTGGTTAACGACTTTGATTCGGAAGGATTTCCTCTCTCCATTTTGAGTCCGTATGGGCTCGCTGCCACCGGCCATGGAACGGTGCAACCGGCACAAGACTACAGAAGTCTGCTTTACACTCCGACCAGCGGGTTCTCTGGAGTGGACAGCTTCTCTTACGTGATTTTCAACGGTTTCAATCGCGCCGCCATCGGCACGGTTAACGTCTTTGTCAATCAGTCGGGAAATCATCTGCCCGTTGCCGTAACTGATGTTGGCGTGATGTCAGCAACAACCATTACCCTGAACCTGCTCGCGAACGATTCGGACCCTGATAGTGATACGATTAGCATCGTCTCCTTGGAGTCACCTCGGCTTGGCACGGTACAGAACCTCGGCGGCGGCCAAATTCAGTACACCCGCGCCGCCTCGGTGTTCGGCCCCGACGTATTCCATTACACAATCACGGATGGCAGAGGGGCATGCGCCGTGGGCACGGTGCGAATCGAACGCAACCTCGGATTGCTCGCAAACCACGACACGATCCAGATCGAACAGGACAGCGGTAACAACGAACTGGATCTCCTGCGAAACGACCAAAGCTTTGACGGCTTCAAGTTGGCTGTTTCTTCGGTAACGACGCCAACTCACGGCACAGCGGCTGTTGCAAGTGGCGGCGTCAAAGCCGTTTATTCGCCCAATAACGGTTTTTACGGCGCTGATTCGTTCACCTACACAGCCGCCGATGGACACGGCGACAATGCCAATGCGACCGTAAGGATTTTTGTCAACAAGTCTGGTAATTCGCCACCGGTTGCTGGAGATGACAATTACACGCTGGCGGTAAACGAACACTCGGTGGACCTCGGCGCTTTGGGAAACGACACGGACCCAGATTCAGACCCCTTGGCAATCCATTCCATCATTCCACCAGTAAAGGGCACCGCGACTGACATCGGTGGCGGCCAGATTAGATATGTTCGCGACCCCGCCAAATTTGGCGACGATTCATTCGCATATATTGTGACCGACGGCAACGGCGGTTATGCAATTGGTCACGTGCTGATCGAGCAAATTGATCAAGATGGGGATTTGATGCCGGACGAATGGGAACTCGCGCACAATCTGGATCCGATGACGCCGGATGATGCGGCCCTCGATCCAGATAATGACGGCTTGCCACACATCGCGGAATTCTGGCTGCACACCAATCCTCAGGTCGCGGACAACCCGCTTGGCCTCGCCACTATTGACCTCCCCGCAGTCCTGTCCGGCACTGTAACGATCCCCCTGAACGTAAGTTCCGGCGTCGAAAGGGAGGATTTGTCATTGAGTCTCTTGGTGGATGGTAACCCGGCCAACACGTCCATTCAAAAGACAGCCGGTGATCTATGGTTCGCCCAATGGGATACGTCTGCGGTGCCGAACGGGACCCGCACGCTGTCTCTGAAAATGGTTTCCACACTTCGCAGCGGCGACGCTTCGCTTTATTACCCGGTTGTTGGTTCCGCCCGGAGTGTCAGCGTTTTCAACGCCGTCACCTTGGCTCCGCTGTCGAAGAACTTCACCGCGTTTCTTCCGATCGAAGCCAAGGCAAATGTGCCGGCCAACTTTTTCCGAATCGAGGTTTATGATACGGCAAACGGCAACCACCTCAAGACGCTCGCCGGAGCCGTCTCGTACGGAATGTTCGCCAGTTCTTGGGACTTGCTGGACGATCAGGGCGTCCAAACAACGGCGAGGTCCTTGACCTGCGAGTATTATCTTTCGGCCTCAGGGGCACCTGCGGGACCGCCCGCAGCTACGACACAGCACTCGTTGTCACCGCCTATCCAAGGACAAGCCTTTGTTGTGGCATATGGCTTCGACTACTCCCGCCAAAGCATGCAGACGAAGCTTCAGGATGCCATCCGCAGGTCGGTCGTTGAGAATTTGAATACGCTGTGGGACATGTGGGGGCCGGGCACGGATTACGACCTTCTTCCGTCGGCCAACGTTCCTTATGGCAACGCGTTCCAGTGGTGGGGAGGCTTTTGGCAGGACTATTCCACCCTCACAAACGCTTTGGCCGATTCTTCCGCAGCAAACTTCTATTGGTGGGGACATGGTGGGCCGGATGTGATCGTGCCTTGGTCAAAGCCGAAACCACCTTACCTCCGAGCCCAAGTTCTCAGAGATTTGCTGGGAAATCTGGCGCTTGATCATCCTTACCGGTTAGTGATTTTAGACGGTTGCAATACCTATTCGCAAGAATGGGCAGAAGCGTTCGGGATCGATTTCGATCCCGCAGGCAACAACAACACGGTCCAAAACTTCATCAGCAGGGGACTTAACCCGCAAGCATTCGTTGGGTGGGTGGTCGAAACCCCAGCACCGAACATTCCCGCTGGCGTCGAGTATTTCGAGGACTCTTTGTTTTATCTTTGGGCGTATTGGCAGTTGGGATATCCACTGAAAGATTGTCTGCAACAGTACACCTATTATCTCGTGGACGTTCACGGCTTCAATGCTGACGGCAATTGGCTCGGCATCGGCGCTAATGGAATACCCGATCTAAAGGAATATAAAATCTCAGGTTGCCGTGACCTCACGACTTTTGACCGCTGATATGGAAAGGCTACGTCAATTGCTATGCTGCCAGAAAAGGCAAGCGCCTGCCCATGAACCCGGGTTTAAGGGCGCAAGACGCGATCAAAGTTCGTGGTGGTCTCTCCTTTTTCTGAGCCTGATCATCTCGGCGGGATGCGCAACGGGCCGGGTTCAATTTCAATTCCGGGATGCAGGTAATGGGCAGACCCTCAATGGTGTGGCAGGCGAATGGTATGAAGACTACACCCGTCCTTTTGATCGAACCATTTGGACACATCGGAAATCCGTCCCTCCATCCGGCGACGATGGAACAACGGAATTGATCAGCTTTAACGGCAGGCACCTTCACTTCTTTAGGTTTCAGCGACCGGGGTATGGCCGTGTTGATGGGTATCTGTCAAAGGATGGTTTCGTTACCGGCCCAAGCCAGAAAATCGTCCCGACAAATCATGTAATTGTCATTCCGATGAGTCCCGAGCCGAGCCGAGGGAAATGATTGTATGGAGAGTCTGCCATTCGCTTACAAGTTTGTCGCTCTGGCCGTCATGCTGGCGGAGCTCAATTTCGCGGCGGATCAATTGCGCCTTTCTCTCAATCATCCGGTCACTGAGCGTGATCTCAAGATGGAACTGGTGCTTGATCCGAGGAAAATGCCTTTTTCCGGGCGGCTGGACACCGAGCAATACTCCTTTTCCATTGGTGAGGGTTATTTGCGTTTTATCACGAACCTGAAAGAGAACCGAGGTGAACTCTCGATGCGGGAATACAACGAGCGGTTGTCGAAGTCTAAGCCTGCAATTGATTCAAACCAAGCGTATCTGATTGCCAAAGGATGGCTGAAAGCAATGGAAGTCGACGTTGACACACTGGAAAAAGATCATCCACCTCGGAGCGAACAGCGATTCTTCTATTCCGATGGAATGACGAGGACGTATTTGCCAGTTTTCGACGTCGAATGGGGACAGCCTGCGCGTCCCGCTGTCAGAGTGTCGCTTAATGGCGCGACGACGAATTTGTTATACTTGCGGCAGGAAAATACTTCCTATTCGCGCCGCCATGCACTGGGCATCAAAGAATTCGAAAAGCTCCTGGCAATTTCCAACGACGAGTTCTTGAAGTACACCACTGAGGAAAGAAGCAACCTCTTGGCACAATTCACAGTCGATTTGCACTTTCTACCTGCAAAACCCCACCCGTGTTCGCAACGATGGCCACTTCGATAAGACTTGGGGCTCGGAATCGCACGTTTACCGGTGTTGTCAGTTCCGGTTTCACGCTGATTGAACTGCTGGTTGTGATTGCTATCATTGCGATTCTGGCGGCGCTGCTGCTGCCAGCACTTTCAGGCGCCAAGCTCAAAGCACATCAGATCGCCTGCCTGAGCAATCTCAAGCAACTAGGCGAAGTCGCTTTCATGTACCACCAGGATTATGGCAAAGGGATTCCTCCCGGGATGACAAGCCAAGCACTGATGTGGAACCAATACTTGCCAACGAACGGACCGAGCTATAATGCCGCCCTTACCGAAATCCGTCTCTGCCCCGTCGCGAAGGAACCCAAGACTCTCCCGTCAACACAGGGAGGAGGAATACGTCCTTTAATCAACCCCGGCACCGCCGCAAACTGTTGGTCAGTCGGCACCACGAGCGATCCGAAAGAGGATGCGACCGGAAGCTATGCTTTTAACGGCTGGTTTTACAGTGGTGAAGGTTTCAAGACAGAGCCGCAGCAATACTTCCCCTCATACCCAAGCGTTCGGTACCCGTCGAAGACTCCCGTGTTTGCTGACGCGGTTTGGTTTGATGTGCAGCCGGCCATCAACAATTCTGCGGCTGCCGACTTGTTCTCGGGAGATGTCCTTGAATGGACAGCAGGCTCGCGTGGTATTGCGTGCGTAACAATTGGGAGGCATGGTTCAAGACCGCCGAGCAGCGCGCCGCGAAACTGGCCCCGGAACCAGCCACTACCACGAAACTGGGGCATCAACATTGCTTTTGCCGATGGCCACGCGGAGCGAGTGAGATTGCCTGATCTCTGGACCCTCACGTGGAACCGCACGTGGTCTGATGGAGCACAACCTCCAGTGCGGCCTTGACGTTATGCCTTCATCCGCGTCCCACTCACAGATTGCCGTCGGTCAAACCCATATTCAGAAATCGCAAGCTTGGAGTCGACTGAGCACAAAACCAGCGGTTATCGCGGTGATCCTGCTGAGTATGTTCCTTCTGCTTGAAAGTCGTGTTCCGTTAGGGACCGCAGTTCAGATTGGCGCGGATGAAGGATTCGAGGTTGCCAAGGCCACGCTCTGCCTGCATGGTCACCATCTTTACAGCGAGGTCTGGAACGATCAACCGCCGCTGCATACGTTTCTAGTCACCCAAGTGCTCAAGCACCTGACTCCTGCCATTCTGGGGCCACGCTTGGTGACGACGGCATTTGCAGCCATACTGCTCGCTTTCGTTTTTGTCATCGGCTATCGCACTTCCGGATTGCTGACTGGTACGTTGACAACTGCGCTGGTGATCGCATCGCCTGGGTTTTTGGAACTGAGTGCCTCGTGCATGTTGGAGATTCCGGCGCTGGCAACCGCCATCGCCGGACTCGCGGTGTTGTTCGTTGCCCGGTCGGGCCGGTGGCATGGATCTGAAATCCTTTGTGGAATCTTGTTCGGCCTCGCGACGCTGATGAAACTGGTGCCGTTGTATCTGCTGCCGCTGGCGGTGCTAATTCTCTGGTTGCGGCAGAGGAACGCGGTTGTGTGCGAAGCGCCAGCCGCAGCGCGCGGGCCTACGAACCGGTTCGCGTACCCCGGATGTGCTGCGGCTGGTCGGAACCACACAACCGCGTTCCAGTTATCCTTGCGCAGCTTGGTTGTGGCCTTGCTGATCATCGGCGCGAGTCTCGCAGCGAGCTTCGCGTTCGTGGATTGGCTCATCGAGCGCGGCGCATACCTGGTTCACTTTCAACAATCATGGTCTTCGCATTTCGGCGGGGCCAAATCATTCGAATACGGCTCGCCGGCTGAGCACGCGTTTGATTGGAGCATTCTACTCAAGAATTGGGACGTGACGGTGCCGGCGGTTTTTGGGATTTGCATTCTGAGCACCCGGTTGCGCAAGAGCCTCTTGGCAATTCTTCCGTTGGCTTGGCTCGCGTTGTCGCTGATTGTGTTCACGAATCATAAACCCTGGTGGTCCTATTATTACATTCACATTGCGATTCCGCTGTGTTGGTGCGCGGCGGTCGGTATTGAATCTGTTTGCTCTGCTCTCGCTAGGCGATTTGTCGCCTTCACGCGCGCTGAACACAAGCGTAAAGGCGTTCGTTTCAATCGCTGGCGCGCTGCTGGTGCGTATGCGCCTGCTGTACTTTTCGCCGTTTGTGCCGCAGTTTGGATGGCAGCGCGCGTCTATTTGCAGGTCGCGAGCATTCGCAATTCACCCCAGCTTTACACGGCACTGGTGCTCCAGGAAATTGAGCGGTTGAAGCCATTCAGCCACTGGATGTACACGGACCAACTGGTTTATTCATTTCATGCCGACATCCCGATGCCGCCGCCGCTGGCAGTCGTGCCGCTGAAACGCCTCTGGACCGGCGCGATGACGAATCCGCGCATCGCTGCTGAGATGTCACGATTCAAACCGGAAATTATTCTGCTGCGCAACGACACTCGCGAAGTGTCGTTTCAGGAGTTGTTGGAGACCGACTACCGCATGATTTATCAGGACAATAAGCTACGGCTCTACGCAAATCGAGCAACGATTAAGCAAGCGGATTCGGCAGAAGTGCAGAGCACTGTGGTTCGTCGCCCGTAGTCAGTGACCGAGGTCGAAGGTATGGACGCAACATTCTGGAAATCGCAGCGGTGGTTGCGCATGGGACAGTTCATAAAGTTCTGCCTTGTGGGCGGTAGTGGCGTGATAGTGGACATGGTCGTCCTCTATATGCTGGCTGATCCCAAAACGCTGGCTTGGAGCGTGACCGCCGCGAAAATCTGTTCAGCGGAAGCGGCCATGCTCAATAACTTTCTGTGGAACGAGGTGTGGACGTTCCGGAGCTCGGCACAGCCTATGGCCAGCGGTTGCCTACGCCGGCTCATGCGGTTCCATGCCATCTGCGGCATTGGCATCGGGCTGGCGATATTCTTTCTTCACCTGTTCCATACCTACTTTGGGTTCAATTTGTATGTTGCCAATTTTCTTGCTATCCTGTTGGTAACGCTCTGGAACTTTTGGATGAACGCCATGTTCAACTGGCGGGTCGGCCACACAATGGGAACAAGGTCGCATCTTTCATCTTTCCTGATTAAGTGCTGTACCACAAAAAGGCATTAACGATGAGTCGCGCGAATCGCTCGGGAGTCGCTGGGAAAGTCCGCCGGGCGGACCAGCAGCCTTGCAAAGGCAATTCTCCAGCAGCAAAGACGAGGACCGTAAAAGGGACTTCCAGCCGCAGTGCCCGGCCCAACACTGGGTTGCTCAGCGACCTTGCTTGGTCTGAGGTTGGGCGCTCGTTGAAGCTCTCGGTGCGGGAACTGGGAATCACGCGCGGCGTGTTCGATAATCTCACAGAGGGTGCCATCGCCGGGGATTTGCACTTTTCTGAGAACACCATTCACACGCACCTGCACCGGCTGTTCCACAAGCTGCGGGTTACCACTCGGACCCAACTGGTCGTGCGCATCATGCAGGAGCTGTTGATGCTCACGCTTTCGGAAGCCAGTTCCTTGCCTCACATTTCCCGTCATCGGGTTAATGGCCGCTGCCCGGTGGAGGCTGGCGATAGTCTCTGCTAAAGCGAAATGCCTCTATCCGGCGATTGTCTCCCGCGGAACACTTCGCAAACTCCGCGTTCCGTTCGTGCTTCGCACCTTCATTTCGTTTCGCCGCGTTCAGGATTTGAGACAGGCTTTTCCCCGGCGGCGTGAGCGCGAGCTTGGCACGTCAGAATGCGATAATACCCGGACGCGCATTCGCCGCGCCAAGCTCGCCCTCACTGCCGCCCCCAAAGTTAGTCTGACCTCTGGCCGTCCGTGTTTTGCGCCGGGCTTTCGGCTTGCCCTGCCGCCCTCAAGCCACAGCCCGACGCTTCACACTCCCGGCCAGAAGTCAGAACACTTGGTTCCTTCAATCCCCGGTTTCACCTTCATTGGTCTTACGGTCTTTGGCCATTTCAACAACGCCGCCCTCCATCGCTCGGTAACTCATGATTTCACTATCGGTTTCCTTGTCGGCAGGCTGAAAACCACGCGAAGGCTCGGTTTCATATTTTCCGGGAAAAAGACCCTCCAGAAAAACCGCTTGTTCCATCCAGTGAATGGCTGGAATGAAAATCTTGCGTCCGATTTTCAGGCTGGGCGTTCCGTCGTGATCCGGGGCAATACTGTAATCATCGGGAAATTCAAATTCGGCTTCGACAGTAACTTTCATCCGTTTCATATCTCCCAATTCAAAACAAGTGGATGCTTAATCGCAACCGGGAATTCCACCGCCTGGACGCCAACCATAATTTCCCCTGCGGTGTGAGCGCGAGCTTGGCACGTCGAAATGCGAAAAGACACCGGACGCGCATTTGCCGCGCCAAGCTCGCCCTCACTACCGCCCCCCGAAATTAGTCCGACCTCTGGCCGTTCGTGTTTCGCTCCGGGCTGAACGGCTTCCCTGATTCCCCAAGCCGACGCCCTGCGCTTCACACTCCCGGCCAGAAGTCGGAACAGCGCCAGAGTGTTTTCAGGTCTTTTTGATTCTGCTGTTCATCTCCGGTCTCTCGCCCTCACCAGCCCGCTTCAACAGGGGGCAAATACATGGCGGTGCCCTCTGAAGACTACTCCCGCCAGCCGCCCTGTCTCGCGGGCTTTTTAGGGTGAAGGGCGAGAGACCGAAGACGAACAGCAGAGCACACAAAAAAAAGACCATGAAAACGAAAAGACAAAATGTGAAGGGACTCAAGAGCCGATCCGAACAGTTGAGCACGGAAAAGACAGCCGAACCGAAATTGCTTGAAGTGCCCGAGCAGCCCGCGACGCCGAGCGGTGAGCGCGAGCGTGAGCAGGACGGACGATTGCCGATTGACTTGGAGCGCCGGAGAGCCAACCGGAAATTGCCAGCGGAAAGGTTGATTGCGTTGCTTCGTGCCGAAGCGCCCCGATTCTTTGAAGTTGCTGAGGTTGTCGGTAAGTGGGTTTGGGTTCAGTTCAACGAGAAGCAGCCGCGCGAAGTCACCGCTGTTTTAGCGCAGCTTGGTTTCCATTGGAACAACAAGCGGCAGGTTTGGCAGCACCCGTGCGGCACCTACCGCGACGAGGCTTCCGTTTATGACCCGCGCAAGAAGTATCGCGCTTACTTCGCCGCCGATCAGCAGACCGCTTGAAAGGAGTTGATGCCATGAACACGAATAACAACAGCGAATCGGTTTTCGGTGAAGTCGTTTACACCTACACGCGGGCGCAAGCCATCGCGGACGGGATCCAAGTCGAAGTGACCGAGACTGCGAAGGAGGCGGGAATCTGCTTTCCGGTGTTTCTGACTCGCGCCGTGTATGACGCTTACGTGACCGTACCGCCGGAAGTGACAGCCCAAGACGAAGCCGGGAGGCTTTGGGATATTCTTTGGATGCTCCGCTTTGCGATTTTCAAAGCGCAGCCCGACCAGAGCCGTTTGCATTTCGCGCTCTATGTTCGGAATGACAACCGCCGCCCCAAGTTGGTCAAGCTAATTGCCACTTGCGGCCCGGTGGACATAGACAATCCGAAACCGGCCATCACGGTAATGTTGCCGGGGGAGGAATGACAGGGATTTGACGCCATGAGAACCTCGACGAAACGCCGCTTGCCAATTCCGCAATGGGAATTCGGTTTTGCTTCCGACACATTCAACTTGTCTCAGGAGGCGGACCCAGGACGGCGAGCGCATCGCCCGCGAACGGAACGTAACCGAGAGGAACCGCCAGCTTGCCGAGGCAGCGCAAGCCCGCATGTTCCGGGGAAAACCGCGCGGAAAAATGCCAGCAAAAAAGCCAGCAGAATTGCCAGCAAACCCCGTAGTAAAGGGGTTAAATCGGGTAAGAAAAAGCAAGGCCAAGTTAGCCTTGACAGTGAACGTAAGTGCATTATAGTCAACCAGTCAGCGATGACCTAGACACTTGATTTCGAGTGGCTTGTGGAAGGCGAGATGCGTTCGATTCCGACCCTCGCCTCCAGTCTTAATGGCCTGAAAGCCAGTTGGTTGAAAATGCGGGGGGCGCCATCTTCAGCGGTTTTTTCAACGGTCTGATAGTTTGCCCGCAATTCTGCACTGTAGTCGCTCCGGAAACTGAACAGCATTTCGGCCATCCGTTAAAGGGTGAGATCGAGTCTGGAAGGCGAGGCCCGTGAGCACAAGGAAGCGACAGTTGCATGCATTGGCGTGCAAGGCCAAGGTGGCCCTGGAAGCCGTGAAAGAACGCCTTACGGTGACCCTGATCGCCAGCACCTACCAGGATCACCCCCAAGTCGGCGTCTGGAAGCGCCAGTTGCTTGAGGCGGCCCGGGTGGCGTTTGCCCGGCCCCACGATCCAGCCGCCGCCGCCCACGCCGGGCCGGCGGAGGAGTTGTTCGCCAAACTCTGGCGGCTGGAGATGGAATTGGAGTGGCTTGAAAAAAACGGTTCTCCCAGGTTCTTAATGGGTTACTAGGCGCGATCTCTCGGCCGACGGCTTGCCAAACCGCCAACGGTTTGAGAGCCAAGGTAACCGACATGGCTGTAAGCCGCTCATAATGAAGGAATTATTTGAACATCGTAGGTGTTCGACCGGAGCATGGCGCGAGCTTGAGGCTCTCAAGCCACTCCGCTGCTCGCTTTATCCTGCGGCCCTAGACAATAAAAAGTCGGAACAACCAGTAAACCCGATCAGGGCTGCTTGAAGCAATTCGCCTCGTCGCCCCGGTGCGATTGGTTTCGGGGAAGCCTTCTGGCGGCCCCTCAGCCCGCCGGGCAGCGCTTAAGTTCGATCTTGGCCTGCTTCTCAAAGTAGCGCACGAGTGCACCGTGATCGCAGTCGCCCATGTTGTCCACCTTCAACGCCTGCATGATCTCCCGCACCGACGCGGTGAGGGGCAAGGGCGCGCCGAACTGGTGACCGCTATCAAGGGCGTTGTCAAGGTCTTTGATGTGCAGGTTGATGCGGAACCCGGGATTGAACTTCCGGTCGAGCATAAGGGGCGCCTTGGCGTCCATCGCCGTGCTACCAGCCAGCCCGCCACGGATGGCTTGAAACACCAGTTCCGGTTCCACCCCGGCCTTGGCGGCCAAGACCAGCGCCTCGGAAACCGCGGCGATATTGAGCGCGACGATGATCTGATTGGCCAACTTGGCCACGTTGCCCGCGCCGATATCGCCAACGCGCACGACCGATGTCGCCATCGCCTTGAAGACTGGCAAACAGCGTTCGAATACTTCCTTTTTCCCTCCAACCATGACCGAAAGGGTGCCGTCAATCGCCTTAGGCTGGCCGCCACTGACCGGCGCATCCAGCATTTCAATGCCCTTTTCGGCGAGCTTGGCGGCAATTTCACGGCTGGCCTGCGGCGCGATCGAGCTCATGTCGGCAAGGATCAGCCCCGGGCTGGCTCCTTCAAGAACCCCGTCTTTGCCCAACACGACCTGTTTCACCTCCGGCGAGTTGGGTAACATTGTGATAACAATCTCGACCTGCCGCGCGATTTCCTTGGGGTTGGCTGCGGCCCTCGCCCCGGCCGCTACCAATTCCTCCACCGCCTCGCGCACGATGTCGCACACAATTAGTTCATGGCCCGCTTTGAGCAGGTTCTTGCTCATGGGCTTGCCCATGATACCGAGTCCGATGAATCCGATTTTCATGTTGCGATTTGGAGTTAATGTTGTTGTTTGCAAAAGTAAAAAATAAATCGCGGCTACGACTTGAAGCCGTGGTCACGCAGCCATCCAAACGAAGCGATAGTGTTGGGCTTGGGCACGTATTCCAGGCCAACATAGCCAGCATAATTCAATTCGTCAAGCCGCTGAAACAGGAACGGGAAGTTGATTTCGCCCGTACCTGGTTGGTGTCGACCGGGATTGTCGGCGATTTGGATGTGCCCAATGCGCCCGAGATGCTTGCTAATCGTACCCGCCAATTCCCCCTCTTCGCGCTGGGCGTGGTAAACGTCGTATTGCAACCGGACGTTGGGCTGGCCGATTTCATCCAGGAGCTTGAGCGCCGCGTCGGTGCGATTGAGGAAGAAGCCGGGGATATCAAAGTGGTTGATCGGCTCGATGAGCAGCTCGAGCCCATGCTTCGCGAGTTCGACAGCCGCGAAGCGGGCGTTCTCGAGCAGCGTCTGCCAGTGCTCCTCGTCAGTGCGGCCGGGCACGCGCTTCCCCGCTAGACAGTTCAAGCGGGGGACGTTCAGAACCCTGGCATATTCAATCGCCCTGGCCACACCGGCACGAAATTCCACCTCGCGGCCAGGCAAAGCAGCGATACCTCGATCCCCCGCCGCCCAGTCACCAGCAGGCAGGTTGAACAGCACTTGCTGAAGCCCATGTCTGTCGAGTTCCGCTTTCAACTCCTCCGCCTTAAACGCGTAGGGGAACAAATATTCGACATGGGTGAAGCCGGCGTTGCGGGCTAGCGCAAACCGTTCGAGGAATGACACCTCGGTGAAAAGCATTGTGAGATTTGCCGCGAATTTAGGCATAGATTTTACGAATTCTTGTTGAGCGATAGAGTGCGCTGTCTGCGCACGGGTTTGGTGTTAAAATAACTCATGGTACGAGCGTTGGAGGTATGACGATCATCCATTTGAAGACGTAAGCTTGGAGCGTAACCAGGATACCCATGAGCGTCGCCAGCGCGAGGCTATGCCAGAACACCGCGCCCAGAATCGTGCCCGCGTCGGGACTGTCCTTCTGCCCACCGGTGGCAACACTGGCCACGACAATGCTTTGTGCGTCAATCATCTTGCCCATCACTCCCCCGGCGCTGTTCGCTGCAGCCGTAAGAATGGGCGAGATGGCAAGCTGCTGGGCCGTAACTTTCTGAAGGTTTCCAAACAGCACGTTGGAGGAGGTGTCGCTGCCGGTCAACGCCACCCCAAGCCAGCCCAGCAATGGCGAGAAAAATGGAAATAGTACGCCGGTCGAGGCAAACGCCAGCCCCATGGTTGTGTCGATGCCGCTGTAACGTGTGGTGAAACCCACTGCGAGCATCAAGGCGATGGTCAGCAGCGACACGAGGACCCGTCTCAGCGTGCGCCCGTACGTCGCGGCAATCTCGCGGGGTTTCAGGCCGAGCAGGAAGCCGGTAAGGATACCGGCCACCAGCAGCGCGGTGCCAGTAGCCGACAGTAGGTTAAACGTGAACTGCGCGGCTTCGGGTTCCGGCTGGGTGACCACAGGCGGCATTTTCTGCACGGCTTGGTGCAATGCTGGAACTGAGAGCTTCGGGGCGAATGTTTGGTTGAGCGCGTTCTTAACTGGCGCAACACTGGACACGGCCACGAACACCGTAAGGAGGACCCATGGCAACCAGGCACGGAGGTTCTCACCCCTGAGGGAGGCCGCCGCAGGTGCGGCGGGGGCGTCAGCAACCCTTTCCACGTTGCCATGCCTTTGCACTTCCGATGGCTTCCAGTAGCGCAATAGGATCACAAGCGCGCTGATGGCGCTCAGTCCGGCAGCAGCGTCCACCAAATAGGGCCCATGGAAGTTGCTAACCACAAACTGCACGACCGCAAAGCTGGCGCCTGTGACAAAGCAGGCAGGCCACACCCCCAGCATGCTGCGCCAGCCGGCCTGTGCCACTACCAGCCAAAAAGGCACAAGCAGCGAGAAGAAAGGCAACTGCCTTCCGACCATTGCGCTTAGCGCGCTTTCATCCAGCCCGGTCACCTTGGCCAGCGTAATGATCGGGATACCCACCGAGCCGAAGGCAACCGGCGCAGTATTTCCGATGAGCGCCAGCTTGGCGGCCTCCAGCGGGCGAAATCCCAGCCCGATCATTAAGGCCCCGGTAATTGCCACCGGCGCGCCGAAGCCCGCGAACCCCTCGATAAATGCACCAAAGCTGAAAGCGATCATCAGTGCCTGAATACGGCGGTCCTGCGATAGGCCCGACATCCGGGCCTGCAGAACTCTGAAACCCCCACTCTCAACCGAGAGGTTGTAAATGAAAATTGCGTTGAGAACGATCCAGCCGATGGGGAATAGCCCAAACGCTGCACCGTAGCCCGCGGACGCTAGGCCCAGTTGAGCTGGCATGCCGTAAACCCCGATGGCAACGGCCGCCGCCACCAATAGCCCAGCCAGCGCCGCCACATGCGCGCGCACATGCCAGAACGCCAGCAACGCAAGCAGAGTGACAACCGGCAGCGCTGCCACGATCGTCGAAAGACTAAGGCTGCCCGCAACTGGAGTGTAGTTTTGTGACCACGTCATGGGATTACAGGGTTTGGGCACTCACGTGCGCATTTGCTGGGCAGTAGGCACCTACCATCTTGGCAGGCTCTTGAAAAACCCCTCTTTCGAAACACAACCTTTCAATCTCCAAAAATACTCGCATATTCTTGTCTTGTGACGGGCAATGATTCTTTCAACAGCCTGCTAGGGACGGTTGTAACTCAGCCGCACCAGTTCGATGCCGACTGCTTTACCCAGATTCCGCGAATAGCTCATCTCCCTCGCGGTGTTCCAGTGCTCATGCACACCCAGACTGCCCAACATGGTACCATCACCCTCCGGATCGTATTTTGCCTTGGAAGGTGGGTTGCTCGCCAGAGCCGCTTCATGGAGGTAACCGTCCACGTTGCCATTGAAACTGGGATTGCCCTCGGTGAGGTTAGGCTCGGTGCATATCAAATCATAGGCCACAGAGTCCAGCGCAACCGGGTCCTGTGACATCAGTAGACTTGAACACCAACGGTTGTTCAACGTGCTCCACCGTACCACCGGCAGGCTCTGGTTTTTGGAGGTATACAAGCCATCGGCGAAATATAGGAGCGTCTTACCTCCAAGCTGCCTGTGGCCGAGGAGCTGAACCAAGCCATTGGGCTGGCCGTGTCGATAAGGCGTGGGGTAGTCCCAAAGGGCGAAGGCATGGAGCACATTCGGCGCGAAGGCCTTCTTGGTCGGGTCATACACCGAGCCGAAATGGTTCTTCGCAGCGACCGTAATGCCAAAGACGCGTTGCGGTCGCAGTAGGGCATAATTGATCAGGTACGAGGCTTCCGTGTAGACCTTGGGGAGAAACATCGTCCTGCGGACATTCCCAGGTAACTCGAACTGAATGGGGCAATTCATGTCGGGTTCGGCCTTCTGACGCTGTGGGCTACTACCCCCGCGACTGTCAACGAAGCGAACCTCCTGAAAGTCCCGACGGGGATTGCGGCGAATCCTATGGTAGAGGATTTCGTTCAAGCAACGTGAAGGGTCGGCCAAGGTGATGCACTCGCCGGGGACACCTGCGACCTCGATCAATTGCCGAACCATCACATAAACGACTTGTGAGTTAGGATAGCCTTTTTCGGTCCATGGCTCGCCCTTTGAATCAGCATTGCAATTGAGTTTGATCACCACCTTCTCGTCCCTCTGATATCCGCGGTCACCCCGGTTGCTGGTCCGGTTGAAATAGCGGAAGAGCCGCTCCCACGCAGCCGCATCTGACTCGGCTGCTGTGAGCCGCTGGAGGCTTGCAGCGAACATCCTTTCGACAATCACCGAATCGGTGTTCTGCTCCTCCCACCACGCGCCGGTCCGACCATCCCATTTGGCCACATCACAGTCTTGTGCCCATACTACACGGCCGGGATGAATGCCTTTGCCCTGCCCCATCGGGCGATTGCGCCCTTCTACGGGGGGCAAATCCGGCGCAGCACACTGTTGCGAATTGGCCGTTGCTCCGGTGCCAATACTGGCATAGATGAACACTGCCACAATGAATCCGCAGAGAGCCGCGGCAAGTCGCCCTCCCCACCGCCGTGCGTAGGCCACAGCCTGCAAAGTAAGCAGGTTGCCAAGCAACCAGGTTACAAAGCCAATGCTGATCCCTGCCGCTACCTTCTGACAAGGGTATTCGACACGACTCGGTTTGGGAATGACACGAAACAAGTACCAGGCGATTGCGAGGCATCCCAGAATCGAATACCACGCCCAGAGAAACGGTATACCCCGTCGCAATTTCATCCAGCGGCCCGAGTGTTGGCATCGTGCCACCATCCGACCCAGTGATCTGGAAAACCGCGGTTTCATCTTCTATTGAAATAAGCCAGCCTTGATTATCAAGCCGATCCTCATTGAGCCTTTCCCAGCGGTAGCTTTAAGGCCACTCGGTTCGACCATCCAGAAGCGTAAAGCACAGGACCTTTCCTTACGCTGTCGACTGGAAATTACACGCGCCCCCCTCTCATCATGAGGCTGCGTTTGGCAACTGCATGCCCGACCACCGTCCGCTCGTTGTGCCCACAGCATAAGCTATTATCGCACGGTCGGTTAACGAGAACGCCTGCCACAATTCGGAATCCCCTCCCCGCCCAAGTCGGTGTACTCTTTCAAAACGGCTTGGTCCGCAAATCGCCAATCCGGAAGAACTTCCGTGTTTCGAAAGGAAGTCCCATAATAGGTCTCGTCCATTGATTGGCTGTAGGCAAGCCACCAGCAGTACGCCTCGCCCAGCTCTTCGCGAGCCCGAGCAATATCGCCGGCGTGTTTCAGCGTGGCGGCGCGGATTTTGTGCGCATAGTACCTGCTCAGATATGCCATCTGCCTTACATTCCGGATCCCTAGGTCCAACCGCCCATTTCCACCTACCGTTATCCCCTTCAGCAGAGACAAGGCCCGATCAGCATCGCCCTGCATTTCATCGGCAAGTTGATAGGAGGTTTTCTTCCCGGCGCACCGACCGGCTGCCGAATCGGCGATGTTACAGAGACGTGATCCCTTCGCCACATCCTGTCCGGCGAAGCCCCCCGCGGCACCAGGAACGTCACGAATGCTCCGAAAACCGCCACAGCGCTTCGGATCACTCCAGCATGCCTCTGGATACCAGTGGAAATCCAAATTCCAATCTCTCATCACCAGTTCCGTCACTCGCGGCAAAGACCTGGACGCCAAAGCCCAAGCCTGAAACAGGTTCGACGCTACAGATGCCGAAATCCCATAATGCTGTCCCAGAAGCCTCGTCAACACACCGTCCTCCATGTTTGGATTATACGAAAGCCGCCCCCACAACATCTCCATGTACCACCGGCGCTGTACCTCAAGCTGCCCGTTCAACGCCTCGTTCTTGCAGAAATACGTCCGCGTCGGATTATAACCGTCGCTCCCGATATACATCCCAATCACCGTCGTCCCCCTCCTCGGTATCCCGTTCATGAAATCCCTCACAAACTGCGGATCCCCCCAATTCAGGTAGAAATAATCGTCATTGCGTACCGTAAGCCATGTCTGCAACCCCACCTTGGCACACTGCTCGATCTCATCCACCGACCATCCGGGCGTGGGCGTGGAATACATGTGCGCCATCGCGTACTTCTGCGATAGCTGCAGAGTCGCGTTCGAAAGCGTCTTCAGCGGTTCAAAGATCTGGTTGCAAAGCTGCACGCTCGTCCCGAGTCTCCGTCGAATCAATGTAAACCGCCTCGACGGATTTCTGGCTAAATAGTCATAGACGGCCTTGCCCATCGCGTCCCACGTCCATTGCGTCTTTTCCTCCGTCGAGCCGCTCATTCCATCGCCCCCGGAAATCCCAAACCCGTCCAGCTCTGGATAAGTCTCCAAAAGCGCCAACATGCTCTTGTAATGATAGTTAATCGTATTGGTATTCGCCTGATCTCGCGTCAGAACCGGATATTGCGTGCTCGCATAATCCACATACACGTTCCAGTTGAAGAAGAAAAACTTCATCCCCCGCTCGTGTGCATACCGCATCACCTCCCTCCAAAATGCCACCCGAGCCTCGTGATCCATCTCCTTCACAAAGCCATCAAAACCCTCAATGTTTGGCAGGCTCGCACTCAGATAATCCGCCACCCTCACGAGCGCCGGAAACGGATGATGCACCCACACCGAAAGCACGTTGTACCGATGCCGCGCCTGCTGATCGATCAACCCCTTCCAAAACGTCATGTCCCAAACATGCGGAATCGCCCGCGTCGCCGAGGTCGAACTCCAGCCCCCCACATAGGTGGGAATCCGCCGATCCAGCGGAAGATTCAACTTTATCCCCCGGTTTAAAAGAAATGGCACTTCTTCGGTGTTGTAGCTTCTCTGAAGCCCGTAAAACGAGATATTCTCCGCAATTTGAAGCCCTCCATACATCGCCCCCACGACATCACCCCCAAGCACCCAATAACTGAGCTGACCACTATTGGTTGTCGTCCGCAACGCATAGGCCTGCGCCCCTAATGCCGGTGGCACCGCGCTCCCCCCCTCTGCCCTCAGCCGGGAAATCACATCGCCATCGCTGGCCAGCGCAATGACAATTCTCTTCCCTCTCCATTGCTCTCCCAGTGCAGTCAGGGCGTTCGTCTCCATTTCATGCCCCTCCTGCTCTAGCGCAGCCTTGATGTCCCCAACCGCAAAGGAAACTGGCGCGTTCCCCGGATCAAAGTACAGCCGCACCGTCTCCGCCGGCGCAAGCGTCGTACATCCAACCGCACAAACAACAACCCCCCCCCGCATACGGACGGTGCTCAGCAATCCACGCAACATCGCATTCATAATCCGTCACAACATTATGCCTCTGGCCTCCCAAAAGCTCTACGGACGAAATCCTCGCTCCGTACCCGGACGCCAACCTTCATCCTTCAGACTGCCTGGCAGCCACTTGCGTGCAATCTCAATGTCCCCAGCAACCTGTTTTGTCAGTGCCGTCACATTTACGTAGCCCACGCGGTTGTACAGGGCCGGTACATAGTGAGCATCCCGAACCTGCGCATACCGCTTCCAGCATCCTAACGCTTTCTCGAGGTGTTCTACCGCAAGCCTGCGCTCGTAGTCCTCACCGTTCAAGTCGTACAGCGCCAGGGCACACCCCCCTCGAATCTTGGCCGCATAGTAGTGCCCTAACCATGCCAATGCCTCACAATCCACAACCGTCTTCCGCAGCTCCGAATCCTCCCCGCACGCCTCCCGCAGCACCTCCACTGAGCCAAGGGCTGCAGCCGCCGCGCCCTCAAGCGCGGCCGCAATCTCCAGGGGCGTCGTTGCCGCCATGACCTTACCTGTCGTCAATCGCTTGCGCCACTCCCGAATGTTGAGCACCCCCGAGCCCGGCATGGTATCCCACTCCATGAAGTGCCTTACAGTGTAAAAGCCTTTTGACCGGCGATGACTCAAGCAGGCTTCAGGATACCATTTTAAATCAATGTCCCCCCAGAAAAACCGCGTGATCAACGGCATCACCTGAGAGGCACACTGTAAACCACGGAACACAAGATAGGCCGGCGCTTTTGGATGCCGCGCACCCAAGATACGCATAAACTGTGAATCGGGAATCGTGGGGTCATATGCAAGCCGTCCCCAGAGCATGAAGGAGTACCACTGCTTTTCGATCACCAATGGACGCGGACCGGTGTCCGGGTTGCGTTCCAGAAAATCTCGTCCCCAGATGTATCCGTCCGGACCCATGTAGAACCCCAGCACCTTTTCCGGCGACGGAATGTTCAGAATGTATTCTCGCACATAGGTGGGATCGCCAAACCGGAAAGTGTAAATGTCATCGTTGCGCACGGTTAACCACGTCTTTTTGCCAGGTGCAAGATTTTCGAGCAATGGCGTGATGAAAGGGGGATTGGGAATCGAATACATATGGGCCACGGAGTACTTGAAGCTGAAATCAAACGGCCCTGGATAATCCTTAAACGCTTCCAAAATGTTGCTCTGGGCTGTCCAGTGGAAGCGGTGAATCAACCGAAACTGACGCCTCGGGTCCTCCTTCACAGCATCTCGAATCCCTTCACCATACGTCTCCCAAAGCCATTTCTCCTTCACCTCCGAGTCCATTGTCTCCGGCATACCCTCGCCAGCTGTGATCCCCATGCCGGCCAGCAACGGATATGTTTTCAGCATCTCTCGCACGCTGGCGCGAAAATACTGTGTGGTAATCTCATTGTCCATGTCGCTGGTGATGCCGTGTTTGCCCTCCGCACCAAACGTAAACACATTCCACGTGAAAAAATAGACCTGAACGCCGCGGTCGGCTGCATACTGCATGACCCAGCGCCAAAATGCGATTTTCTCGTCGATCGTCATTCGCTTCACCACTTCATGGTTCGCGAGCATTTCCGGACGAACCATATCCTTACCTGCAAAACTGAACGTGTCATCCAAGGGGGCTCGCGTGCGCCAGATGTCATTCAGGGCAACCTCTGGAAATTCCGGCACTTTCACCAGCGATGGGAACGGATGCAGACTCCAAAGAGTCAGCACATTATAGCGGTGGCGCGCCATGGCATCCAGGAAAGCCGCCCAAAACTCGCGCTCCCAAACCACCGGGATGTTGGCCTGGCCAGCGTCGGAGCAGTCGGAGTAGCTGGGCGTGCGTAGATCAAGCGGAATGTTGAACTTGATACCGCGCTGGGTGATATACGGCTTGCGATCTGTGTCCTTCAATGAGTCCCACGCGCCGATGCGAATCGCCTCCGCGACGTCTAGCCCACCATACATTGCGCCGACGGCATCGGCCCCGCACACGGTAATGACGCGGCGTCCGCCGTCCTTATGCACGCGAATTCTGTAGCTCTGCGCAACGGCACTGCCGCCCTTCTCGACGGTGATGGAAATGCGGGTAGCATTTGGGTCATCACCCACCGTCATGCCCTTCGCTGCGGCTTCACGCCGGATTTCCTCGGCAGCAAACTTTCCCGGTCCGCCAGCAACCGCGTCAAGGGAGAGCGTGAGGGTTTGGGCCGCTAAGACTGACGCCGACAGGCCACACAGCAGCGCGCCGATTAAGAGACTGTTCATTTTCATAGACTTTCTGACGATTGCCGGCGGAGCAACGACTCGCTCTCAATCCAACGGCTGTTTCTCGAAATCCGATTCTTCCACCCAACCAGCCTTTAATTTTTCGCCCTTCAGATAGCGCTCGTGGAAGTTTCGCTGGCCGGCGTTGGCGTAAGGGTATTGCTCGAAGACCTCGCCCCGGCCAAGCATCCGCGGATCTCCCTGCGCGTTGAGTTCGCCAGTCATCCGCTGCTCCAGTTGGCGCTTGCGATCCGCGAACGCCGGATCGGCGGCCAAGTTTCTCACACAGTCCGCATCCCGCTTCAGGTCGTACAGTTCCTCCGCCGGGCGCTTGCCGAAACAGAGCGCCCAGTGTGGATCGGCGGGGTTCTTGCGGTGAGCGTCAAGGATGAAAGTCTTCGTGGGGCCGCCGTCACAGTTGAGGTAGCCGGTTTCCGGGTTGCCTGCCGGCCAGCGGGTTGGTTCGTAGTTCCGGACGTACACCAGGTCGCCCTGAATGATGCCGCGAATGGGGTAGCCCCAATCGTGCGGACGCCCCACGTCGTGGCGTTCTTTCCCGACGAGAACGCGGTCGCGCGTTGCGTTCGCCACGCCGGCCCGCGGGTGGAACAGAAGGTCCGAGAGGCTGCGGCCGGTGGCGTCAGCCATGCCGGTCTGTTCCCACCGCAATCCAGCCAGTTCGATGAAAGTGGGCGCTAGATCAATGAAGCTCACGAAATCGTCCACCTTGCGGCCAAACTGCCTGAGGCCGTGCTTCCACATCATGGCCAGCGGAACATGGTTGGACGATTCGTACGCTTGGCCCTTGACACGTGGGAACGGCATGCCGTGATCGGAGGTAACGACGACCAAGGTGTTGTCGAGCAGGCCGCGCTTCTCCAGCTCGGCGAGCATCCGTCCGAGATGCCGATCGAAATGCTCAACTTCGAATGCATAATCCAGCATGTCGTTCCGAACCGTTTCATTGTCGGGCCAGTAACCGGGCACGCGGTCCACGTCGGCAGGCTTCTTGCCCGCCCTTGCGACACCGGAGCCGTATTCGTAATCACGATGCGGCTCGAGCGCCCCATACCAGAAACACCACGATTTGTCGCTCGGCACGGCGTCCAAGAAGTCGGTAAAGTTAGCGGCGTAGTCGTGTGGGGCGATCCCGGCGGCGGGCGGTCTGGCCGTGCGGGTGTTGAATGCCTTTCCGGTCATCTGGCGCGGCTTGCCGGCGCCGTTGGTTGCAACGCCAGGCGCCCAACCCTTTCCCGTGTAGCCCACAAACCAACCCTGTTCGTCCAACGCCTCGATGAATGTCTTGAACTTGGGCGGGAAGTGGGGAACGTGATTCGCCGCTGCCTCGAGCTGCCACGAATTGCGACCGGTCAAAATACAGGCGCGGGATGGCGCACATTTGGCGTTCGGGGTGTAGGCGCGCAAAAAGAGGACACCCTGATCAGCGACTCGGTCGAAGGCGGGGGTCTCTACCCACTTGCAACCGTAAGCGCCGGCGTGCCCAAAGCTCCAATCGTCAGCAATGGCGAACAGGACGTTGGGACGCTGTGGCTCGGCAATCCCAGCCGTGTACAGGGACCACGCGAGCGCCCCAAGCAGCAACGACAATGGCAAGCTCGATTTCATCCGAGAGACCAGGGTTTGCGGTATTCGCGGCCCAGCAGCTTGCCGGCGTCGGGGTTGCCGATAATTACCTCGCGCTGGACGTCCCACCGGATTTCGCGCCCCGTAAGGATGGCAATCAAGCCGCGGCGGCCGGGCACGGCGAAATGATGCGCCAACCTCCGCCCGCGTGATCCTGCCGATCAATCCATTGCGGACGATTTCCGCCGCCTTGTGAAAACCTCGCCGGGAACGCAGCCACGAACCGGTCTGCCAAATACACAAGTTGTGCTGAACAGCCTTCACTATCGCCTGTTGCTCCGCGATGATGCGTACGAGCGGCTTTTCGCCATAGATATCCCTCTTTCTCATGGCTGCCTCGGCTACCGTCAGGCAATGCCAGTGATTCGGCGTTGCGATCATCACGGCATCAATGTCCGGACCGGCACACCACTCACGATAATCGGTATAGGCTTTACAAGCTTGGTCCTTGTAACGGCTGTTAACCCTCTCCACGGCCTTGGCCAGATGCCTCCTGTCCACGTTACAGACCGCGACGACTTGACAATCAATCTCGCGCAAACATGCGCTCAGATTCGATCCGCCCTGCCGACCGCAGCCGACCACCCTTAGGGTAATACGATTAGGCGGCGCGGGTCGGGCCGCTCGCCCCAACACGGTAGATGGGATGATCGCGGGCGCTGCTGCCACCAGAGCAGCGGCCGCCAGCCACTGGCGGCGACTAAAATGCAGACCGGCTTGGCCCGCCTTCATGCATGGGTGACTCCTTTGCAGGCTATCCTTGTCGTTGCACGTCCACTTGCGGCCCATTTTCACTGTTTCACCCGGAAGAATTCGGCGATGTTGGTGGTCGGGATCTGGCAAGGATTGGACGCGTTGGGGACATCATCCCATGGCCCGCATACGTTGGTCGCCGTCTGCAGTGTCCCATCCCCCTGCCACTGAAGCCGCAGTTGTCCCCCCTCCAAAACCGGCGGCTCAAACCGGAGCAATGCCGCCCGCCCAGTCGCCCACCGTACCGCCGCATCAAACAACGCCAACCCGTTGCTGTTCAGGTTCTCCGCTTGGTTGTTCCCCAGCAACCCCAGAAATACCTTCCGTGAGGCGTTGGTTACCGTAACCCCCAACCCCGAGTAATTGTTGATCACCACCCCCACCGGTAGCCCCGCAATCCGAACGCCCCCACTGGCAGGACTCAGTGCCGCCACCAAAACCCCAGGGTTCGGCCCCGTAAACTGCGTGCCATCATTGCCGGCGGCACTGTAAACCGTGTGGACGCCGTTGCCCAGCCCAGCCGTCAGCCCATTCGGAGCATTGGTGATCAACAGGGTGGAGGTGGCATTACCGCTTCCCCCGCTGGCGCAGAACCCCCATTCGTCGGCGTTGCCGTATTCCCAGTTGATCACCGGCACCGTCAGGTGGTTGGTCATGAATCGCCTGGCCCAAGCCACGGCACTGGCCGAGGAAATGGTCGAGGAAATCAGGATCAGGGCTTTGCCCAAGGCATTGGTCAGTTCCGTGTCGGAGGGCAGCAGCCCGACGCTGCAGAACTGCACAGCGAAGCCGAAATTCGTCGTCAAGCGGTTGGCCAAGAATGTATCCGAGGCGTTGGTGGCGGTGTCGGAAACGACGAACAGCACAGTGTGGGCCGCTGGCAGGAGAGTGAAGTGGGCCGTCACGGTCTTGTTCCCATCCAGCAGGATGGTGGCGGGATTGTTCGTCCCGCTCAGATCCCCGCTCCAGTGGCTGAAGCTGTAGCCGCTGTTGGGGGTGGCGGTAACCGTCACCACCGCGCCGGTAGTGTAAACTCCACCGGGCGGATTGAGCGTGACCACACCGTTGGTCGCCACCGCCTTCAGCGTGAAGCTGTGTAGCGGAGTTACGTATTCCACTTTGAGGTTGTCCAAGAAATAATACTCATCGGCTGCTGTAACCAACGCTTTAATCTTCAGCTTGAGCATGGTCCCCGTTATGTTCGTTTCCAACAACGTTGGTGTCCCGCTGACTGCTCCCAGTATTTCACCAATCAGCACTTCCGGACCTCCATCCACAACTTTGTAAAAGCGCACGTAGTCCAAATTCCCTCCCGAACTATCCAAACCTCCCTGCCCAAGCACCTCCACGCTGGCGCGGACACCGTCGCCCCTGATGCCGATCTCGCCTGTTTCAAGCACCCCCTCGCCGCCATTATTGTTGATTGTTAGCCGGTCCATCCTCACCTCGAAAATCCCGGACGCTCGCGCCGCCGTCCAGGAGGTCGGCGGGCCGTGTGCCTTCGTGCCATCAGGGTAAAGGAATGTTTCAATCCAGGGCACCTCTTCGCCGACAAAGACAATAAAGTTCACGGTGACGCTCTTGTTGCCATCCATCACAATCGTCACAGGATTGTTCGTCCCGCTCAAATCCCCACTCCAGGAGTCAAACTGGTATCCGACATTCGCTACAGCCGTTATCGTCACTACGGCGCCTTCGTTGTAAACTCCGCCGGGTGGGCTTAACAATACCGAGCCGTTGGTTGCGCTTGTCGTCAACGTGTAGGTTGGGACCGGAACAAAGTTCGCGAAAATGCTCTTGTTCGTGTCCATCAGAATGGTCGCCGGGTTGTTCGTGACACCAGCGAGGTCGCCGCCCCAGGAACTAAAGCCATACCCGAGATTCCCGATTGCAGTCACCGAAACCACCACGCCCGAACTGTAGATTCCCCCGGGCGGATTCAGGGTGATCGAGCCATTGGTCGCACTGGTCGATAGCGTGTAAACGGGCCCAATCTGCCCCGGAATGTCCGCATTCACGTTGGTCTGGATGGCAGCGATGTCCACGATTCCAGAGCCTTCGCGAATCAAGCGCTGGCCCACATACTGGGCGGACCATTGGGCGGCATATTGGCTCCAGTGGTTGGACGCGGCGATCAAGTGGACTCGAGCATTAATGTGATCGCCGGCTAGGCCGAGTTTCTGATAACGATAAAGGTCGACGGCGCCCCGAATTTTCTCGGCGTAATACCTGCCTAGATGGGCCATGGCCTTGATGTCACCGAGGGTCAGGCGCAGTTCCTTGGGGGTTCCCGGATCCAGGCCCGAGATGCTTGCCAGGCCGGCATCCGCATACTGCTGCAACTGGTCCGCCACCTGTTCGGGATTCAACCGGCCATTCGCCACCTGGCCGTCCACATATTCCTTCACCGACATCAGGAGAGGTCGGTCGCCATCCTCGCTGGCTTGCATCGGATCCCACCGCGGATCAATGAATTTCAGCACGGTCTGGAATCCCTCCTGGGCCCAGCACGCCTCAGGATACCATTGGAAATCCAACGGCCCCCAGTAGAACCGGGTGGTGAGCGGAAGGATTTTCGAAACCCATGCCCAACCCGTGAACAGGTCGGTCAGATTGGCGCCGGTCAGTTGTGGGAAATACTCGCCCAAGATCGCTTGGAACCGGCTGTTGGGCAGGGTCGGATCATACGATAGCCGTCCCCAGAGCAGGAAGCTGTACCACATTTTGTCGATGACCAATTGACGCGGCGACTCCGGCTCGGTGCTCACAAACTCTCGACCCCAGCAATATCCGTCCGGCCCCATATAAAACCCCGCGATCTTCGAGACGTCGGGCAAATTGGTCAGGTAAGCGCGCGCGAAGTCCGGGTCGCCCCAGCGCAGGTAAAACATGTCATCATTGCGCACCGTCAGCCAGGTCTTCTTGCCGGCGGGGATCGAGTTGAACCAGTTATTCTGGTAGATGAACTGCGGTTTGGTGGAGGAATACATGTGCGCCTGCGAATACTTGAAGCTGAACGAGAGCGTGGAATCGTCGTTTGTGTATCCGGGGAGACTCTGAAAGTACCCGACGATGGGGCCCAGGCTTGTCTGATGGGCCCGATGAACCAAACGGATGACTCGGTTTGGGTTGTAATACGGACTGGCTGGATTCTGTGCGTTGGCCATGGCGTCTTGAACTCCCATGCCGAAGGTTTCCCAGCACCATTGTTCCTTCTCATCATCGGTCATCCCGCCCATGTTCTCGCCGGCGGTAACGCCAATGCCTGCCAGGAACGGATACGTATCAAAGAGCGTCCGAGTCGCCCGGCGCACCCAATCCTTCGTCGCGGCATTGGTGGGGTTGGTCGTCAAACCGTACCCGCTGTTTTCGGTCCCCAACACGAAGATGTTCCAAGTGAACACATACACGTCAATCCCCCGGTCCTTGGCATACTGCATCACCTGCCGCCAAAACGCGATCTTCTCGTCCATGGTCATGGTTTTGTATGTGACCACCGACCAGCTTCCATTGGTGAATACCCAGCCTTGAACATCGTCGAGTGCCGTCTTGGGATACTCGGGCACCCGGACCAGCGATGGGAACGGGCTCAAGCTCCACAATGAGAGCATGTTGTACCGATGCCGTGCCATCTGATCGAGGAACCGACTCCAAAAATCCATGTTCCACATTTCCGGGACGTTGTATTGATGCGCGCTCATTCCGGCTCCGGAACCACCGGACTCCGAGTAGGTAGGCGTGCGCCTGTCCAGCGGGATGTTGAATTTGATGCCGCGGTTGGCCAGATAGGGATTGGCCTGGCGGTTTGTCACCCCGGCCAGCCCGTTCGCCAGATTCACCGCCTCTGCCAGCTCCAGACCGCCATACATTGCGCCGGGCGCATCCTTGCCAATGACCCACCAGTTGGTCGCCGCGTTATCCGCCACCCGCTGGATTGCATAACCCTGCACGCTGAGGCCCTGGATTACGGGCTTGCCCGGGATGACGACATCCTCGGTCGTAAGGATGATCCGAACGGACTGCGTGGCAACTGAGGGATTGCTCAGCCTCGCCAGCGTCACCGAATAACCGTTGGCCTGCAGCGCCGTCCGAACATCGCCGGCAGCGAATCGAATTGGGCCGATGCTATCATCAAACATCAAGAGCGCCGGCGTCTGCGCGTGCACCGCGGTGGTACCCACAATACCGGCCAGCAGCACCGCCAGTATTCTCAACTTGCGATTCGTCATTTCTGTCTTGTCCTGGTGGCCAGGTCTGTAACCACTTCTTGAAGAGATTTCAGTGGTGTCAAATGCACCCCCTGATTGGGAAACGAGGCTTTCCGGATTGCTCCGAAAAGCCTCGTCCCATTCAATATATTCCCAGACCCTCCCTACTGCTTTACCCGGTAGTAACGCTGCCGGTCGGTCGTGGGCACAGTTTGGGGATTGGACTGGCTGGGCGCCGTGATCCACACTGGCGTGGTTAAGTTCGTAGTCGTTTCCAGCGTGCCGCTACCAGTCCAGCTCAGCGTCATCTGTCCTGCCCCTGGGCCCGGCGCAGCAGTCAGCCTCAACGGCGCCGGCGGAGGAGGCACAAGCCACTCAATCGCTGCGTCCCAAAACTTCATCCCATCCGCGTTCAGGTATCGAGCGCTGTCGTTATTCACCAGACCGAAAAAGACCTTGCGTGAAGCGTGGGTCACTGGCCCTTCGGGAAAGAGGGTCGAATTCACTACCAAGCCCTTTTCGACGCCGACGAGCGCTGGATTGGGAGCATTGGTGAAGTAGCCCGCCATGATTGTTCCCGGAGCGGCGGAACAACTCATCCCACCCCCGCCGCCAGTGTGCGTGATAACCACCTGGCCGTTGTCGAACCCCGCATGCAGCGCAACCGGTCCGTTGCTAAGGGCCAGATGGGTGGTGCCTCCTACTGCGGGACCAACGCCTCCCTCGGTAAACGCCCAATCATCCCCATTGGCTTGCTCCCAAGTGATGACCGGGACGGTAATGTTACTCGCAATGCAGGCCCTGGCCCACGGTGCTACGGTGCCGCCACTTACTTGGGACGAAACTACGATCAGCACCTTGTTGCTCGTAAGGGCCAACCCGTTGGCGATATCGGCAGCGAGTGCCGCCTGACCCACAACTTGTACATCCAGCCCGTGCTTGGTGGCCAAGCGATTCAGTAGCGGGACGTCGCCCCCTGACGCTGTACTCCCAGTTGTAATCCAGAGTACCTGCCGACCCGACCGGACCACATATGACCATTGGCCGGTGAGTCCACCGTACTGCACCTCGCAATTCACAACCCCGCTCAAGGCGGCAGCAGGCGCGTAGGTCAACGTGACTTCGTGGCCGTTGGTAGCAGCCGTGTAGCTAACCGTCGAGCCGTTCACTTTCAGCACGGGAGTGATGTTCGTGGCGTTGGCCAGCACGACGGTGATCGGCGCGAGTGGCGACACCCCCGTCTCATCCTGCGCGGGTGAAACACTCTTGACATAGCACCGCGTGGGTACGGTGAGCGCCCGGTACGATTTCACCGCCCCAGCCACGGTGTCATTGATCAACAGGTGGGTTGCAGGATTCGCCGGGTCAAGGCTAAACCATTCCAGCGCATTGGCCACGCTGTCGCGGTACACCCTGTAGATCACTCGGAACGAATACAGCCCATTCGTTTCTACGAATACCGTTGCGACCGAATCTTGAGCGGCGCGAGAGCTTTCGTTTTGGATCAACCCTTGGCGGAACACGTCCCTGGCATCATTGGGACTGATGGCCAATTGGAAGCCGTCGTTGCAATTGACACCGATATGCTGGAGGCCTGCCTGCAACTCCAAGAAGGCGACTAGTTCAACCGCAATTTCACCCGAATTGATGTAGCTGGTAAACGTGTCATCAATGCTGCCCGGCAGGCCAGGGAACAAGGCGTCTGGATAACCGTTGCCCGAGTAGAAGTTACCAGTGTCCATGACCGAACCGAATCCGTCGGCGATCGAGTAGTTCACGACGTTCGTCACCGTAAAGGTCGCCGCATTATACGGGCTGGCGCCAGCATCAACTGGTTGGGTGCCAGGCCATCCCATGGTAATGATCGGATCGCCGTTGGTGACCACTGTGTTGACGTAGGGCAGGCCGGTCGCCCCGTCGATCAACTGCCCCTCGATCTGGGCATTGCCGTATTGCACCGTGTAGGATCCGTTGGCCGCGTCGCGCGTCTGATGAATTCGGCCCATGAATCCCCGCTGGGCAGGGTCACCCGACCCCGCCGGATAGGCCCAACTGGCCGGAATGACTTGGAAGGTCCCGACCGTGAAGGTCCACTGGTTCGACAGCACGTTCCCGGCGCTGTCCTGCGCCACAACTTGGTTGGTGTGGACCGACTGGCCGGGCAGCAAGCTGGGCACGACGTACGTGACGTACGTTACAGTGCCGGTCTTCGTGACGGTTGGACTCACCGGCACACCGTCAAAGGACATGGTGATTGTGCTCGCATTCACCGTGGTCGAGGTCCCGTCGGTCAACTGCGCTTGCACCGTGGGCTTGGGGTCTGCGCTTGGATCTCCGGGCACTGGCGACAACTGGCTGACATAAGCTAGCGAGGGTCTGATGGGCAATGAGGCCGGCTGGTAGGAGGTCAACTGTCTGCCACCTCCGTTTGGGTCGTTGATCAAGTAAATCTCGCCGGTAATCCTGTTAGTGGTGTAGAATTGAAGGCCATTAATGCCACCGCCTTGTCCGTAAATGATGCGGACCGGGTAAACCCCGGCGCTTTGCACGTCAATATCCATGAAAGTCGGGCCGTAAGCCCGTGTCCCACTGAATTGGCCAACTTGGATCGCGTCGAGACGCAGCGGGTTGTCACCGACGCCGATGGTCAGACGGAAAGAATCGCCGCTGCCCACTACCAAGGTGTTGGTGCCGGCTGGCAGATCCAGATATGTGAGGATTTCGTAAGCAAACGTGCTGAAGCCACCTGTCTCCGCCGTGTTGGGGTTAACCCCCGGGAAAGGCAGGGCATAAAGAAAACCGGTAATGGGATCAGGGAAAAACACCCAGTCCCCGTCAGCTGGCCCCACCCCAGCATCGGTCGAGTGGTTCAAGTAAAGCTCCGACCACCAGCCGCCCGACAGCGGCCCGTTGGTGGCCTGATTGGGGCCAAATCCCCCGGCCAGTTGCTTCAGGACGTTTGGAATACTGTTTTGGTCTCCTGGGGGTCGGGCTGCGAAAACCTGGTGCGCCCGCAGGACAAAACCCGGTTTCGACGTGTCATAAGCACCCGGCGGCGCCTTGAGGTCGGGAGTAATCACGGTTTGCGCGGAGACGGAGAACACGCCGATGGCCAGGGTCGCCAGCGCCAGATGGGCAGTGCGACCAGCTGAGTGGAGTTGGGTCTTCATAATGTTACTTTGAATCTGTAGGAATTACGGTCTGGCAATCCAAGTGCTTAGCAGAAGCTTTGGAACGCCGGACGGCATCTGCTCAATGGTGTAGCGACATGTAGCGACAATCTCACCTGAAGTTCACGCCAACTCAAACGCTGCCGCAGTCGCCAAGTCAATGCGGATACTTTTAGCGACGGTGACGCCGCACCAACAAGGACGCCATTCCCAATCCGAGCAGCGCAATGCTGCTGGGCTCGGGGACCAGGGCGTAGTTAACCGCGTTGTCCAAAAGCTTCCAACCGTCGGTGGTCACGAGGGTGGGGTCCCAATTATCGTAGCAAGGCAGAGCCATCCGAAGAGCAGACCAGGTTTGACCGCCCGCGCCAACTGCGCCTGCTGGAAGCACGGCGAAAACGGCATAATTCGTGGCGGAAGCACTTACCGCAATTTCCACGGTGCCGGCTGACCCACTCCCACTGTTGAACCTCGATATGGTAGCGTTCGTGGCGCTGTAAATGCTCACAGTACCACTCAGTCCCGCAGCGAGGGGGTGGGACGAATCCGAGATCGTGATGCCGCTGTCAATGATACCCGCAGAAGCGCCCTGGCCGCCGACCCCGAAGATGTCGTCATAAAGCCCGTACTCGTAAGTGAGAATGGGTATCGGCAGGCCTATTCCGACGTTGTTAAGGTAGGTGCCAGAGCCCACGTCCTGCGAAACGATGAGCAGGTCTATGGTGGTGAAGATCGGACTGTTCGACGATGTGGTCTGGTCAATCGGCGTAACCGAGTGGCCCTGCGAGGCGAGTCGGGCTGCCCAACCAATGTCAAACGGCTTGTCGAGAGCCCCACTGGTGAGGCCACCGACAAAGCCGATGTTTGCAGCGCTGGCGGCATACGTCAACGCGAGCGTCGAGATTGCGACCGCCAGGGTGATGATTCGAGGAGTGTGTGGGTTTTTCATTGGTTTTGTTGTCTAGGTTTAGATTGGGATTCAACTGGAAACAGGTCTGATTGATTATTGGTCGCTACAGCCTGGGGGAGTAGGGGCTGAAGAGCCAGAATGGCACACCCTTTGTACCCTCCGGCTTAAGTTTCCGACTCTCCACGTGGCTATCGAAAAAAAGAACGTTCACCATGCCGCCATGACGCTTTTCGTTTGCGTGCATCATCCGCGCCGAATCCACCGGATTCGGCTGATTCTGCATGTTGAACGTGGTAGTCGTTGGATTCCAGAGGTTCCAGTTGACGTAGGTTTTGCCTTTCGCCCATGTTTCGTTAAGCTCGGTGATGTAGCCGACCTCGACGGGGCGGGGAATGGTGGAGAGCTTGTGGAAAAGCGTTTCCCTGAAAACATTGGGTTGGGCTTGATTCGCCGGGATGTCCAAATCGTTGAGGATGTAATGTAACGGCTTGATCGTCGCATCCTTAACTGCGGGGCATTGAAAGAACTTGTAACCTTTAAAATAAGTATCCAGCTTGGCCACGTCCGTGGCGTCGGCCCCGGTAAACCGCTTCCCGCCGATGTAGGGAGCTAACATGTTGGCCCACATATGACCCGAGGAAAAGTAATCACCCGGGACAAAGTCGTTGAAGTCGTTGGCGTAAAGATGGGCAGCAACGCCAAACTGTTTGAGAGTATTCAGGCACTGCATCCTCTGTGCCTTTTCCTTGGCCTTCGACAAGGCAGGCAGCAGCATAGCCGCGAGGATCGCGATGATCGCAATCACCACCAGCAGTTCAATCAACGTGAAGGCACGCGTCGAGTATGGCACGCTGTGTCTTCCCGCGATCGCCATGCTATCTCGTTCACGCACAGGCATATAGATAAACTCTGCTCATACGGAGCGCCCAAGCCAATGAGCTGTGGCTTCAATTCTTGGGCGACAGCCTCAACCACAAATACCACACGGACTGCAGACTTGCCTACCTGCACAATGATGTAGGGCGTGCTAGCCTTGTTGCATTGGGCCGGCGGGCTTAAAATACCTAGCGAAAATGCAAGAAGGCGGTTCTGGTAGGCGGTTTGGTGCGTGGAGGGCACGACGTGTTCTGACGACGATGGCTTGGATTTTCAGCTGCGCCAGCCTGATCGGCCGTCAGGGTACCGTGTCGGCGCACCAGCAGACCGACCTGACGGTGAAGGTCTGGTCTCTGGCGGAGGGGCTGCCACATCCCTCGGTCACCGCGCTTCTGCAGACCCGGGACGGCTATCTCTGGATCGGCACGCTGGCTGGTTTGGTGCGTTTCGATGGTGTGGAGTTCAAGGTTTTCACGCCGCAAAACTGCCCGGAACTTCCACGCAGCCGCATCGGCCGGCTCTTCGAGGGGGCAGATGGCACGCTGTTCATCACCACGGAACGGGGAGGCGGTCTGGTGGCATTTCGAGGGGGCAAGTTCGAGCGGTTGTTGGGTGCCGGTAACGAGCAAGATGAAATTGTGACAGCTTTGGAGGAGACTTCAGGGGCCTCATTGTTCGTGGGCCGTTCCGGGGCTTTGTGGCGGTGGTCGAGTGGGCGGCTCAGCGCCATTTCCACCAACCGCAGCCTCTACCCCGTTTCTCCCCGTCATGTGTGCGAAGACGACAAAGGCCAGGTCTGGGTGGTGTGCGGGGCGGGCGAATCGAGTCGGTTGCTTTGCTTTGACGGACGCCACCTCAAGCCGGTTACTCTGCCAGACAACCTGGCGGGCGCCCGGATTCAGGCTGTCGTCAAGGACGCCGCGGGCCAGGTCTGGCTGGGCACATCACGGGGATTGGTGGCCTTGCGCGAGAATCGGTTTGAGCGGGTTGAGCTACCGGGATTGGAGCCGACCGCCAACATCCGGGATTTGTGGGCCAGCCGGGACGGGGGCCTGTGGGTATGTGGCGCGGGCCACTGGCAGCGGAAATACCAGGCCGGCCGCTGGGTCGGTCCAGCGACCCGCATTCAAGGAGTCCAAACGTCGCTTGGGCTTTTGGGCGAGGACCGCTGGGGGCATTTGTGCTTTGGCCTGTACCCCGAAGGCTTTGTGACCGTATCACCCGAAGGAACGGTTAAAAGACTCGGCCCGCACAACGGACTGCCGGGGACAACCGTCTCCTGCTACCTTGCGGATCGCGAGGGCAACGAATGGTTGGGGTTGTATGATGGTGGGTTGGTTCGGCTGCAGCCACGCAGAATCACCATCCTGGGCGAATCCCAGTTGACCACACGGGTGTATTCCATTTGTGAGGACCACAACGGAGATCTCTGGGTCGGAACCAGCTTTGGCGGCATTTACCGGTTCCAAGGCACAAACGCGATCCGTTACGGGCCGAGCGAGTTACCGTTGACGGATATCTGGTCCATCTTCGAGGACAGCCGATCCAACTTGTGGATCGGCACGTCGTCACATGGCGTCTACCAATTCCGCGATGGTCGCTTCGTCCAAGTGTTCGACGAAAGCCGTATTTCGCACCGGGTGAACGCCATCCAGGAGGACCGGCATGGTCGCGTCTGGTTCGGACATTGGGGGGGCTTGGCCTGTTATGCCAACGGACAGCTCACACCTCTGCCCATGCCTTGGCTGTCCGACGACTACGAGGTGGTGACAATTGCGCCGGACAAAAAAGATCGGCTCTGGTTGGGCACCAAAGGCGCCGGTTTGTTCTGCTTGCAGGACGACAAGTTCACATCGTACACGACGACCAACGGTCTCCCAAGCAATTTGGTCTGGTCGCTTTTCGTGGACCAAGAGGACACATTGTGGATTGGTCTGGCTGACGGGGGGCTCAGTTGTCTGCGTAACGGTTCGCTTGTCAATTTCACCGCCCGCGATGGCTTCCCCGCGCGTACCGTGTGTCACATTCTTGAGGATGCCACGGGCCGGTTTTGGTTTAGTTCGCCGCGCGGCATTCTCTCCGCACGCCGTACGGTCCTTGAGGCCTTCATGCGTGGGGAGAGCAAGACCCTGTTTGGCACCACTTACGGGGAATCCGACGGGATGCTGTCAGCCGCTTGCACCTGCGCGTTCCACCCATCGGGGTGCATGACGCGGGATGGTCGGTTGCTCTTCCCAACGCTGAAGGGCGTCGCAGTGGTGCGCCCGGACCTTGTTCCGGTCAATTCACTGCCGCCGCCGGTGTGGATTGAAGAGGTGACCATCGGCGAGAGGGTGCACCCGGTGTCAGAATCGGCCAAGTTGACAACCCCACCGGGGGTATCCCGACTGGAGATACGTTACACGGCCCTGAACCTTTCGGCGCCGGAAAAAGTGCGCTTCAAACGTCAGATGGAGGGGCTTGATCCGGCCTGGGTGGACACCGGCACAAATCGGATGGCGGATTACTCCTACCTGCCCCCGGGGCACTACCGCTTTCGCGTGCAGGCCTGCAATCATGATGGTGTGTGGAGTCCGCTAGACGCGAGCATCGAGATCATCGTCCCGCCTTATTTCTGGCAAACGTGGTGGTTCCTCGGGGCGGTCCTGATCACTGGCGGGTTCAGCATCGCCCTCACGGTGCGGCGGCTGGAGAAGGCCAAGGCCCAGCGCCGACTCGAACGCGCACGACAAGCCCATTTGGTCGAACTCGAACGTGCCCGCATTGCCCGCGATTTACACGACGACATTGGCGCCTACCTGACCCATGTCATCGTGCTGACCGAGTTGCTCAAAAAGGACAAAGCGCGTCCCCAACAGGTCGAGGCGCACGCCACGACGATTCGGAGCACGGCCCGGAAGGCCATTCGGGGGCTGCGCACGATTATCTGGGCGGCCAATCCGCGAAATGACACCCTCGACAGCCTCGCCCAGTACATCAGCCAGTACTCTTATGACTTTTGCGATGCCACACCGCTATCATGCTATTTGGACCTGCCGGCCGAAGTCCCCGCCATACCGTTGACCGCCGAGGTGCGGCACAACCTGTTCATGGTCGTAAAAGAGGCACTCCACAACATCCTGAAGCATGCCCACGCTTCGCAAGCGCGCTTGAGCCTGAAGCTCCACGACGGGCTTCTGGAACTCTCTGTGAAAGACGACGGTGTCGGTTTCGTGGCGGCTTCCGCCAACGCCAACCCTCACAGCGGCTTGGCCAACATGCGGCAGCGCATGGACGCGATCGGCGCATCGCTGTTCATCGAGAGTTCGCCTGGCGCGGGCACAACCATCCGCGTGTGTTGGGCCTATCAGAAACGCCCATCCGAAGGTCTGGCCCTTGAATCATCCTCGTAAGTTCCGAGTCATGAGCATCCGAGTGGCCTTGGTGGAAGACAACGATGCCCTGCGCGGCAGCATCAAAGACCTGCTTCGGCGATCCCCCCAACTCCAGGTTGTGGCGGATTATCGAGACGCCGAGTCCGCGCTGGCCGATTTGCCGCGACACCAACCAGACGTGGTGCTGATGGACGTGAGGCTGCCCAAGATGAATGGCGTCGAGTGTGTGCGGGCACTGAAGACGATTCTGCCGACCGTGCTCGTTGTGATGCTGACTGTTCACGACGATAACGATTCCCTGTTCAACTCCATTCTTGCCGGCGCGGATGGGTTTCTCCTCAAAGATACCGCGCCCTCGCGGCTGGTGGATGCCATTGAGGAAGTCCACCGCGGAGGCTCGCCAATGACGCCCCAAATCGCCCGCCGAATCGTGCAGCAGTTTCGCAGGGCCGAGCCGGCGGAGCCGACCGTTGTGGAGAGGCTGACCCCGCGCGAACGGGAAGTCTTGAATCTGTTGGCGCTGGGGTGTCGTTACAAAGAAATCAGTGACAGGCTCGGCATCAGCCTGGATGGCATCCGGTTTCACATCCGCAGCGTGTATAACAAGCTGCATGTCCACTCCCGGACCGAGGCGGTCGTCAAGTACCTGAAGCGATAAATGCATTCACGGCACATGTGCCCGGCGTCCCCCGTTCCCAACGCAATGGCCCGGGTGTGGAACTTGCCCGCCCACTCCGGCCGTTTGGTCACCCTCTGATAAGGCCGGGAGCGCTGGCCGCCCAAGCCCCCATGAACGCTTCGCAATCATGGCCGATTTCCTCGCTCGTTTCCCGCCCGAGGGCCGCGCCTCGGGGCACGGAGCGGGGCGACGCCCAACCGGAAACGACCAGATAGCCGCGATTTGGTCCTCGGACTGTCCTCACCCCGCAGCATTCCTCATGGGGGATTTGTCACCAACCCTCTGCCTCCGCCTGGCGGTCCACGGTCTCGTATTGTAGCTCCAGCGCCACGCGGAAGAACGAGCCATCGTCCTTCTCGCCCGCGTCCGCGCGGCCTGCGCCGGCGGCGGCGGACAGCTTGGCCACCTGCTTGGCTTTGGCTACCAACGCCGCGCGCTCCTGCGCCAGCGCCGCAGCCCGTTTGGCCGCCTCGTCCCGGTCGAAGTATTTCTTGCCGTCAATCCACGTCTGCAAGCACACGCTGCGCGAATCCAGCGGCGGCCCGGACCACAGCACAAAGTCCGCGTCCTTGCCCGGTTCGAGCGAGCCGACCCGCCGGTCAATGCCCAGTTGGCGGGCCGGGTTGAGGGTGACGAGCTTGAGCGCCTCGACCTCCGGCACGCCGCCAAACTTCACCGCTTTGGCCGCCTCGGTGTTCAACCGGCGCGCGAGGTCCGAGGAATCCGACTTGAACGCCACCAGCACGCCCCGCTGCCGCATGAGCGCGCCGGCGTAGGGAATGGCGTCATAGACCTCGAACTTGTAAGCCCACCAGTCGGCGAACGTGGCCGCGCCCACACCGTGCGCCGCCATTTCGTCGGCGACCTTGTAGCCCTCCAGCACGTGCTCCAACGACGCGACCCGCACGCCGAAGGCTTCCATCGTTCGGAGCAGGGCCAGGATTTCATCCTGCCGGTAGGCGTGGCAGTGAATTCGCCGCTGGCCCTGCAACACCTCGCCCAGGGCCTCCAACTCGAGGTCGCGCCGGGGCGGCGGGCCGCCGGATTTCTCGTAGCGCTCCCAGGCCTTCAGATACTCGCGCGCCGCCGTGCAGCGGTTGGCGATGAACGTGCGCACGCCCATGCGTGTCTGCGGAAAACGCGTGGTGAACCGGTCGCCCCAGTTGGATTGCTTGACGTTTTCGCCCAGCGCCATTTTGAGGCCGGGCGGGGCGGCGTCGAACTTCAACTCCTCCGGTGGCGCGCCGTCGCGCAGCTTGATGATGCAATCCTGGCCGCCGATGGGATTGGCCGAGCCGTGGTAGAGGTTGCACATCGTCAACCCGCCGGCCAGTTGCTCGAACAAGTTCTTGGTCTCCGAGTTGACCACGTCGCCGATGCGGCACATGGCCGAGGAGGGAATCGAGCCTTCGTTGACCGCGCCGAGGATGGCCGTGTGGCTGTGGGCATCAATCAGGCCCGGGGTGACGTGCAAGCCCGTGCCGTCCACTTCCAGAACATCCGGGCCGGTGGTCGTGCTGAACGTGCCGACCGCCTCGATCTTGCCGCCCCTCACGAACAATTGCGCGTTGGTCAGCACGCCCTTGTCCGCACAGGTCCAAACCGTGGCGTTGCGGACGGAAACGACCGCGGGCGTGGCGATCGGCCCGCGCCCCTCAAGCGGCGACCGCGCCACGCGCTTGCGCTGAAGTTCCCGCAACTCCGCCTGCCGCTTCTTGCCGGCCGATTTTTCTCTTTCGGTCCCCGCGGGCGGCGGCTTCTCCGTCCCGGCATCCACGGCGGCGACGGCCTTCGAGTCGTCCGCCGGCAGGCGGATCACCCGTCCGTCAATCCAAACCTGCCGCACCTTGGCCTCCGGGTCGAAGTAACCCTCGCCGTCCACGACCGTGAGGTTGGCGATCTTGCCCGGCTCGATCGTGCCGAGCAGGTTTTTGACGCCGCAGAGCCTTGCGGGCACGGTCGTCAATGCCGCCAGCGCGTCGGTCTCGCTCAGCCCGCGGTCCAAGGCCAGGCGCAGGTTCTTGCGGAAAATCTTTTTGTCGCTCAGCCCGTAGGTGGTCAGGGCCACGTCCAGGCCCTGCTGCCGCAGCAGCGCCGGATTTTCCGCCGCCCAATCCCAGGCGCGCAGTTGGTCGAGCGACACTTGTTCCCAATCGTCTTCGGTCGGCAGCTTCGGCAGGACCGGGAAGTTCAGCGGGACGATGAACGGCGCGCCGGTTTCGCGGGCCAAGTCGGGACGGCGCCACTCCTGGCCGCACGAAAGCATGACGACATCCAGGTTCAGTTCGCGGGCCACGCGGGCCGCGCGGTCCACCATCAACGCGCTGCCCGGCTCGAAGAGCACGCGCATCCGCCCCTCGGCGGCCGGGCGCAGGGCGTCGAGCGCGGGATTGAACTCGGGGCGTTGGCGGCCCTGCGGTTTGTTCTGCCAGTCGGCCTGGTCCAGTGCGTAGTGGCGGGCGTCAAAAAAGGTTTGCCGGACAGCGGCAATCACGCCCATGAGCGAGGCCGGATAAGCGCGCTCGTCGCCGCCCTGGGTTTCGAAGGCCACGTGCTGGAACACGTCGGGCCGGATGACGACGGCGTTGGGGTTGTCCTCGGCCAACGTCACCAGCGCGCTGCGGCCGCGCAGGATGCCACTGCCGGGCGCGATGACGCCGGCCGTGAACCCCAGCTCGCGCAACGGGGCCAGCGTCTTGTCCCGCGGCGAATACTGCTCGATGGCGCGCCGCTCGGGAGTGACGCGGGCGATTTCGTAACCCGGCCCGGGCAGGCCGCGGTCGGTGCGCGCGCCGGGCGCGCCAAAGAAGCCGACGCCGCCGGCGGCCAGAGTGGCGTCGCTAACCGGCTCGCTGTCGGTGGTTGAAACCGGCGCGTTGGTGGCCGCCAAGGGCAGGTAGGGGTCAATGAAACCGGCGTAAATCGTCAGGCCGCTCATGTCCCACACGCGGGCATCCGGCGGCAGCGACAGCTCCTTGGCGACGGCTTGAATGAAGCCGTCGCGGATCAGCACGGTGGCCCCTTCCAGCATTTCGCCGGGTTTAACGACGACCTTCCCACCCACCAGGGCGTGCACCCCCGGCGGCGGGGGCCGGAAACCGGCGGGCAGGATGTCAGCGGCCATAGCGGCCGTCGCCAGCACCCACCCCAACGCTCCGACCCAGCGCCCGCTTGCAATGACCCGCTGCCACAGGTTCATCACGGGGCTGCGGTCTGACCATCGCCCATACCCGATGGCCGATGGCCGATGCTGCCAGAGCTTCATCACGGGGGTGGAGTCTGGCCGGATGGAGGGCCCGATGCAAGGCGGAGGCCATCAGCGCGGGGCAATCGGCCGACGCACGCGCACCTGCGCAGACCTGAGCGACGGAGTATCCCCCGGGCGGGAGGAATCGCGACTGGGCCGTCCGCGTGTCAGGCCGGGCGCCGCTGCGAGGGCCTGGCCAACGGCCGGGGGTGTCCGTCGGCACGAACGCCTGGCGCAGGCGACAATCCGGCTTGTCGGTTCGCAGGCTGGACAAGCAGGCAAGGGGCAGGGCAAACATCATGCGGTGACGGCAGCAAGTTATGAGTGACCCAGCCCGGCCGCCGACAGTTCCGGCTGAAAGCCCGGCTCCGACGCCGGCGGGGCGGACCTACGGTTTGATCGCGGAATACGCGTCGCCCGCCGACCTCCTGCGCGCGGCGCAGAAGGTGCGGGAGGCCGGGTTTGCGCGTTGGGATGTGTTCACGCCGTTTCCGGTGCGCGGGATGGACCAGGCCATGGGCCTGAAGCCGTCGAAGGTGGGTTGGTTCGCATTTGTGGGCTGCGTGGTCGGCTACGCGGGCGGCATGTTGATGATCTGGTTCATGAACGCCCGGGACTATCCGCTGGTCGTGGGCGGCAAGCCGATGTTCAGCCCGTTCGGCGCCCTGCCCCCGTCCTACGAGCTGGCGATTCTGTTCGGCGCGTTGGGCGCCCTGGGCGGGATGCTCGTCCTGAACCGGCTGCCGCGCCTGCATCATCCGCTGCTCAAGCATCGCCGGTTCATCGAACGGGGCGCCACGCACGACAGGTTTTTCCTCGTGATCGAGGCCGCCGACCCGAAATACCACCCCAAGGCGACCCGTGAGTTGCTGGAGTCAATCGGTGGCAGGCACGTCGAGGAGGTGCGGGAGTGATGCGCAGCTTCCTTGTCCTGTTGGTGGTCGGGGTGGTGGCCGTTTTGGCGATCGCCGGCCGGCGCGGCAGCCCTTCGCGCCGACCGCCTGTCGAGGTGTTTCCGGACATGGACCGCCAGCTCAAGCTGCGGCCGCAACAGCCCAGCGGCTTCTTCGCGAACGAGCACAGCTCGCAGTTGCCGGTGGCGGGGACGGTTGCGCGCGGTCAGGCCGTGCCAACGCCGACCGGGACGGTGTTCGCGTTTGCAACCGCGCCGGTGAACACCGGTCGTGTCCCCGGCACGACCAACTTCATTGAGACCAACCCCTTGCCTGTTACTCCCGCCCGGCTGCGTCGGGGGCAGGAGCGTTTCACGATTCACTGCGCTCCGTGCCACGGCGGGCAGGGCGACGCCAGTGGCGTTACCCGGAAACTCGGCATGGCGGTGGTGGCCAACCTGCACGAGCCGCGGCTGGTCGAGATGCCCGACGGCGAGCTTTTCAACATCATCACGCACGGCAAACCCCCGACCTTCCTGATGCCATCCTACGCCGGGCCGGTGGCGGTCGAGGACCGCTGGGCCATCATTGCCTACGTGCGGGCGTTGCAGCGCAGCCGGCTGGGCACCTTGGAGGACCTGCCGGCGGAATGGCGCGAGAAGCTCTCCCGGTGACCATGCGTTCGCACGGCTTCGCCCAACTTCCGCCGCTGAACCGGGCCGGCTGGCGCCGGCTACCGGCCGTTTGCATGGCGGTTGGCGGCGTGCTGGCCGCGGGCGGCGCGGCGGCCGACCTCAAGGAATTCGCCCACGGCTGGCTGCTGGGATTCATGTTCTGGCTGAGCGTCAGCCTGGGCGCGTTGTTTCTGGTGATGGCGCACCACTTGTTTGACGCCGGCTGGTCGGTGTCCATCCGCCGGCTCTGCGAACACCTGGCCAGCCTGCTGTTTCCTTGGCTGGGCCTGCTCTGGCTGCCGATTGGCCTGCTGGCCGCCAAGCTCTACCCGTGGATGAGCGCCGCCCCGCAGGCCGACCCCATCTTGCGGGCCAGGTCCCCGGGGTTCAACGTGCCGATGTTCTACGTCGTGTCGGCTCTTTGCTTCGCCGCGTGGTGGGCGGTCTCGAATCGTCTGCGCTACTGGTCGCTGCGGCAGGACCAGACCGGTGAGGTGCGTTGCACCCGGCGGATGCGGTTTTTCTCCTGCGTCGGCATCTTCTCGTACGCCGTGACGCTGACGCTGGCGGCGGTGCTGTGGCTGATGGCCATGCAGCACCAGTGGGTCTCGGCGGTGTACGGGGTGTATTACTTTGCCGGCAGCGTGTGGACGACCCTGGCCACGGTGTATGTCATCGCGGCGGTTCTGCGTCGCCAGCCGGCGCTGAAGCCTGTGCTGCGCGACCGCCAGTTCTATTTCCTGGGCCTGCTGCTGTTCGCCTTCACAATGCTCTACGCCTACATCCACTTCTCGCAGTATTTCATCATCTGGAACGCCAACGTGCCGCAGGAGACCTTTTGGTATGTCATGCGCGAGCAGGGCGGGTGGTTCTGGGTCGGCCTGGTGCTCATCATCGGGCATTTCCTCGTGCCGTTTCTGGCGCTGCTGCGGCGGGAGGTGAAGCACCTGCTGCCCTGGATGATTCCGCTGTGCGTCTGGGCCTGGGTGATGCATCTGGTGGACCTGGGCTTCAACATTTACCCGCCGATTCACCCGGGTGGCCCACCGCTGCGGTGGCTGTGGATTGCACTCGGGAGCTGGGCCTTCATGGGCGGGCTGCTTGCCAGGGTGTTTCTGCGGCAATACGCCGCCAGCGCCCCCTATCCGGTCCGGGACCCGCGGCTCATCGAGGCCATGGCGTTCGATCATTCCGCGCGCGGGTCGAGGTCGGGCGGTGAACCGGAGCAGGCCAGTGGTTTACCCGACGGGTCACTTCAACCCGAGGGCGGTGGCCAATGAATGACGACCCTGCAAAGGCGAGGGCCAAGTTCGCCTGGACAGTCGCGGGCGTGGCCGCGTTCGGTCTCTTCGGGGGCCTGACTTGGGAAGCGCGGAATCTCATCCAGCCCCCGCCGATGGGTCAAGAGCGGATCGCGGCGCGCGTGCAGGCTTTCTCCGAAGCACGCGCGGCTGACAGGCAGGCCCTGACCACGGCGGCCTGGGAGGACCGGGCCAAGGGCGTGGTGCGCCTGCCCATCGAAACCGCCCTTGGGCTGGCAGCGCGCGAGTGGCAAGACCCGGCGCAGGCCCGCTCCAATCTCATCGCGCGGGCGCGAAGGACCACCGTCGGGCAGGCCGGCCCGTCCGACAAGCCGGGCCATCGCCAGTAGGCGCGTCTGATACCAATGAGCTGCCACAACCCAGCCAGGTCAACGATGCGCAGCGCGGCTGACGCCGAGGCATCATGGCGGAACGCCGACTGCGCCCTGGCCGCGCCCACGCCGTCGGACACCTCCTGTCGCTGGCCGGCGCTCGTGTTGCTGAGCGGCGCGACGTTTTGGTTGTGGGTCGCCTCTGTTCTGGCCCTCATTGCCTCGATCAAGTTTCACGGCCCGGGGTTCTTGGCGGACCAAGCGTGGCTGACGTATGGCCGCGTGCGCCCGGCGGCTTGGCAGGCGCTGCTTTACGGCGGCGCCATGCCGCTGGGGTTGGCTGCGGCGCTGTGGTTGTCGAGCCATCTGTGCCGGATGCGGCTTGCGCTGTCGAGCCTGGCGGCTGCCGGCGCCGTGCTGTGGAATGTGGGGGTGCTGGCGGGTGTATGGGGGATTCTGGCCGGAGCGAGCACCGGGTTCGAGTGGCTTGAGATGCCTCGTCACGCCGCGGTGATGCTATTTCTGGGCTATGGGCTGATGGGGATGTGCGCGCTCGGCACCGTGCAAGCCCGGCCGGCCGGCGTATGGCATCCATCGGAATGGTTTCTCCTGGCGGCGGTGTTTTGGTTTCCGTGGGTTTACTCGACCGCCCACCTGCTGCTGGTGGTTTGGCCGGTGCGCGGTGTGACGCAGGCGGTGGTAGCGTGGTGGTATGCAACGAACCTGGGTGTGGTGTGGCTCGGTTTGGTCGGCTTGGGCCTGGTGTTCTACTTTGTGCCCAGGTTGCTGGAGCGCCCGCTGCACAGCCGCGCGCTGGCACTGGTGACGTTCGGGGGGTTGGTGCTCTTGGGCGGCTGGACGGGCGTTCCGACCGGCGCGCCGGTGCCGGCATGGATGCCGGCCTTGAGCACAGCAACCGGTGTCCTGATGCTCGTGCCGCTGCTGGCCACCCTGCTTAACTGCTGGCACACGTTCAGCGGCCGGGGCTGGAAGACCGGGTCTCGACCGCCGCTGGGCTTCTTTGTCCTGGGTTTGCTGGCATATGTGGTCTTCAGCCTGATTGGTGTGGTGGACGCCCTGCCAGCAGTCGGTCGGCTGACGCAATTCACCTGGTTGACCCCGGCCCGGCATCAGCTTGCGATCTACGGCTTCTTCGTGATGACAGCAACCGGGGCGATTTATGAAATCCTGCCCCGCCTCACCGGCCATCGGGTCGGTGACAGGCGGGTGGCCCTGCACTTGGGGACGGCGGCGGTGGGGCTTGTGTTGGCGGTCGTGCCTTTGGCGGCCAGCGGTGTGGTGCAGGGGCTGAAGCTCAACCACCCGATGGTGCCGTTTCTGGAGTCGCTCAACGCCACATTACCGATGGTGCGGCTGAGCACCCTGGGGGAGGTGCTGTTGCTGTTGGCCAATTCCATTTTCTTGGCGAATGTCGCCGGCGTGGTGCTGCGCCTGGGCCGGGCGCAACTGGCAGCGGCGTGGCGATTCGCCACCGCGCCCGTCCCCAGACCGGAGGGTATGCCATGAACCGGTGTGCGTCGGTTGTCCTGGCCGCGTTCCTGGCGCTGGCCGGCTCGTGGGCCGGTCTGGTCCTTGCGCCGTGGGCACAGTTGGGTCGGCAGGTGGAGTCGAAGACCGTGCCCGAGGGGGAGGCCTATCCGCCGGCGCGCCCGGGTCTTGCGGTGCAAGGACGGGAGGTTTACCGGGCCAACGGCTGCGCAAGCTGTCACAGCCAGCAGGTACGGCAACAGGGGGTGCGCATCGGCGTCGCAGTGGTCCACGCCGGAACCAATGTGCCCGGGCTGGTCGAGGCCATTCTGCGGGCATCGCCGCGGCTCAGTCGTGACGAGGCGACCCGGCTGGTGCGTCAGTTGCCGCAGGCGATTTTGTCGGATGTGCCGGCTAGCGAGGCGCGGCGCGTGCGGCGCGGGCTTGAGGCCCTTGGGGCGGAGGCGGTGGTCACAATCAGCCCATTCGGCCCCGACATCGAGCGCGGCTGGGGGAAGCGTCGCAGCGTGGCGGCGGATTACTTGTTGGACCATCCCGTGATGCTCGGCTCGCAGCGGATCGGGCCGGACCTGGCCAACGTGGGCGGCCGGGCGGTCAGCCGGGAGTGGCTGCTGACGCATCTCTACGCGCCGCGCAGTGTGGTACCGGGTTCGTTGATGCCGCCGTATCGCTACCTGTTCGAGAAGCGCCGGGTTCGCTTGGCGCCGTCGCCCGAGGCGCTGCGGCTGCCGGAAGTGGCGCAACCCGGGCCGGGATGGGAGGTTGTGCCCAAGGACGAGGCGCGGGCGCTGGTGGCCTACCTGCTGAGTCTGAACAGCTCGGTGTCGCTGTATGAAGCGCCGCTGTCGCCCCCGCCGGATTCGCGTGTTGGCCAGGTCGCCCCTGTTCCAACGGGCGGCGGGCCGGCCCGACCTGGAATTCCCCCAGCACCATGACACTGGACAACACACTGCCGACGAGTGAACCGTCCAAACCTGATGTCGGGCGGGGGCCTGTTCCATTCTGGTTAGCCGGCGTGTCGGCGGGGCTGCTGGCCTGGGCGGTCTGGTACATGGGCACGCACAGTGGCGCGTTCGATCCCGGGGTTTACGAGCCGTACAAAACCCCGCGCCAGTTGGTCGAGATCCAGCCAGTGGCGCGGGCGGATGCCTTCGTGGCCCGCGGCAGGCGCGTGTTTGAAACCGTTTGCGCGCTCTGCCACGGCGCGGATGGCGCGGGACAGCCGGGCCGGGCGCCGCCACTGGCCGGCTCGGAATGGGTCAGGGGCGCAGAGGACCGTCTGGTGCGCATCACCTTGCACGGGCTGAGCGGGCCGGTGACCGTTGGGACGCAGACGTGGAATCTGTCCATGCCGGCGCTGGGCGGCGCGTTGTCCGCCGAGGACCTTGCCGCGGCGCTAACCCACATCCGCCAAGCGTGGGGCAACTCGTCACCCGCCGTCACGGCCGAGCGGGTCAGGGCCATTCAAGCCGCCACCACCGGGCGCGCCAAGCCGTGGACCGCCGCGGAGTTGGAGTCGAGCGATTAGACTGACACCAACACGCCCTTGCCGCGGGAGTCGGCCCGCGAGGCTGGGCGCGGCGTCGGTTGCGCGTGGGGGTCGGGATCGAACTGACGGCCCGAGTGGCAGGCGGCGGCCCGCGCGTTGGCGCGCTTCTCGAATCACCCCGCCGTGCCGGCGCGGGGCTGGCGGGCGGAATTCAGCGCGGGAGCAATTGAGCGGTGTTGGAGTTGTCAGAGCAACCAGGCCGGGGCACAGTGGCGGTGGGGCGTCGGATGGCCAGAGAAACAAAATCCCAGTGGGACTTCGGCGAGCTGTTCCCGGCGGAGCAGGCTCGCCGCGTGCTCACGGTCAGCGAGTTAACCGCGCAGGTCAAACGGCTGCTGGAGCGCCAGGTGGGGTCGGTGTGGGTGAGCGGCGAGATCACGAACCTGCGGGCGCAAAGCTCCGGGCACGTGTATTTCACGCTCAAGGACGCCACGGCCCAATTGCACTGTGTGTTGTTTCGCGGCGAGGCGGTGGCGCATCGGGAATGGTTGGCCGACGGCCAAAAGGTCCTGCTGCGCGGGGAGCTGACGGTTTACGAGGCGCGCGGCCAGTACCAACTGATCGTGCGGGCCGTGGAGCTGCAGGGTGTGGGGGCGCTGCAGGCGGCCTTTGAGAGGCTGAAGCAGAAGCTGGCCGCCGAGGGCCTTTTTGCGGCCGACCGCAAGCGGCCGTTGCCCCGGTTCGTGCGCCGCATTGGGCTGGTGACCTCGCCCAGCGGCGCGGCGCTGCGCGACGTTTTGCACGTGGTGACGCGGCGCAATCCGCTGCTGGAGATCGTGCTGGCGCCCTGCCGTGTGCAGGGGGCCGGGGCGGCGGAGGAAATTGCCGCTGGCATCCGCCGGCTGAACGCGTTTGCCCAACAGTCGCCGCAGCTTGCGCCCGAGCTGATTCTCGTCACGCGCGGCGGGGGCTCGCTGGAGGACCTCTGGGCCTTCAACGAGGAAGTGGTGGCCCGGGCCATCTTTGAATCCCGCCTGCCGGTCGTGTCGGCGGTGGGACATGAGATTGACTTTACGATCAGCGACTTTGTGGCGGACGTGCGGGCCGCCACGCCGAGCGCGGCCGCTGAGATCATCACCGAGGATGTGCACGCCAGCCGGGAGTATCTGGCCGGGGCGGCGGCGCGACTGAGCCGGTTGACGCGGCAGCGCCTGCGTGAGTGGACGGAGGTGTGCCGCGGGCTGGGGGAACGTTTGGCGCGGGCGCATCCCCGGCGGCGGCTCAACGAGCGACTGCAACGGCTGGATGATTTGCACGAGAGCCTGGCGCGGGCGGTTCGTCAACGTGTCCGGGAACAGCGGGTCTTGTGGGAACATCTGGTCGGCCGGCTGGCCCGAATCCGGCCGTCCGGGCGGGCGGCGCAGTGGCGACAACGGCTGGACCAGCAAGGCCGGGCCTTGCAGATGGCCGCCCGGCGGGCCTGGAGCGAGCGCCGGCAACGGCTGGGCGCGGCGCTGGCGCGGTTGCGGTTGCTGGACCCGGAACAGGTGCTGGCCCGGGGTTACTCGATCACGACCGACGCCGCCACGGGCCGGATCCTGCGCGACGCCAGCGAGGTTGCCGCGGGCCAGAGGCTGCGGTCGCGCCTGGCACGGGGCAGCGTCATCAGCCAGGTCGAGCGGGCCGAATGAGCCAGCGGCTCAGGCCGGCAGAGGCGGCACATCCACCCAGGCCCGTTTGGCCCAGGATTCCAAGCCTTTCTCGGCCAGTTGCACGCCCTTGGCGCCCTCCAGCAAGTTCCACGGGAACGGCTCGTCCAGGACCACGTGGCGCAGGAACAGTTCCCATTGGACCTTGAAGGCGTTGTCGAAGGGCTGATAGTCCGGGACGCGCGTCCAGTTGTCGTAGAAATTGATCGGGTTGGGCACGTCCGGATTCCACACCGGGCGGGGCGTGGCGCTGGCGTGTTGGACCACGCAATCGCGCAAGCCGGCCACCGCCGAGCCTTGGGTGCCGTCCACCTGCAGCGTCAGCAGGTCGTCCCGCCGGACGCGCACGCACCAGGAGGAGTTGAAGTGGGCGATGATGCCGTTCTCCAGCTCGAAGGTGGCGTAGGCGGCGTCGTCGGCGGTGCAACGGTAAGGTCGGCCCGCTTCGTCCCAGCGCTGTTTGATGTGCGTGGCGCCCAGGCAGGAGACGGCTTTGACCCGGCCGAACAGGTTATCCAGCACGTAGCGCCAGTGGCAGAGCATGTCCACGATGATGCCGCCGTCGTCCTCCTTGCGGTAGTTCCATGACGGGCGCTGCGCGGGTACGGTGTTGCCCTCGAAGACCCAGTAGCCAAACTCGCCGCGCACGGACAGGATTTCGCCAAAGAAGCCGGACCGGATGAGCATGCGCAGCTTGAGCAGGCCGGGCAGCCAGAGTTTGTCCTGCACGACGCCGTGCTTGACGCCGGCTTGCTTGGCCAGTTGATACAGCTCGTAGGCGGCGGCAGTGCTGGTGGCGGTGGGTTTTTCGCAATACACGTGCTTGCCGGCGGCGAGGGCCTGCTTGACGGCGGGCGCGCGGCGGCCGGTGGTTTGGGCGTCGAAGTAGATCGTGTTGGCCGGATCGGCCAGCGCGCTGTCGAGGTCCGTGGTCCAGCGCACGCCGTCGGCCATGGCGGCGAGCTGCTCGAGTTTGGCGGCGTTGCGACCGACCAGCGTCAGCCGGGGCAGGATGGTTTCGCCGTCGCTGATTTTGACGCCGCCCTGTTTGAGGATGGCGAGCAGCGAGCGGATGTAGTGCTGGTTGGTGCCCATGCGTCCGGTGACGCCGTTGAGGATGATGCCGGGAGTGTGGGTTTTCATGATCGGGGATTGACTGGTGGCGATTGATGGCCGGTTGGACAGGCGTGGCAACGGGTTGACCGGGCCGGCGTTCAGGTCGGTTTGTCCGTGCACTGCGGCCAGGCGCCGGGGGGCAGGGGCGGCGCGTCCACGCCCGCTTTGGGCAGCGTGCCGCTCAGCTCTTGCCGCCAGTGGGCCACGTCGCCCGCCGGCCCGTAGCAATAGAGCATCCGCAGCGGCGTGTCGCCGACGTTGGTGAGCTGGTGAAAGACGCCGGGCGGGATGTAAACGCACTGGCCGGTGGTGACGGTTTGCCGTTCCTGGCCCAGGCACATCTCGCCGGTGCCTTCGATGATAAAATAGACCTCCTCCTGCTGCTGATTGTGCCAGGGGACCTGGCCGCCGCGGGGATCGAGGGTGACGTGGCCCATGCAGAAGTGGTGGCACTGGATGGGGGCGGCGCCGCCGACGAGGTTTTGCGTGCGCCGCCGGGCCGGGTAACGGCGGCCTTCGATCTGACTCAGGTCGGAAATGATCATGCGCGCCCAGAGTTACTGTTGGCCTGCAAGAGGGGTCAAGTCGGTTTGCAGGCCGCCCGACCGGCGAGCGTAGCGCGCGGCGACGGGCATCAGCCCCCGCCGTGAAGCGCCGGCTCACGGCGCGGGCGGACGGGTCTCGAACAAGGCCGGCGCGACCTGGCGGGTCATGGCCTCGCACCGGGCCAGAATCTCGGGGCTGGACTCACACGTCAGCGCCCAGTTGGCCAGCTCGCGGGCCTCGGCCAGCTTTAGTTGTCGGATCACGTATTTGAGGGCCGGGACAACCTGGGGCGCGGCGCTCAACTGGTCCACACCCAACCCCACCAGCAACGGGACCAGGACCGGCTCGCCGGCCATCTCGCCGCAGACGCTCACGGTCAGGCCGTGGGCGTGGGCGGCGGTGACGGTGGTGTGAATGAGCCTCAGGATGGCTGGATGGGTGGGGTCGTAAAGATGAGCGATGCGCTCGTTCATCCGATCCACCGCCAGGGAGTATTGAATGAGGTCGTTGGTGCCGATGCTGAAGAACTTGGCGCGCCGCGCCAGGGCATCGGCCACCAGGGCCGCCGAAGGGATTTCGATCATGGCCCCGATTTCCATCTGCTCGTCGAATGGCTGCTGGCGCGCCCGCAGCTCGGCCTTGCATTGCTCGACCAGGGCGTTGGCCTGCGCCAGCTCGTCCAGCCCCGAGATCATGGGGTACATCATCTTCACGTTGCCCTCGGCGCTGGCGCGGAGGATGGCGCGCAACTGGGCCTGGAAGATGTCCGGCTGTTGCAGGCAAAAGCGAATGGCCCGCCAGCCCAGGAAGGGGTTCAACTCGGTGGGCACGGCCAGATGGGACAGGAACTTGTCCCCGCCCAGGTCCAGGGTGCGGATGGTGACCGGCTGGGGCTTGAGGGTGGCGGCGACCTTGCGGTAGGCGGCGTATTGCTCCTCCTCGTCGGGCAGGGTGTCGCGGTTGATGAACAGGTATTCGGTGCGGAACAGGCCCACGCCCTCGGCCCCGGCGGCGCGCACCGATGCGGCGTCGTCGGCTTGCTCGATGTTGGCCAGCACGAGCACGCGCGCGCCGTCGAGCGTCACGGCCGGTTGGTCCAGCACGGCGCGGAGTCGTTCCTCCAAGGTCAGTTGCCTGCGAATCAGTTGGCCGTATTCGAAGAGCGTCTGGTCCGACGGCCGCACGATCAACAGGCCGTTGAAGCCGTCCAACAACGCCGGCTCGCCGCTTTGCAGCTCGCGGGAGGCGGAGCCCAACCCCACCACGGCCGGCAGGCGCAGCGAGCGGGCCATGATGGCCGTGTGGGATGTCTTGCTGCCGATGTCCGTGCCGAAGCCCAGGACCTTCTGACGGTCCATCTGCGCCGTGTCGCTGGGGGTCAGGTCGCGGCTGATCACGATGCACGGCTCGGCCAAGTGGCGCAGGCTCGTTCCGTGCTCGCGGCCCAGCAGATTGTTGAGCACCCGGGTGGTGACATCCCGCATGTCGGCCACGCGCTCCCGGAGGTATTCGTCGTCCACGGCTGCCAGGGCTGCCGCGTAGCGTTCGGCCACGGTGTGGTAGGCGTGCTCGGCGTTGACCTTGTCCTGTTTGATCAGGCGGATGACTTCATCCACCAACACGCGGTCTTCCAGCACCAGCAAGTGCGCGTCAAAAATGCTCCCCTCCTCGGCGCCCATGACCTCGCGAACCTTGCGCTGGACCTCCAGCACCTGGTGCCGCGTGTCCACCAACGCGCGTTCCAGCCGTTCGATTTCCCCGGGCACGTCGGCGTCCGTCAGCGTCCAACGGGGCACGCTCAGATCGCTGGGCCGCAGAACCAGCAACTTGCCCCGGCAGACCCCGGGTGAGACCGGGATGCCCCGGAGGATCTTTTCGCCCTGATGGAGCTGTGTCGGCACACCCCACCAATACCGAAAAGCGGCGGTAAGTGGAAATGAATTTGTAGCCTCAAGCCCTGAGCGCACAGCGACTGCCGTCGGCCCCACCCCGGCCCAGGCTCAGGCCCGGTGGCGCAAGCCCGGACGAACCCAAAAAGCTGGAGGCAAGGCGGTCCGGCTGGTAACGTGCAGACCGCATCGGCGGCTCGCTGACCGGGCGTCAGACGCCGGCGCTGTGACCTTGTGATCCGGCTTCAGGACGTGCAGAAGCGCTTTGGCGCGCGGCTGGCGGTGGACGGTCTGACCTTCCACGTGCCACGGGGCGAGGTGGTCGGGTTGCTCGGGCACAACGGCGCGGGCAAGAGCACGGCCATTGGCATGATGCTGGGACAGGTCTGGCCCACGCGGGGCGAGGTGCGAGTGTGCGGTTGGGACGTGACTCGACACCGGCGACGGGCGCTGGAGAAGGTGGGAGCCATCTTTGAGTCGCCGGCCTTCTACGACTATCTGAGCGGCTGGCGGAATCTGGAACTGCTCAGTTCCTACACGGCGCCAACCCCACGCCAGCGTTTGGACGAGGTGCTGGACTGGGTGGGGTTGCGCGGGCGGGAGCGGTCGCCCGTGCGCACGTATTCGCACGGGATGCGAGCGCGGCTGGCGCTGGCGCAAGCTCTGTTGCCCGGGCCGGAGTTGCTGATTCTTGACGAGCCGGGCAGCGGTCTGGACCCGGAGGGCCTGCACGAAGTGCGCCAGACGGTGCTGCGCTTGCACCGGGAACTGGGACTGACGATCCTGCTCTCCTCGCATCTGCTGGCCGAGGTGGAACAGCTTTGCACGCGCATCATCGTGCTGCGCGACGGCCGGAAGGTTTTCGAGGGCCCGCTGGAGGAAACACGGCGGCACGGTCGGTGGCTGCGGCTGCGGGTGGACGATTTTGCGCGGGCGACCGCGCTGCTGGAGGCCGCGGGCCTGATCAGCGGCCAGCGGGACGGCCGACACATCGCGCTGGCCAACGGTGTGGACGCGCCGCAGGTGGTTTGCCATCTGGTGCGACACGGGATTGCTGTGTCTGAAATCGCCCCCGAGCCTGAAACGCTGGAGACCTTTTACCTGGCATTGATGAGCGCGAATTCATGAAAGCGCGAGCGCCCCGGTCCCCCTTTGTTGAACGGCCCATCCCCCGAGGGTGACTCATGCTGCTGCTGCATCTGCGCAACGAACTGTGGAAGCTCTTCGGCAAGAAGCGCACCTACATCGGATTTGCCATGTTCCTGCTGGCGCAGAACGCGATGCTGCTGACGTTCCGATTCACCCGGTGGCGCACCGACATGGAGCGGCTGCTGGAGGGCAACGGTTACTTGGCCCAGGAGTTCATTTCCGCCCTGACGGTGGCGGTGATCATGCTCATCCCGCAGGTGATTCTGCTCATGCCGCTGTATGCCACCTTGGTGGGCGGCGACCTGGTGGCCAAGGAAGCCGAGGACGGCACATTGCGGATGATTTTGGCCAGGCCGGTGTCGCGGTTCCGTCTGCTGTTGGTCAAGTGGCTGGCGGGCGGGGTTTTTGCGGTGGTGCTGGTGCTGGCCCTTGGCGCAACGGCCCTGCTGTGCGCACGGGTCTGGTTTCCGTGGAAAGGGATGTTTGTGTTTGCGCCCGGGCAGGCCTTCGCCGTGCTGGGCGCCGCGGAAGGATTCCAGCGCTACCTGCTGGCGCATCTGTTTCTGGCAGTCAACGCCGCCACGATGCTGAGTCTGGCGTTCATGTTCTCCTGCTTCAACGTCAAGCCCGCCGCCGCGACCATCCTGGCCCTGTCGTATCTGTTTGTGAACCTTGTGCTGGAGGCCATTCCATTTTTCGACCGGTTCGAGGTATGGCTGTTGCCCCACCACTTCCGGTGCTGGCTGCAGGTGTTTAGCGCGCCGGTGCCGTGGGCGGACCTCCTGCAGTCTCAATGCGTTCTGCTGGCGGCCAACTGCACGGCCTTCATCGTGGGCGCAGCCGTCTTCCAGGTCCGCGACATCAAATCCTGAGCCGCAGCAGGCATGGGCAGGGGGCTGCCAAGGGTTACCCCAACCTGTTTGGCCCGAGGCGTCCGGACGGCCCAACCCGTAGCGGTTCGGGCCGGAATCGGTCCCACATTGGAGTTGTGTGGCGAGGCCCGGTTTCTTACCCTTGAAGCACCGGAAGTGCGCCCCGGACGAGGGCGCCGTGAAGACCGTTTATGCCCGACGAAACCGCCCAGACCGAGCAGGAAACACCGGCCGCCAAGCCCGCTGCCGTCGAGAAGTACGACGCTTCGAAGATTGACAAGCTGGAGGGCTTGGAAGCGGTGCGGAAGCGGCCGGGCATGTACATTGGCGACCCGGACGAGCGGGGGTTGCACCACTGTGTTTTCGAGGTGTTGGACAACTCGATTGACGAGCACCTGGCAGGATTCTGCACGAAAATCGAGGTGACCCTGCACGTGGACGGGGCGGTGTCGGTGCGCGACGACGGGCGGGGCATCCCGGTGGACATGCACCCGAAGTGGAAGATGCCGGCCGTGGAGCTGGTGCTGACGAATCTGCATGCGGGGGGCAAGTTCGGCCAGGGCGCCTACAAGTATTCCGGCGGGCTGCACGGGGTGGGCGCCAAGTGCGTGAACGCGCTGTCCGAGTGGTTCAAGGTGGAGGTGTCGCGCGACGGCAAGGTGTATTTCATGGAGTTTGCGCAGGGCAAGACGGTGCGCCCGCTGGAGGTCATCGGCAAGTCCCGGCACACCGGCACGCTCATCACGTTCAAACCCGACCCGGAGATTTTCACGCTGACCACCGAGTTCAAGTTTGACCTGCTGGCCAACCGGCTGCGCGAGCTGGCGTTCCTGAATCCGGGCCTGGAAATCGTGCTGACCGACGAGCGGGAGGAAAACCGCACCGAGCGGTTCTTTTACAGGCACGGCATCGAGGAATTCGTGCGCCAACTGGGCCGCAACAAGCAGGTGCTGCATCCCAAGCCCATTGTCCTGAGCGGCAAACGGCAGGTCGAAATCGAAGGCCGCGCCGACGAGGTGTTCGTGGACTGCGTGCTGCAGTACAACGACAGTTACTCGGATCAAATCCTGTGCTTTGCCAACTCGATTTCCAACACCGACGGCGGCACGCACCTGACCGGTTTCCGCTCGGCGCTCACCCGCGCCATCAACCAGTACGCCAAGCAGAACGAGCTGTTCAAGGACAAGGACCCGGCGATTTCCGGCGACGACGTGCGCGAGGGGCTGGTTTGCGTGCTGAGCGTCAAGCTACCCAATCCGCGGTTCGAGTCGCAAACCAAGGTCAAACTGGTCAACACCGAGATCGAGGGCCTGGTGGCCTCGGTGGTGTACGACGGTCTGATGACCTATTTTGACGCCAACCCGTCGGTGGCGCGTAAAATCGTGGAGAAAGGCCTGCTGGCGGCCCGGGCGCGCGAGGCCGCCCGCAAGGCCCGCGAGACTGTCCGCAAAGGCGCGCTGACCGGCGGCGGCCTGCCGGGCAAGTTGGCCGATTGCTCGGATCGCGATCCTGCCAGCACCGAGCTGTTTATTGTGGAGGGAGATTCGGCCGGCGGCTCGGCCAAGCAGGGCCGGGACCGCCGCTTCCAAGCCATCCTGCCCATCCGCGGCAAGCTCATCAACGTGGAGAAAGCCCGGCTCAACAAGGTCCTGGACAACGCCGAAATCCGCACGATGATCACCGCCATCGGCACGGGCATCGGCGACGGCGAGGGCGAGGGGGCGTTCAACCTGGAGAAGCTCCGCTACCACAAGATCGTCATCATGACTGACGCGGACGTGGACGGCTCGCACATCCGCACCTTGCTGCTGACCTTCTTCTACCGGCAGATGCCGGAATTGATCAAGCGGGGCTTCGTTTACATCGCCCAACCGCCCCTGTACCAGATCGCCCGCAAGAAACGGGTCGAGTACGTGGAGGACGATGCCCAACTGAACAAGATTCTGATCCAACTGGGCACCGAGGACGTGCGCCTGCGCAACCTGGCGGACAACCGCGAGTTGTCCCAGAAACAACTGCTGGAAATCCTGGAACTGCTGGATGCCCTGGACAAGTACGCCCGGGCCTTGCGGCGGCACGGGGGGGACTTTGCCGATTATGTGGAGCACCGCCACCCCAGGTCGGGCGAGCTGCCGCGCCACCTGGTCAAGGTCCGCCAGGGCAACGACGAGTCCGTCCACTATTTCCACACCGAGCAGGAGTTGCGAGCGTTCAGCGACGAGAACCCGGACCTGAAACTGTTCGGGGAGGAGGAGGGAGACACCGCCACGCTGGAGAAGGCCCGCAACGGCCAGAGCCGCCGGGCGCGGCACGTCGAGTTGCACGAGAGCAAGGCCATCGCCGAGCTGCTCCAGAAACTGGCTCGCAAGGGGCTGAGCATCGAGCACTACGCCGCTCAGGACAAGCCGTTATTTGAATTGATCGAGGGCGAGGGGGAGCGGGCCGTGGCGCGGCCCTTGTTCTCGATTCCGGAGATCCTGGCCGGCGTCAAGGAGGTCGGTCGCCGCGGCCTGCAGATCAAGCGGTTCAAAGGCCTCGGCGAAATGAACCCGAGGGAGCTGTTTGAAACCACCATGGACCCGGCCAGGCGCAAACTGCTGCGCATCGAGATGACCGACGCGGTCGAAGCCGAACAGATGTTCACCACCCTCATGGGCGAGGAGGTCGAGCCGCGCCGGCAGTTCATCGAGGACAACGCCCTGAACGTGCGCAACCTGGACATCTGACCCGGCCGCCTCGCGTTCCGCCTTCCCGTATGCCAGACACCACGCCGCCCGAAGCCAGTCCCGGCCCGCAACCGCAGACGCCCGCGCCCCTGTTCGCGCCCGGCGAAAAGATCGCCAAGGTCAACGTGGCCGAGGAAATCAAGAACTGTTTCCTCGACTACTCGATGTCGGTCATCATCTCCCGCGCCCTGCCCGACGTGCGGGACGGATTGAAACCCTCCCAGCGGCGCATTCTCTACGCCATGAACGGCCTCGGCGTCCTGCCCAACCGCAAGCACATCAAGTGCGCCAAAATCGTGGGCGAAACCATGGGCAATTATCATCCGCATGGCGATCAGGCCATTTACCCGACGCTGGTGCACATGGCCCAGCCGTGGGCCATGCGCG
>Ga0101944_10000691_pt1 | contig 91530 bp, 89 predicted proteins | sample DewCreD2012metaG_FD_75245 | JGI IMG/M metagenome (GOLD analysis project Ga0101944, IMG submission 75245) | Hot spring sediment bacterial and archeal communities from British Columbia, Canada, to study Microbial Dark Matter (Phase II) - Dewar... ... | reverse complement strand
CAACCCACCCCATAACACCTCTACCGCTATCGCAAATAGAAGCCTGGGATGGACTTCCTTCCTTCCTCTACAGCCCCTTTTTCATGATCCTCGCGCCAGACTTCGTATCGCGGCGCAACGAGAAGAATATCAAAGGTGGTGAGATGTGTCAATAGGGGTGTCCCCTTACCCCTCCTTTGAAGGGCTTAGACTAGAACGAAGAGGGGCATTCGTATCGGCAAAGCTGGTATCGGTGGTGCACGTGGTGCGCGGTGTTTTTTGGAAATGGCTTGTCTTTCGCTACGAGGCTCGGAATCTGGGCCGGGTAGGATAAAGGATATGAAGCAGAATCTCTCTGTCGAGGAAGCTTTAGAGATCGTATTGCAAAAGGCTAAGCCTCTGCAAAGCATTGAGCATCTGCCTCTAGCAGCAAGCTATGGTGCTGTTTTGGGTGAAGACCTGGCCTCGAGCGTCGATCACCCCTCTGCCGACGATACAGCTGTAGACGGTTATGCTTGCCTCGAGGCCGACACCCGAAGCGCTTCTCTGGGCAATCCGGTCAGGCTCGAGGTGATCGGGCAATCCCCTGCGGGTAAACCCTTTGCAGGGAAAATAGGACCTGGCCAGGCAGTCCAGGTTTTTACCGGTGCCCCCATTCCAGATGGAGCAAGTGCTGTGATTCGAGTAGAAGACACTTTGCGGGAGGATGGTTTTGTATGGCTGATGAAGCCAGCATCACCGGCCGACATCCGCCGCAAGGGAGACGACCTGGTGCAGGGGCAGATCTATCTGCGTAAAGGCGACCTGCTCACGCCAGGACGCGTAGGGCTGGCCGCTGCGATGGGTTATGCCACCGTACCGGTAATAAGGCGGCCCCGGGTGGGTATCTTATCTACTGGAGACGAAGTGGTTGAGCCGGGGGAGCCCTTGCCCTATGGTGGGGTCTACAACTCCAACAGCTACTCCGTAGCAGGCTTGGTAGCTGAGGCAGGCGGTGAGCCTATCATTTTGCCGAAGATATCAGATGATGTAGAAGGTCTGCGCACCCAGTTGCGGCGAGCTGGACAACTCGATTTGCTCATTACCACCGGTGGGGTTTCGATGGGGGAATACGACATCGTGCGGCAATTACTGGAGCGCGAGGGTGAAATACACTTCTGGAAGGTTCGAATACAACCCGGTGGCCCTTTACTTTTTGCTACCTGGAACGAACTACCCCTGATGGGCCTGCCTGGCAATCCAGTCTCGGCCATGGTCACGTTTTTACTCTTCGGGCGGCCTTTGCTCTTCAAGCTGCAAGGACGTACCGACCCACCCCTTGGCCGGGTGAAGGCCATTGCCGATACGCCGTTTGAGGCCAACCCCACCCGCCGGGCCTACCGCCGGGCTGTCTTGCGTTGGGAGGACGACCACTACCGCGTAGCCACCACCGGAAATCAGTCCAGTGCAGTGCTGAGGTCAATGGCAGTCGGAAACGCCCTGGTAGTGCTCGAGGTCGGGCTTTCAGCCCAGCAAGGCGAGTTGGTAGAAGTGATTCCCTTTCCAGGCGCATTGTAGCTGCTATTGACAAAACCTTTCACATCCCCCACACTGCAAGGGTTGCGCCTACTCGAAGCCGCAGGGTGCGGTCGGGCGCATGGTTCAACAAAGCCGTACATCCTTACCCCTAGGTACAGTTTGGACATTCGGTTCTTTCTGGGATGAGCGGCTCGAACCCTACAGGGTTGGTTTCGCCCACGAGGCATTCAGCCCACACCCAAAAAGGACGTTTGAAGTATGGAGTTCTCCGCATTTACGTTAAGACCCGAAGTTGCCCAGGCCCTCCAGGCCAAAGGTTTCACCACCGCCACCCCCATCCAGGCCGCGGCCATCCCGCTGGCCCTCGAGGGCAAAGACGTGCTGGGCCAGGCCCGCACCGGTACCGGCAAGACCCTGGCCTTTGGTATACCCATCGCCAACCGTTTGGACGCGGCTCACGAGCGGGGGCGCGCCCCCAGGGCTTTTGTTCTCACCCCTACCCGCGAGCTGGCCCTTCAGGTAGCCAAAGAGCTGGAGTGGCTGGCCCCACACCTGACCATCACCCCCATCTACGGTGGCACCGGTTACGGCAAGCAGGCCGAAGCCCTCAAGCGTGGCACCGATGTGGTGGTGGCCACCCCAGGCCGGGCCATCGACTACATGGAGCAGCGCGTGCTCAACCTTTCCAAAGTTGAGATTGTCGTGCTCGACGAAGCCGATGAGATGCTCTCGATGGGCTTTGAAGAGGCAGTAGAGCAGCTCTTGGAGGCCACCCCGCCCACCCGGCAGACCCTGCTGTTCTCGGCCACCCTACCCACCTGGGCGCGCCGCCTCTCCGAGCGCTACCAAAAGGCGGCCATTCACATCAACGTGATTAAGGACGAAGCCATTTCCTACGAAGAAGTGGCGATTCAAGCACCCATTCACAACCGCCTCTCGGTGCTTTCGGATCTGCTTTTCGCCTATGCACCCGAGCGCACCATCGTTTTTACCAGCACCAAGGCCGAGTGCAACGACCTGGCCCTGGGCTTAGAAAGCCGGGCCCACAGCGCGGCCCCCATCCACGGCGATATGGGCCAGATTGACCGTGAACGGGTGATGGAACGCTTCCGTAGTGGGGCAGTGAGCGTGCTGGTGGCAACCGATGTGGCGGCTCGAGGTCTCGACATCCCCGAGGTAGACCTGGTAGTACACTACCGCCTGCCCGACCAGAACGAGTCGTACCTGCACCGCTCGGGCCGCACCGGACGGGCGGGGCGCTCGGGCAAGGTGGTGATTCTGTACGGCCCGCGTGAGAAGCGCGAGCTAGAGACCCTCGAGCGCGAACTCAAACGTAACTTCAAGCGGGTTAACCCTCCCACGCCCGAAGAGGTCATGGCTGCTAAATGGGCCGTGCTAGCCCGCCGCATCGCCAAGCAACCCGAGGCCGACAAAAAGCTCTGGCGTGAACAGGCCGAACGCCTGATTGCCGAGGGCGGCGTAGACGCAGTGGCCGGCATGCTGGCCTTGATTCTGGGCGGTGCGCCCACCCCCAAGAGCCTGATTACTGGTGAGGAGAACTGGGTCACGGTCAAGCTCTCGGGTTCGCGTATCAGCGTGAACCGGGCCGTGGCGGTGTTGAAGGGTGCCGGCGCTGGCGAGATTGGCCGGATTCGCCTGGATGGGGATGTGGCCGCATACGTGGACATCCGCCCCGAGGATCTGGGCAAACTGGATCACACCGCGCTGCGCGACCTGCGCCTTACCAAGGCCACCGAGGTTCCAGCTGAAGCCCGGCAGTCCGAGCGCCAAGGACAGGGCTTCGTCCGCGGTCAGGGCAAACGTCAGGGTCAGGGTCGCCGCGAAGGCAGTGGACAACGCCGCAGCCAGGGTGAGCGCCCCTTCGAAGGCCAGGCCGAAGAACGCCGCGAAGGGGAGCGCCGGCGGGTCGTGTACAGATAAACGACAGGAAACGCAAAGCCCTACAACTGATATTTCCCCACCCTGGGGCCCCCGCGGGAAGCGCAAATAGTTTCTTGAACAAGAACACGCTGTTTTCTGCGACGGGCCAAGGCGCAAGGCTTTCCGTGGGGTACATGAAAGCCCCCTCGCTCGAGGGGGCTTTTTACGTCAGGCCTGCAAACGCGGGCGGCGCGCCCGGGTTAGCAGCCAGATGCCCACCAATAGCAGCAATAAAGGCAGTCCCCACTGGAGCAAGAACCCCAGCAGACCCGCCGCCACGCCAATAGCACTGCCCACCACCCACAGCACCAGCCCCAGAACCAGCAACACCAGCAGCAGCGGCAAGAGCATTACCCCCAGCACCGCCAGGGCCGGCAGGGCTGCAACGGCCAGCGCCACCCCCAGGAGTGGCCCCAGCAGACCCGTGACCAGCAGAACAGCCAGAATTACCAGCGACCACCCGAGGAGTTCCATGCCTCGAGGGTAGCGCATCCGGGGGTGGGGGTCGTAAGCCCCCTCACACTTCAAAGCTCCTCGTCGCCGCCCAGGCCCTGCTTGCGGAAGCGGGCCACCAGCACGGGCGCGAGCAGCGAGAGCCCCGCCAGCACCCACAGCCCAACGGCAATGGGGCTGCTAAACAGATAGCCCACGTCGCCGTTGCTGATGGTCATGGCCCGGCGCAGGTTGATCTCCATCAGGTAGCCCAGCACCAGGCCCAATAGCACCGGGGCCAGGGGAAACTCGAGCTTGCGCATCAGGTAGCCCACCAGCCCGAACACCGCCATCAGCAGCAGGTCGAAGGGGTTGTTGTTGACCGCATAGACCCCAATGAAGCTGATGGCCAGCACCGCCGGAATCAGGAACCAGGCCGGCACCGCCAGAAGCCGCACAAAGAGGCCCACCAGGGGTAGGTTCAGGAGCAACAGCACCGCGTTGCCCACGTACATCGAGGCAATCAGGCCCCAGACCACCTCGGGGTGCTGCTGAAACATCTGCGGCCCCGGCGTCACCCCCAGGCTCACCAGGGCCCCCAGCATGATGGCGGTCGTACCGCTACCGGGCAGGCCTAAGGTGAGCAGGGGAATCATGGCCCCGCCCGCCGCGGCGTTGTTGGCCGACTCGGGAGCAGCCACCCCGCGCAGGTCGCCCTCACCAAACCGGGCCTTATCGCCCAAGAGACGTTTCTCGGTGGTGTAGGCCACGAAGCTGGCAATGGAGGCCCCCGCACCGGGCAAAACCCCAATCAGGAAGCCCAGCACGCTGCTGCGCAAAATGGTGAAGAGCGAGCCCATGAAGTCCTTGAAGGAAAGGTAGATACGCCCCACCTGGGCCCGCACGGCCCCAGGGGTTTTCTCCTCCAGAAGCATGAGCACCTCGCTCACTGCGAAGAGGCCGATGGCCACCACCAGAAAATCCATGCCATCCTCGAGCTGCAAGAAGCCAAAGGTGTAGCGCGAGATGCCCGACTGGGGATCCTGGCCCACCGTGGCCAGCATCAGGCCAAAGCCCGTGGCAATCAGGGCTTTAAACAGGTTCTTGCCCGCCAGGGCCGAGAGGGTGGAGAAGCCAAAGACCATCAGGGCGAAGTACTCGGCCGGCCCGAAGCGGATGGCCCACTGGGCCAGCAAGGGGCCCAGGGTCATCAGGCCCACCACCGAGAGGGTTCCGGCGATAAACGAGCCCCAGGCGGCCATGGCCAGGGCCGGGCCGGCTTTGCCCTGCTTGGCTAGCTTGTTGCCGTCAATTGCCGTGACCACTGACGAGGTTTCGCCGGGGATGTTGAGCAGGATGCTGGTGGTGGAACCGCCGTACATGGCCCCGTAGTAGATGCCGGCCAGCAGAATCAGGGCCGACTCGGGCGGCATCTTGAGGGCAAAGGTGAGGGGCACCAGCAGGGCCACCCCGCTGATGGGGCCGATGCCGGGCAGCACCCCGATGAGCGTGCCCACCAGGCAGCCCAGCACCACCAGGAGCAGGTTAAGGGGCTCTAAGGCCACCCCAAAACCGTTTAGAAGCGCTTGCAGGATGTCCATAGACCGCTCCTATCCGAAAATCCGGCCCGCCGGCAGGGTTACCCCCAGGCCTTCGGTGAACAGGAAGTAGACCGCCAGCGTAAAGGCCAGCGCCCCTAAAAGCCCCTGCCACCAGCGCGCCCCAAACAAAAGCGAGAGCAGGGTCATCTCGAGGGTGGTGGTGAGGATAAAGCCCAGCGGAACCACCAGGTAGGCGTAGGCCACCAGGCTCAGGAGCACCAGCCCCAGCACCGGCCAGAAGCGCGGGGCCGGCCAGGTGGGGTTGGGGTCGGGTTTGAAAATCAGCCACAGGGCCGAAAGCCCCACCAGAGTGGCGATGATGTACGGAAAAGGCCGGGGGCCCAGCGGGTCGGAGAGGAAGCCCACCTGCATCCGGCTGGCCTCGAGGCCATACCCCAGGGCCAGTAACAAAATCAGGATGCCTACGATGCGGTCGGTCATAAAGGAGGCTCAAACTGATGGCCGACAGCCCGCAGCGGTGGGCTCTGGGCTATCGGCCATCTGGTTAGGGGCTAGCGGATGATGCCCAGCTCGCGGGAAAGGTTGCGGAACTGGTTGACCTGGCGGTCGATAAAGACCTGGAACTCGGCCCCAACCATGAAGAACTGGCCCAGGCTGTTCTGCTCGCGGATCCTGGCCCACTCCGGACTGCGCTCCACCTGCCGCAGAGCTCGAGCCCAGAACTCATAGGCGTTGGCCGGCATATTCTTGGGCACATAAAACCCACGCCAGACCACCCACTCCACGTTGTAGCCCAGCTCCTTGAGGGTGGGCACGTTGGCGTAGGGCGCGGGGAGGCGGCGGGGCGACATCATCCCCAGTACCCGCACCGTACCGGCCTCCACCTGGGCGCGAAGCTCCGAGGCATCGCCGGCAAACACCTGGATAAAGCCGCCCAGCAAAGAGGTCAGGGCCTGGCCGCCGCCGTCGAAGGGCACGTACTTAATTGAGCGCGGCTCGATACCGGCCGCCCGGCCCAGCAAAAGCACCTTCATGTGATCCTGCCCACCCACGGCACTCCCACCACCCACCGCAATCTTGCTGGGGTCGGCCTTCCAGGCCGCTACCAGCTCCTGCATGGTTTTCCAGGGGGCGTCGGCCTTGACCGCCACCAGTCCGAAGTCGGCGGCTACTGCGCCCAGCCAGCGCACGTCGCGCTCGGTAAAGCGGCTGAACTGTCCCTGAGCCAGGCGCACTGTGGTGGCTGGACTGGCCGCCACTATCAGGTTGGGGTCGTCGTTGCGCTGGGTAACCACGTTGGCATAGGCCACCCCCCCGCCTCCACCGGTGAGGTTGGTGACTTTGATGGGCTGGGACACAATCTTGAGGTCTTGCATGACCTGGGCCACGCTGCGGCAGGTGAAGTCCCAGCCGCCTCCAGCCCCCGCCGGAGCGATGCACTCAGGGTTGCGCGGGGTGAACTGGGCCAACCCGCCTCCAAGAGCCAAGAAAACTACAGCCAACGTTGCTAGGCGCATAATGAATCCTCCATATTCGGCAAAAGTTGCCACGTGTGTAGAGTTCTAAGATTCTATCCCGCTTGGCGTGCCCGTCAAGACCGCCCAGCGGCCAGTAAAACAGAGCCCTCGAGGCTTTCCAGCAAGGCTTCCCGTGAACGCTCGAGGTGCTGCTGCAAAAAAGCCGCGGCCTCCTCGCCCTTGCCCTGCTGCACCAGCTCGATCAGGGTCAGGTGGTCGGTGTGGGCCTGGTCGGCCCCCTGCGGACGGGTGATCTCGAGGTAACGGGCCCGGTAGATGCGCTGCAAGACCTGGGCCAGCGAGGCCACTGCAAAGCGGTTGCCGGTGAGCTTGGCTAAGGCCAGATGAAAGTCGGTGGCTTTCTCCAGTTCCACCTCGGGGTCGAGGTCGGCCTCTACCGAGGCCAGCAGGTCGCGGAGCTGGCGGGCGTTGGGCCGCCGGGCCGCCGCCACCCGCACGATCTGACCCTCGAGCCAGCTACGAAACTCGAAGGCCTCCTCCAGCTCGGCCAGATCGAGGGGGGCCACGCTATACACCCGGCCCGTGCGCTGCACCAGCCCCTCCCGGAAAAGCTGCTGGATGGCCGCCCGGATGGGCGTACGGGAAACCGCCAGCAGTTCTTCCAGCTTGCGCTCCACCAGCGGTTCACCGGGCTTGAGCGCCAGCGAGAGAATCATTCGGCGCAGGCGACGGTAGGCTTCTTCGGTTTGCGGTGCAAGCATAGAGGCAAGTGCTATGCTACCCCTTTTGGTATACCAGCTCAAGCCTGATTCGGAGAGCCATCGGCTACTATGTTGCCTTGGGAGCAACTCAGTGTTGAGGGTCAACTTCTTCCAGCTGTCCATCCACTGCCAGCCAACGGATGCCCTTCTCCCGTGCGTACTCACGCAAATCGGCAAGGTTGCGCGTCCAGGCCAGCTCCACCCGCCTGCCCTCGGCCCGAAGCTGGCGGGCCAGGGCCCGATCCAGGGCCAGCACCTCCGGGGGGGGTTCGGAAAGCGGCAGGCGCAGGGCCTCCATCACCCGCTCGAGGCCCAGAGCAAAGCCCGCCGCAAAAGGCAGCAGGGCGCCGTCGTAGCGGCCCCCGCCCAGAAGCGGCAGGCCAAAGTCGGGGGTGTAGGCCTGGAAGTTGAGGCCGGTGTAGAAGTTCAGCAGCCGGGCCCGGCCCAGATCGAGCAGCAAGGGCACCTCGGGCAGCAGGGCCAGCACGGCCTCGAGCCAGTCCAGGTCGGCCTGGGCCTTGTCCGATAGGGGCAGCCCGCGGGCTTCGGCCAGCACCTCGCGTCCGCCGTACAGGTCGGGCAGGGCCAGCAGGGCTTTTTGCAGGCCGGGGTGTACCCGATACTCCTTCAGCAGGGCCTCGAGCTCCGGGCTATTCTTGCGGTGGATGGCCTGGCGCAGGCGCTCCTTTTGCTCGCCGGGCAGGCCCGTGGCATCCAGCAGATCCCGCACCAGCGCGGGGAGCCCTACCTCGATCTTGGCTTCGGCAAAGCCCGCCAGCTGCAAACACGCCCAGGCCAGCTCGAGCACCTCGGCGTCGGCCATAGGGCTCGAGACCCCCACCAGCTCGGCCCCCACCTGACTGAACTCGCGGCTGCGCCCCAGCTCGGCGTTGGCCTCGCGCAGCCAGAGGTTCCCAGCGTACTGCAAGCGCACCGGCTGGCCGGTTACCAGCCGCCCGTTGCTCCGCAAGAGCCCCGCCACCGCGGTGGTGAACTCCGAGCGCAGGGCCAGCACCTCGCCGGTTTTGTCCACCAGCTTGAAGGCCCGCTCGGCCAGGGCGTGCTGGGGGTCGTAGAGCTCGAGGGCCGGCAGCTCCACCGGCTCGTAGCCCCAGCTATACAGCAGGTTGGCCAGGCGTTCTTGTAGTTCGCGGCGCAGGCGGGCTTCCGGGGGCAAAAAGTAGCGGGTGCCTTCGGGGATCATTTATTTTTGGCAAAAATCTTCACCGAGAGGATTTTGTCGCGTTCCCGGCTGGCCTGGGGGCCCTCGGTGGGGGCGATGCGCTCGACCACCTCCATCCCCTCCACCACCTGCCCGAAAATGGTGTACTGCTGATTGAGGTTGGGCGTGGGGCCGTAGGTGATGAAGAACTGGCTGCCGTTGGAGTTGGGGTCCATGGTGCGGGCCATGCCCAGCAGGCCTTTTTTGTCGTAGTTGAGCTTGGGGGTGACCTCGAGGCCAAACTGGTAGCCGGGGCCGCCCATGCCGGTGCCGGTGGGGTCGCCGGTCTGGGCCACAAACCCCGGAATCACCCGGTGGAACACAACCCCCTCGAAGTAGCGGTGGAGGGCTAGAAACACAAAGGAGTTGACGGTGATGGGGGCCTCGTTCTCGAACAAATCGATGCCGATTCGGCCTTTGCTGGTCTCGATCTCGGCGTAGTAGTCGAACTTGGTCGGGTCAATCACCTGTTCGGGCTTGGCAAACCGGGTCACCGGCTGGTCGGACTTGTAGGGCAGGGCTTCCATCTTTCCTCCAAGGCTACTCTTTGCTCCGCCGTTGCCTTGCCAGAGGAAGAAAGCGGCGATGGCCAGGGCCAGCAGAGCGGCGATTAGCAAAGCAGCGCGCATCCCACCCAGTCTACCGGCCCGGATGAGAACACGCCAGGCTTCAGATGCGGGGCAGGGTAATGCCCCGCTGGCCCTGGTACTTGCCCTTGCGGTCGCTGTAGGTCACCTCGGGGCGCTCGCCCTCGAAGAACACCAGCTGTACCACCCCCTCGCCGGCGTACATCTTGGCCGGCAGGGGGGTGGTGTTGGAGAACTCGAGCGTGACGTGCCCCTCCCAGCCCGGCTCCAGGGGGGTGATGTTGGCTACGATGCCCACCCGGGCATAGGTGCTCTTGCCAATGGCGATGGCCAGCACGTTATCGGGCATGCGGATGTACTCCATGCTGCGGGCCAGCACGAAGGAGTTGGGCGGGATGATCACCTCGTCGCCCTCGTAGTCCACAAAGCTCTTGGGGTCGAGGCCCTTGGGGTCGGCGATGGTGTGGAATACGTTGGCAAAAATTTTCCACTCCCGCGCCGCCCGCAGGTCGTAGCCGAAGCTCGAGAGCCCATAGCTGATCACCCCGTCGCGCACCAGCCGCTCTTCGAACGGCTCAATCATGCCTTGTTTGGCCTTTTCGCGAATCCACCAGTCGGGCTTAACACTCATGCCCCACACTATACAAGGGCAGCGGCCCGGCCATTTTCACAACCAGCGTTCATCTGGAGGTCTAAACTTAAGGCATGCGCAAGCGACCGGTATTGGGCAGGGTCTTATTGCTGGGAGGGCTGGTCTTCCTGGGTATTCTGCTCGCAGCCTGCGGTTCGGACAGCCAGAACAACCAGAGCCGCCAGCCCCTGCGCCTCACCCTCCGATTCGACACCGGCTATGTGGACGAACCCTACAACACCACCCTTACCGCCGACGGGGGGGTGCGGCCCTACCGGTTCACCCTCGAGGGCAACCTGCCCAGGGGGCTGGTCTACAGCAACGGTCGCATCAGCGGCACGCCGCAGGAAAAAGGCAGCTTCGAGCTTACGGTGAGCGTGGAGGACGCCAACCTTTCCAACCGCACCCAGAAGGTTACCCTGGTGATTGGCGAGACCCCACCGCCCCGGCTCGATCAGGTCTTCCCGCTGGCCGAGGTGGCCGACCCCTTCCCCTACCTGTTCAGGGTGCGCGACCGCGAGGCCCGGGGCTTTCAGGCCCAGATTCCGCTCAAAGACCTCAAGCTGGCCCTGGACAGCTTCAAGGCCGATGCCAGCCTGCTGTACGTGCTGCGCTACAACGAAGAAAGGGGCGTGGTGGACATTGATGCGGTCTTTACCAGCCCGCGCAAGGACCTCGAGGCCTTCCGCTTTACCACGACCCCCCTGCCCGACAAAAAAGTTCGGCCCGAGGCCAGCTTCCGCGAGACCCGGGTGGCCTTCTACGACAAAAACGGCAAGCTGGCCGGCAACGCCCAGGCCATCGAGCGTGCGGCCAGTGAGGGAAAGTACCGGTACAGCGACCTCGAGGCCATCGCCCGCAACTGGGGCCGCCGCCTAACCCCGGCCACCCCCAGCCCCAGCGCGCCACAAACCCCTGAGAACAACCCGCCCCAAAGCCAGGGAAGCCCCACCCAGGCCGCTGGTACGGCCCAGGAGACTCCTCCGGCAGCGCCCACCGATCAAACAGCCTCGGAGCCGGCGCAGCCACCTCAACCTGAAGAAGCACCGCCAACCCAACCCGGACAAGCGCAGCCTCCTCAACCCGGACAAGCGCAGCCCGCTCAGCCCGAACCCGCGCCACAGGGCCAGCCAGCGCCTGCACCCTCACCCCAAACCCAGCGGCTCGAGGGCGACCTCAACGGCGATGGGGTGGTAGACCAGAAAGACCTGGATTTATTGCGCGCCTCCTATGCCTGGGCCAGCGTGGGCGCGGGACAAGCAGCTCCGCCCAGTAGTCGCACCCCTCCGCCGGGCGAAGCCGCTCCGGGGAACAGCACGCCGGGTGGGGGCTCGAGCGACCCCAACCAGACCGAGGAGGAAAACCCCGACAGCTCAGAAGGCAAGTAAAAACCATTTCCCAGGCTTTCCGCGTTGTGTCCGAGGAAGGAGAGCCCCCTTCTATTTCGAACGGGGGTTCGCTGCTATCCTGAGTAAACTGTGGGCAGAGCGTTGGTAGTTCTGGCATTTTTGTGGGTCGTGGCCCTGGCGGGTTTTCTGGCCCTGCGCCAGACTCCAAAAACCTCGCCGCTGTGGGGGCTGCGCGACTTTTTCTGGCTGCTTTTGCAGGCCCTCAGCGTGGTCAGCCTGCTGGCTATAGTGGCTCTGGTCACCGGCATTATCACCATCCAGAAGAACCCCTTTACACCGGCCAACTAACCATGCGCGTTGCGGTTCTCTCGGATATCCACGGCAATCTTCCGGCCCTCGAGGCTGTTTTAGCCGACCTGAAGGAGGTACAGGCCCATCTGGTGATCGTCAACGGCGACCTGGTGAACCGGGGGCCCTCCAACCGCGAGGTGCTGGAGCGTTTGCTCAACCTTTCCTCTTCCAAAGAGGGCCGGGCCCTGGCCCCCCAGGGGTTCTGGTTTACCCTGGGCAACCACGACGACCTGCTGGTTAAGTGGGCCCAGCGCGATCCCTCGCTCAACGACCTTTACACCGACCCCCTGTTCGAGCCCACCGCCTGGTCGGTGGCGCAGCTATCTCGGGATCACCTGGACTGGCTGGATAACCTACCCTTCCAGGTGGTTATCGAAGAAGTTCCCCGGCGAACCTTTGGGCTGGAGAAGGCCGAGGGCATGGGCGAGCGGGTGCTGGTGCGGGCCACCCACGGCTCGCCCCGCCACTACCGCGAAGGCTACGACGAGCACCAGACCCTGAGCACCCTCACCGAGATTAGCGAGGACTTCCCGGCGCGGCTTTTGGTGGGCTCGCACACCCACCGCCCTTTTATGTACCAACTGGGCGAGGCCCTGGTGCTCAACAGCGGGGCGGTGGGGGCTCCCTTCAACGGCGATGTGCGGGCCCAGTATATGGTGGTGGAAATAGGCGAGAACCACGTGCAGGTGGACTTCCGCCAGATTCCCTATAACCTGCAGGCCGCTTTGCAGGCCTACTACGACTCCGGCCTGATGGAAGCAGGCGGCCTGGGAGCCGATATCTTTTATCACGAGACCCGCACCGCGCGCTCGCTGCTGATGCCTTTCTGGTACTGGGCCGAGCTGCAGGCCCTCCCCCGCGACTGGGAGGCCTGGCGGCTGTACCAGGCGGCCCATCCGGAACGCTTCGCCTAGCCTGCGGTAGGCTATGACCATGCACCCTACGCCCGAACGCATCCGCGAGTTTGTGCTGGCCGCACACGGCGACCTGAGCAAAGTGCAAACCATGCTGGCAGAAACCCCGGAGCTGCTCAATCTGGCGCACGAATGGCGGCCCGGCGACACCGAGACGGCCATCCAGGCAGCGGCCCATGTGGGTAGCCGGGAGATTGCCCTGTATTTGCTGGCTCGAGGCGCCCCCCTGGAAATCTCCACGGCGGCCATGCTGGGCGAGGTGGAAACCGTTCGGGAGATGTTACAGCGCGAGCCGGCGCTGGCCCAGCACAAAAGCGCCCACGGGATTCCGCTCTTGCCCCACGCGGCCCTCTCGAGCCAGCCCGGGATGCTCGAGCTGGTCTTTTCCCATGGCGCGCGGGAGGGCAGCGGCATGGCCCTCAGCCTGGCGGTGGGCCGGGGTGATACGGCGGTGGCGCGCTGGCTGCTGGAACACGCCCGCCCCGACCTGGGCTGGAAGAACTTCCAGGGCAAAACAGTGATGGATATTGCCCTGGAGGCGGGCCATGACGAGATGGTGGCGCTGTTGCGGGCCTTTGGGGGCCAGCCGTAGCCTCATCGGGAGGTAAGCCGGTATGGAAAACCTACGCGAGTTTTTGCTCCAGGCCCGCACCATAGCTGTGCTGGGCGCTCACCCCAACCCCGCCAAAGCCGCCTTTTACGTGCCCGATTACCTGGCCCGCAAAGGCTACACCGTGCTACCGGTCAACCCGGCCTACACCGGACAAACGCTCTGGGGCCAGACGGTGGTCAGCCAGCTAGCCGATCTGGAACAGCCCATAGACATCGTGGACGTGTTTCGCCGCAGCGAGGCCCTGATGGGACATCTGGACGATATTCTGGCGGCCAGGCCCAGGCTGGTCTGGCTGCAATCGGGCATTGTGAACGAGGCTTTTGCTGAAACCCTTCGAAAGGCCGGGATTCAGGTGGTGCAGAATCGGTGCTTGATGGTGGTTCATCGGCAACTGGTGAGCTAAGTCTCGCCATCAACGCCACAAACCCTCGATACTTGACGTTTTCCATGTCCAGCGATCTACACAGCGCCTTGCTTATCTGGTACCAACGCCACCAGCGCAAGCTGCCCTGGCGGGGCGAGCCAGACCCCTACAAGGTTCTCCTGTCGGAGGTGCTCCTGCAACAGACCCGGGTCGAGCAGGCCATTCCCTACTACCATCGCTTCTTACAGCGCTTCCCTACCCTCGAGGCTCTGGCCCAGGCCGAGCAGGAAGCGGTGCTAGAGGTCTGGCAGGGGTGTGGCTACTACACCAGAGCCCGCAACCTGCACCGCCTGGCCCAGCAGGTGGTGGCCGCGGGGGGTGTGCTTCCCCAATCGGCCCGTGGGCTACGGGCCTTACCGGGCATTGGTTCTTATACCGCAGCGGCCGTTGCCTCCATTGCTTTTGGGGAGCCGGTAGCGGCGGTGGATGGCAACGTGCGGCGGGTGTTATCGCGTCTTTTTGCCTGGGAAAATCCCACCCCGAAGCAGGTGCAGGAGACCGCCGATACACTTTTATCCGCTCTGGCACAGCAAACAAATGCCTACCCTGGCGACTGGAACCAGGCCCTGATGGAGCTGGGGGCCACAGTTTGCACACCCCAGAACCCAGGCTGCGGGGGCTGTCCGGTGGCTGCGTTCTGCCAGGGGAAGGCCAGCCCTGAGCGCTACCCTGCCGCCAGGGTGCGCAGGCAGAAAAGCCTCGAGCTCGCTGCACTGGTACTGCAAGGGCCCCAAGGGGTTCATCTGGAACAGCGGCAGGGGCCGGTTCTGGGCGGGCTGTGGGGGGTTCCGATGGAAGAGGAGCCGGGCGCCTTGGAGCGCCTGCTGGCCCGCTTCGGGCTGGATTCTGCCGAGCCGGTGGGCTCTGTGCGCCACGACTTCACCCACCGAAAGCTACTCATCCGGGTCTACAAAGCCTGCTGGGAGGCCACAGAAAACCCCGAGCGGCGCCCTTTATCGCGGCTGGATCGCAAGATACTGGAGCTGGTCAAGGCTCATCCAAGGCCTCCTGAGTAGGGCTATGTGCCGGGCCCCAAAGCTTCGGCCAGGCGCAACCCCTCCTGGGCCATCTGGGCGTATGTACCCTGCCCCAGCACGCATAGACCCACACCGTAAAGGCCCTCGACGCGGGCTAAGCGCATGGTGCTGGACTCCCACTCCTCTTCAGCAAACACCTCATACTCCACCCGATAGCCGGGGGTTCCGTCCTGCTCGGGCACCTCGGCACACTGAGAGGTAAACTTAAAGCCAAGTTGCACCAAGTGCTGGTACAGATCGGGGTAGGCCACCTCCGAGAGGCGGCCGGCCTCCTCGGTCACGCAGCCAATGGACAGTCGAGGGTTCAGAAAGCTCCCGACCGCCAGCACCACCTTGTGGGCGGTTTTTCGTGGTCCTTCCCAGCTTTCAATGCCCATCACGGCAGGGCCCTCGAGCATCAGGCGGGTCACCGAGAGCTGCAGGAGGTGAATCTGGGGGTGGTTTTCCAGCCTGTACTTGGCCCGGCGGTGCAGCTCCCAGCCTCCCAGCCCTTCCTCGCCCACCAGGGCCAGCAGCGAGCCCTGGGGAAAGGGGCCTTGGATAGGGGTGAAGGGCAGATAGACCGAGTCCAGGCTGGTGGTGACCAGGCCTACCCGAACCCCTTTCTGGGCCAGGGCATAGGCCGCTTCGGAGCCGGCGAAGCCTGCGCCCACAATCAGTACGTCGTAGTTCATAGACAACATCATAGGGAAGTTTAGAGGGCGGATTTATCGGTGAATCAACTGCCCGATGTAGTATCCGACCAAAGGGAGTAATACCGTTTCCGCTTGAATCCTTCACCGTGGGGTGTAGTCAAAGGTGAAGGATTCAAGCCGACCGAAGGGAGTAGAAAAGCATTTCGGCAGTATCGTTTAGGCTTTCAAAAGTGAACGATATTGACGAAATGCGTATAACTCTCGCCAACCGCATTGGACAGACCAAAGCAGTCATTAATCCAACGGCATTTATAAGCGGTCGTTTTCTTGGGTAGGTTGTGGCGGTAGCACCTAGTCTTCCAGGTAGGTGTACCCCACCAGCTCCCGTGCGTACAGCTCCATAAAAGCGCCTTTTTCGGCAGGGGTGAGTTTTTTGGACGAGCGCACCAGCTTCTCCACAGCCTCGGCCAGTTCGTCGTCCTCGTAGCCCATTTTCTCGATCACCCGCCGGGCCTTTTCACCCTGAATGAAGCGCTCTATGTCGTAGCCCTCTTCGTCGACCACCACATGGGCCTCGCCGATGCGGCCAAACAGGTTGTGATTCATGCCCAGCACGTCCTGGTAGGCCCCGGTCAGGAAGACCCCCAGGTAGTAGGGCTCGCCGGAGCGAATTTCGTGCACCGGCAAGGTGTTGCGCACGTCGTGGGTGTCAATGAAACGGTCGATCTTGCCATCGGAGTCGCAGGTGATATCCACCAGGGTGGCCTCGCGGGTGGGGCGCTCGTTCAGGCGGGTGAGCGGCACGATGGGGAACATCTGCTTGATGGCCCAGGTATCGGGAAGGCTCTGGAAGAGGCTGAAGTTGCAGACCAGTTTGTCGGCCAGCATTTTTTGCAGGTCTTCGAGTTCGTCGGCAGGGTAGTCGAGCTCGAGGGCCAGCTTGAGGGTCTTGCGAGCAATCTGGTAGAACAGGGCCTCGGCTGCGGCCCGGTCGCGCAGGGAGATGAGGCCCAGGTCGTAGAGGTTCTGGACGGTGTCCTTGTTGGCGAAGGCGTCGTGGTAGACCTCGCGGTAGTTCTTGGCCGAGATGCTTCGGGCCAGCTCGAACATATCCTTGACCACCGGGTGGGTGTCCTTGGGCTGCTCGAGCTTCTCTTCGCCGGGGGGGCGGATGGTGTCGATCACCTCGAGCACCAGCACGCTGTGGTAGGCGGTCACGGCCCGGCCCGACTCGGTGACCAGGATGGGGTGAGGCTCCCCGTGACCATCGCAAATTTCCTTGGTCACATAGACCAGGTCCTCGGCGTACTCTTCCAGGGTGTAGTTGGCCGAGGCATAGAAGGCGGTCTTGGAGCCGTCGTAGTCTACCGCCAGCCCCCCACCCAGGTTGAGGTAGCGCACCGGGGCCCCCAGCTTGCGAAGCTGCACGTAGGTCTGGGCGATCTCCCGCACGGCCTGCTTAATGCGGCGGATATCGGTCACCTGGCTGCCGATGTGCGAGTGCAGCATGGCGATGGTGCCCAGCATGCCGGCCTCGGCCAGCATATCCACCGCTTTGATGATCTCGGGGGTGGTGAAGCCAAACTTGGCCGCCTCGCCGCCCGACTCCTCCCAGGCCCCCGAGCCTTTGGTTTTGAGCTTGTAGCGGATGCCAATCTGTGGCTCGACCCCGATTTCTTTGGCAATGCGAATCACCCGCCCCAGCTCGGCGAATTTCTCCAGGGTGACCACCACGTTCCTGCCCAGCTTTTTGCCCATCAGGGCCAGCCGGATAAAGTCGTCGTCCTTGAAGCCGTTGCAGGCGATGATGGACTCGGGGTGCAGATCCTGGGCCAGAATCAGGGCCAGCTCGGCTTTGGAACCGGCCTCGAGGCCATAGGCAAAAGGTTTCCCCGCCCTGGCTACGGTCTCCACCACCATACGCCGCTGGTTGACCTTGACCGGGAACAGCCCTTGATACCCCGCGTCGTAGCGGTACTTCTTGATGGCCCGGCGGAAGGCCTCGTTGAGCGCCACCACCCGCGCTTCCAGAATTTGGGGGAAGCGCAGCATCACCGGCAATGGGCGTCCCTCGTCCCGCAAGTCCTGTACGATTTCAAAGAGCGAGGCGCTGGGGCCCTCTGCCCCCTCGGGCGTGACCTCGAGCTCGCCGTCCTCCCCTACCCGAAAAAACCCCGCCGCCCAGTGGGGGACGAGGTAGATTTCTTCGGCATCCTTGGCAGTGAAACGTTTGAGCTTCTCCAACTTGAATCCGGGTCTCCTCACACAGGCTACGGGTGGAATGTCAGGGGGCATTCACCGTGCACTGTCCAGAACAGAGTGTAGGGCATTTTGTCCCAGGATGCTATAGCAAAGAACCATTCATCAAGGAATCCGTTCTGCTAGAAATTTAGACCTGTTCCACACGAGACCCTTTATTGCGTATCTGCTGAGCCCAGACCCACCTCGAGCCACACCTGCACGGTCTGGCCCACCTCGAGGCCCTCCGCCCGGCGTACGGCATCTTTGAGCGGCAGAACGTACCGGCCCTCCTTAGGCCAGAGCGTGGTTTTCCAGACGGTCTGGCCGATGCGAACCTTTGCCGGAATCATGCCCCAGCCGTAGGTCAGGAGCCGCTCGGCGCTTTTGATGGCCTGGCTCTCTGCCTCGGGCACGGTCACGAAGTAAAAGGGCGCCGGGCCGCGCCACTCCCAGATTTCGCCGCTGAACTCGAGGCCCACCGCTACCAGACCTCCGTGCGCCACAGGCTCCAGATGGCCTGCTCCTCCAGCGCCTCCGGCATCACATAGCCCATCCGCTTGAGGGCCAGCTTGATCTGCCCGACGTGGTAGCCCTCGTGCCAGAGCATGTGCTGAAGAAACAGCACCGGGTGGTCGTAGTGGGCGTGCCCACCCTCCATCGGCTGGCCGGTCTCGAGGCGATGCTTCACCGCATCGCAGATGGCTCGAGCGCTCTCGTCGAGCAGCTCGGCCAGGCGGTCGCGCTGGGGCATACCCTCCGCCAGCTCCGGCGCGACCTGCTGCAACCAGAACAGCCGGGTGTTCTGAATGTGTGCGAACTGCTCCCCCACCGACGGACTCCCCTCCATGGCCCTGGCCTCCAGGCCCCCTTCCGGCAGAGCCCGCAGCAGGTTGAGCAGGATGGCGTTGTTGCGCTGAAAGGAGTCCAGCAGGGCCTCCGAAACCGAATTATGCATGGGTGTACCTCTTTCGTAACGCGATTTACAAATACGATAATAACATATCGGCCCCGAACCCTCGTTGGAGCACAAAAACACCCCCAGGCCCGGGGGTGTTTGGAGGCAGAAGGAGCCGGTGTCTACTTCACAAACAGCATCTCGCGGTAGCTGGGCAGGGGCCAGTATTTGTCGGCCATGATGCGCTCGAGGGCATCGGCGGCCTTGCGCACCTCGGCCATGGCGGGCAGCACGTTGTCGCGCATGTGGTGGGCTTTCTCGTGCACCTCGTCGCCGCCCAGCTCGGCGTTCTGGGCTTTGAGCTTCTCGAGGGCATCCGACAGCGCGTCGGTGGCCTCCACCACCTGTTTGATGGTGCGCTCGGCGGCCCGCGACTTGACCTCGATCTCCGAGAGTTCGGCCAGGTAGCTCAAAGCCCCGGGCAGAATCTGGGTCTGGGCCACCCACTCGGTGGTCTCGCCCTCGATGTTGACCTGCTTGAAGTAGATGTCGTACATGATCTCCTGGCGGGCGTAAATCTCGCGCTCGTTGAGCACCCCCAGGCGGGTAAACAGCTTGACGTTTTTCTCGTCAGTAAAGCGCTCGATGGCATCAACAGCCGTGCGTAGGTTTAACAGCCCGCGCTTGGCGGCTTCTTTGTGCCAGGCCGCCGAGTAGCCGTCGCCGTTGAAAACGATGCGCTTGTGCTGGGCGTAGGTCTCCTTGATGGTCTCCAAAGCGGCCTGCTCGAAGCCCATTTTTTTCTTCATCTTGGCCTCGACCGAGTCCATCAGGGCATCGATGGCGTCGGCCACGATGGTGTTGAGCACCGTGATGGGGAAGGAGATACTCTGCGAAGAACCCACCGCACGGAACTCGAACTTATTGCCGGTAAAGGCAAAGGGCGAGGTGCGGTTGCGGTCACCGGCGTGCTTGGGCAGGGGGGGCAGTACAGGCGTGCCGAGCTCGAGCACCCCTACCTTCTTGCCTGAACCCCCTTTGCCATTAGCCAACCGCTCGAAGATATCGGTGAGCTGGTCGCCCAGGAAGATGGACATGATGGCCGGAGGCGCTTCGTTGGCGCCCAGGCGGTGGTCGTTGGAGGCCGAGGCCACGCTAATGCGCAGTAGATCCTGGTGCAGATCCACCGCCTTGATCACCGCCGCACAGAAAAACAGGAACTGCAGGTTGTCGTGCGGGGTGTCGCCGGGCTCCAGCAGATTGATGCCGGTATCGGTGCTCATGCTCCAGTTGCAGTGCTTGCCCGAGCCGTTGATGCCAGCGAAGGGCTTCTCGTGCAGCAAGGCTACCATACCGTAGCGCCGGGCGGTGTTCTTAAGCACCTGCATAACCAGCTGCTGGTGGTCAGCGGCGATGTTGGAGGGCTCGAAGATGGGGGCGATCTCGTACTGGCCGGGGGCCACCTCGTTGTGGCGGGTCTTGACCGGGATACCCAGGGCATAGAGCTGGTTCTCCACGTCGGTCATGAAGGAGAGCACCCGGTCGGGGATGGAGCCGAAGTAGTGATCCTCGAGCTCCTGTCCGCGCGGGGGCTTGGCCCCAAACAGGGTGCGGCCGGTCATGACCAGGTCGGGGCGGCGGAAGTAAAACTCTTCATCAATCAGGAAGTACTCCTGCTCAGCTCCCAGGGTAGAGGAAACCTTGCTGGCCTGTACACCAAAGTACTTGAGGGCCCGCTGGGCGCTTTTGTTCAGGGCCTCGATGGAGCGCAGCAGGGGGGTTTTGAGGTCGAGGGCCTCCCCAGTCCAGCTGGCAAAGGCGGTGGGGATGCACAGGGTCGCGCCGTTGGAGTGCCGCACGATGAAGGCCGGCGAGGTAGGATCCCAGGCGGTGTAACCCCTTGCCTCGAAGGTCGCCCGCAGGCCACCCGATGGAAACGAAGAGGCGTCGGGTTCGGCCTGAATGAGCTCCTTCCCGGTGAACGAGGCAATCACCTTGCCATCGGAGATGGGGGTGAAAAAGCTGTCGTGCTTCTCGGCGGTGTAGCCGGTGAGCGGGTGGAACCAGTGGGTATAGTGGGTGGCCCCTTTTTCCAGGGCCCACTTCTTCATGGCCAGGGCGATGGTATCGGCGATGCTGGGATCGAGGGGGGCACCCTTCTCGATGGTGGCCTGGAGCGATTTCCATACTGGTTTGGAAACCAGCTCGCGCAGCTCATCCATGTCCAGCACATCGCTGGCAAATACCTCGCCAGCGATGTCGCTGGAGACCTGCCGCACATCCTTAAACCGCCAGTTACGGGCTGCCGAAACAACGTCAAAGTCGTGGTTCATAGCTTCTCCTGGAGATGGTGTCGGGTGTATTTAGATGTTTTTTGCATCTAAATGACTTTTAATCCGGCACCACTTGAGACAACACCTTATCACAAATTTGCAAAAATCAACATTGCGTTCTTCGAAAATTTGCATTTTGTCACAATATCATCAGACGTTTGACAGAATAAATCGCAACTAATTGCATTTTTGGCGATTTGCTTGATTTATATGCATAATACATATATGCTATTTGCATATATGTAGGAGGCTCGCTTGAATCGCCATAATCTGGAAGAGCTGCAATACCTGAATAACTACGATTCCAACGCCTTCGACCGACCTTCGGTAACGGTGGACGTGGTCATCCTGACCCTGCGCGAAGGGCACCTCGAGGCCCTATTGGTCAAGCGCAAAGAACACCCTTTCCTCAACTACTGGAGCCTGCCGGGTGGCTTTGTGCAGATACAGGAGTCGCTCGACGAGGCCGCCGCACGGGTGCTACGGCAAAAAGCCGGGCTCGAGGGGATGGTGGGCATGGAGCGGGAAAGCCCCCACAAGCATCCTGTTTACTTGGAGCAGCTCTACACCTTCGGCGACCCCAAACGCGACCCCCGGATGCGCGTGATTAGCGTGGCCTATTACGCCCTGGTCGAGGCCAGCCATATCCGCGAATCCAGCGAGGAAATCGCGCTGTTCAAATTGCGCACACCCGAAGAGGCCAGCAGCGTAGAAATTTTCGATAGCAAAAACAAAAAGTATTCACTGGCCTTCGACCACGCCGAGATACTGGGGGTGGCCCTGCGGCGCATCCGGGGGAAGCTCTCGTACACCCCCATCGGCTTTGAGCTGCTCCCGGAACGCTTCACCCTGCGCCAACTGCAGGCCGTGCACGAGACCATCCTGCAAAAAAAGCTCAACAAAGACTCCTTTCGGCGCAAGATGCTGGCCTCGGGGATGCTCGAGGCCACCGGCGCGCTCGAGCGCGGCCTGGGCCGGCCTGCCGAACTCTACCGCTTCCGGAGGGCACCATGAACACCGCCGTCTTTATCGGGCGCTTCCAGCCGCCGCACTTAGCCCACCTCGAGACCATCTCCCGGGCCCTGGAACGTTTCGATCGGCTAATCGTGGTGCTGGGCAGTGCCTACTGCTACCCCACCCCCAAAAACCCCTTCAGCGCCGAGGTGCGCGAGGCCATGATCCGGGCCAGCCTGGGTGCGGACGCGGCCCGGTTGCAGTTTGTAGCCATCGCCGACGACTACTACGACGACCCCCGCTGGTTCCGCAGTGTGCGGACGGCGGTGGAGGCCCTCGCCGGCCCCGACGCCCGCATTGCTATCACCGGCTACGACAAGGACGAGAGCAGCTACTATCTGCACGGCTTTGGCGACTGGCCCTTCGAGCCCAGCGGCGTGGTGAGCCCCCTCAACGCCACCGACGTGCGCAACAGCTACTTTGGCGGCAGCGCCGATTGGAAGGCCATGGTTCCAGAGGCGGTGCGGCAGTATATGGAGCAGTTCGCCGCCACGGCAGAGTTCAAACGCTTGCAGGAGGAATGGCAAACCATTCAACACTACCGCGCGCTCGAGCGGCGCTACCCCTACCCCATCCTGCACGTTGCCACCGACGCTTTTGTGCTGGCGCAAGAACAGGTGCTGCTCGTCGAGCGCAAGGGCGCCCTCGGCAAGGGGGCCTGGGCCCTGCCGGGGGGCTACGTGGAACCCAGGGAAACCCTGCTGGCATCGGCCCTGCGTGAGCTACGCGAGGAAACCGGCCTGGCGCTGCAAGCCCAGCACCTCAAGGCCACCCAGGCCTTCGACTATCCGGGCCGCAGCCTGCGCGGGCGGGTGATTAGCATGGGCCACTTCTTCGACCTGCAAGACACCCCTCCCCCAGCAGTTCGAGGGCAGGACGACGCCGCAAGGGCCTTCTGGCTACCCCTGGCCGGGCTCGAGCGCCACCAGGCCCGCTTCTTTGAGGATCACTACCAGCAGATTTGTTGGTTTTTGGGGCGCGCACCGCACCAACCCGCGCTGTCCCAAGGAAAGGAGCCCAAGTGAAACCCCTCAACCCCCACAACCTCATCCTCAACACCGACAGCTACAAAGCCAGCCACTACGCCCAGTTCCCCAGGGGCATGACCTATGCCAGTTGGTACATCGAAAGCCGCGGGGGCGACTCCAATTTCGTGCGCTTCTTTGGCCTGCAAGCCTTCTTAATCGAGTACCTGAGCAAGGGGGTCAGCCTGGCCGATGTGGAGGAAGCCCAGGCGGTCTTCCAGGCCCACGGCCTGCCCTTCCCCATAGAGGGCTGGCGCTACATCGCCCAGGACTTAGGGGGGCGGCTGCCGGTGCGCATCCGGGCCGTGCCCGAGGGTAAGGTGGTTCCCGTACACAACCCCCTGGTCATCATCGAGAGCACCGACCCCAAAGTACCCTGGCTGCCGGGCTGGCTCGAGACCGCGCTGTTGCGGGCGGTCTGGTACCCCACCACGGTCTGCACGGTTTCCTGGGGCATCCGCAACACCATCAAGGAGTACCTGGAGAAAACCGCCGACGACCCCGAGGCCGAGCTGCCCTTCAAGCTGCACGACTTTGGCGCGCGGGGGGTAAGCAGCCTCGAGAGCGCCGGGCTGGGCGGGATGGCCCACCTGGTGAACTTTATGGGCACCGACACCGTCACCGCCCTGATCTACGCCCGCAACTACTACGGGGCCGAGATGGCCGGCTACAGCATCCCGGCCATGGAGCACAGCACCGTGACCAGCTTTGGCCGCACCGGCGAGGCCCAGGCCTACCGCCAGATGCTCGAGGCCTTTGCCAAACCGGGGGCCCTGCTGGCGATGGTGATTGATTCGTACAACCGCGAGCACGCCGTGGGCCAGATTATCGGCGAGGAATTGCGCGAACTCATCCAGCAGTCGGGGGCCACCGTGGTCATCCGGCCCGACTCGGGCGACCCGCCCTTCGTGGTGCTGCGCACGGTGCAGACCCTCGAGGCCAAATTTGGCGCCACCCTCAATCGCAAGGGCTACAAGGTGCTGAACGGGGTGCGGGTCATCCAGGGCGATGGGGTGAACGCCGACACCATCCGCAAGGTGCTGTTTTTGCTCGAGCAGTGGGGCTACAGCGCCTCCAACGTGGCCTTCGGCATGGGCGGGGCCCTCTTGCAGCACCCCCACCGCGACACCCAGAAGTTCGCCCAGAAGCTGCACCTGGTCACAGTAGACGGCGAGACCTACGGGGTGGGCAAGAGCCCGGTGGACGACCCCGGCAAGCTCTCCAAGAAAGGCCGCCTGGACGTTATCCAGGACGAACGCGGCATCCGCACCGTGGAACTGCCCCTAGACGCCACCCAGCCGCACCCCCAGAGCATTCTGCAAACGGTTTTTGAGAACGGGGCGATTACCCGGCGCTACACCTGGGAGGAGGTGCGCGGCAACGCTTAGAACACGCTGGTTCCGGGCCCCGCCCAGCTCAGACCAAAAGCCTGGGCCCAGCTCGCCGCCAGGTCGGCAAAGGTCGCGCGGGTGCCCAGGTCCCGCCCGGCCATCCCCGGCCCGGCTATCAGCAGCATCCCATACTCGCGGGTATGGTCGGTGCCGCGGTAGGTGGGATCGTTGCCGTGGTCGGAGACGATAAAGAGGTGGTCGTCCGGGCCGAGGGCGGCCAGCAACTCGGGCAACCGGGTATCGAATTCTACGAGCGCCTGGGCGTAGCCTTGGGGGTTCCGCCGGTGGCCGTACTTGGCGTCGAAGTCGACCAGGTTGGTGAAGATAAGGCCGGAGAAGCCCTGGCGCATGAGTTCCAGGGTGCGCTCGAGGCCCTCGAGGTTGCTGCCCGACTTGACCTCGCGGGTAAAGCCCCGGTGGGCGTAGATATCGGGGATTTTGCCCACCCCCACCACCTCCAGGCCCCCCGCCTTGATCACATCCAAAACGTTGGGTGGGGGCTCGAGGGCAAAGTCTTTGCGCAGATCCTCGCGCCGGTAGTACTGGCCGGGCTCGCCCTCGAAGGGGCGGGCGATCACCCGGGCACAGGCCAGTGGCCCTACCAGCATCTCCCGCGCAACCCTGCACCAGTGGTAGAGGGTCTCGAGGGGAACCTTGCCGATGTGGGCCGCCACCTGAAAGACCGAGTCGGCCGAGGTGTACACGATGGGAAAGCCGGTGCGCAGGTGCTCGTCGCCGTAGTCGCGGATGGCCTCGGTGCCCGAGTAGGGCTGGTTGAGCAAGTAACCCCCCACCCCAATGCGCCGGCAGTACTCGGCCAGAAAATCCTGTGGAAAACCCTGTGGAAAAACCTGGAAGGGGTGCTCGAGCTGAATCCCCACAAACTCCCAGTGGCCGGTGGAGGTATCTTTGCCGGGGTTGACCTCCAGCATCCGGCCAAAGGCCCCCTGGGGCTTCGCAACCCTGGGCAGGGTGTGTACCCCCGGTACGTGGCCCAGCCCCAGCGCGGCCAGATGGGGCAGTTCTATCCCAGTTTTGAGCACGGTGTGGTCGAGGGTGTCGGCCCCTTCATCGCCGAACTGCGCGGCGTCGGGCAGATAGCCCAGGCCCACCGAGTCCAGCACGATGGTGGTAATCTTCATACCCAAAGCATACCGGAGGCAGCGGCTTGGTCAAAAACGCCTTACTTTCGCCATAATGGTCTTATGCTTTTGCCTATGCGTATAGGCCGTGCAAGCCGCCGCTCTGCTTGGATGCAGGCGGTGCTGAAGGGCGGCGCAGCTTAGGGATACAAGGCAACCCATATGGATGGCACATTCGAGCTTCTGGGGCCCATCGAACTCTTACAGCTTCTTTCGCAGGCCAGGCAAACCGGCGTATTCAAAGTGCCGGGTGGAGATGTCTACATCGAGCAAGGCCAGCCGGTGCATGCGCAATACAAAGGCCAGACGGGCAAAGATGGTTTGTTTCAAATTTTGGCCCTCAAAGAGGGAAAGTTCCGTTTTTTGGTCGGGGAGCGTGCCACACAGTCCAGCTTGCAGGGTACGCTCGACAACTACCTGCTCGAGGCCATTCGCTTTCTGGATACGCGGCTCGACCTGAGCCCCTTCGACCTAGTGCAGCTTACCGATGCCAGCCGCACCACCCATCTCACCCTCTCGCCCGATGAGTTTGTGTTGCTGCAGCATATGGGTAGTCCCATTAGCCTCTTCGATCTAGCCGCCGCCAGCGGGCTTACTAGCGAAGTGGTGAACCTTAACGTAAGCCGCCTGGCCCGGCTGGGCTTGGTTCGAATTACCCCCCGCACCCCCCACACAGTACGCCTGGTGGTCGCCCGGCTCGAGGGCGCTCCAGAGGCCCGCATCGATACCCAGCTTCTACGGGCCTGGCGCAGCCACTTTGGCCCCTTCACACAAATTGAAGTGCGTGCAGAAGATCGGACTCTACAAATACCTGTCGCAGCAATGAGCAACGCCGGATCGCAGCTACTGCTCTCCTCCGACGCGCTGTTTTTTCACAACCTGCGGGTTGGGCAGGAGGTGCTGGTCTGGCCATCCTTATAAAACACCAGGGGCCGTACGACCCCTGGTCTTCAAAGCCTGGCTAGCTTTTCTTACCCAAGCGATCCTGTGCGGCCTTGGCCAGCTCCTCAGCTTTGGCTTTGGCTTGCTCCGCCGCCTGCTTGGCCTGCTCGCTCAGGTGTTTTAGTTGGTCGGGAACACCATCGCCGTCTTTGTCAAGGCTGGACTTGAGCTCCTCGAACTTGGCTTTAGCCTGCTCGGCAGCCTGCTTGGCCTGGTTCATCACGCCCTCGAGCTGATCCGGTACGCCGTCGCCGTCCTTGTCGAGGTTGGCCTTGGCCTCGTTGAATTTGGCCTCGGCCTGTTTGAGCGCATTCTCGGCAGCCTCGCGGGCTTTGTTGGCAAGTTCTTTTAAGTCCATGCTTTACCCTCCATTTCCAATGGTAGCACCCCGGTGTTACGCAGGTATGAAAGCTAGGCATCCACCCAGTTTTTGGCCCGCTCTACCGCCTTCTTCCAGCTGCCAAAGAGCCGCGCCCGTTCCTCCTGCAACATCGCCGGCTCAAAACGCTTCTGCACCGCCCAGCGCCGGGCAATCTGCTCCTGGGTGAGCATCCCCACCCCCACCCCGGCCAGGTAGGCGGCCCCCAGGGCGGTGGTCTCGGTCACCTGGGGCCGCACCACCGGGGTACCCAGGATGTCCGCCTGGAATTGCATCAAAAGATCGTTGACGGTGGCGCCCCCGTCCACCCGTAGCTCGGAGAGCTTGAGCCCGGAGTCGGCCTCCATGGCCTCGAGCACATCCCGGCTCTGGTAGGCGATGGACTCCAGGGCGGCCCGGGCCAGATGGGCTTTGCTGGAGCCGCGGGTCAGGCCCACAATGGTTCCCCGGGCGTACGGATCCCAGTAGGGCGCGCCCAGTCCCACAAACGCCGGAACCAGGTAGACCCCGTCGGTGCTGCTCACCTGACGGGCCAGGCTTTCGACCTCGCTCGAGTTTTGAATAATCCCCAGGCCGTCCCGCAGCCACTGCACCACTGCCCCTGCCACAAACACCGAGCCCTCGAGGGCGTACTCGGGCGGCCGGCCTTCCAGCTGCCAGGCCAGTGTGGTCAAGAGGCCGTTCTGCGAGGTCACCTGCTCCTGCCCGGTGTGCATCAACAAGAAGCAGCCCGTGCCGTAGGTGTTTTTGGCCATACCGGGGGTAAAGCAGGCCTGACCGAACAGGGCTGCTTGCTGGTCGCCCGCCACTCCGGCAATCGGGATGGGGGCCCCAAACAGCTCGGGGAGGGTCTCGCCGAACAGCCCCGCCGAGGGGCGTACCTCGGGTAAAAGGGCCTTGGGAATACCCAGAATGCCCAGCAGGTGTTCGTCCCAGCGCAGGGTGTGAAGGTTAAAGAGCAGGGTGCGCGAGGCGTTGGAGACATCGGTGGCGTGTACCTGGCCCCCGGTCAGGTTGTAGATCAGCCAGCTATCTATGGTGCCAAAGCACAGCTCGCCCTTCCCAGCCCGCTCCCGGAGCCCCGGTACGTTCTCCAGCAGCCACTTGACCTTGGTGCCTGAGAAATAGGCATCCAGCACCAGCCCGGTTTTCTGGCGGAATAGGCCCTCGTAGCCCCCCTTGCGCAGCTCATCGCAGATGGGGGCGGTACGGCGATCCTGCCAGACGATGGCCCGGTGCACCGGCTTGCCGGTGGCCCGCTCCCACAATACTGTGGTCTCGCGCTGGTTGGTGATCCCCAGGGCCACAATCTCGCTGGGTTGAATGGCCGCCCGCTGGATGGCCTCCTGGGCTACCTGGAGCTGGGTCTGCCAGATTTCTAGAGGGTCGTGCTCGACCCAGCCCGGCTGGGGAAAGTGCTGCATGAACTCCTGCTGGGCCATAGCCTGGGGCCGGCCTTCCAGGTCGAAGACAATCGCCCGGCTGCTGGTGGTTCCCTGGTCGAGAGCAAGAATGTAGGGCATGGATTCCTCCTAAAGCTGGCTACACAGGGGCAGGCTGCAAGCTCGCGCAGAATTGTACTTCGCTCGAGTACCTTCCGCTTACGGCCCGTGGACTAAAAAGCCGTCCCAGGCATTCGCGAGTGCTACGCCCGGGTTGAGTATATGGTAGTGGCCGCAACGCGTAATGGGCATTTGCGTACACACCCCGTGTCCTGGAGGATTTATGTTTATTCCATAATCGCGCCGATTGGCGTATAATGGGGTGCTGGATATAAAGCGCCTATATGCGCTTTTTTTGTGTCTTACACAGGAGATATTGAATGTCCCAGGTCTTACCCGTTGAAATCACCGACGAAGTCAAACAAAGCTTTATCAACTACGCGATGTCGGTCATCGTTGACCGGGCCCTACCCGATGTGCGCGATGGCCTCAAGCCGGTACAGCGGCGCATTCTATACGGGGCGTACCAGGACGGCGTACTGCCCAGCCGCAAGCATGTCAAATGCGCCAAGATTGTGGGCGAGGTGATGGGTAAGTTCCACCCCCACGGCGACGCTGCCATCTACGACACCCTGGTGCGTCTGGCCCAGCCCTGGAACCTGCGTTACCCCCTGATTGATGGGCAGGGCAACTTTGGCTCGGTGGATGGCGACCCCCCAGCAGCCCAGCGCTATACCGAGGCCCGGCTCTCCAATATCGGCCTCGAGCTGCTGCAAGACCTCGATAAAGAAACCGTGCCCTTCGTACCCAACTACGACGGCACCCAGGAACAGCCCGAGGTGCTTCCCGCCGCCCTGCCCAACCTGCTGGTCAACGGCTCGGCGGGGATTGCCGTGGGTATGGCTACCAGCCTCCCACCCCACAACCTGGGCGAGGTGGTGGACGCCCTGGTGCAGATGATTGACAACCCCCAGATCACCCTCGAGGAGGTCATGAAGGTGCTGCCCGGCCCCGATTTTCCTACCGGCGCCAAGCTATCGCGCCGGGGTATCAAAGAGGCCTATGCCACCGGGCGCGGTAGCCTGAAGGTGCGGGCCCGGGCGCGCAACGAGGACAAAAACGGCCGGGCCATGCTGGTCTTCACCGAAATTCCCTACCAGGTCAACAAAGCCGATCTCATCGCCCAGATCGCCTCGCTGGTGCGCAATAAGGTAATCGAGGAAATTGCTGCCTTGCGCGACGAGTCGGATCGCCAGGGTATGCGCATCGCGGTAGAGCTCAAGCGCGGAGCCAACCCCCAGGTAGTGCTCAACAAGCTCTACAAACACACCCGCTTGCAGACCAGCTTCACCGTGAACCTGCTAGCGATCGTAAAGGGCGAGCCCAGGGTGCTCACCCTGCTGGAGATGATGCGCCACTACCTCGACCACCGGGGCCTGGTGGTGCGCAAGCGCACCGAGTACGAGCTGCGCAAGGCCAAGGAGCGAGCCCATGTGTTGGAGGGGCTCCTGATCGCTCTGGATCACATCGACGAGGTAATCGCCCTGATCCGGGGCTCGCAGGACGCCGCCGAAGCCCGCGTCGGCCTGATGAGCCGCTTTAGCCTGACTGAGATTCAGGCCCAGGCCATCCTGGATATGCGCTTGCAGCGTTTGGTGGGCCTCGAGCGTGACAAACTCCAGGCCGAGTACCGCGAGCTGATGGAAGAAATTGGCCGCCTCGAGGCCATCCTGGGCGACGAAAAACGGCTTTGGCGGGTGGTTAGGGACGAATTGCTGGCCATAAAGGACAAATACGGCGACCAGCGGCGCACTCAGATTACCGAGTTCGAGGAGGGCTTCAGCCTGGAAGACCTGATTGAGGATGAGCCCATGGTCATCACCCTCACCAGCCAGGGTTTCATCAAGCGCACCCCGCTCGAGGCCTACCGGGCCCAGGGCCGCGGCGGCACCGGGGCCCAGGCTGGCAAAACCAAAGAAGAAGACGAGGCCATCTCGGTGTTTGTGGCCTCGATGCACGACACCCTGCTCATCTTCACCAACCGGGGCCGGGTCTATGGCGAGAAAGTCCACGAGCTGCCCGAGGCCAGCCGGCAGGCTCGAGGCACCCACATCGTGAGCCTGCTGCCCCTGCAAGAAGGCGAAGAAGTTGCCGCCCTGCTGAACGTACGCGACCTGACCCAGGAAGGCTACTTCGTGTTTGCGACCAAAAACGGCCTTATCAAGAAAACCGAGATTAAGGAGTACCAGAACCTAAGCAGCGCCGGTCTGATTGCCATCAATCTGGTAGAAAACGACGCCCTAATCGGGGTCGCGATTGCCCAGGAGGGCGACCAGGTGATGCTGGCAACCCGCAGCGGTCAGGCCATTCGCTTCGAGCTTTCAGATGTGCGGGCCACCGGGCGGGCCAGCCAGGGCGTCACCGGAATTCGCTTCAAGGAGGGCCGCGACGACGAGGTGGTTTCGCTGGTGGTTCTACCCAAAGGCGAGGAGGCCGAGGTGCTAGCAGTAGGTACGCACGGCTACGGCAAGCGCACCCCGGTTTCCGAATACCCCTTGCAGGGCCGGGGCGGCGTAGGGGTGATCACCTTCAACACCAACGAAAAAGTGGGCCAGCTGGCGGCCCTCATGCGCGTGCAGGGCAACGAAGACCTGCTGGTGCTTTCCCGTCGGGGCAATGCCATTCGCACCAGTGTAGCCAGCATCGCTCAGTACGGGCGGGCTACCGGTGGGGTCAAGGTAATGAACCTGAGCGATAAGGACGAGATTGCCTCGGCTTTCGTGATTGCGCCACAGGACTAGCACCATTACGCGTCAAATTCGGCTAGCCCGCTACTGTTTGATGGCGGGCTAGCTTGACCGAAGCTATCTGTGTAGCAAAGGGTAGCGCTGTTTCCTGGAAAGGGGCGCTTCCTTCGTGGAGCACAGCAAGGGGTATACCTTGCCTCTCTCTATCTAATCGGCTGCCACGCCCACTTTCTGTGCAATCTCGGGGATCCGGGCCAGGAAAGTGCCGGTGGGGCTTTGGGTCTGGGCCACGTCCTCGGGGGTTCCTTCGGCCACAATCTGGCCGCCCCGCGCGCCGCCCTCGGGCCCCAGGTCAATCACCCAGTCGGCGGTCTTGACCACGTCCATGTTGTGCTCGATCACCACCACGGTGTTGCCGCCGTCTACCAGGCGGTGCAGCACGTTGAGCAGCTTGGCGGTGTCCTCAAAGTGCAGGCCGGTGGTGGGCTCGTCCAGGATGTAGAGGGTGCGCCCGGTGGAGCGGCGGCCCAGCTCGGTGGAGAGCTTGATGCGCTGGGCCTCGCCGCCCGAGAGGGTGGGCGAGGGCTGGCCCAGCTTCATGTAGCCCAGGCCCACATCCACCATCAGCTGTAGTTTGCGGGCAATGGTGGGGATGTTCTCGAAGAAGCCCAGGGCCTCCTCCACCGTCATGTCCAGCACATCGGCGATGTTTTTGCCCCGGAGTTTGACCTCGAGGGTCTCCTTGTTGTAGCGCTTGCCCTTGCAGACCTCACACTGCACATACAGGTCGGGCAGAAAGAGCATCTCGATCTTCTTGGTGCCGTCGCCGCTGCAGGCCTCGCAGCGCCCGCCCTTGACGTTGAAGCTGAAGCGCCCGGCCTCGTAGCCGCGCTTGCGGGCCTCGGGGGTTTTGGCGAACAAATCGCGGATCTCGTCGAAGATGCCGGTGTAGGTGGCCGGGTTGGAGCGGGGGGTGCGCCCGATGGGCGACTGGTCAATCTCGATCACCTTGTCGAGGTGCTCGAGGCCCTCGAGGCCCTCGAAGCGCCCCGGAATGGTCTTGGCCCGCATCAGGTCGCGGGCCAGCGCCGCGTAGAGGATATCGTGAACAAGGGTGGACTTGCCCGAGCCCGAGGGGCCGGTAATGGCCACAAACTTGCCCAGGGGGATGCGCAGGTTCACCCCTTTCAGGTTGTGCTCGCGGGCCCCCTTGACCACCAGCCACTTCCCGTTGCCCTTGCGCCGGGTCTTGGGAACCGCAATGTGCTTGCTGCCGCGCAGGTAGGCCCCGGTCAGGCTCTTTGGGTGGGCCAGGATGTCCTCGAGCCGGCCCTGGGCCACCACCTCGCCCCCGTGCACCCCGGCCCCCGGCCCCATGTCCACAATCCAGTCGGCCTCGCGCATGGTCTCTTCGTCGTGCTCCACCACCAACAGGGTGTTGCCCAGGTCGCGCAGCTTCTTGAGGGTTACCAGCAGGCGCTGGTTGTCGCGGGGGTGCAGGCCAATCGAAGGCTCGTCCAGCACGTACAGCACCCCAGTCAGGCCGGAACCCACCTGGGTCGCCAGCCGGATGCGCTGGGCCTCGCCCCCCGAGAGGGTATTGGCCGAGCGGTCCAGGGTCAGGTAGTCCAGGCCCACGTCCTCCAAAAAGCCCAGGCGGCTATGAATCTCGCGCCAGATGGGGGCGGCCACCTGCATCTGGAACTCGTTCAGGTTGCGGTACTCGGCGGGCTCGGCCAGGCCCTCGAGACGGATGCGGTAGGCCTCGAGCGCTTCCCCCACCTCCACCACCCGGTTCTGGGCCAGCGCCTCGAAGAACAGCCTGGCCTCGCGCACCGGCAGGTTGGAGACCTCGGCGATGTTGAACTGCCCCACCCGCACCGAGAGCACCTCGCGCTTGTAGCGGGTACCCCCGCAGGCCGGGCAGGCCTTGAGGGTCATGTAGGCTTCCAGGGCCTCGCGCAAGCCTTCCGACTCGGTCTCGTTGTAGCGGTTCTCCAGCCAGGGAATCACCCCCTCGTAGCTCACCATAAAGCGCATGGTCTCGCGCCCGTTGCGCCGGAAGACCACCTCGAAGGGCTCGGGCAGGCCATACAGCACCGCCCGCTGGGCCTCCGGCGAGAGCTGCTTGAAAGGGGTTTTCATGTCGAAGCCCAGGTGCTCCGAGAGGGCCCGCAGCCGGTCCCACAGGTAGCCCTTGCCGTTGTCGCGGCCCTTGCTCCAGGGGATGATGGCCCCTTCGGCCAGCGAAAGCTCGGGGTTCACAATCAGCTCGGGGTCGAAGACCTGGTTGTAGCCCAGGCCCGAGCAGTCCGGGCAGGCCCCATAGGGGGCGTTGAAGGAGAAGAGGCGGGGCTCGAGCTCCTCGAGCACACTCCCGTGCTCCGGGCAGGCGAACTTCTCCGAGAAAAGCTCCTCGGCGCCGCTGTCGGGGTAGAGCACCCGCATCAGCCCCTCGCCCCGCAACAGCGCCAGCTCCACCGACTCGGCAATGCGCGCACGCTCCTCCGGCTTCAAGACCACCCGGTCTACCACCAGGTCAATGTCGTGCTTCTCGTACTTTTCCAGCTTCAGGCCCAGGGCTTCCTCGAGGGTGTAGATCACCCCGTCTACCCGAACGCGGGCATAGCCCTCTTTCTGGAGTTGCAAGAACTCCTTGCGGTACTCGCCTTTACGCCCCCGCACCACCGGAGCCATCAGGATGGCCTTGGTGCCCTCGGGATACTTGAACAACCGGTCGGTGATCTCCGAGGCCGACTGCCGCTCGATGGGCCGCCCGCAGTGCGGGCAGTAGGCCGTGCCCACACGGGCAAACAGCAGGCGCAGGTAGTCGTGCACCTCGGTCACGGTGCCCACCGTGGAGCGCGGGTTGTGCGAGGTGGTTTTCTGGTCGATGGAGATGGCCGGCGAAAGCCCCTCGATGCTTTCCACGTCGGGCTTTTCCATCACCCCCAGAAACTGCCGCGCATACGACGACAAGGACTCCACATACCGCCGCTGCCCCTCGGCATAGATGGTATCGAAGGCCAGGGTGCTCTTACCCGAGCCCGAGACCCCCGTAATGACGATGAACTGCCCCCGGGGCAGTTCAACGGTAATGTTCTTCAGGTTGTGCTCTTTGGCCCCGCGGACGATAATCCTGTCCATCCGTGGAGTATAACACCGGCCCTTGGCTTATGTAAATAACATAGCCACACGGCGCAAATAGTGTATGATTGAGATTTTATCGCACCATCAGATCCGACACCCAGACGATCTCGCAGGCCCCGTTGCCGGTATCGGTGCGAACGGTGGAGGTGCGCCAGAAAAAGCCCCTGGGGCCGGTGACATGAACCAGATACCCCTTAATCCAGACCAGGTGACCGGGTTTGAGCCGCTTCAGGCGCAGCTCGATGTTGGGATTACCGGGAATCAGGTGCATATTGGCGCTGTTGGCGACAATCTCGCCAACCGGGATGGGGGGATCCTGGCGCCAGGCGTAAAAATAGAAGCGATCCGCCTGCCAGATTTTGAGTTTGCGAAGCACATCGGTATCGGACATGCGGCCCCAGCCCAGGGCCAGATCTACCGGGGAGATGGCCGAGGCCGCATCGTAGCGGTACAGGTGCTTGGAAAGCACGCGGGCCTCGAGCTCAAAGGAAGCCACCGGCTGAAAGCGGTAACCGGGCTTTTCCAGGTGCGGCACATCGGCCGGTGCCAGCGGCTGCTGGAGGGGGGCGCGGGCCGCCAGCACCCCGGGTGGGCGCTCGATGGGCCGGGTTTGCACATGGCGGATCAGACCAAAAACGCCACCCGCTAGCACCAGGAGTAGCCAGAACAGCCGCACCTTTGCAGTTTAAGCGGCGGTAGCCTCGAGGCCGGTTCAAATTTCGTCCTTAGCCAGGTCGTTGAAGCGCACGTGCTGGGCGTGGAACTGTAACTCCACCGTGCCGGTGGGGCCGTTGCGCTGCTTGCCCACGATAATCTCGGCAATACCGGCCTTTTCGGAGTGGGGGTTGTAGTACTCGTCGCGGTAGATGAACATGACCAGGTCGGCGTCTTGCTCGATCGATCCCGATTCTCTCAGGTCGGAGAGCATGGGCCGCTTGTTAGGGCGCGACTCCACCGCCCGCGAAAGCTGCGAAAGCGCGATCACCGGCACGTCCAGCTCGCGGGCCAGGCCCTTGAGGCCACGGGAGATCTGGGCAATTTCCTGCTGGCGGTTCTCGCCCCCGTTCTTACCTCCCCCAGGGCCAGACATGAGCTGCAAGTAGTCGATCACAATCAGGCCCAGCTTGTGCTGAGCGTGCAGGCGGCGGGCTCGAGCCCTAAGTTCCATCAGGGTGAGGTCGGAGGTGTCGTCGATCAGGATGGCCGCCTCAGAGATGCGGCCTGCTACATCCACCAGCCGGGAAAAGTCGCGGTCGACAAGCTGGCCCTGCCGCAAGCGGTTCATGTCAATGCGGGCCTCGGAGCAGAGCATCCGGGTAACCAATTGCACTGCCGGCATCTCCAGCGAGAAGATGGCCACCGCCGCACCCTCGCCGCGCAAAGCCACGTTCTGCGCGATGGTCAGGGCAAAGCTAGTTTTACCCATGCTGGGCCGCGCAGCAATGATGTTGAGCGAGCCGCTGGTAAGTCCCCCAATCATGTTGTCCAGCTCGCGAAAGCCGGTCTTGACACCATCCACCTGCCCTTGGTTTTCGTAGAGCAGCTGGATGTGCTCGAAGGTTTCGTGCACGAGTTCTTTCATGCTCTGGAACTCGGACTTGGCCCCCTGAGTAGAGACCTCGAGCACCTTGCGCCCAGCGGTATCGAGGATATCCTCGAGGCTCCCCTCCTCATCGTAGGCCATTTTCATGGCCTCGCCCGCCGCGGCAATCAGCTTGCGTAGCGTCCACTTTTCGGCCACAATGCGCCCGTAGTAGTCGGCATAGGCCGCCGTGGGAGTGTGCTCCGAAAGCCCGACCAGATACGAGAGGCCCCCCACGTTCTCAAGCTCCCCGTTTTGGCGCAACTCCTCCGAGAGCGTTACCAGGTCTACCGGGTCGCGCCGGGCCCGCAGCGCCACCATGGCCTCCCAAATTTTGCGGTGTGCTTCCTTATAGAAGGCGTCGGCGGCCAGCAGGCCCTCGAGCCGGTCTAACACCTCGCTATCCAGCAGCACCGAGCCCAGCACGCTGGCTTCGGCATCCAGGTTATGGGGGGGTACGCGGCCCTCGAGCGGTGTAATTGCCATGGCTGTTCTCCTAATCCAACACCCTATTCAGCAAGTTTCTACTCTATTCAATCCGGGAAAGTTTGGCAAAGGCATCTCCTGCCCCGCGCTGTCGGGAGCAAAAAAATGGCAAGGTATCTGTTACGGAGTAGATCCGCTACCAAGCTGATTGAACAAAACGAAGGCCAGCAGGCCAAGCCACAGCAAGAGCAAAATCACATTACTCCAGCGCTGCCAGAACGTGGGTTTCTTTTGCGGTTCAACAATCTGGGTGGTGAGCACCTCGGGGTGGTCGCCGCTTTGCAGGTGCACCGGCTGGCCATTGCTGGCCTCCAGCGGCAGCGCATAGGGCCTGGGGTTTTCGGCTACCTGGCTGCCAATGGTCACCACCACCGCGCTGATGTTGTCAGGCCCACCCCACTCGTTGGCCAGTTTGACCAGTTTGGCTACGGCAGGTTCGGGCGGATTGGTCAGAACCATCTCGGCCAACACCCTGTCTTCTAGAACGCCACTTAGACCGTCTGAGCAGAGCAAAAACACATCGCCAGGCCGCACCTTCAAACCCACCAGATCCACTCGAGCGCTGGGGAAAGAACCCAGGGCGTTGGTAATCACGTTACGCCAACGGTGGTTGCGGGCTTCATCCTCGCTCAACAGGCCCTGACGTACCCGGTCGGCCACCCAGGAATGATCCTGGGTGAGTTGCATAAGTTCGCCATCGCGCAGCAGGTAGGCCCTCGAGTCGCCCACATGGGCAATCAGGGCATAGGGCAGATCGAGCCAGAGGGCCGTACAGGTCGTGCCCATCCCCCGCGATTCGGGCTTCTGGCCAGCCAGATAGATGGCCTCGTTGGCGGCCTCGTAGGCTTCCAGCAAACCCTGGGGCGAGGGCTCGCTGCGCTTGAGTATTTCGACAATCTGGCTCACCGCCATCTGTGAGGCCACCTCGCCGGTGCGGTGCCCACCCATGCCATCGGCCACAATAAAAATGCCACCGTAGGGGGTTAGGAGCTGGACAACTGCATCCTCGTTGAGGGCCCGCTTGCGGCCTGGGTCGGTCAAGGCCGCTGCAAACACCATGGGTAGGCTGTCGGAGCCCGGCATACAAGGCGCATTATAGGCCACCTCGAGGCAAGTGCGGGCCAAAAATCACCGCGCCGCCAATGTGCTGGTCTGCAACAACCCTCGAGCCACATTCACCTCATGCCTTTTGCTCTACCCTGAACACATGAGACCGTTGCAGTTCAATCTTCCGCGGGGCCCCCTGGGGGTGCTTGTGCTGTTGCTAGCTGGAACTGTGGGCCTGTTTTTGATGTTGTGGCTCATCACCACTTTGTGGGTGCTGGCGGTGGGCGCCGGCCTGGTAGGGGCGCTGGCTTATGGCTGGCGGCGCCTGGAGGCCCGCTTTCGCCCCATGCGCTGGCGTAGGTTGCCACAAAAAATCCGCCGCTGGGATGACTGATTCCAGCTACCAGGCCCCTTTGCTCAGACAGTCGTTGTACAGAGGGCAGTCCTGGCACTTAGGGTTGCGGGCTGTGCAGCGGTAGCGGCCAAAAAGAATCAGGGCATGGTGCACAAACACCCACTTTTCTTTGGGGAAGAGGCGCTCGAGGTCGCCCCCGATTTTCTCGGGGTCTTTCTGGGCCGACAAGCCCAGCCGGGCGGCCAGGCGGGTCAGATGGGTGTCCACCGCAATCCCCGGCACCCCAAAGGCCGCCCCCAGCACCACCGTGGCGGTCTTCCAGCCCACCCCCGGCAGCGCGCGCAGCTTGGCCTTGTCCACCGGCACCTCCCCCCCGTACTGTTCCACCAGGCGGCGGGCCAGCAGCACGATATTCCTGGCCTTGGAGCGGTACAGGCCGATGGTTTTGATGTAGGGCTCCACCTCTTCGGGTGTGGCCTGGGCCAGGGCAAAAGCATCGGGGTAGCGCTGGAAGAGGGCCGGGGTGGCCTTGTTCACCGAGGCATCGGTGGCCTGGGCCGAGAGCACCGTGGCAATTAGCAGCTCAAAAGGGTTGCGGTGCTGCAGCTCGGTGGCAGCCTGCGGGTAGAGCTGCTCCATGACCGCCAGAATTCGCGCGGCCCGTTGCTTTTTGGCTTTGAGCGATTCCCTCCCGCTCGAGCCCTGCGCTCTGGCCTTCGGCTTTGGTGCTTTCGGCATCGCTCAGTAAGCCTTGGCGAACAGAATCCGCTTGCCGTAGGCGCTGGGCTGGCCGCAGCGAATGCAGCTTCCGTGGGCCTCGGGCTCGTCGTAGGGGATGCAGCGGGTGGTAGCGGTGGTCTCGGCCTTGATCTGCTTTTCGCACGCTTTGTCGCCACAGTGGAAGGCCTTCACGAAGCCCTGTTCGACCTTTTCTTTGAACTCGTCGTAGTTGTCCACCGCCCAGGTGTGGGCGTCGCGGAACTCCAGCGCCCGCTGGTACAGGTCGCGCTGGAACTGCTCGAGCCTGGCCGGTATCAGGCCCAGCAGCTCGGAGATCTGCAAGGTTTCCTTGCCCCCCAGGCGGCTGGCCAGCACCGCGGTTCCGGCCTCCACATCACGCGGGCCCAGCTCGAGGCGCAACGGCACACCCTTCAGCTCCCACTCGTTGAACTTGTAGCCCGGGCTGTACTGGTCGCGGTCGTCGAGGTGCACCCGGATCCCGGCGGCCTTGAGCTGCTGGTACAGCCGCTCGGTGGCCGGTAGCACCGCCTCGCGGGTCTCGGCCTTGTAGATGGGCACGATCACCACCTGGATGGGAGCCAGGCGGGGCGGTAGAATCAGGCCCTTGTCGTCGCCGTGGGTCATCACGATGGCCCCCACCACCCGGGTGGTAAAGCCCCAGGAGGTGGTGTGCACGTACTTGTTCTGCTGGTCTTTATCCTGAAACTGAATATCGAAGGCCCTGGCGAAGTTCTGGCCCAGGTAGTGCGAGGTGCACGACTGCAGGGCCTTGCCATCGCGCATCATGGCCTCGTAGCTAATCGAGTAGACCGCCCCGGCGAACTTCTCCGACTCGGTCTTGGGGCCTTCCCAGCCCGGAATGGCGCACCAGTCGCGCAGCACCGTGGCGTACACCCCGGCCATGCGGCGGGCTTCCTCCTCAGCTTCCTCCTGGGTGGCGTGGGCGGTGTGGCCCTCCTGCCACAAGAACTCGGTGGTGCGCAGGAATAGTTTGGTGCGCAGCTCCCAGCGCACCACGCTGTTCCACTGGTTCAAAAGCTGGGGCAGGTCGCGGTAGGTGCGGATCCACTTGGCCCACATGTGCCCGATGATGGTCTCGGAGGTCGGGCGCACCGCCAGGGGTTCTTCCAGGGTTTCACCGCCGGCCTGGGTGACGATGGCTAGCTCCGGGGCGAAGCCCTCCACGTGCTCGGCTTCCTTCTGCAAGAAGCTGATGGGAATGAAGAGGGGGAAATAGGCATTCTGGTGGCCGGTCTCCTTAAACATGCGGTCGAGTTCGCGCTGGATGTTCTCCCAGATGGCATAGCCGTAGGGCTTAACCACCATGGTGCCGCGCACCGGGCCGTAGTCCACCAGATCGGCTTTGAGCACCACCTCGTTGTACCACTCGTTGAAGTCTTGCGATTGCGGAATGAGGCCTTTATCCTTCGCCATACCGTGACATGATACCTGCTCGAGCCAAAGGGCACCGAATTTGTACCAGATTCCGTGCAGTACGAGGCTAGCGTAAGGCCAATTGGCAATAAATCGGCTTGCCGATAACGTCCAAATAACACGCCGAATAACGCCTCGAGGCCCTATAAAGTAGCCAGAAAGCTTGACACCCAAAGTTGCGGTGGAGTTTGATAGCCGCTGACCGCATCAGGTCTCAGATAGACGACACCCAAGGAGGTCTACCGTGCGTAGATGGATGTTTTTAGGGATTGGGCTTGCTGCTTTGCTAGCGGCTTGTTCCAGCCCCCAGCGTGTACAGCCCCAGTTTGAGCCCGTACAGGAGCTTGTCACCGGTGTAGGTGCCCTGAGCACGGGTGCCGCCGAGATGGTGGACGAGACCCCTACCGCCTGGTTGGTGGAGCTCTCGGGCAAGGCCAAGGTCGAAGGGGGCAGCGATGCCTCGGTCAAGGCCGACAAAGACAACTTCCGCGCCCTGGCTCAGGCCAATGGTGTGAAGTTCCGTGAACGCTTTGAATATGGCGAGCTTTGGAACGGCCTCTCGGTAGAGGCCACGGCCAGCGAAGCCGCCAAGCTGCGTGGAATCCCTGGCGTGAAAGCAGTCTGGCCGGTGCTTACGGTCAGCGCACCCCAGCCCGTAGACGGGGGTAGCGAGACCGATATGTTCACCGCTATCACCCAGACCCAGGTAAACATCGCCCAAAACACGCTGGGCCTTAGTGGGCGTGGCGTCAAGGTTGGGATTATCGACACCGGCATTGACCTCCAGCACCCCGATTTTGCTGGGCGAATCCGCTACGGCTTCGACTTTGTGGGCGATGCCTACAATGCAGGCGACCCCAACAACAGCACCCCCATCCCCCAGCCCGGCCCCGGCACCCGCCCCGGTGGTGACGACTGCAACGGACACGGCACCCACGTGGCCGGGATTACCGGCGCCAACGGCACTGTTAAGGGTGTAGCGCCCGAGGTTATCCTGGGCGCTTATCGGGTGTTCGGCTGTGAAGGTTCTTCCAGCGCCGACGTGATCATTGCGGCCCTGGAAATGGCCTACAAAGACGGCATGGACGTGGTGAACATGAGCCTGGGCGCCGCCTTCCAGTGGCCCCAGTACCCCACCGCGGTGGTTTCCAACCGCCTGGTGAAGAAAGGTGTGGTGGTGGTGGCCTCGGCTGGCAACAGCGGAGCCAACGGTGCTTTCTCGCTGAGTGCGCCGGGCGTGGGTGAGGACGTCATCGGCGTAGCCTCCTACGACAATGTGGCGGTCTTCCTGAACACCTTTACCATCTCTCCCGATGATCGGCCCATCGGCTACGGGCCAGCCACCGGTGCGCCTACCCCTCCTACCTCCGGTAGCCTCCCCATGGCCCGTACCGGTACCCCCACCACTGCCAACGATGCTTGCAATCCGCTGCCTGCAGGCAGCCTCGCAGGCCAGGCCGTGCTGATCCGGCGCGGCACCTGCACCTTCTACACAAAAGCCTTCAACGCGCAGCAGGCCGGAGCCGCTGCCGTTATCCTGTACAACAACGCACCGGGGCGCTTCTCAGCAACAGTAGCTGGTACGCCTGCCATCACCATTCCGGTGGTCAGCATCTCCGATACCGAAGGAGTGCTGATCAACAACCGCCTGGCTTCTGGCCCGGTCACACTCACCTGGACCAACCAGTCTGGTTCCTTCCCCAACCCCACCGGCAACCTGATTAGCAGCTTCAGCTCCATCGGTCTCTCGCCCGACCTGACCCTCAAACCCGACCTGGGGGCACCCGGCGGCCTGATCTACTCCACCTACCCGCTTGAGAAGGGCGCGTTTGCTACCCTAAGCGGTACTTCGATGTCCAGCCCGCACGTGGCCGGGGTGGTGGCGCTCTATCTCCAGGCCAAGCCCGGCACCCCCGCCTCGGAGATGCGCACCATCCTGCAAAACACCGCTGATCCCAAGCTTCTTTCTGTAGCCCCAGCCACTGGTTTACTGGACATCACACACCGCCAGGGCGCAGGGATGGTGCAGATTGTAGATGCCATCAACAGCACCACCCGCGTAACCCCCGGCAAGCTCTCGCTGGGCGAGGTGGAGAGCGGCTCGGTCACCCGTACCCTGACCATCCGCAATTTGGGTAACGCCACCGAAACTTACAGCCTGAGCCACCTCGCAGCCCCTGCTACCACCGGTACCTTCACCCTGGGTTATTTCATCGCGCCCTCGGCAGTCTCGTTCAGCAGCCCCAGCGTCACAGTGGGGCCGGGCGGTTCGGCCAGTGTGAACGTGACCATCACCCCTAACCCCGGCCTCGCCAACCTAGCCCAGTTTGGCGGCTATGTGGTGGTACGCAACAGCGAAGGTGCAACCGTAGCCCGGGTGCCCTACGCAGGCTTCAAGGGCGATTACCAGAGCATTGTGGCGCTGGCCCCCACCTCCTTCGGCTTCCCCTGGCTGGCCCGGCTGGACGGCACCAGCTATGTCCGCCAGACTGGCCCCAGCACCTTCACCTTGCAGGGCGGCGACATTCCTTACTTCCTGATCCACCTGGCTCACCCTGTGGCCAAGCTGCAGTTTGAGGTGCTGAACGCCTCCAACAACCGCCCGGTGCACCCGGTCTTCAACAAGTTTGTGGACCTCGAGTACGTCGGACGCAACTCTACGTCTACCAGCTTCTTCGCATTTAGCTGGGACGGCACCCGCATCCACAGCAATATGGACAACGGCAACGGCGACAACTCGCTGTTCAAGACCGTACCCAACGGCAGCTATGTGGTGCGCATCCGCGTTCTCAAGGCCCTGGGCAACGAGAACAACCCGGCCCATTGGGAAAGCTGGACTTCGCCGGTGATTACGCTGGCCCGTCCTTAGACTGCAATCCTCTAAAAGACCCGCTTCGGCGGGTCTTTTTTTCGTATGCTAGGAGCACATGGAACTGCGCGGCCCCCGGCTTCTGCTCCGCCCCCCTCGGCTCGAGGACGCCGAGGCGCTGTTCGCGCTGATGTCCGACCCGGGGCTCACCCCATATGTTTACTGGAACCCCCACCAGAGCCCCGACGAAACCTACCAGTATCTGGAGCATCTGCAGACCAAGGAGGGTTTTTTCATCATCGAGACCGAGGGGAGGCCCGCAGGGGTGATCGGGCTGCACCTGGACTGGCCCAACAAGCTGGGCGAGACCGAGACCTGGCTGGGGCGGCCCTACTGGGGCCGTGGCATCAACACCGAGGCCAAGGTGGTGCTCTTCGATTTTGCCTTTGGGCCCTGGGACCTGCGCCGCATCCAGGCCATTGCCCACGTGCATAACCCCCGCTCGCAGCGGGCGTTGGAAAAGCTGGGCTTCCAGCGCGAGGGGCTTCTACGCCGCTGGCGCTGGATCCGGGGGGAGCCCTGGGATTTTTACATGTACAGCCTGCTGCCCGAGGAGTGGATGTCGAGCCGGCCCCCCATCTTTTACTGAGGGCTTTACCACTACACCCTTGCAAGGGGCCCAGCCGGCGCTACAATTGTGCCAAACCCGCCGGAGCCTGTATGTCCTCTGCCTGCTTGTACCTGCTGGATGAGCCCCACGTGCGGCTGGGTGAGGTGCGGCTCGAGCTCGCCCCTTCGCGCCCGGCCTACCTGCTGATCTACCTGGCCTGCCAGGGGGCCTGGGTGGAGCGGGGAAGCCTGGCCGGTCTGCTGTGGCCCGACAGCCCCGAGGAAGAGGCCCGGCACAACCTGCGGGTCAACCTGCACCGGGCTAGAAGCCTACCCTGGACCGAGGCCCTCGAGGTCGAGCGCGACCGGCTGCGCTTCGCCGTCCAGACCGATGTAGCCCTGTTTCGCGAAGCGCTGGGCCGGGCCGACTGGGAGGCCGCGGTAAAGTTCCACCGGCGGCCTTTTTTGCAGGGCTTTCCCTGGCAGAACACCCCTGCGCTGGAAGACTGGGCCGCCCTCGAGCGCGAAAGCCTGCTGGAGGCCTGGCAGCAGGCCGCCCAGCGCCACGCCGAGGCCCTGCAACAGGCCCAGCAGCACCCGGAGGCCTGCCGGCTTTTGGCGGAAATTCTGCGGCACAACCTGCTGGCCGAGGACGTGCTGCAAAACTACCTGCGGGCCGCCTACCTGGCCGGCCAGCGCGAGGCCGCCCTGCGGCTGTACGAGCGCTTTGTGCAGGAGCTCGAGCACGAACTGGGCCTCGAGCCCATGCGGGCCACCCAGGAGCTGGCCGCCTCCCTGCGGCGGGCCGAACCCCCACCCATGGCGGCCCCCAAACCCCCGCCCCGGATTCCCCTCGAGGTGCTCAGGCCCCCCCGGCTGGTAGGCCGCGAGGCCGAGCAGGCCCGCCTGCGCTATTCCACCGCCCTGCTCGTTCACGGCGAGCCCGGCATCGGCAAAACCCGCCTGCTGCAGGAAGTCTTCCCCCAGGCCCCCCTGCTGCGCTGCCGCGAGGGGCTGGAAAACCTGCCCTTTTATCCGGTGCTGGACTACCTCAAGCATCACCTCGACACCCTGCCCGACCTGGGCCCCTACCGCGAGGATCTGGCCCGGCTGCTGCCGGAGGCCTACCCCGGCTTTACCCCACCCCCCGCCGAACCCAGCAGCGCCCGCGCCCGGCTGCTGGAAGCCTTGGCGCGTGCCCTGGCCCCCGCCGGGCGGCTGCTCTTCGACGACCTGCAATGGGCCGACGAGAGCACCCTGGAACTGCTGCTTTACCTGCACAACCGGGGCCAGGCCTGGGTGGGGGCCTTCCGCACCCACGAGGCCGGGCCTGCCCTGACCAGGGTGCGGGAGGCCCTGCACAGCAGCGGGGTGGAAGAGCTGGCCCTGGAACCCCTGGAAAACAGCATGGTGCAGGCGCTGCTGGCCGACCTGATCGGAATCCCCGAAGGGCCGCCCCTCTTCTCGGGCTGGCTGCACCGCCAGACTGGGGGCAACCCCTTCTTCGCCCTGGAAACCCTCAAGTCGCTGTTCGAGAACGGGGTGTTGCGCGCCGAGGGCGGCCAGTGGCACACCGACCTCGACGAGATCACCCAGGACTACTCGGAGCTGCAAATTCCGCCCAAGGTGGCCGAGGTGGTGCGGCGGCGGGTGGGCCGCCTCTCCGAGGCCGCGCAACGGGTGGTGCAGGCCGCCAGCGTGGTGGGGGAGGGGTTTACGTCCCGGCTGCTCGCCGAGGTAACTGGGCTTTCGGAGTGGGCGGTGCTGGAGGGGATGGAGGAGGCTGAACAGGTTGGGATTGTAAAAGGTGAAAGGTTCGTCCATGACGTACTCAAGCAGAGCACCTATCGCAGCATCTCTCCTGCCCGCTGCAGGGTATTGCACGCACGGGTAGCCGAGCAAATAGGAGGGCGGGCAGAACCCCAGGTAGTGGCAGAGCATTGGTTCAAGGCCGCCTTTCTCTCGGAAGCTGTACGCTACTGGTTACTGAGTTCGCAAGCCTACATGTCGGCCTCCTTTTTAGAGGAGGCAATTCGCGTCTTGGAGCGGGCCCTACCGCACGCCGAGGGGGAGAGGCGGACAGAAGTCTTGGCCCTGCTGGCCCGTGCCTACCGGGAGCTGGGACAACACAGCCAAGCCCAGTCCTATATAAACCAGGTGCTACAAAGCAATCCATCCCAGCAGTGGAAAGCCCATGCTTTGGTGGAAGAAGCCTGGATCCTGTTGGGGCAAGGTAAGCTAGAAGAAGCCCAGTTGGCAGTGCAGGATGGAGAACGCTGCTTACAGACCCTAGAGCCCGAGCCCCTGGAAGAGGGCTCCCTCGAGCTGGCACTCATCAAGCTGCGCTCCAATCTGGCCTTCCGCCAAGGCGACTTTGCTACTTCGGCCAAAATCCTAGAACCTTTGCTGGATCGCTTGCGCCCACAAGGTTCTTCGGTGGCCCTGGCAGGGATACTGGTCAGCCTGGGCAGTGCATACGATAATCTCGGAGATCAAACCAGAGCCATTGCCGTTCTAAGGGAAGCCCTCGAGGTAGCCAAGTCGGTAGGAGCGCGCTATTACCAGGTGGATGCCGCCAACAACCTCCTGGCTTGCTTTATCCGCCTGGGTCGCACCGAGGAAGGACTTGCCGAGGCTGCTGCGGCACTGGTTTTAGGCGAGTACGAAGGCAGTGAATTTCTCCGTAACAACCTGGCCGTGGCCTACCTGACTGTAGGTCGGGAGCTCGAGGCCATACAACTTTTTCAACAAATTGCGCACCGCGCCACCGATGCCATGCTGCGGGCGCTGGCCTGGGCACGGCTAGCTGAACTCCTTCCCCGACACGGCTCACCCAGGGAAGCCGAGGAGGCGCTCAACCATGCACTCGACGTTGCCCTCGGTATGGATCCTAAAGCTACCCCGGTACGCCTGGCCCTGGTCTTACTACGTCAGGGAACCGAGGCCCAGTTGCGCCGGGCCAGGCCCATCCTTCAGGCAGTGGAGGTGGAAGCCCTGCCCTCGCTCTTCAAGGAGCAGTATGTGCAAGCCCTCACCGAGCGAGGGCTTCCTCTTCATGGCTGAGACGCTGGTGTAACGCCCAACCCCTAGGCTATCCCCCATGCCCCCCCGGCTGCGTCAGAGCCTCCTCCTGCGGGTGTACACCACCCCCAGCCCAGACGGTGGCCTATCTTGCAGCTACCGGGTACGCGACCTTAGAACCGGCGAGGAGCGGGTGTTCGCCACCTGGGAGGAGCTGAGGGGGTTTTTGCAGCATCGCTGGCCGCGCCGCCTGCGTTGAACGAGGAGGTGCATTATGGGGATCAGGACGATTTTTTTTGGGGTTGGATTGCTGGCTGGCTGCCTGGCCTGGGGCCAGGGGATGGTGGTGCAGACCGTGGTGTACAAGAACGGCGACCTCGAGCTGCGCGGTTTTCTGTACCGCCCGCCGGGGCCGGGGCCGTTCCCGGCAGTGGTTTACAATCATGGCAGCGAGAAAAACCTGGCCTACATTGACCGGCTGGCGGTGCCTTTTGTGGAGCGGGGGTATGTGTTTTTTGCCCCCAACCGCCGGGGCCACGGGCGCTCCCCCGGCCCCTACATTCTGGATGAGCTGAACCGGCTACGGGGAGCCGAGTGGAGCCAGGCCCTGGTGCGCCTGCACGAGGAGCAGCTCTCCGACCAGCTCGAGGGCGTGGCCTTCCTAAAGGCCCAGCCCTTTGTGGACGCAGCGCGGATTGGGGTGTTCGGCTGGTCGTTTGGTGGGATTCAGACCATGCTGGCCGTCGAGCGTGCCGACGCGGGGTACAAGGCCGCGGTGAACTGCGCCGGGGCAGCCCAAACCTGGCACAACTCCCCCGAGCTACGGGCCCGCCTCAGCCAGGCCGCCCGGAACGCCACCATGCCGGTCTTCTTTATCCAAGCCCAAAACGACTACTCCCTGAGCGCCCTCGAGGCCCTCTCGGAGGAGATGCGCAGGGCCGGCAAACCCTTCCAGGCCAGGGTTTTCCCGCCCTTTGGCACCTCCAACCAGGACGGGCACAACTTTTGCGCCCAGGGCCACCAAATTTGGGGGCCTGAGGTGTTCGCCTTCCTGGATGCCGCCCTGCGGTAACCCAATGGCCCAGCCCACCCTGCCCCGCTTCGGCGGGGTTTTTCTCTGACGCATTTCGGTAGTATCGTTCACTTCGGCAAGCCTAAACGATACTACCGAAACGCTTTTCTACTCCCTTCGGTCGGCTTGAATACTTCACCTCGGACTTCGTCCAACGGTGAAGTATTCAAGCGGAAACGGTATGAGACGCCGGTGTAATGCTGCTTCACTACCTTTACCCCAAAGGGAGCCCAAATCTCTACAAGGCCCTTGGCTTTGGGCACCCATGGAAAGGAGGTACGTGCCATTGAAGCAGAAGAGACTCTCAGCCAATCTACATGAGTCCAGAAACCTTCAACCCATCGCCCGCCTTGCAATCTCAACAGAGCAACGAGAAAGGAGACCCCTATGCGTATTGGAAGCTGGCTTTTATTCATTTTGGGCAACTTGCTGCTGATGGCTGGGTGTAACAACCCTCCGGCCAACAACCCGCCCGCCACACCCACCGGCCTGGTGGCCATTCCAGGCGATGGGCAGGTGGTACTCAACTGGAACGCCAACACCGAACCCGACCTCGAGAGCTACAACATCTACTGGGGTAGCACCTCGGGTGCGTTGACCAATGTGGAGAATGCTCCACAGTCCGCCACCAGCAAGACCATCACCGGCCTGACCAACGGCACCACCTATTTCTTTGTCCTGGAAGCTATGAATACAGAAGGCCTCAAGTCGGCCAAAACCGATGAAGTGGCCGCAACCCCATTCGAACCCGACAGAACCCCACCCCAAATCGTTTCGACAGTTCCTGCAAACGGTGCCACCCTGGTCGCGCTGGATAGCAACCTCCAGATCAACTTCAGCGAGACCATGGACGTGGGAATAGTTACGGTGACCATCGCACCCAGCCTCGACCTGGGCGACCCCACCTGGAACCCCGACAACACCCAGCTCAGCTTCGACCCGGCCACCAACCTGGCCAGCGAGACCACCTACACCGTGACGGTGGAGGGTAAAGACCCCGCAGGCAACGCCCTGACCGGCAGCAAGACCTTCAGCTTCACCACCGAGGGCAGCCCCCCGAGCGTCTTGAGCACCGCCCCGGCCGACGGCGACACCAACATTCCGGTCAACACCGACATTACTTTCAGCTTCTCCGAAGCCATGGACCGGGCCTCGGTCGAGGGAGCGTTCAGCAGCAGCCCCGCCATCACCTGTGCCTGGAGCTGGTCCTCCGACAGCAAGCTGGCCACCTGCAACCCCCCCGCCAACCTGAACTTCAATACCAACTACACCGTGACGATGGGTACTGGAGCCAAAGACCAAGCCGGCAACTCCATGATGGCTGCATATAGCTTCAGCTTTCTAACAGCCAGCGCGCCCGATACCACCAAGCCCACCGTGATAACACATGTTCCGGAACAAGCAGCTATCGGGGTTGCATCCGATCAATGGATCGAGGTCACCTTCTCCGAGCCGATGGACAAAGCTTCCACCCAGGCTGCCTTCCAGATCACCAACCCCCCCGGTGTGACCGGAACCTTTTTCTGGCTCGCCAGCAACCGTATGCTCTTTCGACCTAGCAGCAGATTTGCCTACGGTACCACCGTGAACTGGCAGGTGACGGACGCGGCCAAAGACCTGGCGGGCAATACCCTGGCCGCTACGGTAAACCGCAACTTCCGGGTAATCCGCGAGAAAACCGTAGACCTGGTAAGCCAATCCGGTCTAGATGGGTATGTTTTTAACACTGGAAGTGTCCAAACTTCAGGTGGGTTGATGGTAGGTGACACCTTTTCCAACACCTACATCCGGGGCTTCCTCAGCTTCGATCTCAGCCCGCTGGTGGCCGATGGTGCTACTTCCATCTCCGCAGCCACCCTGTACGTTTACCAGTATGCTGTTACGACAGGTGCCTACACCGACCTGGGCGGTAGTTTGCTTGCCGAGAGTGTCAACTACGGTTCGAGCTTGGATGCCGCCGACTTCGAGACCCCCTTACTCACCCACTCGAATAACTCTATCACTCTCAGCACCAGCCCTTCCATTGGCTGGAAGAGTGCCTCGGTTTTTTCAAAAGTGATTAATGATTATATCAACCGAGGAGCCCGAGGCAACCGTTCGCAGTTCCGCCTACGCTTCCCTATCAACACCAACGTGGATGCTCAAAACGATGTTGCTTTCCTTAATTCAGGTGCAGATGTGTTCAATAAACCCTATCTGCGCGTAACCTACCTATACCCGTAAACAGCCTGTTGCCCAAAGAAAAGCCCCGCTTTGGCGGGGTTTTTCTCTGAGACGCCGGTGTAACGCCAGCCCCCTATTCTGCGCTCAAATGCCCAGCAACCTTTATCGCCGAACCAACTGGGCTAAAACCATTCACAAAGGAGAAGCGTATGAAACCCCTGGCTTGGATTTTCGCCGGTCTGCTGGTTGTTGCCCTCGGTGCTTGTAGCAGCACCACCAGCCCCAACCCCAGCAACCCCAACCCCAGCAACCCGAACCCCGGCAACCCCGGTACGCCCAACCCAAGTGCTTCCGGCTTCAAAACCGCGGCGGTGCTGCCCGAGGGTTTGAAAGACCTCGAGCAAAACCTCTCGCCCCTGCTGGTCGAGGCGGTTGAAATAGCCCGCAGCAAGAGCCAGAACCCCGGCACCCTCACCGGTACCCTCACCCAAAGCGGCAACACCTTCACCTATAGCCCCAACCCCACCAACCGCCTGCGGGTGGTCTGGAGCGATGGGGTGGTCTACGAGTTTGTCATCACCCAGTTCCAGGGCGACCTCACGGACGGGGCCACCGCTTTCTACAAGGGCAACCACCTGCTACAGTTCAGCGCCCAGCTCAAACCCGACAACGAGATTGGCCCGGTTAACCTGAGCCTCCGTTCCCAGCGGCAGGGCAGCGCCCTCAGCGTGAGCCTGGGCGGGACGGCGGTCTTTGACGGCCAGACCTACACCCTGAACCTGAGCTACGCCCAGCAGGTGCTCTCCGACTTTGGCCCCGGTTCCATCGAGTTCCACCACCAGGACACCCTCCAGGGCAGCCTGCAGGGCCCCAGCTTCCAGATTCAGGTTAACGAAACCTACGACTTCAAACTGGTGGGCAGCAGCAGCCTGGTGATGCAGACTATCCGCACCCTCAACAATGCCTGGAGCGAGGGCGGCCAGCAGTTCCGCCTGCAAAACGGCCTGATCAAGCGGGTCTTCCGCGACGGCAACCCCATCGAGGCCGACTTCTGGACGGCCTCGGGCGACCTGTTGCGGAATGGGGTGCGGGTGGGCGGTTTTGGGCAGGCCTTTACGGGGAATTTGCTCGAGCAGTTCCTGGACACCCCCAGCGGGCGGGTGCGGCTGGGAGCTTTCCGCTTCTGATCCTACTCCCTTCGGTCGGCTCGAACCCCTCACCTTTGGTTACACCCAAGGGTGAGGGGTTCAAGCGGAACCGGTATGAACCCCAGAGCTAGGCGGACGTTTTTCCCTCAGTAGAATGGGCGCATGGACATGCTCCCCATCCTCACAGAGCTATCGCAAAAAACCCCCACCAAGATTCTCCTGGTTGTGCTGGACGGCGTAGGCGGCCTGCCCCAGACCCCCGGCGGCCCCACCGAGCTGGCCGCAGCGCATACCCCCAACCTGGATGCCCTGGCGCAAAAGAGCGCCCTGGGGCTCCTGACCCCGGTCTACCCCGGTCTGGCCCCCGGCTCCGGCCCCGGCCACCTCTCGCTCTTTGGCTACGACCCCTTCAAGTACCTGGTAGGGCGCGGGGCGCTCTCGGCCATCGGGATTGGGGCCGACTTTAGGGATGGCGACGTGGCGGTGCGCGGCAACTTTGCCACCCTGGACGCCGCCGGACTGGTCAAAGACCGCCGGGCAGGCCGGCCCAGCGACGCGGAGAACCGGCGGGTGGTGGACAGGCTAAAGGCCGCCATCCAGGAGCTCGAGGGGGTGCAGGTAAGCTTCTACACCGAAAGCGAGCACCGTTTTGTGGTGATTTTGCGCGGCGAGGGGCTGAGTGAGCAGGTTTCCGACACCGACCCCCAGAAAACCGGCGTGCCTCCCTTGCAGGCCGAGCCCAAAACCACCAGCGATGGGAGCCAGCGCACCGCTCGAGTGCTCAACCGACTGTCCGAGCGCATCCGCGAGGTGCTGGCCGATGAGCCCCAGATCAACGGTGCTTTGTTCCGGGGTATCTCCGAACGCCCCCGTTTCCCTCTGATCTCCGAGGTGTACCACCTCACGCCGGCCTGCATTGCCAGCTACCCCATGTACAAAGGGCTGGCCAGCCTGGTGGGCATGGAGGTGCTGCCGGTGGAAGGGGTGGAAGACGCTCCAGAGGGCAAGGTAAAGGCCCTACGGGAAAATTGGGCCAAGTACGATTTCTTCTATCTGCACTTCAAGAAAACCGACAGCACCGGCGAGGACGGCAATTTTGAAGAAAAAGTGCATAAGGTCGAGCTTTTTGACCACCTGTTGCCCGATCTGCTGGCCCTGAAGCCGGATGTGCTGGCCATCACCGGCGACCACTCCACCCCTTCAGTTTTGAAAGCCCACTCCTGGCACCCGGTGCCGCTGCTGCTCTATGGCTCCTACCTCCGCAACGACGCCGCCCGGCGTTTCACCGAGGACGAAGCTGCCAGAGGCAGCCTGGGCCACCTGCGCGGGGTGGAGCTGATGCCCTTGCTGCTGGCCCATGCCGGCAAGCTGCAAAAGTACGGGGCCTAGTACCGTTAAGCTCAATCGGTAGGGCCCAAAAGCCCTACCGATATTTATTGTTTCGGTTTTTAGTTTAGGCTCTCGCCCACAGACTCTTCGAATAGCTTGCGGGCTTCATCGAGGGTGATCTCGAGCACCTGGGAGATTTCCTCGGCCAGGAGGTGCATGGCCCGGCGAAGGGCTTGGCGGTCGAGGTCGGGAAGGCCCTTTTCAAGCTCCCAGGCCCTAAGCTGGCCAGCCAGGGTGGCGATACGGAAAGGGTCGCCATCGGCCAGAATCTCGGTGGTCTTGCGGTGACGGGCGGCCCACTGACGGGGTAAGGGCAAGCGGCCCTCGTGCAGCAAAGCCAGGATCTCGTTGACCTGATCCGGCGACAAGGCCCTGCGTAAACGGGTGGTCTGCGGCGCCTCTACCGGCACGTAGGCTTTTGAGCGGGTACCGGGAAAGTCGACCTGATAATAGGATTTGTCTGAGCCAGCAACCGAACGCTGGGCGATCCCCGCCACCACACCTACACCATACGGCGGCAAAACAACCTTGTCTCCTGGACGGTATTCGCTCACAACGCCACTCCTTTCAACAACACCTCGAGCAGGTGCTCGAGGTAGGCTTCCCGTGGAAACTCGAGCTGCGGATTGCAGGCCAGGGCCGCAATGCTGGCGGCGGTCAGGCAAGTGTCGAGTTCTGACCGCACCTCACCCCTGGCCTTGCCTTCCTGCACAAGCTTTTCCAGCAAGTGCTGGTAGTGCTCGTGCATGCGCCGAAGCCATCCGGTAGTGTCCTCGGGCTCGGCTTCACGGGCCACCGCAGCCCACAGGCCGCGCCACTCCTCCACCCAAGCAACACGAAGCCGCAGCACCTCGGCCAGGCGTTCGCGAAAGGAGCTGTCGCGGTTCACCACATCCTCTACTTTTTGATAGTAGGAAAAGGTGTGGTGCTCTACCAGCGCCTTAAGCAGGTCTTGTTTATCCTGGAAATAAAGATAAACCGTGCCTTTGCCAACTTCGGCTTCTCGGGCTACTTCCTCGACTTTTAGCCCCGACAACCCCCGGTCTCTTAGAACTCGGATGGTTGCCTCGAGGATAGCTTCGCGTTTGGGGGCAGTCCGAGCCTCCACGGTCACGGCTATAAAGTGTACCAGAACCCCAGGGGGCTTAGATGAGACCGGCACTTCCAAGCTGCCCATTCGTACAGAAAGCTCGTCCAAAACAGCATAGTTCCAAGCGATACAGGATTAGCTGGAAACTATATTTCCATAAAAATTCTGATTAGAGACAAATATCTTCCGTCGAGCCTGGTCGGGCAGCAATGGGTTACAAGCAGCCCTGTTCATAAACCCTAACCCGTAAACTACAACCGTGCCCTCAGGTCGCGTTCACGAAGCCATCAATCTTAGTGTGTTAGGGCTGGCGACAGCCGCTTACTGGGCTTATCGGCAAGATCTCGAGGTTCCCCAGCCCGTTGCGGCGGCCTTTATGGGCAGTTATTTGCTGGGAACGTTTCTCATCACCCCCGACCTGGATCTGGCCGAGCAGCAGGTGCGGGCTAAAGGGCGCTGGGGCTGGATGGGCTGGTTCTGGGTGCCCTATGGCTGGATGTTTGCCCATCGGGGCCTTTCGCATACCTGGATTGTGGGCCCCCTGACCCGGATTCTGTACTTGGGCGCAATGGGGATGGTGGTGTACTGGCTCTTTTCCGCCCTATCGAGCTATCTGGGGCTGAGTATCCATCTACAGCCCCGATTCAACACCCCACCGCAAGAAGTGCTTTGGGCGTTGGCATTAGGGTATTATGCCTCGCAATGGCTCCACCTCATTGCCGACGGCATCTGGCCCGATGCTGGCCGGATACTAAGGGGTAGGCGCCGTCGCTAATTTCGGGCGCAAGCAAAACCGGAGACTGCTCATGTATAACGCTCAATTCTGGGTAAAACACCTGGGCCTGCAGCCCCACCTCGAGGGTGGCTTTTACCGCCAAACCTACGTATCCAATGAATTGATTGCACAGTCTCACCTCCCCCCGCGCTACAACGGCCAGCGGGCGTTTTCCACAGCCATCTACTTTTTGCTCGAGCACCCCGACTTTTCGGCGTTTCATCGGCTTAAAAGCGACGAGATCTGGCATTTCTACGCCGGTGCTTCCCTGACCCTGTGGCTCATCTCACCCCAAGGTGCACTTTCATTCTTGTTCCTAGGCCCTGATCCCAGTCAGGGACACCATTTCCAGGCAACAGTTCCTGCCGGTTACTGGTTCGCGGCCAGCCTGGACACCCCCGGAACCTACGCCCTGGTAGGCTGCACCATGGCCCCCGGTTTCGAGTTTGCCGACTTCGAACTGGCCCAGCGCGAGGAGCTGGCCCGGCAGTTTCCGCAACACCGCAGCCTCATCGAACAACTGACCCGCTAAAAAAGCTGCGCGCCGAGAAAGGACTGCCCCTTGAATACCACCGCACCCAATCGCCTGGTTCAGGCCAGAATCGCCATCTATGTAACTTTCTTTATATGCGGCCTGGTGCTGGCCGCCTGGGTTTCGCGCATCCCGGCCATCAAGCAGCATCTGGGCTTGAGCGCCGGAGAGCTGGGTTTGGTGCTTGCAAGCGCCCCCATCGGGCTGGTGCTGGCCATGCCCCTAACCGGCTGGCTCATCACGCGCAGGGGTAGCCACCCGGTGCTGGCCTGGGCTGCTTTGGGTAACTGTGCAGCTCTGCCCCTGCTGGCCCTGGCACCCAACGGCTGGATGCTGGCCCTGGCTCTGTTTGTATTTGGCTTCGCCAACGCTGCCATGGACATCTCGATGAACGCGCAAGCGGTGGAGGTTGAAAAACGCTACGCCCGGCCCATTATGTCCAGTTTCCACGCCCTGTTTAGCCTGGGGGGTCTGGTGGGTGCTGCATTGGGGGGCGGGGCTGCGGCCATCAGCCTGGCTCCACTGCCCTTTTTTGTTTGGATGGCCCTGGGCTCGAGCCTCCTGATGTTATGGGCCATCCGACACCTGCTCGAGGTTCAGCCCGTGGCGAGCGGGCCGCGCTTTGTCTGGCCTCGAGGGGTGTTGCTGGGCCTGGGCCTCATTGTGTTCTGCACAGGCCTGGGCGAGGGCGCCGTGGCCGACTGGAGCGCGGTCTTCATGAAGCAGGAAATCGGAACCAGCGAGGCCGTGGCCGCACTGGCCTTCTCGGCGTTTTCGGCGGCCATGGTGGTGGGCCGCCTGAGCGGCGACGCCCTTATTTATCGGTTTGGGCCAGTGGTGATGGCTCGAGCCGGTGGCTTGCTGGCTGCTACCGGTTTTGTAACCACCCTTGCCACCAGCCACCCCGAGGTCGCCCTGCTGGGCTTTGTGATGGTGGGGCTGGGTTACTGTACCCTGTTTCCGCTGGTGTTCAGCGCCGCTGGCAGGGTGCCGGGGGTGCAACCAGGAATAGCGCTGGCCTCGGTGGCGACGCTGGGCTACCTGGGTTTTTTGAGTGGGCCCCCCGTTATCGGCCTGATCGCACAGGTCACATCGTTGCGGGTATCTTTTGCAGCGGTGGCAGGGATGGCGGTGGTGATTACACTGCTCGCCGGGCTGCTGCAAGTTAAAAAATGACGCAGCTCCATGAGCTATGGAACTGCGCTCGGGAAAAGCCCGGTTGCCTATGCTGAGCTAATGGCAATCTTGCGCACCCGGGCCTGCTCTACCTTGGGCAGGGTCAGGCGCAGGAGACCGTCGGTGATGGTGGCCTGGATCTTGTCTACCTCAACCGAAGCAGGCAAAGTAAGGCTTTGCACGAAGCTCCCACGCGGCAGACCCCGCGACCAGTAGCGGCGCTCTTCGGTACCCTGGGCCTCCGGATAAGTGCCCCGAATGGTGAGGCGGTTGCCCTCCAGGCGTACCTCGAGGTCATCCTTGCGCAGGCCCGGCACCGCCATCTCCAGCACCAGGCTGTCCCCGGTCTCGTAGAGGTCGTAGGGGTAGGCACTAACAGGTACTGGGCTGCCTAAAGATGTCGTTACCTCGTTCCAGAGCCGGTCGAACTCATGGAAGAAGTCGTTCACGGTCGAGAGATTCCAGCTCCGCAGAGGCATAGTCTGAACAGGCACGTTCCGAACAATGTCCAGCATACTGAAACCTCCTTCCGTAGGGGTTGTCCTGGTCTGCTCCCTACAGCAGGGGATTATAAAACTTGAGCGTTCCTTTGTCAAGTATCATTATGACTCTAATGCATATTTAATTTTTCTCTCCTAGATTCTCAGATGAAAAACGTCGTCTGGAGGTGAAGCATGCCACGCCTACTTGCGCTCTTGTTGCTGCTGACGAGCCTGGGCCTAGCCCAGGGGTTCCGTGGTCTGGCCCTGTACACGCCCTATCCCTCCCAGAGTGTGCGGCTGGGCGAAACCATTAGCCTGCCCATCACCCTCAAGGGCTATAACCTGCCGCCCCAGACTGTGCAGGTGCGGGTCGCCGAGCTGGCCCAGGGCTGGAAGGCCAGCCTGCTGGGTGGGGGCCGGGTGGTGGGCGCGGTGTATGTGCTGCCCGATGGGGAGCAGAGCCTTTCCCTGCGGCTCGAGCCGCCGCAAAATGTGCGGCCTGGCACCTACCGCTTCCGCCTGCTGGCCGAGGGCAGTGGGGTACGGGCCGAGCTACCCATTGCCCTCACGCTGGGCCAGGTGCTGCCCAAGCGGCTATCCCTCGAGACCGAGCTTCCGGTGCTCAAAGGCACCCCGACCGCCAGCTTCCGTTACCGCGTGACCCTCAAGAACGAAAGCGATCAGGACTTGCTGGTCAACCTCGAGGCCGACGCCCCCGAAAACTTCCGGGTGAGCTTCAGCACCGCCTTTGGCGGGCAGGAGGTCAACAGCCTGCCCCTGAAAGCCGGTGAGACCAAGGATCTGGACGTTCAGGTTACACCCCCCAGGCAGGTGGAGGCCAGGGTGTACGCCGTCACCCTCCGGGCTTTGGCCGGAGAGGCCAAGGCCGAGCTGGCGGTCAACCTGGACATTACCGGTCAGGCCGAGCTTAGCCTCACCACCCCCGAGGGGCGGCTTTCGGGACGGGCCTATGCAGGCCGCGAGAACCCTATCAAGCTGGTGGTCAAGAACACCGGCAGCGCCCCGGCGGAGAACCTCGAGTTTTCGGCCAGTGAACCTTCGGGTTGGGAGGTCAAGTTCGAGCCCGACAAGCTGGAAAAGCTGGCGCCAGGGGCCGAATCGGAGGTCACAGCCAAAATTAAGCCCTCAGCCAAAGCCGTGGCGGGCGACTACATGCTGACCCTGCGGGCCTCTGCAGGCAGTGCCCAGACCTCGGCCGATTACCGGGTCACCGTGCAGACCTCTACGCTGTGGGGGCTGGTAGGGGTGGCTTTGATTGCAGTAGCGGTTGGCGCGGTGGGCTTCGCCGTCTCGCGCTTCGGGCGGCGCTAGGAGGGCCCATGGTCATCGAGACCCAAGGCCTAACCAAACGCTACGGCAGGGTGGTGGCGGTGGAGGGCCTCGAGCTGCGCATCGAGGCGGGCGAGGTGTATGGCCTGCTGGGCCCCAACGGCTCCGGCAAAACCACCACCATCCTGATGCTCCTGGGCCTCACCGAGCCCAGCGCAGGCCAGGTGCGGGTGCTGGGCCTCGACCCGGTGCGCGAGCCGCTCTCGCTCAAGCGGCAGGTGGGCTACCTGCCCGACTCGGTGGGTTTTTATGGCGAGATGACCGCCTGGGAGAACCTCTCCTACATCGCCCGGCTCAACGGGCTGCCCCCCGCCTTAGCCAAGGCCCGCATGGAACGGGTGCTGGAGCGCATGGGGCTGGCCGAGGTGGCCCACCGCCCGGTGGGTGCTTTTTCGCGGGGTATGCGCCAGCGCTTAGGGCTGGCCGAGGTGCTGCTCAAAGAGCCCAAGGTGGTGATTCTGGACGAGCCCACCCTGGGCCTGGACCCCGAGGCCGCGCAGGAGTTCCTGAAGATGATTCAAAGCCTGAAATCCGAGGGCATTACCGTGCTGCTCTCCTCGCACCTGCTGCACCAGGTGCAGGCCATCTGCGACCGGGTGGGGCTGTTCCACAAGGGGAAGCTGGTGCTGGAGGGTCGGGTGGAGGAGCTGGCCCAGCGGGTGCTGGGGGGCGCTTACCGCATCCGCCTCGAGGCCACCCCCCTAAACGGCCTCGCGGAACGGCTCCAGGCCCTACCCGAGGTAAGCCGGGTGCAGACCGAGGCGCAGGGGCTGCGGCTGGAAGCCACCCAGGACATCCGCCCACAGGTGGCTAAAGCCGTGCTCGAGGCCGGGGCTGCCCTCCAGAGTCTGGTGCTGGAGCAGCCCAGCCTGGACGAGGTGTACGCCCGCTATTTCCAGGAGGTGCGCCATGCAGCGTAGTTCTGCCTCGCGTCGTCGTGAGGGCTCGCCCTGGACGGGGCTATGGGCGGTCTTCTTCAAGGAGATGGCCGACCACCTGAGCAGCACCCGGATGCGCATCCTGGAGGTGCTCATCCTGCTCTCGGCGGTGGGGGCGGTCTATGCCGGGGCCCAGACCCTGCGCCAGACCATCAGCGAAGACCCCTTCCTCCTGCTGCGGGTTTTTACCGCGGCGCAGGATCCGCTGCCCTCGTTTGTGGCCTTCCTGAGCTTCTTTTTGCCCCTGGCCGCCATCGCCCTGGGGTTTGATGCCATCAACGGGGAGTACAGCCGCAACACCCTTTCGCGTATCCTGGCCCAGCCCATCTACCGCGACGCCCTGCTGTGGGGCAAGTTTTTAGCCGGGCTGGCTACTATAGCCCTGATCCTGCTGGCCCTGTTTTTGCTGGTGGTGGGGCTGGGCCTGATCTTCCTGGGCGTACCCCCCAGCAGCGAGGAGGTCGCGCGGGCGTTGCTCTTCTTGCTGGCTACCCTGGCCTATACCGGGGTCTGGCTGGGCATTGCCCTGGTCACCTCGGTGCTCTTCCGCAGCGCGGCCACCTCGGCGCTGGCGGCCATTGCGGTCTGGCTCTTCTTTGCACTGTTCTGGGGCATCATCGCCCAGCTGCTGGCCCAGGCCGTGGCCCCTTTCGACCCCTTCGACCCCGAGAGCGAGCTGCGCCAGACCGAGGCCCTGCTGGCTTTCTCGCGCCTTTCACCCAACACCCTGTACGCCGAGGCCATCCAGGCCCTGCTCAACCCTGGGGTGCGCAGCCTGGGGCCGGTGCTCATCAGCCAGCTCGAGGGGGCCTTGCTGGGCTCACCCCTTCCCCTGGGGCAGAGCTTCCTGCTGGCCTGGCCGCAGCTCACGGGCCTGATCGCCCTCACCATAGGGCTCTTCGCCGTGGCCTACGTGCTCTTCCAGCGGCGGGAGGTGCGGGCTTAGAAGGGTAGCCCCTCGCTATCAGCAGCCTTCTCTTGGGGATCAGCGATCCCAGGTGCTCTTCTGCAACCCCAGCAGCAAAACGGTGCACAGCACCATCAGCACCACCGCCAGCACCACCGCCTCGTAAAAGGGGGTGGCCCCAGGCCGGCCCAGGCGCTCGTAGATGGCCAGGGACAGGGTGGCCCACTCCGGGCGTTGTAGGGTGAGGGTGGCTCCAAACTCCCCCAGGATGGCCGCCAGGGCCAGGGCCAGCCCGGCTATCGTCGAGGGTCGAACCAGGGGCCACTCCACCCGTATAAACCGCCGCCAGGGCGGGGCCCCCAGCACCCGCGCGGCCTCGAGCACCCCCCTGGGCAGCCCCTGCAGGGCCGGTAACAGGGTGCGGGTGAGCAAGGGGTAGCTGAGCAGGATGTAGGCCCCTATCAAAAGCCAGATGGAGCCCCTAAGCCCGGGGTACACCAGCAGGTAGCCCAGGCCCAGGGCTACCGGCGAGACCATCAGGGGCAGCAGACCCAGCCCGTCCAGCCAGCGGGCCCCCCGCCAGACCGCATAGGCGTACAGCAGGCCCACAGGCAACACCCCCAGCAGAGCCATTCCGGCAAAGACCAGGGTGTTTTGCAGGGCCAGCAGGCCTGGGGTGAAGTCGGGGTTGTGCCACACCGAGAGCCAGGCTCCAGGGCGCTCCAGCGCGCGCCATACCAGCGCCAGCAAGGGGCTATACAGCAGCAAAAAAAACCCCGACACGCCAGTGCTCAGCAATAATGCACGCCCCCGTGTAAGGGGTCGGGGGGCTTCGGCTCCCTCGAGCCCCACCACCCACCCCGCCTGCAACCGCAGGTACAACCATAGCACCGCGCCGGTGACCCCGAGCTGCATGAGCACCAGCGCACTGGCCTCGGGAAAAGCCAGGCGCTGGGCCAGCGCGTAGTAGGTAGCCACCTCGAGCGTGGCCCACCCCGCCCCTCCCAGCAGCAAGGGCACGCCAAAACTGGTAAAGCTAAACAAAAAAACCAGGCTTCCGCTGGAGAGCAAAGCCGGGGCCAGCAGGGGAATCCCCACCCGCAGGTAGGCCCTTAAGGGGCTGGCCCCCAGGGTGCGGGCCGCCTGCATGGGGGTGCTCAGTTTGGACAGCAGGGCCACCAAGGCGCGCAGCACCAGACCCAGGTTATAGAGCAGGCTGGCCCAGAACAAAATCCAGGGCGTGCCGTAGAGGTTAATCCCCAGCAGCCCTCGAGGGCCCACCAGACTCAAAAAACCCATCGCCACCACCAGGGTAGGCAGCACAAAGGGCACCACCGAAAAAGCCAGCCAGAAGTCCCGGCCCGGGAAGCGGTAGCGAAAGGCATAGGCCAGGGGCAGGGCCACCAGGGCACACAGCAGCGAGGAACCCAGGCCATAGGCCAGACTCCAGACCAGCCTCGAGCGGTAGTAGGGGTCAGCCAGCGTGGGCGCAAAACCCTCACCCAGACCCAGGGCCACAATGCGCCCCAAAGGGTACAGCAAAGCCAGGGCCAGGAACACCAGCACCGGCAGGGCCAGCCAGGAGGTAGCACGGAAGGCCTTTGCCATCCCCGCAGCCTAACCTAACGCCGCGCCTTTACCGCCTGTGCCGTCTGCCCTTGCACCACCACCTGCGTCCACTCACGAATCCAGCGCTCGCGATTGTTTGCGATCTGCTGAGGCGTCAAGCGGGCTGGCTCAGGGGGCACCTGGGCAAAGCGGAAAACTTCTGGCAGCCTGGCATCCCGCCGGGCCGGATAAACCCACATCTGGGTGGGGATGTTCTCTTGTGCAGGCTTAGAAACCAGCCAGTCCACAAAACGCTGGGCCGCCCGCAGATTGCGCGTACCCTTCAAAATGCCCACATACTCCACCTGGAAAAATGAGCTACGGGGCAAAAAAAGGTTGGCCGTGGGGGGCTCGGTGGGCTTGGGCTTGGCCTCGCTGTAGTACAGTTCGGCGGCCGGGCTGGTGCTGTACGAGACCACCAGCGGGCGGTCGCCGCCGGCCCGGGTGAAGTGGGTGTAGTAGGCCTCGCTCCAGCCGCTCACCACCCGCACCCCGTTCTTGCGCAGGTTCTCCCAAAAATCCAGGTACCCATCCTCTCCAAAAGCCGCCACGGTAGCCAGCAGGAAGGCCAGCCCCGGCGAGCTGGTAGCCGGGTTCTGCACCACCAGCAACCCAGCAAACTCCGGCTGCGTCAGGTCGGCGAAGCGCTGAGGTAGGGGCTTGTCCTTGAAGAAATCCCGGTCGTAGTTAAGGGCCACATAGCCAAAATCCACCGGCGTGGCCCGGAAGGTCTGGTCAATGATCAGTTCGGGGCGCAGGTTGGGCAGCTCCGGCGAGCGGTAGGGTTGTAAAATATCGGCCTGCAATGCGCGCGAGAGCAGGGTATTGTCGAAGCCATAGATCACATCGGCAATGGGTGCACCCTTGCTCAGAATGGCCTTGTTGAGCATCTCACCGGCATCGCCGCCTTTCAAAAAGCGAACCCGGATGCCGTTCTCCTGCTCGAAGCGAGCGACCAGGTTCTTGTCAAGGCTCCAGCTATCGTGGGTAAGGACAGTCAGGGTGGTTTGCTGCGCCCACGCGGGCCATAACACCAGCAGCATCCACAGCACACCTAGCCAAGCCGACCATCCAACTTTTGGGGTTTTTTGCATAAAAAATCCCTCCATGTCATCGGGAGGGTTGCGCGTCATGCTCCCTACGGCGGTACAAACCGCATCAGGTTCAAAGGGTGTTTCTCAGCCTGGACAGTCCAGGCACCCCCGATGACGCTTGGATGATACGGCCTATTCGGGCCAATGTACAGCACCTAGCTTACGGTCTCGGTGGCCACCACCCAGAAATTCGGGTACTTGCTTCGCAAAACCCCAGCCAGGTGTGCGGCCTCGTCGGCCTCACGGGCCAGACCAAACAGCGTAGAACCTGAGCCCGACATCAGCACGCCCCTGAGCCCCAGGCGGTACAGCTCTTGTTTGAGGGCCTCGAGGTAGGGGTGCATGCGAAATACGGAGCGCTCGAGCGTATTCCAGTAGGGGGGTTCCTCCCCTACCTGAATGGCTTCTACAACCCCGGCGATATCCAGTTCGGGCTGCCACATCTCGGGTGTGAGGCCTTTGTAGGCCTCAGCCGCCGAAACCGCAATGCCCGGATTCACCAGCACCAGCGCAGCCCGGAGGGGGGGGAGGGGGATAAGGCGTTCGCCCACCCCCCGTCCTTCTGCCAGACTCGGCCCAAGGAAAAAGGGCACGTCGGCCCCCAACCCAAGGGCCAGTCTCGGCAGCTCGAGGGCTGCTGGATAGAGCCGGGATAAAGCCCGTAGTACCGCCGCCGCATCGGAGGAGCCCCCACCCAGCCCGGCAGCTAGGGGCAGGTTTTTCTCCAGGATGACCTTCACCCCACCCGGCCAGCCCACCGCGTTGAGATAGGCCAGCGCAGCCTTGTATACCAGGTTATTGGTGTCGGCAGGCAGGCCCTGGCCCCGTACCTCCAGTTCAATTCCCTCGGGAATGGCCTCTACCCAAAGCCGGTCGCCCACCCGCAACGCCGCAAACAGGGTGTGCAGTTCGTGGTAGCCGTCGGGTCGGCGGCCCAGTACCGAAAGGCCCAGGTTCACCTTGGCCGGAGCTAAAAGTTCCATACCTGCGCCAACCCTTCTGCCAGAATCAGGTCTTCAGGATAGGTTACCTTAAACATCCGGCGGTCGCCCTCCACCAGGGCTACCGGGTGACCCAGCCAGCGAACCAGCTGGGCATCGTCGGTGAATTCAGTCCCCGCGGCCTGGGCCTGCTGATGGGCCTGCCATAGCAGCTCGCGGCGAAAGCCCTGGGGGGTTTGCACCAACCGGTGGTGTTCGCGCGCGATCACCTCGCCGTATTGCCGATCTTCCTCCCGCACCAAGGTATCGGGCACCGGTACCGCCAGGGTGGCCGCACCCGTAGCCCGAACAGCCTCCAGCAGCCGTTCCACCGCCGGGCGCACCACAAAAGGCCGGGCCACATCGTGCACCAGCACCACCTCACCACTGGCTGCCCGCACCAGATTAAACACGCTCTGCTGGCGGGTCTGGCCGCCCGGAACGGTTTTCAGGCCATCCACCCGAAAACCTGGCGGGAGGGCCACCACCACCTCGTCGGCCCAGGCAAAGCCCTCGAGGGCCCAGTCCAGCAGGGTCTTTCCACCCACCCGCAAAAACGCTTTAGGTCCCCGGCCAATCCGTTCACCCGAACCGGCCGCAGGCAACAGCACCGAAATCTTCATGCTTGGAATCGTATCGTAAAAAAACGACTCGAGCCGCGTCACCGTCCACTGGATTTCATCTCAGCATGATATTCTCGTGGGCGTGAATATTTTTGAGGCGCTCATCCTGGGCATTCTCGAGGGCTTGACCGAGTTCCTACCCATCTCCTCCACCGGCCACCTGACCCTGGCCGCTCATCTGCTCCAGCTCGATATCGAAAACGATCCTTTTATCAAAAGCTTCATCGTGGTTATCCAGCTAGGAGCCATTCTGGCTGTTTTAGCCCTGTACTTTCAGCGTTTTTTGCGGGATATAGAGGTTTGGAAGCGCATTATTGTGGCCTTTATTCCCACTGGCATTCTGGGTTTTTTACTGGCCGATGTGATTGAGAACGTGTTCCTGGGTAACGACCTAATTGTGGTGATTAATCTGGTTGGCGTGGGCATTCTTTTGCTGTTCGTGGATCGCTGGCTGCAACACCATAAGCGCTACGACGATGTCAATCAAATGCCTGTGCCGCACGCCGTTTTGATCGGTCTGTCGCAAGCCCTCGCCATGATGCCAGGGGTCTCGCGTAGCGGGGCTACCATCGTGGGGGGTATGGCCCTGGGATTATCCCGTCGGGCCGCCGCCGAGTTTTCCTTCATTCTGGCCGTGCCTACCATGCTTTCAGCCACCGGGTTCTCCCTGCTGCGCCACATGGACGAGTTCCGCGCCGACAATTGGGGACTGCTGGCAGTGGGCTTTCTGGCCGCTTTCGTATCGGCTTTGCTGACGGTACGCTGGCTTCTGGCTTTCGTGAGCCGCAACAGTTTCGTACCCTTCGCCATCTACCGCATACTGATTGGGGTGGTGTACGGGGTGTTTTTCCTGCGTTAGTCAAGCTCGAGCTCCTGTAGCTCGCCCCAGCGCGGCGCCCTGGGATACTCGAGGCCAAACAAATCCAGAATGCGCTGGGTCATAAAAGCCAGCAGATCATCGATGGTTTTGGGCTTGTGGTAAAACCCAGGGGCTGCCGGGAGAATGGTAGCCCCAGCCTGGGCCGCTCTAACCATGGCCTCGAGGCTCGGCAAGGGCAACGGGGCCTCGCGCGGCACCAGCACCAGGGGGCGTCGCTCCTTAAGGGTAACGTAGGCAGCCCGGGTCAAAAGGTTATCGGCCAGACCGTAGGCCACTTTAGCAAGAGTGGTCGCGCTGCACGGCACAATCACCATACCCAGGGTACGAAAGCTCCCCGAGGCGATGGGGGCGCCCAGGTCACTGCTGCGGTGCACCACATGGGCCAGGGCCTCCACGGCCTCGAGGCTCAGCTCCGCCTCCTCCACCAGTACCCTCTTGGCCCCCTGACTCATCACCAGGTGGACTTCCAGCCCACCCATCCGTCGCAGGGTTTGCAGCAGGTCCAGGGCATAGGGCATTCCCGAGGCCCCCGAAAGCCCCACTACCAGTCGCTTAGGTATGCTCATGCGCCAAGTGTACAAGCAAGCCCCTGCTGCAAATGCAGCCCCTAATGAAAACCAGGGTGCGTGCCCGGCGTTCTGTCGCGAAGTTTTTTTGAAAATCACCCTAATCTTCTTCTTCGGGCGGCTGCCAGGGCAGACCGCTAAAAAACTCCCGCAACAGCTGGCCCACCAACCCCCCGAGGGCCAGCAGAGCAATCAGGTTGGGGATGGCCATCAGGCCGTTGAGGGTATCGGCCACGCTGGTCAGAGCTGCCAGCCCACCCAAGGGCCCCACGAAAGCGAAGGTTGCGAAGGTGAGGCGGTAAGGCCAGCGGATACCCTCACCAAATAAGTAGGCCGCCCCTTCCTCGCCATAAAAACCCCAGGAAACCATTGTTCCCAGCGCAAAAACAGCCAGCATAAGTCCCAGCGCCGCCACCCCCAGCGGATGCTCGGCGAACAAAGCACGGGCCGCTTCTACCCGGTCGCCGCCCAAAAAGCGCTGCCAGAGCCCGCTGGCAATAAAGGTCAGGGCCATTAAGGTGGTCACGGTTAGGCTCAAGAGCATCTCCGTGAGACCCCAGAAACCCTGTCGCACCGGGTGATCGACCTGGGCCTGGGCATGGGCAATGGCGGCTGAACCCAACCCGGCTTCATTGGCAAAAATCCCCCGTCCCACCCCCGCCTTTAGGATTTCGGCCAGGCCCAGCGATACAGCCGCCCCTGCTGCACCCCCAGCCGCTGCTTGAAAACTAAAGGCAGAAGAAACAACCAACACAAAAGCTGCAGGGAGGTTCTCGAGGTGAATGAAAATAAGGGGTAGAATCGCTAGGAAAAACAACACCAGCTTGAGGGGCACCACCACCTGGGCAAAGCGTGCTACCGAACGAATGCCGCCGGCCAGCAAAATTCCCACCAGAAGCGCGACCAGCAAGCCGGTAATCGCAGGTGGCACGTTGAACTCCTGAGCCAGGGCCGCCCCCACTGCCCCCGCCTGCGAAAGGTTGCCAATTCCAAATGCCGCAATGGCGGTAAACAGCGCAAACAGCGCCGCCAGCCAGGCCATCCGCCGGCCCAGGCCATAGCGGATATACACCATAGGGCCACCCAGCACCGAGCCATCGGTGTACTGGCGGCGAAAGTGCACCGCCAGAACCGCCTCGGAGAACTTGGTAGCCATACCCACCAGGTAGGCCACCCACATCCACAACACCGCACCAGGCCCCCCCAACAGCACTGCTCCCACCATGCCGATGATATGTCCGGTTCCGATGGTAGCCGACATGGCAACCATGGCGGCCTGGAAGGGCGTAATCTGACCTCCAAAGCTCAGGAAACGCTCCCGGATGGCCCCCAGTGTTTCGCGAAGCGCAACACCTAGCCGACTGAACTGCGGAAAGCCTGCACGAAGGGATAGGTACAGGCCCACCAGGATGAACACCAACATCATCCATTCACCGTAGACCGCTCGATTGACGTAGTCGTTAAGTGTGAGTATATCCATAGGCTGCCTTTGCTTTATCTGGCTTCCGGCCAGACTTCCACAGGTACGCCCCGGCTGAGGCGCAGTTGACGCATGTCGCGCTCAAAAAGCCCCACCCGGCCTTGCATGTTAAGGCGGGGCTCGGGGCGCAGGGTAGCCTCCAGGGTTTTGGTGCGCAAGCGCACCATAAACGCTCCCCCCACCAAGCCCTGCCAGTGTGTAAACAAACCCTCATCTATGGCTGCCACCCCCTGTCCCCCACCGTACAAAGTGAGTACTACCAAAGGCTCTGGCTCAACTGTGAGGTGGATTCGGGCCTCGAGCACACCCAACCGCAACAGCTTGCTGAGCACCTGGGCCGTCTCGAGGGGCGAAAGTCGTCCGCTCATCAAGGCTTGGGCCAGGCTCTTTCCTTGCGCCTGGGCCAAAACATCGGCCTCGAGGGGACTGAGCTGGGTAGGCCCTTGAATCAAGCAGCCATGAAGCGTCAGTTCCCAGTTATGGGGCAGGTGTACCTCACTCCAGGCTTCAAACTGGTGCAGGATGAGTTGGTGGGTCTCGAGGCTGCGCTCGATGCTGCGCTCGGGGGTGGCCTGCTCCGCATCGAAACGAAACGGCGCCGATTTGAGACCAGCCAGGAGCTCGAGGGCTTTCAAACCCCGCAACGGGCCAGCTTCAGCATGTACTGGATGCCCACCTTCAAAATAAATGCTACCCGCAAAGCTGGGGTGCTCGATGAGTAAAGCCCCACCCCTGGCCGCCCCCATCAGGGTCTCCAAGAGCCGCAAAAGGGGGAACTCCGCCAGGTTTCCGCTTAGCACATTCCGGCCTCCTGTAACTTCAATTGCTCGTCGTACAGCAGTCTTATTCTACACAGTAAATTGTCGTGGTTCGGTTCAAGGAAGCCATCTCACCCATCCTAGGCCCCGATCGGCTCGGTATCGTACAAAGAGCCCTCGCGCAACACTTAGCAGGAATTAACCCATCAAGGGTCAGCAGCCGATACACTATGGCCGTGTACGCCATTTCCCAGGCCTTGCGTTCATTGCGTCAGCATCTAACCAGTACCCTGGCCACCTTTTTTACCGCCCTGGTGTCGTTTTCGCTCTTGTTTTTGCTGGGCTTGTTGCTATGGAATCTGGATCGGATTGTGACCTCGCTCGAGCGCGAGCTGGAGGTGGCGGCTTTCCTAAAACCTGGGGCTCAGGTTACCGAGATTCTCAACCAGGTCAAAGCCTGGCCCGAAGTCGGCGAGGCTCGCCTACAAACCAAGGAAGAAGCCCTGGCCACGCTACAACTTGATTATCCTTACTTGGCCCAGGCCCGCGAATTCATCCAGAACCCCCTTCCCGACACCATTCGAATCAAGCTGAACGACGCCCAGGCCGTGCGCGAGGTGGGACGAAGGGTGGCCCGATTGGAAGGTGTAGACAGCGTGGAATATGGTGGTGCTCTCACCGAGCAGTTGGTGCGGGTGCTGGCGGGCCTGCGGGTGGCGGTAAACATTCTGGTTGTTCTACTTCTCCTGGATACGCTTTTTAGCGTAATGGGCACTATCCGGCTTTCCATCGAAAACCGCCGCGAAGAGCTTCGAGTAATGCAACTTGTGGGGGCCACTCGGCGCTTCATCCAGGGGCCTTTTGTGGCCGAGGGAACGCTGCTTACCCTAGCCGCTGGCCTGGTAGCCCTGGGGCTGGGGGTGGTCTCTTATCGCTTCCTGGCCGAAGCCCTGCAAAACCTGCTGCCCTTTGTGCCGGTACTGGCCGACAACGACCTGGCTCGAGCGGCTGTAGCCATGCTGGTGCTGGCTATACTGCTGGGCGCTACCGGCGCCTACCTGGCCAGCCGGGCCAACCTGCGGGAGACCGATTTATGAGGCAGCGGTTAGGGGCTTGGGGTCTCATGGGCCTGTTGTGGGTGCTCGCCCTTCATCCTTGGGCGCTCGGGCAGCCCAGCCTCAACCAATTGCAGCAGCAAGCCGAGCAAAATCGGCGGCTTCAGCAGCTACAACAGCAGCGCATCAAGCAGCTCAATCGTGACTTAGCTAGCCTCGATGCAGCAACCAAACAGCAGATTCAGGAATTGCGCCGCCTGGAGGCCGAAATCACCCGCCTCGAGCGCGAGCGAGCCGAGCTAACTCGACAAATAGAGCTGCTGGAAAACCAGAAAAAGCAAGCCGAAGCCCGCATAGCCAGCCTGCAAAAGGAGCTCGAGGGCCTGCGCGAGCGGCTCTCGGCGCTGCTGCAAAGCCTGCACCGCGAACGAGCTGGGCGCTACCTGCCCCTTTTACGAGCCGAGTCCTTCACCGATTTATCGGTACGGAGCCGGTGGATAGGTGTGCTGGGGCAGCACCAAACCGATCTTATGGAGCGCATCAAAAATACCGTGCGCCAGCTTGAGGAAGAGCGGGTACGGCTAGAATTGCTGGTGAATACCCTGAGCGAGCGTCGGGCCGAGCGGCAACAGCGTATTGCTGCCCTAGCCCAAAACCGCCAGACCGTGCAGCTCACCCTAGCCAATCTGCGGCAGCAGCAGGCCGGACGGCAGATTATTCTGCGCGAAACCCTACAAGCCCAGGCTCAGCTACAGGCCGAACTACGGCTATTGCAAGGCCGCATTGCTGCCGAGCTACGGCGTATCGCCGAGGAACGTCGCCGGGCCGAGGAAGAGCGGCGCCGCCGCGAAGCTGAAGAGCGCCGCCAGAGAGAGCTGCAGGCCCAGCGCCAGCGCGAAGCAACCGCCCGCCGTGAACGCGAGATAGCTGAAGTTCCGCGCGAACTGGTGGGGGCTTTGCAGTTTCCTGTGCGCGGTGGACGCGTTGCCGAGCCCTACGGATTCCAGGGCAACGACTGGCAAACCCTCCAGGGAGATGAGGCTTCCAGTCCCATTGTGGCTGCCGCCGATGGAGTAGTGATCGATAGTCTGTTTATAGCCAACCTAGGCTACACCCTTACCATCCGCCACTCCGACCAGATGGCTACACAGTATGTGAACGTACTCGAACCCCGCGTCTCGGTGGGCCAGCGGGTTACACAAGGCCAGGTAATTGGCTTTACCGGCGGGGGTGTGCTCATTCCCAGTAACCAAATGTGGTTCCGGGTAATTGTCATTGATAGCAGCGGAAACTTTCGCTACGTCGACCCATCCAGGTATTATTAGGCTGCTCCAGGTACAAAGCATAGGCCCCGTAGGAGATAAAAGCGAAAACCGGAGCCTTGGCAACTCCGGTTTTTACCTTTTGGACTTGGTGGGCGATCCGGGACTCGAACCCGGGACCTCACGCTTATCAGGCGTGTGCTCTAACCAGCTGAGCTAACCGCCCCCACAGCGAGTTATGAGTATAGCGGTGGCTTTGCCATTGGTCAAGCTGATGTGTTGACGTTTGGGCTTCAGGTCGCTAGACTTGTGGGTGCGCCTGAGGCCTTGGCTCAGGTACAACCAAATCGAGGCGTAGCGCAGCCTGGTAGCGCACACCTTTGGGGTGGGTGTGGTCGGAGGTTCAAATCCTCTCGCCTCGACCAAAAGAAAAGCCGTTCAGGACAAGATTATTGATACATGCCAAATCAATCCTGAGCGGCTTTTTCGTATTTTGGGCGTTACCGGAACTTAAGGGTTCCACGAGGCTATCGTTTACAAAAGCAAAGCGGGATTAGCCTAAAAATTACATCTTCACCAGCCCCTGGGCGGTGCTAAGGGCACGCCACAACGATCCCATCAGTTCGCGGGTGGCAAAGTCCACAGAGGACTCGGGATAGGAAACCCAGTGTATCCCCAGCGAAAAACCTGCGTCTTCGATGAACAGGAGCCGCAGCAGGCCGGCCTCGAGCTCGGGCCCCACAAACGAGCGGCTGGCTAGGCCCACTCCCAGCCCGGCGGCAGCAGCGGCTTTGACCCCGTATAGGCTGCCGCACTCCAGCAAACGCGCTGGCACAATTCCGTGGCGCTCTAAGAACTGCTCGAGCCGCAGGCGCAGCCGCGAGTTGCGCTGGGGCACCAGCAGTGTCATCCCCTCGAGCTGCCCTAAAGCCACACCCCCTAAACTAGCCCAGGGATGGGAAGGGGCCACCACAAGCACCATCTCTTCGCTGGTCAGGCGTTGGGCCAGCAGCGGCTCGGGCAGGGCATCGGTTCCCCCCAGCACCAGCGCCGCGTCCAGATCGCGCTGGAATACCTGCTCGATGAGCTCCAGTGTGGTACCGTTTTTTAGGTTTAGCTCGGCCCGGGCCTGGTGGGCCAGGGCCCAGCTCAGCAGGGGGGCCTGGTAGCGTGGTATCAGATTCCAGGCCAGGCCCACCTCGAGGCTCGGGATACGCCGGTGCCGCTTCTCCTCAATAAAACGGGTGGCCTGGGCCAGGCTGCGGCTTACCGCACAGGCATAGGGCAGCAAGGCTTTACCAGCTTCGGTCAGGGTGATACCCTGGGGGGTACGTTCGTAAAGGGGCTGCCGTACAGCGTCCTCGAGGGCCTTGAGGGTCTTGCTCACCGCAGGCTGGCTCAGGTACAAAACTTCGGCGGCGCGGCTCAGGCTGCGCAGCTCGGCCACCACGCAAAATACCACCAAGTACCGAGGATTCAAACGCATGTGCTATACCCCAAGGTTCATAGATAGTATAACTAAATTTGTCATAACTGCAAGTTATCACTACCGTTAACCGTTAATGGAAAAGGTAAACGCCTAACAGGGAGGTTGCACAATGGTTGAAACCCGGGAACAGCCTTTTTTTGTTCATTCCAGGAATAGATTACACCATAAAATCCTGATCATCGGAGGGGGCACGGCCGGATTAACCGTGGCAGCACAGCTTCGCCGCAAAGGGGAGTCGGACATCGCGGTTATCGAACCCTCGAGCCGGCATTACTACCAGGCCGCCTGGACGCTGGTTGGAGCCGGTACCTACAACCCCGACGCCACGGTTCGAGACGAGGAAACCCTGATACCCAAGGGCGTGAAATGGATTCAGGATTATGCCGAGGAAATAGACCCCTACCAGCGAACTGTCACCACGAGAAGCAACCAGCAAATCGGCTACGACTTCCTGGTTGTAGCATCGGGCATTCAGCTCGACTGGCATAAGATAGCTGGACTGGAAGAAACCCTAGGCCAAAACAGCGTTAGCAGCAACTACCGCTTCGACCTGGCACCCAAAACCTGGTCATTTTTACAACAATTTAGGGGTGGTACTGCGCTGTTTACCGCTCCCAGCACCCCAGTCAAGTGTGGCGGAGCGCCACAAAAAGTTATGTACTTAACCGCCGACTATGTGCGGCGCAAAGGACTGGCCGGGGGTACCCAGGTGATTTTTGGTTCTGCTGGCACCACCATTTTTGCTGTGCCAGAGGTCAAATCAGTTCTGGACAAAGTAGTCGAACGTTACAGCATTCAAACACAGTTCCACCACGAACTCGTAGCAGTAGATGGCTCCAAAAAAGAAGCCACCTTCGAGTACACCCTCAACCATCCCCAGGTCAAGGCCAATCCGGGCGCTCCCAGACCCAGGGTCACCATCCCATTTGATTTTTTACATGTGGTTCCTCCACAAAGTGCGCCCGACTTCATCAAGCAAAGCCCCTTGGCGGATCCCAGCACACCCTTGGGATGGGTTGAGGTAGACAAGCATACGCTTCAGCACGTGCGTTTTCCCAACGTGTTTAGCCTGGGCGATTCCAGTAATCTGCCCACCTCCAAGACCGGCGCCGCGGTGCGTAAGCAAGCGCCGGTGCTGGTGGAAAACCTACTACAGGCAATCAGGGGTCAAAACCCCAAGGCTAAGTACGACGGTTATACTTCCTGCCCACTCGTAACGGCCTACGGCAAGATGTTTTTAGCCGAGTTCCTCTACGACAACCGCTGGCACCCCACCCTACCCATCAACACCCAAAAGGAACGCTACGACATGTGGTTGCTCAAGAAGCACGTGCTACCAGTCATGTACTGGCAGTTCATGCTGAAAGGCCTGGCATGAGACTTTTGTGTCTTCAGGGGGGCAGCGCCTTAATATCCCCCATGGGTATTTGACAAAATACCCCCTGGGGATATATCCTTACGGTCAGGAGGTTAGCGAATGCTTTTCAAGCAAATCTACGAGGAAGGACTGGCCCAAGGCAGTTACTTTATCGGCTGTCAATCGCAGGGCACTGCTATCGTGGTAGACCCCCGGCGCGACATCCAGGTCTACCTGGACGAGGCCCAGAAGAACGGCATGAAGATTGTGGCTGTCACCGAGACCCACATCCACGCCGACTACCTCTCGGGTGCCCGCGAACTAGCCAAAGCCACCGGGGCCAAGCTCTACCTGAGCGATGAGGGCGACGAAAACTGGAAGTACAGGGGCCTCGAGGGCTTCGACTACCAGCTCGTGCGCGATGGCGACCAGATCAGGCTGGGCAACATCACCCTCACGGTGGTGCATACCCCCGGCCACACCCCCGAGCACATCAGCTTTCTGGTGCAGGACGGAGCCGCTGCCACCGAGCCCGGCTTCTTCCTGACCGGCGACTTTGTGTTTGTGGGGGATATTGGCCGTCCCGACCTGCTGGAAGAGGCTGCCGGCATCCTGGGCACCGCCGAACCCGGCGCCCGGCGCATGTTCAAAAGCTTGAAGGAAAAATTCCTCACCCTGCCCGACTATGTACAGGTCTGGCCGGGCCACGGCGCGGGTAGCGCCTGCGGGAAGGGTCTGGGGGCTGTTGCTAGCACCACGGTGGGCTATGAGCGCCGCTTTGCCTGGTGGGCCGACTACCTGCGCACGGGCGACGAGGAAGGCTTTGTGAAGGCCCTGCTCTCGGGCCAGCCCGAAGCCCCTTACTACTTTGCCCAGATGAAGCGGCTTAACCGCGACGGGATGCCCATCCTGGGCGACCTGTCCATACCCCACCAGCTCACCCCCGAGCAGTTCCAGCAGAAGTTGAGCGAAGGAGCCTTGCTGGTGGATACCCGTGACAAGCTGGCCTTCGCCGGAGGGCACCTGAAGGGGGCCATCAACATCCCGGCGGGCAAGAACTTCAGCACCTGGGCGGGCTGGCTGCTGCCTTACGACCGCGACCTGGTGCTGCTGGCCAGCCCTGAACGGGTGGGCGAGCTGGTCAAGCAGCTCATTCGCATCGGGCTGGATCGGGTGGTGGGGTATATTCCGGGCCTCGAGGGCTACGCACAGGGTGAGCTCGAGACCGTTCCTCAGGTCACCGCAGCCCAGGCCAAAGCCCTGTGGGAAAAGGGCGAGGCCACCATTCTGGACGTGCGCGGGGCCGACGAGTACCTGGCCGGCCACATCCCTGGGGCCCAGAACATCCACGCCGGGCGGGTGATGAACAACCTGAACCGCATCCCCAAGGACAAGCCGGTGGTGGTGCACTGCCTGGGTGGCGACCGTTCGTCCACGGCCATTAGCGCACTGATGGGCGCGGGCTTTAGCAACCTGGTCAACCTCACCGGCGGCATCCGGGCCTGGCAGCAGGAGGGCTTCCCCATTGAGAAAGGCTCTTCCCGTGAGTTGGTAAATGCCTAGTCGAGTCTGACCCTGCACATCGAGCCCCCTGGCAGTGGCCGGGGGCTCCCCTACGAACCCAAGCACCATGAACCTTTCTGTCCAAGCCGCTTACCATATGCTAGAACGCTTTCAGGTGGTAGATGTCCGCGAGCCCGAGGAGTGGGCCGATGGCCTTCTGCCGGGGGCTTTGCGCCTGCCCCTGTCCAGGCTTCAAGCCCTGGCCCCTCTGTACCTCGAGCGTGAACGGCCCGTGCTCCTGTACTGCCGCAGCGGCAACCGCTCACAAGAAGCCCTCAAAACCCTGAAAAACCTGGGCCACCCCAAGGTCTGGCACCTCGAGGGCGGCATCAAAGCCTGGTGCGAGGCCGGCATCCCCTGCACAAGCCCTGTATAACAGGAGGAACCCATGCTCACCGTTCCATACAAAGACATCAGCCCGCAAGAAGCCCGTAAACTGCAAGAAGAAAAGGCCCTGTTTATAGACGTGCGCGAACCCGAGGAGTTTGCCCAGGTGCGCATCGAGGGCGCTGAACTTATTCCACTGTCCGAGTTCGGTGGGCGCTTTAGCGAGATTCCCAAGAACCAGCCGGTGGTGCTGTACTGCCGCAGCGGCAACCGCAGCGCCCAGGCCGCGGCCTGGCTCTCGGCCAAGGGCTACTCGAACCTGCTTAACCTCGATGGGGGCATCATGGCCTGGTATCAGGCTGGGCTACCACTGGATACAGCGCCCCTCGAGGTCACCTACCAGGACACCGCCTTTACCGAACTCACCCCTCACGAAGCCCAGCAGTGGATTCGGGAAGGGGCCTATGTGGTGGATGTGCGCGAACCCTACGAGTACGCCATGGGCCACGTACCCGGCGCGGTCAATATCCCGCTGGGGCGCTTTGTGAGCGAGGTGGGCAAACTACCCAAAGACCGCAAGCTGGTGGTGGTCTGCGCCTCCGGGGGCCGTTCGTCGCAGGCCTCGGAGTACCTGGTGGGCCACGGCTTTGCCAAGGAAAACGTGGGCAACCTCGAGGGCGGCACCTACGGCTGGATGAGCGCAGGCTTTGAGGTGGAGCGTTGATCGGCTGGCTTAAAAACCTATTGGGTGGCGGGGCGGCAGTGGGCCGCCTCAGCCCAGTTGAGGCCCACGAAAAAGCCAAGGCCGGTGCCATTATTCTGGATGTCCGTACCCCTCTGGAGCGCCAGGAGGGCAAAATCCCCGGCTCGCAGGCCCTGCCGCTCGATCGGCTGGCCAGCGAATGGGAGAAGCTGCCCAGGGACAAAGAAATCATCTGCCAGTGCCGAAGCGGCGCACGCAGCGCTCAGGCTGCGCGGTTTCTGGCCGCCAAGGGCTACAAAGCTTACAACCTGGTAGGCGGCATAGAAGCCTGGAAGCGGCACAAACTCCCGGTGAAGTGATGCAGGACGTCTTTCCCAACGAGCTTTCTCTCTGGCAAAAGCGCGGGGCTGTGCTCCTGGACGTGCGTTCGCCGGAAGAGTTCGCCAGCGGGCATATTCCGGGTTCGCGCAACCTTCCCCTGGAGCAGCTTTTGGAGGCGCTGGATACCCTGAAAAGCCCCGTTGTGACCATCTGTGCTACGGGCAGCCGGGCCGGACTGGCCGCCGAGGTGCTGGGGTACGAGGGCCTCGAGGTGGGGAAGCTGGTGGGAGGTATCCAGGGCTACGCGGCCCAGGGTTACCCGCTCGAGCGCACCGCAACCCAGGTGGCCGAAGCACCGTTCAAACCCGAGGAGGCCCCATGTTCTTAGCCTGGATAGGTGCAATTCTGATTGGCCTGGCCCTGGGCATGCTGGGCTCGGGCGGTTCCATCCTCACGGTACCCATCCTGGTCTACCTGGTGGGAGAGCCCGACAAACTGGCCATCGCCGAGTCGCTGGCCATCGTGGGCCTGATTGCCCTGGTGGGGGCCATACCCTACGCCCTCAAGGCCCAGATAGACTGGCGCAACGTGCTGTTTTTTGGCCTGCCGGGCATGGCCGGCACCTACCTGGGGGCCTACTTTTCCAAATGGGTGCCGGGGGTCTGGCAACTGGGGCTGTTTGCAGTGGTAATGCTGCTGGCCGCCTATATGATGTTCCGCCCCCCGCGGCTCGAGGCCCCCACACAAAAACGCTCTTACCTAAAAATCGTCCTGGATGGCCTGGTAGTGGGCATCCTCACCGGCCTGGTAGGGGTGGGTGGAGGGTTTCTAATTGTCCCGGCCCTGGTCTTGCTGGGCGGGCTGCCCATGCACCTGGCCGTGGGTACCAGCCTGCTGATTGTGGCCATGAAATCGGGTAGTGGGTTCTATAAGTACCTGCACCTGCTGCCCGAGCAGGGCTACACCGTCCACTGGGATATCGTGCTGATCTTCGCGGCGCTGGGCATTGTGGGCAGCCTGTTTGGGGGCCGCCTGGCCGCCTCGATCCCCCAGCTCACCCTGCGGCGCGGCTTTGCCGGGTTTTTAGTGGTGATGGGGGTTTTCATCCTGTGGCAAAACCTGCCCAAGGTGTTACATGGGTAGGCAGTTTACGCTTGAATCCACGTTCACGTTCGTCACTAAAGCTGGGTATTTTCCAAAGTAGACATTATGCACGTCTGGCGGGTGCGATGGGTGTAGTGCTTAAGCTCACGCCAGGTACGCATAAAATAGCTTCCTCGGTGTGCTGTATGTGCGTAACACGGGGTAACGGCATTTAACGCTCCCCGAAAGGCCTCCCTCCACAGCTTTTCCACAAATTCCTCGTACTTTGTAACTCGTATGAATCTATTGGACTGGATCCGTAACTGGGGTCGTAAGCAACCCCTGGAAGCTCCAAAGCTAGATGCAGCAGAGCAGCACTTCGTGGGCATGGATGTCCAGGCCGTGATCAACACCCACCTAGCCTGGCGTAAGCGCCTCGAAGATGCCATCCTGGGCCGCTCCAACGAAGAGCTTGATATTGGTGTCATCATGCAGGACAACCAGTGCTTGCTGGGTCAGTGGCTTTATGGCCAGGCCGCCCGCAGCACCCTGGCCCTGCACCCCGAGTTCGCGGCCCTGCGCGAAGCACATCGCACATTCCACCTCTACACCGCCCGGGTGGTACAAACCCTTCGCATGCGTGGGGTGGAGGCTGCTCAGGCCATGCTCGAGACCGAATTCGACCGTCTATCCAAGGACATCGTGTTTAACCTGGCCGCGCTCATGCACAAAGAGCGTACCCTTCACTAAATTCCACCCACCAGCCACACGGCCAAGACATGGCCGTGTGGCTACTTTTCATGTGGCACCCTGCCCCGCCAATGCATCGAGTGATACCGTTTCCGCTTGAATCCTTCACCGTTGGACGTAGTCAAAGGTGAAAGATTCAAGCCGACTGAAGGGAGTAGAAAAGCATTTCGGTAGTATCGTTTAGGCTTGTCAAAGTGAATGATACTACCGAAATGCGTATGATTCACTCATAGCCCGCCAGGGCGAGGTCGTCCTTGAGGGACTCGACCTCCACCTTGCCAGCATAAAGGTTTACTACCTTACCCTCGCCATCGAGCACAAAAGTCCAGGGCTGGCCCAACACCTTATAGCGATTGGCTACAGCAACCGGGTTATCGCCACCAGGCTGGGCCAGGAGGGGAAGAAATCGGGGGTAGTTTTTCATGTAATCCCGCACCACCTGTTCGGTGTCGCGGGGCTCCCGGCTGATTACCACAAAAGGTACCTGGTACTCCTGTGCAAGCTGGTGCAACTTAGGAAACTCAGCCCGGCAGATGGGGCACCAACTGGCCCAGAAAGTAATTACCACCGGCTTGCCCTTAAAACTGGCCAGGGTGTAGACCTTGCCGGATATATCGCGCAGCCGGAAGTCCGGGGCAACCTGTCCGGGCGAGACGGCCAGGCCTACCGTAAACAAAATGAGGGTTGCAAGCAAACGTTTCATGTTTCCTCCCGTGGGTCGATACCTATATCGGGTATGTTGCTATGAATTAAATAGCAAGCTGACTTTGTGCACAAGGGGTTAGGTTACACGATTAAACAAGAATCCAAAAAGTCTTTCTGCGGCAGACTTTACCGCTCATCAAGGGACGCTCTAGTTCTTGTGTAAGATTCGTAGCTCGATAAATCCTTACATTGGGGTAGGCCCTCGAGTCAAGATAGTGATGAAAGCTATATCTAAATGGAATAAAGCCAGTGATAATGTGTACCAAGCGCATTTGCTGCCTCGTACAACCGCTTGCTGGTCAACCTGGGCGCTTTGGGTCAGAGTTGACGTGCATACCCCCAGGTAGTATTAATAGGTAATCGAAAACTTTCGGTGCGCTATGCGGTACATCTTATTACTAATGCTCGGGGCCCTGGTGGGCGTCAACGCCCAGGGGGTAGACTTCGAGCGCTGGTATCCCTATGCTCAGGCCAGCCAGTATGCCCAGGCGCATGGACGCATTTTGATGGTCTATTTCTGGAGTGAAGCCTGTCCTTACTGCGACCAGATGAGCACCCATGTGTTGTCTGACCCGCGGGTCTCGAGCATCCTCGAGCGCCGCTTTGTGGTCGCCAGCGTGGACAGCCATAGCTCCGAAGGTCGTGCCCTTAGCACGCAAATGCGGGCGTTTGGCACACCCAGTTTTGTCTTCTTCGTACCCCAAGGGGGTACGTTGAAAGAAGCGGGCCGGCTATTCGGTAGCCGAACCCGTGCACAGTTTCTGAACGAACTTCAGCAAATCTGTGCGAAGGTGGGAGGTGAAGGTTGTGGATAGAAGAACATTTCTAAAAGCATCGGCAGGGGCCGTTGCCGGAACCGTGCTGGCCAATCAGCTCACGGCGGCACTGGCCCAGGGAGGCCTCGAGGGCGAGGACATCGCCAACCTCGAGAAGGGACTGCAGCAGGTACTGGGCAAGAGCTTCAAAGACTTGACCCTCTCGCAGCAGGTTAAGCTGGTGGCCCCTACCATCGCGGAGTCGGGCGCCAACGTACCAGTGGAAATCGAGGCCAGCCTGCCTGCCGATCAGGTCAAGGCCATTCACTGCTTCTGCGACAAAAACGCCAACCCCCTGCTCTTTACGGTCATTCTCAACGGGGTTCTACCCTATTATGCCACCCGTGTGCGGGTCGCCGAGACCGCCCCGGTACGGGCCGTAGTTGAGACCAAAGACGGCAAGTTGTTGATGGCCGCGCAGTCGGTGCGGGTCACGGTAGGCGGTTGCGGTTAAGGAGGCACGATATGGCGATTAACATTCTGGTTCGGTTCAACCCAGCCAAACCCAAAGCGGGTGAAGAAGTTCGTGTACAGGTTGTCGTACAGCATCCCATGGAGCCCGGTACCCGCCGGGATGCCAGCGGGAAGCTAATTCCCGCCGATTACATCAACGAGGTCAACGTGACCATGGACGGGCAGCTTATCGCCCAGGTCAAGCCGGGCCCTGGCACCAGCGCCAACCCCTTGTTCGCCTTCAAGATGAAAGCCAGCAAAGCCGGTCAGCTCAAGGTCACCTGCAAAGACCTGAACGGCCAGACTGGCGAAAAAACCGCAGACCTCACCCTGGCCTAGGAGGTTCGGATGGGTCGCTTCTGGCGTTTGGTAGGGGCGCTTGCTCTGGCCCTTTTTAGCCTGATGGTGTTGGCCCAGGAAGAAGACGATCCGGCCAAGGAGGCCGAGAAGCAGAAGAAGCAGCTTCTGGAGCAGAGCGGAGGGATTCTTCCCAGCGACCTGTATGTGGAGCAGGGCGAGCAGCTCTTCAAAGCCAAGCGCGGGCCCAAGCAAGCGAGCCTCGAGGCCTGCGACTTTGGTCGGGGGCCGGGGAAGCTCGAGGGGGTGGTGGGGCGGCTGCCCCGCTACTTCTTCGATACCAGGCGCGTCGAAGACCTCGACTCCCGCATCCGCACCTGCATGATTCGGTTGCAGGGGTTCAAACCGGAGGAGATCAAGCGCAGCGACGTGGTGGCGATCGCGTTTTACCTGGCCTCGCTTTCCAATGAGCAGCCGGTCACGGTGCGTCCCTTGCTGCCACAGGAGAAAAAGCTCTACGAGCTGGGCGAGCGGCTCTTTTATCTGCGGGCCGGCCCACGCGATATGGGCTGTGCGACCTGCCACGTGACCTACGTCGGCAAGCGGGCAGGGGTACTCCCCTACTCCGACATCCTCAAGGACAAACGCGCCGCGAGCCACTGGCCTGCCTTCCGCTACTCCAACGACCAGGCCTGGACCATGGCCGACCGCATCCGGGCTTGCTACAGCAACCTCAGCATGCCCGCACCCGACTTCTACTCCGAGCCCATCATCGCCCTGACCCTATTCATGAACGTGCAGGCCAACGGGGCCCGGATGGACTTGCCCGGTTTCATACGCTAGGAGGGTCTTGTGCAGCGCATCTATTTGCTTACGCTCCTGGTGCTCCTGGGTCTGGCCAGTGGGCAGACCGGCCCAACCTACATTGACGCCGAGCTTCAGCGGTTGATTCAGGCAGGGGGACAGAATTATTCCAACATCCTGCTCAGACAGGCCCCCGACCAAGCCCTGTGCTCCATCCACCGTAATAGGCTACCCGCTGATGTGTTGGGCCCCTTCATCGAGGCCCAGCGTCAGACCATCAAATATCCTGCAGACGGCAAACTGATGGGGGACTGGAAGCAGGGCGACCCCATCTTCAACACCCTGGCCCGCGGCAACTGCTTCTCCTGCCATGTGGGTTCTCCCCGCAACATTGGGGGCAATGTGGGACCCAGTCTGGAGAAGTACGGCCAGCGCGGCACTTCTGAGGCAGTTCAGAAGTACACCTACGAGGTGATTTACAACACCTGGGCCTACTTCCCCTGCACGGTGATGTACCGCTTTGGGCATAACGGGCTGCTCAAGCCAGAGGAGATCGCCCATGTGGTGGCCTATCTGCTTGACCCGGCTTCGGACTTCAACACCAAACCAGCGCTAAAGCGCTAGCTTTTCTCAACTGCAACGCATTCCTCGGCGGGCCTAGGCCTGGGGAAAGGAGGTTTTTTGACCCGACGTGAACTGATACAACTCATGCTGGCCTTGGGTATTACCTCTCCCAAAGCCTTCGCCCAGGCCATGGAACGCCCCGAGGCCCTATACGATCTGCCTCCTTTTGGCAACGTTACCCTCCTCTTTAACACCGACCTGCACGGCCAACTGCGGCCCCACTATTTCATGGAGCCGCCCAACCTGCTGGCGGCCAAAGCCCTGGAGGGCAGGCCTGGCTATCTCACCGGCGAGGCATTTTTGCGCTACTACGGCATCCGGCGGGGTAGCCTCGAGGCCTACACCTTCGCCTCGGTGGACTTTGCAACCCTGGCCCAGCGGTTCGGGCCGATGGGGGGTGGGGCCTATATCGGGGCCCTGATCCAGCAGCAAAAAGCGCTGGCGGGCGAAAAGCGCACCCTGGTACTGGACGGCGGGGATACCTGGACCAACTCCGGTATCTCGCTTCTGACCAAGGGGCAGGTCATGGTGGATTGGATGAACCGGGTGGGTTTCGACCACATGGTCTTCCACTGGGAGTACACCCTGGGGCGTGCGCGCGTGGAGGAGCTGGTGCAGGCCCTGAAGGCTAAAATCATCAGCTTCAACATCGTGGACGACCTGTTTGGCGACCCCATCTACGAGCCTTACGCCATCCACGAAATCGGCGGCTATACCATAGGCCTGATTGGCTCAACCTTCCCCTATGTGAAGGTCTCACACCCCGAGGAGTTCTCCGAGGGGCTCTCCTTTGGCGTCCGGGAAAACGAGCTACAGAAGTATGTGGACGAGCTGCGGGGCAAGGGCGTAGACGCGGTGGTGATGCTCTCCCACAACGGCGTGCCGCTGGATCTGGCCCTGGCCGGGCGCATCAAGGGCCTGGATCTGATTCTGACTGGCCATACCCACGACTTCACCCCGGCGCCCATCCGGGTGGGCAATACCTGGCTGGTGGCCGGAGGTTCGGCGGGCAAGGCCGTGGTGCGGGTAGACCTACAGATGAAGAAAGGGGGGATTGCCGATATACGGGCCAAGACCCTGCCGGTAGCCACCAACCTGATCAAGCCCGACCCTGGGCTCGAGGCCTTCATCCGCGAAGCCTACGCCCCCCACCTGGACTACCTCGACCAGGTGCTGGGCACTACCGAGACCCTGCTGTACAAGCGCGACTCCACCTACTCCACCCTGGACGAGCTGGCCGGGCGGGCGATTCGGGCGGCCTACCCCGAGGTAGAGGTAGCTTTCAGTACTGGCACCCGCTGGGGCACGGCCATTCTGCCGGGCCAGCCCATCACCATGGATAAAATCCTGGCCTTCACCGGCTTTACCTACCCCGAAGTCTATGTGTTCAAGCTCAAGGGCGAGCGCCTGCACGCCGTGCTCGAGGATGTAGCAGCCAACACCTTTAACCCCGATCCCTTCTACCAGCAGGGCGGCGACATGAGCCGGGTTTTCGGCCTCACCTACGACCTGGCAGTAAACGCCCCCACCGGCCAGCGCATCCGCAACGTGGCGATTCAGGGCCGCCGCCTGGATCCCAACCGGGAGTACACCCTGGCCTCTTTTGGAGGACGCCTCCAGCGCAGCGGCACCCTGGTGGAAAAATACACCCCCCGCCCCATCTACGACCTGATTGCCGAGTACCTCAAGCAGGTCAAGACCGTTAACATCCCCCCGCGCCCCAGTATGCGGGTGCTGGATCAGCGCTATGTACTGCCTGGATAACCATTGAGGAGGACAAGAAGTGAAGAAAAGGTATACCTTAGGAGTTTTAGTCGTGCTACTGGCGGGGCTCACCCTTTCCCAGCCCAGCCCCTTTCAGCAGCGGGTGCAGCAGGCTATTCAGAGCGGCGGCAGTAAGTTTGCTGAGACCATGAAGCAAGATCCCGACCAGGCCCTGTGCTCGCAGTACCGCGACAAACTGCCCCCAGAGCTGGTAGGGGCCTTCCTCGAGCGCCAGCGGGCTCTGATTAAGTACCCCGCCGACGGCAAGCTGATGGGGGACTGGAAACAGGGCGAGGCCCTTTTCACCAATCCCCGCAAGGGTAACTGCTACGCCTGCCACACCGGCGACCCCAAGGAAGCAGGGGCCGGGCGGATGGGGCCAGGGCTGGTGAATTACGGACAGCGCGGCACCAGCGAGGCGGTGGTCAAGTACACCTACGACAAGATTTACAACGCCTGGGCTTCCATGCCCTGCTCGCTGATGTACCGGGCCGGCCACCACGGCATTCTGACCCCGGAGGAAACCGCCCACGTAACCGCTTTCCTGCTCGACCCGGCCTCGCCGGTCAATGCCAAGAGGTGATGTTATGCGCAACCGCAGCCTGTGGATTGGATTTTTGTTGGCGCTGGGGTTGGGCCTGAGCATCGCCCTCACCCAGCAGCAAGAAGTAGACCCCTACAAGGAAGCTGAGCGGCAGCGGGAGCTGTTCCGCCAGACTGCCGGCATCCTGCCCGGCGAGCTGTACGCCGCCCAGGGCGAAGAACTCTTTACCCAGAAACGCGGCCCCAAGAATGCCAGCCTCGAGGCCTGCGACTTCGGCCTGGGGCCGGGGAAGCTCGAGGGCGCCCTGACCCAGCTACCCCGCTATTTTGCCGATACCAGGCGGGTGGAAGACCTCGAGACCCGCATCGTGAGCTGCATGGTGCGGCTTCAGGGCTTCAAACCCGAAGAAGTCAAGCGCGAAGATGTGAAGGCCCTCACCGCCTACGTGGCCTCCAAGTCTACCGAGATGCCCATCAATGTGGTACCCAGAACCTCCCAGGAGATCGCCATGTACAACCTGGGCCGCGAGCTGTGGTACCACCGGGCCGGCGACCGCGACATGAACTGCGCCATCTGTCACGATAGCTACGCCGGGGGCAGGGTGCGGCTCTCGCCAGTACGCAGCCCGCGCCAGGGCCTATCCAACGAGTGGCCCGCCTACCGCTTCGAGGCCGACAAACTCTACACCCTGCAAGACCGAATCGCCTTCTGCTACGAGTCGGTGGGCATTCACCCGCCCGATCACTACTCCGAACCCATGATTGCCCTCTCCGTGTATATGCTAGCGGAGGCCACCAAGGGCAAGAACAAGTTCACCGAACTACCAGGGTTCACCCGCTAAGGAGGTGTCTATGCGTAGGGGTTGGATTGTGCTGGTATTGCTGGGTAGCCTGGGCCTGGCCCAGGAGATGAGCCCGGCCTCACTGCAGGAAATGGGCAACTTCATCAAGAAAACAAACCCCGCCAGCTATCTGCTCTACGCTGCCGAGGCCAAGGACTTTGTGGAGGTCTTCGAGCCTTTTATCCTGGACGTTCGCACCGCCGAGGAGCGCTCGAGGGGCTTCCTGCCGGGCTCGGTGCACATCCACATCAGCCAGCTACCCGACCGTCTGGGTGAGCTACCCAAAGAAAAAGATAAGCCCATCCTGGTCTATTGCGGCACCGGGCATGTCAGTGCGGTGGCGGCGGCCTATTTGCGGGCCCTGGGCTACCGCGAAGTCAAGAACCTGAATGGGGGTTTTCGGGCCTGGCTCGAGCTGGGCCTGCCGGTACAAAGACCCTAGAGGAGGCCTATGAAGATCAAGTGGACGCTGTTATTGGGTTTTATTCTCTCGCTATCGGCCCTGGCCCAGTCGCTGGAAACCACCCTGCGCGGGGTTAGCGTGGCCGAGGCCCAGGCCCAGGTCGAGGCTGCCGTCAACGCCCAGGGGCTCAAGGTAGCCCGCACCCTGAACCTGGGTGGACAGGTCAAAAACTTCAAGGCCGACTTCCCCGACTACCTGCTGATGGTGCTCGAGCCCGAGGCCGGGGTGCTGGCTGCGGTGCAGGAAAACGTGATGACCGCCATCATCCTGCCCCCCACCATCTACGTGCACGCCGCCCGGCCTGGGATGGTCACGGTGGGCACCTTCGACCCCGACCTGATGTTCGGGATGCTGGGGGTCAAGAACACCAAGAGCCGCCTCTTGGGGGCCAAGCTCAAAGCGGTAATTGCCAGCCTGGGGCTGCCCCGTAAGGTGGCACCGGCCATGATGCCCGACCCCAGCTCCGGTATGATGCCAGCCCTGATGTATGTGGTCGAGGGGGGCAACGTGGATGAGATCACCCTTCTGATCGAAAGCGAGCTGGGAAACAATGGCCTCAACGTGTTGCCCTCGGTCAGGATGGGCAATGTGGTCGGCATTCAGCCCTGCAAGAGCGAGTGGGCCTACGAGATGTTCATGACCCAGCCGGCCGGTGGCTTCGCCGCACCATGCCGTTTCTTTGTGGCGCCCATGCCCGGCGGTGTACTGGTGGGGGCCATTGAGCCCATGCTGATGGGTATCATGCCAGGCGTGGCGCAAAACCAGAAAACCATGGGCATGCTCCAGGAAGCCCGGCGGGTGATGAGCCAGATTCTGGAAGGGGTCGGCGGCCAACCCTATCGCCCCCGGCAATAGGCGCTATAACCCAACGTTATAGCTTTCGTGTGCTTGGATAAAATCTGTTAAACTTACGTCTAAGCCCAAGCACACGGACGATAACGGAGCAGAAAGCTCCGGGGTGGCTCGGGTTATGGGAGGAAGCATGAGCAAGGTAACGCGTCGTAAGCTTCTCAAAGCAGGTGCGGTAGCAGGGGCGGCTGCAGCCAGCAGCGCCTTTGCCCAGGAGTTTTTCAGCAAACCCAGCAGCGTGCTGGGGCCAGCCAGGGGCAACCGCGTGGTGATCATCGGCGGAGGCTGGGGCGGCGTGAGCACCGCCCGGCACCTGCGGCGCAAAAACCCTAACATCGAGGTGGTGTTGATCGAGAAGAACCCCGCCTTCATGTCCTGCCCCATGAGCAACCTGTACCTGGGTGGGGTCAAGGATCTCGACTTTATCGTCTTCGATTACACCAATGTGGCCAAGGCTGGGGTCACCATCATCAACGAGCGGGCCATCGAGGTCAACCGGGCGGGCCGCTATGTGCGTACCACCAGCGGCCTGGTCTTCTACAACTACCTGGTGGTCTCGCCCGGCATTGACTACATGTACGAGGCCATCCAGGGCTACAGCGAGGTCAAGCAGTTCCTACCAGTGGGCTTCAAGCCCTGGGAGCACATCGCCCTCAAACGCCAGCTCGACAACTTCGAGGGCGGCGATCTGGTGCTGGCCATCCCCAAGCCGCCCTACCGCTGCCCCCCAGGGCCTTATGAACGGGCGGCCATGCTGGCCTACTACCTCAAGACCAACCAGATCAAGGGCAAGGTGATTGTGCTGGATGCCAACCCCGGCCCCATCTCCAAAGGCCCTGGCTTTACCGCGGCTTACAACGACCTCTACAAGGACTACATCCAGTACGTCCCCCAGGCCGAGGTCACGGCCATTGACTACGCCAGGAAGGAAGTCAAGACCCCCCTGGGCGAGTTCAAGTTCGACATGGCTAACATCATCCCGCCCATGAAAGCCGGCGAAATTGTACGCACGGCAGGGCTGGGCGACCGCTGGGCCAACGTGCGGCTACCCACCTTCCTCTCCGAGCGGGACGACCGGGTTTACATCATCGGCGACGTAATCGGCAACGTGCCCTACCCCAAGAGCGGGCAGGTGGCCTACAACGACGGCAAGATCATTGCCGAACACATTGCCCAGCGCATCGCCGGCAAGCGCCCGGATGAGATTGCCAACCCGCTGCCCGACAACATCTGCTATAGCTTTGTAAGCAGCGAGGAGTCCATCTGGGTCTCGCATAAGCACAACTGGGACGAGGCCGCCCGGCAGATTCGGCAGCAGTCCACTGTAGATAACAACCGTTCCAAGCCCAATGGCGCACTGGCCCTGGAGTGGGCTCGGGGTCTGTGGGGCGACATGTTTGGCCCTGGTGCTTGAGCCTGGGCATAGGGGTGGGATGGACGCCATCCCACCCCAAGTGAGGAGAAACCATCGGATGAACCGTCGTAAACTGTTGCAACTTCTAAGCAAAGGGGCGGCCGCCGGAGCTTTTGTAAAGCTCTCCGGGGGCCTGGCCCAGAGCAAAATTCCCCAAGGCGCTACCGACATCATGAAGGTGTTGGGGACTACCCTGCGCGAGTATGGCGAGCGCAGCGAGTTTGAAAAGGACGTGATTCGCTATATCTCGCCCAACCTGCGCAGCCGCCACACCGGCGCCGACTTTTCCCCGTTGGAGAAGCTCGATGGCGTCATTACCCCCAGCTCGCTGCATTTCGAGCGGCACCATGGGGGCGTGCCCAACGTGAATCCGGCCGACTACCGGCTGGTAATTCACGGGATGGTCGAGCGGCCCCTGATGTTCACCTTGCAAGACCTCAAGCGCCTGCCTTCGGTTACCCGTACCTACTTCATTGAGTGTGCCGGCAACGGGCAGAATGGCTATCGCAACCCCCCCGACATGACCCTGACCGCCACCCGCAGCCGGGGCCTGGTCTCCAACTCTTCCTGGACCGGGGTACCCCTCTCGATTCTGCTCAAGGAGGCGGGTCTCAAGGAGGGCGCCCGCTGGCTGATTCCCGAGGGGCAGGACGCCGCCGCCTATACCCGCAGCCTGCCACTGGAAAAGGCCCTGGATGATGTGCTGGTGGCCTACGCCCAAAACGGCGAGGCCATCCGGCCCGAGCAGGGCTATCCAGTGCGCCTGGTGGTGCCGGGCTGGGAGGGGAGCATCCAGGTCAAGTGGCTGCGGCGTATCCAGGTGACCGACACCCCGGTGATGAGCAAGGACGAGACCTCGGAATATACCGACGTGATGGCCGACGGCAAAATCTATGCCTTTACCTGGGTGATGGATCCGGAGTCCATCATCACCTATCCTTCGGGGTTGCAGCAGATTTCGCGGGGCTTCCACGAGATTCGCGGCCTGGCCTGGAGCGGCCACGGGCGCATCCGCCGGGTGGAGATCTCGCTGGACGGGGGCAAAACCTGGAAACAGGCCAGCCTCGAGCCTGCTCCCGATGCGCTCTCGGTGGTGCGCTTTAAGTACAACTGGGTCTGGGATGGCCGCGAGACGGTCATCATGAGCCGGGCCTGGGACGAAAAAGGCAACACCCAGCCCACCCAGGAGGAGTTTTTTGCCAAGTGGGCCCGCAACAACCGCTACCACTACAACGCCATCCAGGCCTGGCGGATTGGGGCCGACGGCAAGGTGGTCAACGGCGACAAGACCCTGGCCGGAGCCCCCGCCCGGCTCGGCGCGGTGGGTCGGGGCGGCTGTGGAGGTGAATCGTGATGCGGCGCAAGTGGTTCTATGTGGCCCTTTCGGCCCTGGCCCTCTCGGCTTTGGTGCTGGCCCAGGGGCGTTATCAGATTGGCACCCCACTCAGCGAGCAGGAGGTGCAGGAGTGGAACATCCGACCCTCCATCCTGGCCAACGGGGTGGGGCTGCCCCCCGGCCAGGGCACGGTAGATGAGGGGGCTAAGGTCTATGCCACCCACTGTGCGAGCTGCCACGGCGCTGCCGGCGAAGGGGGGGCCTTTACCCGCCTGGTCTCCGAGCCCTTCCCCATCACCAAAGAGGTGGACTCGGTGGACTTTGCCATCGGGAACTACTGGCAGTACGCCACCACCCTCTTCGACTACACCCGCCGGGCCATGCCCTTTGCCACGCCGGGCATCCTCAGCAACGACGAGGTGTATGCAGTGGTGGCCTACATCCTGTATCAGAACGGGGTCATTGACGGCAGTGAGCCCATGAACGCCCAGACCCTGCCCAAGGTGCAGATGCCGGCCCGCGCCCTGTTGGAGCTCGACCCCAACACCCAGAAACGCTTCCCCTGGATCAAGCTCCCCTAGAGGTTAAGCATGGATCGACGCGATTTTCTCGACCTGCTGGCCAAAGGTACCTCCCTGGGCCTGCTGCTCAAGCTTTCGCCTTTGGGAATGCTCGAGTTCGTGCAGGCCCAGTCCAGCGCCACTAGCTTCCCCAAAGCCCTGCTAGTGGACAAGGCCGGCAACCCCCTCAAGCTGAGCACCCTCAAGCCCCACGAGCCCTTTGTTTTTGCCTATCCCTTTGCAGCCACCCCCAACATCCTGGTCAATGTGGACGCCGAGCTCTCCCCGGTGGACGTGAAGATGCCGGATGGTAAGAACTACCGCTGGCCCGGTGGGGTAGGCAAGGGCAAGAGCATCGTGGCGTATACAAGCATCTGCCCCCACGCCTACAGCTACGCTGCCCCCAACCTGGGGGCCATGGGCTACTACAAGCCCGAAGGAAACCGCGGGCCCCGAATGGTCTGCTGCTCACACCTTTCGGCTTTCGACGTGACCCGGGGCGGCGAGGTCAAAGGGGGGCCCGCCCCCCACGCCCTGGCTGCGGTGGTGCTCGAGTACGACGCTGCCAAGGACGAGGCTTACGCCGTGGGCTTTTTGGGCAATCCCCAGTTCGATGAGTTCTTCCGGGCCCAGAACCAGGCCCTGCGCGACCTGTTCCGCACCACCGCCCGGGCCCGCGAAGAGGTGAGCAAAGCCACCGTCATCCCCTACGCCGAGCACACCAAAGTGCCCACGACCTGCCCGGTTTTGGGGTAGTTCTTGACAGTTTAGGGGTGCTACAGCACCGGAGGTATCTATGGGCGATATCAACCGTCGAGAGCTTTTGAAAACCCTGGGCGTGGCTGCCGCCGGTCTGGCAACCACCCAGGCAGGACAGCAGGCCTCGGCCCAGGCCACGCCCATCGTCTGGTCGGACTATGTGGTTTTTTTGAACGCCAACGCCAAGGCTTTTATCGTGGATACCCGCACCGACCAGGTGGTAGCCAGCCTCGACACCGCTCGAGGCGCTACCCTGGGCAGCATGACCCCCAACGCCCAGAAAGTGTATGTGAGCGGCGCGGGTGAGGGCGAAACCCGGCTTGTGGTGCTCGATCTGCAAAACCTGCGGGTAGCCAAAGTGCTGGAGACCGGCAACCGGCCCAAGCACGGTCTGGTGAGCCCCGATGGACAACGGGTAGGGGTAGACCACTGGGGCCTGAGCGACGGCAAGTTGCGCTTGGTTTTTATCCGCACCTCCGACGATACCATCGAAAAAACCCTGGAAATTCCGGTGCAGAACCAGCCCAAAGGCGTCACCTCCATGCACAACGCCTGGAGCTGGGACAGCCGCTACTTCTACACCGTGGATCGGGTGGATGACCGCCTGGTGGTGGTAGATACCACCGACTGGTCGGTGCGTACCTTCCGCTCGCCCAGTGTGCCGCATTATCCCTGCATCAGCCCCGATGGCAAAGAGCTATGGCTCATCCACGAGGGCAACGCCCAGGTCAAGCCTGGCATCGTGGTGTACGACCTAACCAAATCCGACCTTCCCGTGCTGGCCCAGATGGATATGCCCCTGATTGGGGAGGAAGCGGTAGAGGCCCACCACGGCAACTTTACCCAGGACGGGCGCTACTTTATGGCCCTGAACCGCGGCCCAGGCAACAACCTGCGGGGGCGCGAGGTGGCCTTCTACAGTGCCCGCACCAAGCGCCTGCTGCACCGTGTGAGCTGTGCCAGCACCGGGGTGGGCCACGCCTATAACACCCCTGATGGACGACGGGCCATTGCCACCAACTACGGGAACAACGTGATTACCGTGATTGACATCGCGGGTCTGCGCACCCTCAAGGATCTCACCATCGGGAAGGGCCGCATGGGCCACGTGGTCTTTACCCGTGATGGACGCTTCGGCTACATCTCCAACGCCGATGGCAACCTGTACAAGCTCGACATGCGTTCTCTGGCGGTAGTGAAGACCATCGAGACCGGCCAGACCAGCGGCGGGGGCCAGGTAATCAACGTCTGGACCAATCTGTTTGAAGAGTTGCCGAGAAGCTAGCCCATGACCCTGAGCCTCCCCATCGCTTTCCTGGCAGGAATCCTCTCGTTCCTGTCGCCCTGTGTGCTCCCTCTGGTGCCCACCTACCTGCTGTACCTGGGGGGGCAGCAGGGCCGCCCCATCCGCAACGCCCTCTTCTTTGTGCTGGGCTTTTCGGCCATCTTCTTTTTGCTGGGCCTGCCCTTTACCCTGCTGGGGGGCTTGCTCTTCGAGCACCGCGATCTGCTTTCGCGTGTTGGGGGCGGGGTGCTCATCCTGCTGGGGCTCTATATGCTGGGCCTCAAGCCCAAGTGGGGGGTGAACCTGCGCTACCAGGGCCCCACCGACCGCCCCTGGGGGGCCTTCGTGCTGGGCATCGTGCTGGGGCTGGGCTGGACGCCCTGCATCGGCCCCATTCTGGGGGGCATCCTCACCCTCACCGCCACCGGCGGGGGCGTGCACCTGCTGGTGGCCTACATCCTGGGGCTGGCCGTGCCCTTTATGTTGGTGGCCCTTTTTGCCGAACGGGCTCGAGCCTTCTTAAGGCGCGCCGCCCGGCTTTCCCATGCGGTGGAGATTGTGGCGGGTGTTGTACTGATCGCGGTAGGGATTCTCCTGCTTACCGGCACCTACACCCAGCTCAACAGCTTCTTCCTAAAAATCACCCCCGAGTGGCTGCAAGAGCGGCTGTGAGCGGAGGGGCCAATGAACCCTCGCAAATCCAAGCTAGACCGCCCGCTTACCGACCCTGAAGCCCTGGAAGGCATTCTCCGGCGCTTAAAACGTATCGAGGGACAGGTGCGGGGCTTGCAGCGGATGGCCGAGGAAGGACGCCCTCTGGGCGAGCTACTGGATCAGATCAACGCAACCCGTAAGGCCATGGACTCGGTAGCCAGCG